>Ga0136557_1000513_pt1 | contig 28733 bp, 27 predicted proteins | sample AntRauTorckE6832_FD_104796 | JGI IMG/M metagenome (GOLD analysis project Ga0136557, IMG submission 104796) | Saline lake microbial communities from Rauer Islands, Antarctica - Metagenome Torckler E6 #832 | ecosystem: Environmental > Aquatic > Non-marine Saline and Alkaline > Saline | place...
ACAACATCACCTTCACCAGCTTCAGCCGGGGATGCCATCTCTTTTTGAGGCTTAGTTTTAGGTTTTGGAGCAGCTTTTTTCGGTGCTGCTTTTGCTTTAGCTGCTGTACTTCTGCTGCCTGCACTGGCTGTACTTTTTACTGCAGAACTACCAGCTTCACTTCCTATTTCCTCAACATTTACAATAAATTCTTCACCATCTACCTCAACTCTAAATTTTTTCATTCTCTATTCAGCTCCTATCTCTTCCAGTTTTGATTATTTTTTTCAATAGATATTATACGATAATTTTTCTGATCATTTAAGCTCTCATAAATTGCTGCAGTGACTGCTGCTATCTTTTGAGGAGAAATCCCCTCTTCAGCAATCTCTTCTTCCTGATTCTTTGAAACAATATCTACTTTTTCTGTTCTATTCACTTTCTTCTTTTTACTATCCGGTCCAAAAAGTTTCCCACTAAAATGAAGGAAAACTGAGAGTAAATAAAGAGAAAGGAAAACTGTTCCCATTCCTATTATTAATAATTCAAGACTCAGAACATAATTATTCATACTTTCACCTACTTATTACTATTTTATAGTTGAACAAGTTCACTATCTATTTAAAATTCTAGAATCTAAAACACTCTTAAAGTGGAATGTTACCGTGCTTTTTATCCTGTCCGTCTTCTTTTTTGTTGCTCATCATCTCTAAACCATTGATCAGCTTGGCTCTGGTCTCTTCCATCTTGATTACGTCATTGACCATTCCTCTTTTAGCTGCAATATATGGATTAGCAAAATTATCTTTGTAGTCATCTATTTTGTCCTGGCGCAGCTGGTCTGGATCATCTGCTTTAGCAATTTCTTTTCTATAAATTACATTTGCCGCACCTTCTGGTCCCATAACTGCGATTTCTGCTATTGGCCAGGCATAGACTAAATCTGCTCTGACTGAGCGGCTGCCCATTGCAATATAGGCTCCACCATAAGCTTTGCGCATAATTAGAGTAATCTTGGGTACTGTTGCTTCTGAGTAAGCATATAATACTTTTGCACCGTGACGAATTACTCCACCATATTCCTGTTCTGTACCGGGCATATAGCCTGGAACATCAACTAAAGAAACAATCGGAATATTAAAGCTGTCTAAAAAGCGGATAAAACGTGCTATCTTAGTCGAAGCATCTATATTTAAACATCCTGCCAGATACTGAGGCTGATTTGCTATAATACCAACACTACGACCGTTTAATCTGGCAAAACCAACTACTGCATTCTGGGCAAAATAGGGCTGCACTTCCATAAAGCTATCTTTATCAGCCAGAACCTCAATTACATCTCTGACATCATAAGCTTTCTGTGGGTTTTCCTGAACAATCTCTTTCAGTTCTTCAGTACTGCGGCCCGGATCATCCTGAACCTCAAGTTTTTCAGGCTCTTCTTTAAAATTGTCCGGTATGTACGATAAGAGCCTTCTGATATTATCTAAGGCATCCTCTTCACTATCTTCCATAAAGTGAGCAACACCACTGACCTGATTGTGAGTAGCTGCTCCACCGAGCTCTTCTGCTGATACTTCTTCTCCTGTTACAGATTTAATTACACTGGGACCCGTAATAAACATCTTCGATGTCTGGTCAACCATAAAGATAAAGTCTGTAATAGCTGGAGAATATACTGCTCCACCGGCACAAGGACCTAAAATAGCTGTAATCTGGGGTACTACTCCTGAAGCTTTAGTATTGCGGTAAAAAATCTCTCCATAACCGTTGAGTGAGTCTATACCCTCATTGATTCTGGCTCCACCGGAATCATTAAGGCCAATTACTGGGGCTCCGTTTTTAACAGCTAAGTCCATTACCTCTGAAATTTTACTGGCATGGGCCTCACCAACTGAACCTCCCATTACTGTAAAGTCCTGAGCGTAAACATAAACCAGGCGGCCTTCAATTGTACCATAACCAACTACTACCCCTTCTCCTGGAACTTCCTTTTCGTCCATTCCTAAAGAAGTACTTCGATTTTCTACAAACATATTTAATTCATTAAATGTACCATCGTCCAGTAAATATTCAATTCTCTCTCTGGCGGTTTTTTTGTTTTTTTTATGTTGTTTTTCGATTCTGGCCTGGCCGCCACCCTGACGAATCGTCTCTTTTTTATTTGCTAATGACTGTTCCCTATCTTCTACTGACATTATTTTTCCTCCTTAAAAATTGGTTCACATAATTCTAATAAGACACCATTTGTAGTTTTGGGGTGAACAAAAATAATCTTCATATTATCAGCACCCTCTGTCGCCTTATCTCCAATTAATCTGGCTCCCTGAGCCTGCATTGCTTTAATCTTATCTTCAATACTATCGACTAAAATTGCAAAGTGATGAATCCCCTGTCCATTCTTTTTGATAAATCTGGCAATAGAACTCTCTTCATTTAAAGCCTCAAGCAGTTCGATTTTACTTTCTCCAACTTTTAAAAAGGCAATTTTAACTCCCTGTGACTCAACTTTTTCCTGTTTGAGAAATTCCAAACCTAAAATATTTTGATAAAAATTGAGTGATTCTTCCAGATTCTGAACAGCAATACCTATATGTTCTATATTTTTGAGATTCAAATTATCCTCCTTTATTAATCGACACAATTAAGGATAGCAAAAAACTGACTACAAGTCAACTCAGATTGTTAAATTATTATCAATAAATTCTTCTATTAACTGATCTGGCGAGGCTTGACCGCTTAAAATACTTCTTAAATAACCTTCTAAATTCTCTTCCTGGCCAAATTTATTCAGCATTTTGCTTGTTATTTTAGACTCCAGCAGATTGTATAAATGTTTCTTTAACTGCTGTTTTTTATTTTCCTCTAAATAACCATTTATATTTAAGTGATTATAGTGCTTTTCTATTGCTTCAATTACCGCCTTTATTCCCTGATTATTTAAAGCTGAAGTTTTTAGAAGTATATTCTGCCAGCTAGAATTAGAATTGTATTTATTATTATTTAAATCCTCATCTCTTTTCAGAGAAAATAAGGATTTAATCAGAATTTCCATTCTGGCTGCCTGGGGCAGATCAGCTTTATTGAGAATAAAAATATCGCCAACTTCCATCAATTCAGATTTAAAAATTTGAATTTCATCTCCGGCCTCAGGCACAGTAACTACTAAAGTCGTATCAGCCAGACTGACTATATCAATTTCTGTCTGTCCAATTCCAATTGTTTCAATAATTATTTTTTGATAACCTGCAGCTGCTAAAATTACTGCTGTATCATAGACTGCAGCATTAACTCCACCCGAACTTCCCCTGCTTGCCATACTGCGGATAAAAATACGCTGTTCATCAGAGAGATCTGTCATTCTGATTCTATCTCCTAAAAAAGCTCCTCCACTCTGCTGAGCAGTAGGATCAACTGCAATTACAGCAATTTTATCCTTCGAGTCTTTTAAGTATTCTTTAACTAATAGATTTAAAAGAGAACTTTTCCCTGAACCAGCAACTCCCGTGATCCCAATAATATAAGGTTTATTAAAATTTAGATAAAGCTGCTGCATTATTTGACTGCTCAGCGGATCCTGGTTTTCCAGTAGAGTAATTGCTCTTGCTGTTTCTTTTTCACTGCCGGCTCTAACTTCATTAATGAATTCGCTTAAGCTATGAGAAAATAACTTATTCTTTTTAGAGTTCAAAATATTCACCTCCTCTTCAAATTAATTTTATCTTTTAAATTTGCTTATTATTTCTTTCTTTTTTATCTAAAAAATCACTTTAATTCCTCTACATAACTAAGTATCTCCGGCAGAGAAGTCCCACTGCCAAAGATTTTACTAACACCTAAATCCTTAAGATAGCTGTAATCATCTTTAGGAATTATCCCCCCCACAATAATAGAAATATCTTTAACACCTTCTTCTTCCAACAGCTTGAATAATTTCTTTAAAAGTGTTTTATGAGCTCCTGAGAGGATACTGATCCCAATCAAATCAACATCTTCCTGCAGAGCAGTGCGCACAACTTCTTCTGCTGTATTACGAAGTCCCGTATAAATAACTTCCATTCCCGCTTCTTTTAAGGCTCGCGCCACCACTTTAGCGCCTCGATCATGTCCGTCTAATCCCAGTTTAGCAATTAAAACTCTCTTTTTTGCTGCCATTGGCAATCCCCTTCCATTCTAAATTTTTATTAAAAAAATAATGAATAAACTTTTTACAAAATTATTCTTTCTTCTCCACTGTAAATATTAAAACGCTTTCCTCTGCAAAATCCAATCAGAGTAATCATTCTATCTCTTGCAATTTTAAGAGCTGCATCTGTGGGAGCAGAACGAGATACTAAAAATGGGATTCCCTGTTTAAGAACTTTAATAATCATCTCCGAAGATATCCTGCCACTTGTCAACAAAATTTTGTCTTTTAAATCAATATCTCGCAGCAGTGCTTTCCCAATAACTTTATCCAGAGCGTTATGACGTCCGATGTCTTCAAGCTGATAAAATATTTTTTCTGCTGAAGCCAGTGCCGCTGTATGGGTGCCACCACTCTGCTTAAAATACTCTGAATTTTTTTGCATTTCAAGCATTAAATCAGTAAATACTTCTGCCTGATACTGCTCTTTATTTTTAATCTCCTCTGCTGCTGCACAATCTTTAAGATTTATAAAGGTAGATGCTCCTCCACAGCCTGAAGTCAGAGTTCTTTTATTATAATCTGCAGGATGAAAATCAGCCTCAACTTCAACCATTGCCACTGTCTCATCGTGTTTAAATTCAATTGTTTTTAGATCTTTTTTGCCCTTAATAATTCCTTCTGCCGCCAGAAAACCAGTAATCATCTCTTCTAAATTTTCTTTTAGAATCATGAGAGTTAAAAATTGATAACCATTTACAAAAATAGTTAATGGACTTTCGTTAATTATTAAATCCTCAGTATTAATAAAATTATTTATTTTAAATTTTCTGATTTCTTCGCTTGTGAAAACAGAAGCTTGATCCATTTGAAAAACCACCTTTATCATTTTAAAGATAGAACTAAAATTATTCATTAACTTTATGTTTATTACTTCGCTAACAATTATTATTAACCTTTATTTTTTTGAACAAATTTAGAGAAAATTTAATAAAAATAAAAAATGCCCGGAATCAAAAAATTAATTCTTGTCCAGGCATTAAATAATTCAATATTTAACTTTTATAGCGAGAAGTAATTACGGTTAGATTTTGAGCCATTTCTGCTAAATCCTCTGCAGCTTTAACAATATCAATTGTAGAATGGCTCTGTTCATCTGATGCAGCAGCTACTTCCTCTGCTATCGAAGCAGATTCCTGGCTGATTTCGGAAATATTTTCCACAGCCTGGCTTACATCTTTACCCTTAAGCTTCATTTCTTGAGAATTATTAGCGATGTCATTTATTAAGTCACTCAAACGAAGAACAACCTTTTCAATCTCGACAAAAGTTTTTTCGGCTTTTGCTACAGCCTGACTGCTGGCCTTAACTCCCTGCTCAGACTGATCCATCATTTCTGTAGTATCACTAACTTTCTTCTGAATCTCTTTAATTAAATTATTGATTTCATCGGTTGCAGTGGAAGATTCTTCAGCTAATTCTCTTATTTCTTCAGCAACAACACTGAAACCACGACCCGCTTCTCCAGCACGAGCAGCTTCAATTGCAGCATTTAAAGCTAAAAGATTAGTTTGATCCGCTATTCCATTAATTATTTCAACTATTTTACCTATCTGCCCTGATAATTCATCTAACTCTGTTACACTTTTTAAAACCGACTGCTGATTATCTACCACTACTTCTATCTGATCTGCAGTAGTTTTAACAGCTTTACTCCCTTTATTGATTTCAGTTCCTGCTACTTTTGCTTCAGATTGTATAACTTCAGCTTTTTCAGTAATTGAATCAATTTTTTGATCAAGTTCTGACATATTTTTTTCAGTTTGGCTCAGCATGTCATTTTGGTCTACAGTTCCCTGAGCCAGTTTTTTAATAGAATTGCTTACTTCATCTGCAGAAGCTGACATTTCTTCACTGCTTGCTGATAGTTCCTGACTGGAAGCTGCCAGATTATCAGCAATATTTGCTTCTTTTTTTACTGATTCCAAAAGATTTGTTTTCATTACTTTAAGCGCTTCTGCAATTGATCCAATTTCATCTTTTCTGCTGCTGTATTTATTTAAAGATTTACTATTATCATCTCTGAGATCAAAGTCTGAGAGTTTATTAATTATCGAGGTCAATAATGCAATTGGTCTGGCCAAATAATTTGCAATCAAATAAGTTAAAACTAATGAAATCAATAAAATTATAGCTCCAATTATTAAAAATTGCTTCCTGAGCTCTAAATAAGAACTCCTAATATTATCTATGTAAACTCCAGTTCCAATAATCCAGCCCCAGGGTTCAAAACCCCTAACATAAGAAAGTTTAGGCTCAATCCGATTTTTTTGATCATAATATTGCCACTGATATTCTACAAAGCCGGCTCCATCATCTTTTACCACTTTTACCATATCTCTAAATAGATATTTTCCATTTGGATCCTGAATTGAATCAATGTTTTCTCCTTCTAAGTTTTTGGAATAAGGGTGCATAATCATTACCGGCTGCTGATCATTAATCCAGAAGTAATCCTGATCTCCCGGACCAAAGGTCATCTTTTCAACTGCTGCTGCAGCTCTATTTTGAGCTTCATTTTGTGTTAATTCACCTGAACTCTGCAGCTGATAATAAAATTCTATAACTCCCAGAGCTGAATTTACCATCTCCCTAACCTGATTTTCTTTTTCCTGATAAAGAGTGTCATTCAAATTATTTAAAGAATAAAAACCTAAGGTTAAAACTGTTAAAATCACCAGAACCAAAATAAATCCAATCATTTTCTCCTTGATTCCAAATCCGATCTTCTGCACTGAACACTAACCCCCCAATTATTACTAAAAATTTAATATTTTTTTACCACTATTAACTGTACTTCTTTGCTCAAGTTAAATTCCCTGCTTTTATAATTAAAAAACTGCTCGTTTTAGAGTAGTTAATAATAAATCAATATTTCAACTCAAAATCAACCTGGTTGATTAAGTTTTTATTATTTGTATAAAGTCTTAAATTTTCTTTAAATAGTTCAAATCTTCTCTGATCATTAGTTGGCGAAAAACCGGAAGTATGGGGAGTCAATATAACATTTTCTAAGTCCCAGAGTTTGCTTTCTTGCGGAAGCGGCTCTGGATCAGTCACATCAAGACCAGCCCCTGCAATCCAGCCCCCCTCCAGAGCTTTAATCAAAGCTTCTTGATCAATCAGGGAGCCACGGCCAATATTAACGATAAAGGCCGAATTTTTCATTAGTTTAAATTCTTCTCTGCCGATTATCCCCTCAGTTTCTGGAGTGCCGGGAAGAGTTAAGATTAAATAATCAGACCTTTTAAGTAATTGATCCAAATCCTGATTCAAATAAATTTGATCAACATAATCTGGAAGCTCTATCATTGTCCGTTTTAGCGCCAGAACTTCAGCTCCCCAGGCTTTAGCTCTTTTAGCAATTGTACTGCCTATATCACCAAGTCCTAAAATCCCAACTGTTGAATTGAAAAAATCTTTAATTTCATTTCTGCGCTGCCACTTCTTTTCTTTTTTATCATAAGCATAATCAATTAGGTTTCTATTATGGGCCATAATCATAGAAAAAACATGCTCAGCTATCGGTTTCCCATAGACTCCACTAGAATTTGTCAGCACAATATCCTGATTTTGATAAATCTCTTTGTTGGCATATCGATCAACTCCTGCACTGGGCAGATGCAGCCATTTTAAATTTTCAGCTTTTTTAACTAAATCAGTTTTAGGCCAGCCAAAAACTATTTCACTTTCTTTTAATAATTCAGAATAACAGTTGCTTGATGATATAACATCTAACTCTAAATTTGGAGCAATTTCTTCAATTTCTTCTTCAGCTCCCTGAGGTAAATCAAAAATGTCATTTGTTAAAACTAAGATACTTCTCATTTTATCCCTCCACTTGTAATCTCAAATTTTATTTTACTTTATCTGCAATGATTGGATTCTCTTTTAATAGCTAAATTAAATTTTCGAGTTCTTCAATTTTTTCTTTTATAATTTTTATTATCTCTGCTACAGACTTTTCACCCTCAATTTTTAGAACCGGGCACTTAAGTTTCTGCATCCATTCTTCGTGAGTTCTCTTATTTCTGATTTCTGTCTGATCATAATCATACCTGGCAGCTGAATCTAAAAACTTTTGATGTCGCTCAAACATTTTTCCACCTGGAAGCACTGCACTACCAAATCTTTGTTGTTCTCTACTGCGCAGACGCTGCAGCCTTACATTTATTGGTGTCCAAAGATAAATTACAAGATCAAAATCTTCCATAAAAACATCTCCCCAGCCGCAAAAAGAACCGCTAATTACCCAGCCCGATTTCTCTTCTAAATCTTTTTTCAGCAGCCGGCGGCGTTCTTCAATTGAACGCAAATTCTGATATGGTGGCTCGCTTGGCTTCCAGAAATAATTATCTGCATCAAAATGAGCCAGATTATATTCCTGACTCAGCTTTTTCCCGATAGTTGTAGTGCCGGAGCCTGAAGGCCCCAAAATATGTATGTGATTAATCATCTGTCTGCTCCTTATTAAAAAATTAAATTTCTCTTTAAGATAATTATTCAATGAATTTAGTTCATTACCTGCTTTTAAAGCAAAATGTGAGCAGATATCTGCTCACATTAATTAATAAATATTTCTTTTTTTAGGTCTCAGTGCAGTTTCTAAACTAAGCCATAAATTTTCAGTGTAATTATAAATTCCACTGCTGTGATTTAAGAGCTGTCTGATGGTTATTTGTTCTGCTTGTGGATATTTTGGAAACCAGTCCGAAAGCTTATCATCTAAATCAAATTCCCCCTCTTCAGCTAATTTCAATATTAAGGGAGCAGTAAAAAACTTTGTGACACTTCCCACTCTCATTATCTGATTTTGCTTAAGTTCTATCTCCTGAGCTGAATCAGCAAATCCGCTTTCTCCCTGCCAGTAAAAATCTCCAGATCTAAGAGCTGCCTGAATTCCATAAAGCTCAAGTTCTACCAGCTTATTGTCCAGAACCTGCTGTAAAGAATCTTTCATCTGAGCAGAATTATTCTGTGCAAAAATAGGATTAGTAAAAAACAAAATGAAAATCAAAAATAATGTTAATATAAAATTCTTATAATTATTCATAGTAATATCCCTTCTTCAAAATCTTTATTTAAAAACCCAAATAAATACAGGATAATAAAACTGAAAGATGAACGATCATATAAGCTGCTCTAAAAACTGCTGCCATCATCTTAAGGACCGCTTCGCCAAAAAACTTTTAAGGTGGGAAAGATCCTTGCTGTCATCGAAATAGCAAAAGAATTTGTACCCAGTGTTACTCCATAAAGAATTATCCAGGCCAGAGGAACCAAATAACCAAAAGCAAAATTCTTAACTTTAAGAATATAATTCCCAAGAACAATAAACGAAAATGCAAGGAGATTTAAACTAAAAATTTTAAAAAATTCAATCATTACACTTGAAGCAGGACTTTCACCTGCTAGAGTACTCAGTGCAGTTTCCCCTCTTAATAATCCCGCTGACAGAAATAATAGGCAGTAAACCAGCTTATAAATAATAAGGTTAATGAAATCAAATATAGACCCAGAAACCGGACAATTATTTTATCAGTACTTAATAATTTTTTCACTACTTTCTCCTATCTCAATTAATTTTTTTGAGCACTTACAATCAATGGAATCGAATTCAATTCTCTATACTGATCTCCATGAGGACTTCCGTAAAGCTCATCAACTTTAAATCCTGCTTCTTTTAGATAATCTTCAAGCTCTGATTTACAGAGAGGATATAATTCTATATCATTTTCTGATAAAATCTGATCATCAAAATGGGCAATTAATTTCGTTTTAAAATGAATTATATTTTTTTGCTTATCATAGCCATAATCACGCTCAAAGCGAACAGAATCATCCTGACTGTAAATTGTAGGCAGACCATCGAGATTCAACTCTAAAATACGATAATAATTTACTATTTGAATAAATAACTTTCCCTCAGCTTTTAATAATTCTGCCGCCAGCTGTAAAAAATTTTTGATCTCTTCCGGCTTGAGATGAACCAGAACATTGCCAATTATATAGATCCCATCAAAGCTGTGAGCATTAAATTTTTCTTTGAGATGCAGCATTCCCAATCGGTAAAAATCAACTTCTGCTTTTGATTTCTGCATTTTTGATTCCGCCAGCGAAATCATTTCTGCATCAAGATCGATTGCTTTGACCTGATAACCCATTTCGGCCAGGGCCAGAGCATAACTACCTGTCCCACAGCCAACATCTAAAAGTTTAATTGTTTTTCTTTCATCTTTTAAATCTCTAAAATTATTATCTATTAATTTAAGTTTATTCTGGTTAAGAGGAAAAATTTTGTCATAATTTTTACTGAACTCAGAATAAAATTCCATCGACATCAACTCCATTCTCATTATTTTAATTTACTTATTATTAGTTGAATTAGCTGTTTATCAAAAAAATCCTGCTTTTAAATAAAGAAAGGGCTCTACAACTTTAAAATAAAAAAAGCACCTTTCCTGTAATTAAAAAGAAAAGATACTTGAAAATTATTATCTATATTCTTTTATTTTTTAGGAGCTTTGTGACATAACTCAAATTTCACATTCTTAACCATTAATTTTTCCTCCAACATAACCACCATTCTGAACATTCCACTTCTCCCTGCTTGATCAGTTCTTCACGTTTATCAACATATGACTTATTTTTTTCGGGATGCTTAATTAACTTATAATCAAATACCTGATTTTCCGACCAGTTGAGCTGAAATTTTTTCTTTTTAGCCAATTTAATCACTCCCTCGATTTGATTAATATTAGTTCTTATCTTAAATTATAATAAAGTTGAGTTAATTTGTCAAGTATATAACAAAAAAGAACAGCCCTGCAGGACTGCTCTCCAATATCTAAAAATTTAAATATTTAATTATTCATCGACCTCTGTCAGTACAACTCCAATTAAACCAGGACCAGTATGAACTACCATCACCGGACTGATTTCACTGAAATAAGTTTCTTTAACCTGGGAAAGTTCTTTAAACTTATCTAAAAGTCCACGACCCTCTTCCTCTGCTGCAGCGTTCATTACATCAACTATATATTCCTTGCCGTCCTCTAATTTATCTTTAATTATAGAATACATTTTATTTAATGAACGACTGCGGCCTCTAATCTTATCAAAAGTAAAATATTCACCTTCATCATCAATAGCAATTATCGGTTTAATATTTAAAAACTCAGCAATTGTCCCAGATACCTTACCAATTCTGCCACCTTTTTTGAGATATTTAAGAGTTTCTACCACAAAAAAGACTTCGATTTTATCTTTTTTGGCCTCAACCTTTTCAATAATTTCAGCAAAGCTTAATTCTCCTTTTTCAACTAAAATATTAGCATAAAGCACCAGTCTTCCCAGACCTTTAGAAAGCATTTTAGAATTAATTACCTCAACTTCTATTCCTTCAATCTGATCAGCAACCATCATACAATTACTGTAAGTTGCAGAAAGTCCTTCAGAAATATGAATTGAGATTATGTGAGTATAACCTTCTTCCTTGAGCTCATTATAAACATCCATAATTTCCTGAGGAGATGGCATAGAGGTGGTCGGAATCTCACGCTCAAAACTTTCATAAACCTCTGCCGGAGTTATATCAACTCGATCATGAAACTGCTTGTCACTGTAAATAACCTTTAATGGAATTGACTTTATCCCGTACTTTTCTAGATCAGCCTTTGTTAAATCAGAAGTACTATCTGTCACAACTGCAATTTTTTCCTTCATAATTTATTCTCCTTTATTATTTAACGACTTAAAAATATTTTATTCATCTGCCAGGCTATCAAAATAACCCTGAATTAAAATTATTGGTGTTCCTTTATCCCCACTGCCGCTGATTAAATCACATAAACTTCCCAATAAGTCTGTTAACCTTCTGGGAGTTGTTCCCTGTGCTTTAATATTGGCAGTTAAGTCAGTTTCTTTTTCTTTGATTTCATTTTTCATAGCTGCTAAAAGTTCTTCTCCCTTTAAATCTTTGAACTGATTATCAGCTAAATATTTTAATTTAACTTCATTTGGAGTTCCCTCTAAACCTTTGGTATAAGCTGGAGAAACAACAGGATCTGCAAGTTCCCAGATCTTAGCTGCTGGATCTTTAAAAGCTCCATCACCATAGATCATGACTTCAACTTCCCGGCCACTAAATTCTCTAATCTCCTGCTGTACTGCTTCAACAAACTGCTGACCATCCTTCGGAAAAAGTTTCAATTTATTATCTGAAGCCTTATTTGATCCTAAAAGTCCATAATCTGGATTATATCCTGTTCCCTGATCCTGATTACAGATCTGGTCTAAACTGATAACTTTCCTGGCTCCATTTTCCTTTAATATTTCTTTTGTCCGTTCCCGGGTATGAATATCGGCAGCAATTACCTGGTCTGTATAATCTAAAATTGTTTGAGGCTGGTTGGCTACAATAATTTCAATTTCAGTTTCAGCAGCAATTTCTTTATATAAATCAACATAGTTAACTCCTGTAAATGGATGTTTAAAATCAGAAAATTTTTGATTATACTCTTCTTCATCAATTACATAGTTATAGGGGTCAATCTTTAAATCGTGAATTTTTCGAGCATCTAAAAGTGGATTTCCTACTTCGTCATTAGGATAACTTAACTGCAAATAAATTTTCTTTCCACTGCGTGCAATTCCCTTTAAAATCATAGAAAAGCGATTTCTGCTCAAAATGGGAAAGACAATCCCAATTGAATCACCTTCAAATTTTTTCTTAATCTCAGCTGCAATATCTTCAAGTTCAATATAATTACCCTGAGCTCTAGCAACTAAAGATTCTGTAATTCCCAAAACATCTCTATCTCTGAGTTCTATTCCCTCATCTTTGATTGATTGTTTCAAAGAATCAACGACAATATCTACCAGCTGATCTCCTTCTTTAACAATAGGGGCTCTGATTCCTCTTGCCTCTGTGCCAATTGTTCTCATTGATTTCACCTCAAAAATTTTAAAAGTTTTTATATAACAAATTTAATTATAGCAGACTTTAAGGCTTTTGGGCAAATTGCTGATGATAATTCACAACACAATTCCCACCGTCATTTTTGCAGCTGTATAGTGCTTTATCTGCCTTATCAATTAGATTTTCAATGCTTTTTTCATTTTTTAAAGTAATAGTTCCAATACTGCAGGAAATCTTAAGATTTTTCTCATTCTCAATTCGAATTTGATTTATATTATCTTTAATTCGAACTGCAACTTTATCTGCAGCCAAGGCCTCTGTACCGGGAAGTCCTACTACAAACTCATCTCCTCCATAGCGGGCAAAAATATCAAAGTCTCTAATCACCTGATTAACTGAATCAGCAATTGCCTTTAAGACCTGATCTCCAACCAAATGACCATAGTTATCATTAATTGACTTAAAATTATCCACATCAAACATAATAACTGAGAGTGAATTATCATTTTCAACAGCTTTATAATATTCTTCCTTCATTAGATCGAAAAAATACTGGCGGTTAAAGACACCAGTCAAACCATCTTTAATAGCTCTCTCCTTATACTGCTGGCCTCTGATTCTTTCTGTAACATCAACACAGCTGCCTACAAAACCTGAAAAGTTACCTGCTTCATCATAAAATGGAGCACCTGAATCATCAATCCAGCGGTATTCTCCATCATATCTTCTAAGTCTATAGGTCATCTTAAATTCCTTTTGTTGGTCAAAGTTTTTAGTGTAAATTTCCAGACAGCGCTCTTTATCATCTGGATGCACACCCTCCTCAAACCAGCCATACCCATATTCCTCACCTAAACTGCGCCCTCGAAAATCCAACCAGGTCTGGTTAAAATAATAGCATTTTCCATCTACCCCGGACACCCAGATTAAATTGGGTGTGTTTTCTACAATTAATTTATACTGCTCTAATTCAAGGCCCATAGCTAGTCTCCTCTCTACTTACAAGTCAAAAATCATTTATATTTAACTTTATTATACTATTTTTGCTCACTAATGTACACCTTTCATTTCTGCTTGTATGTGCCCATTTATGTTCACGTACCGTGCACCTGTCAGTATTTGTCGAAATCAAAAAAACAGCCTCAATTCTCTTTTGAGAATCAAAGCTGCTTCAATTAATCAATAAATTTTATCTTCGTAAATTCCTGATAATTTCATCAAATTCTTCTTTGGAAATCTCACCCTTAGCATAACGCTGACGAGCAGTTTCTTCTGCACCATCTCTATGATTGTGGCTTAACTGCTGTTCATGCGGTTCCGTATAATTAGCACGATTATCTCTCTGTACATAGTTTTTATTTTCGTTACTTTTCTGTACAATAAAATATATTACTGCTGCCAGAATAATAACCCAAAAAATCATCATAAAACCTCCACCTTCCCAGAAACTGTTAAATCCCATATGGCCGAATCTTCCCATTGGACCAAACCTAAACATAATATCACTACTCCTTATTTAATCTTGAGTAACTTGCTTTAATTATATCATAAGGGACAAATGTGAAGGAAATATGAATTTTTATTTTTTAAAATAATCCACCCCGGCTTTAAATAGCATTTGATTTTTTTTACCAATAATATTTTTAGCAACATTATCACCAATTCTCTCAGAGTGACCCATCTTTCCGAAAACTCTGCCATCCGGACTGTAGATTCCTTCTACTGCTGCAATTGATCCATTTGGATTGTGAGGGATTTCCATTGTTGCCCTTCCCTTTAAATCAACATATTGAGTTGCAAGCTGTCCCTTCTGCTGCAGTTTTTTGATTAATGCTGGTTCTGCCACAAAACGACCTTCCCCATGTGATACAGGAATAGAATGAATATTTCCTACTTCAACATTGCTTAACCAGGGAGATTTATTTGAAACAATTTTAGTATTCACCATCTGTGAAACATGACGTCCTATTGTATTATAGGTTAAAGTTGGTGAATCCGCAGTTAAATCTCTGATTTCTCCATATGGTAAAAGTCCAAGTTTAACTAAAGCCTGAAAGCCATTGCAGATTCCCAGCATCAAGCCATCTCGATTATTTAAAAGTTCCATCACAGCAGCTTTAATTTCTGGATTTCTAAAAACTGCAGCTATAAATTTACCTGAGCCATCCGGTTCATCTCCAGCACTAAAACCTCCGGGCAGCATTACAATTTGAGATTTTCTGATTAAAGCTGCCATTTTTTCAATTGAGTCTTCTATCTGTTCTGGCTCTAAATTTTTAAAGATAAAAGTTTCGACTTCAGCTCCAGCCTCTCTAAACTGACGGGCTGAATCATATTCACAGTTTGTGCCCGGGAAAACAGGAATTAAGACTTTGGGTTTAGCAATTTTAATTTCAGAACTAAAACTCTGATCATTTCGGTAAGCTTCTAATTTTAGCAGTTCTTTTTCTAATTCTGGCTCAACAACAGCAGCAATTTCATCTGCTTCTACTTTAGTCTTATATACTTTTTCCAGTGGCTGCTGCCAGTTTTTGAGAGCTTCTGTTAGAGAAATTGAGCTATCATTAATTTTTATAACTTCTTCTTTGATTGTTTTTCCAATAATTTTAAAATCTAAACCGACAAATAATTCTTCTGCTTTCTCACCAGCAGCTAGTTCTAAAATTAAAGCTCCATATTCCGGTGAAAATAGCTCAGCTTCATTTAATTCATCGGTGATTTCTGCTCCAATCATATTACCAAATGTCATCTTCGAGATCGCTTCTGCCAGACCACCAATAGTAACTGCGGAAGCAGCCTTGATTTTTCCGTCAGAAATCATTTTTTCAACTCGAGTATAATTCTTTTTAAGCTTTTTTATATTCGGCATCTCTGCTTCATCCCGCAGAACAGGCAGATAAACCAGCCTGCTGCCTGCTTCCTTAAATTCAGGTGAAATAACATTATTAACATCAACCGTATCAACTGCAAAGGAAACTAAAGTTGGAGGTATATCTATATCTTTAAAAGTTCCCGACATACTGTCTTTACCACCTATCGCCGGCAAAGCAAAATCTTTCTGAGCTCTGTAGGCTCCCAGCAAAGCACTGAAGGGTTTACCCCATCGTTCTGGATTCTGGCGCAGCCGTTCAAAATATTCCTGAAAAGTAAATCTTATTTTTGAATAATCTCCACCTGAAGCTACTACTTTAGCAACTGATTCGATTACTGCATATAAAGCACCATGAAAAGGACTCCAGTTAGTTAATTTTGAATCATAACCGTGGCTCATGATTGTCCCTGTATTTGTTTTTCCTTTGATTAAAGGTATTTTTGCTGTCATTGCCTGAGTTGGGGTTAGCTGATACTTCCCGCCAAAAGGCATTGTTACACTGCCGGCCCCAATTGAACTGTCAAATTTCTCAACTAATCCTTTTTGACTGGCCACATTGATATCAGCTAAATTGTTAAGCCATTTTTCTTTGAGACTGTTTGTTTCTCCAAGACGCTCTGCTGCAGTTTTGAAATAATTTTTATCTGCTTTTGGCTCAGTAACTTTAACCTCAGTTTTTTGAGTGGCTCCATTTGTATCTAGAAAAGCCCGACTTAGATTGACAATCTGATCACCATTCCACTCCATAATTAAACGGTGGTGATCTTTAACTTCTGCTACCACAGTTGCCTCCAGATTTTCCTCTGCAGCCAGCTGAATAAATTTCTCTACCCCAGCAGCATCGATCACAACTGCCATTCTTTCCTGTGACTCTGAAATTGCAAGCTCTGTTCCATCTAAACCTTCATATTTTTTAGGTACAGCATCCAGATTAATTTCCAGAGCATCTGCCAGCTCTCCAATAGCTACTGAAACTCCACCGGCTCCAAAGTCATTGCAGACCTTAATTTTTTTGCTGACAGCTGGATTTCTAAAAAGACGCTGAATTTTTCTTTCTGTTGGCGGGTTACCCTTTTGAACTTCAGCACTGCTTTCTTCAATTGAATCTTCAGTGTGGACCTTGGATGAACCAGTTGCCCCTCCACAGCCATCACGACCTGTTTTACCACCAAGTAGTACAACTATATCTCCCGGCAGTGCTTCACCCCGCACCACATTTTCTTTAGGGGCTGCTGCAATCACGGCTCCAATTTCCATATGCTTGGCCAGATAGCGTTCATTATAGATTTCATTGACCATTCCGGTTGCCAGACCAATCTGATTTCCGTAAGAACTATAGCCGTCAGAAGCCTCCTGTACAATCTTTTTCTGCGGCAGTTTACCCTCCAAAGTTTCTGCAATTGAAGTTCTCGGATCTCCAGCACCAGTTACCCGCATTGCCTGATAAACATAGGAGCGCCCGGAAAGTGGATCCCTAATTGCTCCCCCGAGACAGGTTGCAGCCCCACCAAAGGGTTCAATCTCTGTCGGGTGATTGTGGGTCTCGTTTTTAAACATCACCAGCCAGTCTTCATCTTTACCATCTACATCAACTGTTACTTCAATGCTGGCTGCATTAACCTCATTTGAAATCTCCAGGTCTTCTAATTTACCATCTGCCCGAAGCTCTTTCATTCCCAGCAGTGCAATATCCATCAGGCAGATATCTTTTTCTTGATTCTGATAAACTTTTTGACGGCCGTTTAAATACTCCTGATAGGCTTTTTTAACGCCCTGTGTAAACTTACTCGCTTCTATTTCAACCTTCTCAATTTTAGTTAAAAAAGTTGTATGGCGGCAGTGATCAGACCAGTAAGTATCAAGCACTCTAATCTCTGTAATTGTTGGATTTCTTTTTTCTTCATCTCTAAAATACTGCTGGGTATGTTTCAAGTCAGCCATACTCATAGCCAGGCCGAGCTCAGTCATTAATTTTTTTAGACCCTGCTCATCAGCCTCAATAAATCCAGCTATAGTTTCTACCTTTTCCGGAACTTTATAATCCATTTCCAGCTTTTCTGGTTTTTTAAGTTTTGCTTCTCTGGAATCAACTGGATTAATATAATATTCTTTTATTTTTTCTATTTCTTCTCTACTCAAATCTCCTTTTAAAATAAAAAGCTGGGCCACTCTGACAGTCGGTTTCTCATCATCATTTAAAATCTGAATACATTGTTCAGCTGAATCAGCCCGCTGGTCATACTGTCCAGGAAGATACTCAACAGCAAAGATTTTTTCTGCTGCTGCAGTCTCAATTTCCTCCTGGAAAATTAGATCCACCGGCAGCTCTGCTAAAATAGTCTCACAGGCCTCCTGATAAGCTAAATCTGAAATGTCAGTAATATCATAACGATTAAGCAATCTCAATCCTTCTAGAGCTTCAAGTCCAAGACTTTCTCTAAAATCATGTAAAAGTTCCTCTGCTTCAACATCAAAACCTTCCTTTTTCTCAACAAAAACCCGTCTAATCTTAGCTGCCATTTTAAGCGCCCCTTTTTTAATATATTATCCTCTTTATTTTGCGATGATTAGTTCAAAAATAAGTTTCCAACTTAATCCTCAGCCGTCAGTATTCATACTTCAATTGCAGGATATTTTTCAAATTAAAGTTGTTAATTCTATTCAAAATTATAATGAATGACTTTATAATATTTTTTAGTAAAACTTAGTTTGTCTTAATTATTATTAGTGGATTGAGATTATAATTTTGAATAGAATTAACTTTTTCCAGACAAAAATCTCCTTGCAATTTAATTATAGAATGATACACTTAAGAAGTAAAATTAATAATACTAATACTATTAATAAGGAGGGCTAATTAATGAGCCTAAATTATGAATTATATAAGGTTTTTTATCAGGTGGCGCTGGATTTGAGTTTTTCCAAAGCAGCGGAGCATCTTTTCATCTCCCAGTCTGCAGTCAGCCAGAATATAAAGAATCTGGAAAAAGAATTGGAAACAGAACTTTTTATCCGCAGTACAAAAAATGTGCAGCTGACTGAAGCAGGAGAGTTACTCTTTGAACACATTGGGCCTGCTTTTAATTTGATTGAAAATGGGGAAAAAAGCATTAGAGAAATTAATGCTTTAGAGAGAGGGGAAATACACCTTGGAGCCAATGATACAATCTCTAAAGATTATCTACTGCCTTATCTAAAAGAATTTCACCAGCTTTATCCGGAAGTCCAGATTAAGATTACAAATCGCACCTCCAGCACCTGTATTGAGCTGCTAAAGCAGAACAAAGTTGATCTAATTATCAGCAATCTTCCCAATCCAAAAATTACTGAGCAGATGGAATACCAGGAAATTTTCAGCTTTAATGATATTTTTATAACAGGCAGTGAGTTTGAAGAATTGATAAATAAAGAAATTAAACTGGAAGAATTAAAAAATTATCCCTTATTAATGCTGGAAGCAAAGACTACTACCCGCAAATTTTTGGAGAAGGCTTTAACCGAACTGGGCATAGAAATTGAAGCTGCAGTTGAACTCGGCAGTGTTGATTTATTAATAGAAATGACAAAAATAGGTCTCGGAATTTCGCTGGTACCGGAGTACTGCCTCAACCTTAAAAATCAAAACTTATTTGAAGTAAAAACAAAAGAAAAACTGCCAGCAAGAAAACTGGCAGTAGTTAAAAATAAAAATATTCCACTTTCTAAAGCTGCAGAAAAGTTTTTAAAACTTCTGCTCTAACTACTTTGAAATTTCATCTTTAAAGCTTTTACCGTTTTTTAGCTCATCAATCTCAAAAATATCAGCAATTGTAGCAGCCAGATCACTAAAGCTCTCTCTGATTCCTAAATCAAGATTATTATTGATCTTTTTTCCATAGGCCAGTACCGGAATATATTCTCTGGTGTGGTCTGTTCCCTGATAAGTTGGGTCACAGCCGTGGTCTGCAGTAATCAGCAGCAGGTCATCATCTCTCATGGCAGCTTTGATCTCTGGAATCCGCTGATCAAAAGCCTTCAGAGCAGCTGCATAACCCTCTACATTACGGCGGTGTCCATAATTTTGGTCAAAATCAACCAGGTTAGAAAAGATAAGCCCTTTTTCAGTTTGATCCATATATTCTATAGTCTGATCTACACCATCCATATTATCTGAGGTAGTAACAGAATCAGTAATCCCACTGTGGTTGAAAATATAAGTGATTTTTCCAACTGCATTTACTTCAAGTCCCTGCTCCTCCAGCAAATTTAAAATAGTAGGCTCTGGTGGGGCCAGAGAAAAATCTTTTCTTCTCTCAGTCCGCTCAAAGTCGCCCGGTTCTCCAACAAATGGTCGAGCAATAACTCGGGCTACTGCATGCTTTCCCTGCAGAATCTCTCTCGCTTTTTTGCAGTAATCATAAAGCTCATCCACAGAAATTAGATCCTCGTGAGCTGCTATCTGAAATACACTGTCTGCAGAAGTATAAACTATAGGCTTTCCTGTCTTCAGATGTTTTTGACCCAGTTCTTCAATTATGACTGTCCCTGAAGCCGGTTTGTTGGCCAGTGTCCCTCTGCCAATTGCTGCCTCAAATTGCTCCATCACTTCAGCTGGAAAACCATCAGGATAGGTCGGAAAAGGTTCCTCTGAAATTAAACCGGCAATCTCCCAGTGACCGGTAGTGGTATCTTTTCCCTTTGATTTTTCAGCAGCTTTACCATAAGCCCCTTCAGCCTTAAGTTCAGAATCCAAGCCCTGAATGGATTCTATTTTACCAAGCCCCATTTTTTCTAAATTTGGCAGTTCAAGCCCTCCTAACTCAGCCGCAATATTCTGCAGAGTTGCAGCACCCTGATCCCCGTATTCTGCAGCATCAGGCAATTCTCCAATCCCAACACTATCAAGCACCATCAAAATTACTCGCTTAATCTTATCCATATTTTCACTCCTAAATTCTATTTTTAAATATTGTTAGACGTCAGACTTTTCTTTTTAAAAAAACCCGCCATTAAATGACGAATTTTAATTCTATTTAGCCTGGTTTTTAAGCTCACTAACTAATAACTTTAAATTTTTATTCTGCAGATCAGGAATTAAAATCCCCATTATCTGATAGAGATATAAAAATTCATCTAAAAGTTCCTCCTGATCTTCTTCCGGCAGATCTCCTTCTTCTTCCATATATTGCTCCAGATTATCATTCATATTACTAAATGATCTGAACAATTTACGAACCGGGTTATGAGCTCCCTGATTGCTCTCATCATCCCAGTAATCTTTCATCTTCATTCTCTCTCTTTTTAAAAGCACAGCCGAAACTGCTTCTTCCATTGGAATATGAAGATACTTATAAAATAAATCTATTACTGCCTGAGATTCTTTCCGGCTTAAATTATGTTTAATTACTGCATCCAGCAGCTGATTGGCTTTATTGGGATCACCTGTTTTAGATGATAGGGCATGAGCCAGACTTAAATGAGATAAAGTTATCGGTGAATCTTCCTTTAATACTTCCTTTTGATATTTTTCTTTCATCTCCAGTATATTAAGCCAGAGAGTTAAAGTAGTTCTGGCTACTCCCAGTTTTTCAGCCGCATCTTTTTTACTCAGATCATTATCTTCTATAAATTTGTTAATTGAAATTGCTCGTTCCAGTGGATTTAAGTCCTGCCGCTGCAGATTTTCAATCAGCTGAATCTGCCTAAACTTTTCTGGTGAAATTTCCTCTTCAAAAATCACTGCTGCAATTTTTTCTTTTTCATCCTTCTTAACTGCGCGCAGCCTTCTTTCTCCAGCAATTAAAAGATAATGATTATCCTTTTTTTGCACTACAATCGGCTGCAGCTGTCCCACTTCAGCAATTGATTTTGCCAGACTATCTATTCTCTCCTCCGAAAAATCCTGTCTGACCTGTTCCGGACGACTTTCTATATTCCGCAGTGATATCTCCTTATATTTCATTTTTGATTCCCCCAATTTTGACCCTCGACTACTTAGCCAGGCTGAAAATAATTGTCTGATTATTGATTTTTAGTCTATTATAACATATTATATTAATAGATTGTACAGTAATAGCGTACATAAAAATTAAATCTCAAAGGAGCATTTAAGATGAAAAAATACTCTGATATAAATAGTTTAACAAATAAACTGGAAAAAATAAACTACCTGAGCCTAGAAAAAAATAAAAATTTAGCTGAATTTGCAAGTTTTAAGGTTGGTGGACCGGCAGATCTCTTTTTAAGACCAGAAAAAATTAGTGCCTTAGAAGAATTAATGCCCTTGATTGTTGAATCAGAAATCCCCTATTTTATTTTAGGCAGGGGTAGTAATTTAATTATTTCTGATAAAGGTTACAGAGGAATTATTATTTATACCGGCAGCTTAAACCACTATCAGCTTAACGGTAATCAAATAACTGCTGAATCAGGGCTGGAGCTTAAGGAAATTGCTGATCTAGCCTGCGAAAATTCGCTCAGTGGTTTTGAATTTGCAGCTGGTATCCCTGGTTCACTAGGAGGCGCACTCTATATGAATGCCGGAGCCTATGGAGGAGAATTGAAAGATGTAATTGTTAAAGCTCAATTTGTAAATCAAAATGGTAATTTGATTGAGCTTGATAAAGCTGAATTAAAACTTGAATATAGAACAAGTATTTTGCAAAAAGAAAATCCGGACTGGATTGCAGTCAATGTTACAATTAAACTCCATAAATCTAAAGCAGATAAAATAAAAGCAAAAATGGATGAACTGCACAATAAACGCTGGAGCAAACAGCCGATGGAATTTCCAAGTGCCGGTAGTATTTTTAAAAGACCAGAAGGCCATTATACCGGTCCTCTGATTGAAGAGGCGGAAATGAAGGGTTACCAAATTGGTGGAGCTCAGGTATCTACCAAACATGCAGGTTTTATCGTCAATAAAGATAATGCAAGCGCTCAAGATATTATCAATCTCATTGAAAAAGTTAAAGAAGAAGTATATAAAATAAGCGGAGTCCAGCTTGAAGTTGAACCCCGCTTTTTAGGCGAATTTTAATCGATCAGCTCCTCCTTTTGACTGCGGGGGAGCTGTTTGATTTGATATTCTCTTTTCTGAGCCAGACTTCGGTTTTTAAAAGCTTCTTGATGGCGAAGTTTAACCGGCCGCCGACCTCTAGTATATTTAGCTCCCTGACCTGAATTGTGTTCCTCCAGTCTCCGCTGAACATCAGTCGTATATCCTGTATAAAGAGTACCATCACTGCACTCTAAAACATAAATATAATGTGAACTATTAGGCTGCTGATCTTTAACACTCTCTGTTTCTTCTTTATTTTTGGCCATATTCTTTAATGTACTTGCCCAGTGCTCTTAAATGATCTTTTTCTTCTTCAATCAGCTTATTAACTGCCTCAATTGTTTGACCCTCATTATATTCGCACATTTCACGGTAAAAGAGAATAGAATCTTTTTCAGCCTGAATAGCAAGTTTTAAGGCTTTTTCTACATCATGTAGAGCTTCAATTGATTCTTCACTGTCATCTTTTGGGAAAACAGAGTACTCAACTAAATAATTAAAATACGCACTTACATCTTCTTCATATAGATAATCTGCATCATCACTATTCTGACGAAGTTCTTCTGTTAGGGCAACAAATTTTTCGTAGTGATCCTGCTCATCCTGAGCTAGCTTTTTAAAAAGTTCGCGCAGATCTCTATTTTCTGTTGCTTCTGCATGTTTTAAATAAAAATTTTTCCCTCTTTTTTCAATATCTTTTGCCATTTCCATTACTTCTAATGCATTAAATCTGTCTTTCATTATTAATCCCTCCAGATAAATTTTCTATTTATATTTTTAAGCAAAATTAAACAGCAATTATTCTACAGTATAATCATCAATATCTATTGCATCCGGATCTTTTTTCTCTTTTTCAACCTCCGGATCACCACTCTGATATTTATTTAAAATACTTTTCAAAACAGGCCACATCAAAACAAAGACTGCAATATCGTCAATTTGACCTAAAACTGGAAAAAAATCTCCTACCAGATCAAAAGGAAAAATAAGGTAGGCAACAGGCACTAAAAACAGTGCTTTTTTGCTTATCTTAACATCCGAGTCTTTCATGAGACGAATTATATTTACCACAGCTGCCAGGCTTTTACTCATAAGTTCCACCTCATTTTCTACTGCTTTCTATATTTTATTATACAACATTTTTCATTGAAAAACAAAAAAGGAACAGCTTTTAAACTGCTCCTTTTAGAATAAATATTAAATTAATAATCTGAATTTAAATTAAAATGCTGGTACAACAGCACCTTCATATTTATTTAAAATAAATTCTCTAACTGCTTCAGACTGAATAACCTCAGCTAAGGTATTAATCTTGTCACTATCCTGGTCACCATTGCGGACAGTAATTATATTAACATAAGGTGAGTCACTACCTTCCATAATTAAAGCATCTTCTAGAGGGTTTAAATCAGCCTCTAAAGCATAATTGGTATTGATAACTGCTGCTGCTACATCAGGTAAAACTCTTGGCAGCTGTGCTGCTTCCAATTCTTCAAATTTTAAGTCTTTAGGGTTTTCTACAATATCAATTGGAGTTGCACTTAGGTTTGTTGGATCATCTAAAGTAATAATTCCTTCATTGTGCAGTAAAATTAGAGCTCTACCTTCATTAGATGGATCATTAGGCAGGGCAATTGAAGCACCATCTGGAATTTCTTCTAAACTGGTATATTTATCAGAATATAAACCGATTGGCTCAACGTGAACTTTGATTGCAGAAACTAAATCAAGTCCGCGGTCAGCATTAAACTGCTCTAAATACGGAACATGCTGAAAGAAGTTGGCATCAATACTGCCGTCATCTAAAGAAATATTTGGAGTTACATAATCTGTAAACTCAACTATTTCTAATTCAATTCCTGCTTCTGCAAGATCCTCTCTAATAAACTCTAGAATTTCAGAGTGAGGCAGTGGGGTTGCACCAATTTTTAGAACATGGTCATCAGCCTGAACAGCACCAGCAAAAACGAAAGTTAAAATCGCTAAAATTAAAATGGTTTTCTTTAACATAATTATCTCTCCTCTTCTACTTGTTATAAATTTATTAAATTAATTCTGACTCTATTTGTTTTTGTCAGAAATAATTCCTTAATCCTACTCAATCATATCTTAAGCTCTAACTTGAAAATAGTAAATATTTTACTAACTAGCTTTTGTGGTCAAAAAACGAAGCCAACTGATTTCCCAGAAATTGAATCAGCTGCACCAGAACTACCAATATAACTATGGTCTCCAGCATAATAGGCAGCTGAAAGCGCTGATATCCATAACGGATTGCGATATCGCCGAGACCACCCCCACCAACTGCTCCTGCCATGGCTGAATAACTGACTAAACTAATCGAAGTCAGAGTCAGACCAAGTATAATCGCCGGCAGTGATTCCGGCAATAAAACTTTAAATACAATCTGTAAGGGACTGGCTCCCATTGACTGGGCTGATTCTACAACTCCATGATCAATTTCTAAAATTGCATTATCTGTAACTCTGCCCATAAAAGGAATTGCTGCCAGAGAAAGTGGAACAACTGCGGCATTGGTGCCAATAGAAGTTCCTACTATCATTCTGGTAAAGGGAATCACAGCTACCATTAGAATAATAAAGGGAATTGAACGCCCAATATTAATTATCCCATCCAAAATAAAATTAAGCGGTTTATTGGGCAGAATATGTCCCGGTCTGGTAATTGTAGTTAAGACTCCCAGGGGAATTCCTCCTACTATTGCAAAAAACAGTGACATTCCTACCATATACAAAGTTTCTAAAGAACCACTGATCATTAGCTCATTGTAGCGGGCTAAGTCTGTAATAAAATTAAACATTGTCCAACACCTCAACTCTTAAACCCTGGCTTTTTAGATAGGCAATACTTTCTTCAATATTTGTTAACTGTCCTTCTAAATCAAGCACCAGAGTACCAAAGGGTACCCCCTGAATTTCATCAATATTACCATATAAGATATTTGCATCAACTGAATAATGTTTTACCAGATCAGAAATATAGGGATCATGAGTCTTTTCTCCGACAAAAGAAATTCTGATTAATTCTCCAGGTCTTTCTTTCTGAACATATTTAATAATTCGCTCAGGCAGATCAAAATCAATGACTGAACTGATAAACTTTTTAGTTAATGCTTTTTGCGGCTTAGAAAAAATATCAATTATCGAACCTTCTTCAATAATCTGACCTGCTTCTAAAACAGCTACTCGATCACAGATATCTTTAATTACTCCCATCTCATGAGTAATTAAAATAATTGTCAGGTTCATCTCATCTCTAATCCTTCCTAAAAGCTCAAGTACAGCTTTAGTACTTTCGGGATCAAGAGAAGAAGTTGCCTCATCAGATAATAATAAATCCGGCTCATTTGCCAGAGCCCGAGCAATACCTACCCGCTGTTTCTGTCCTCCAGAAAGCTGGGCTGGATAGTGATCTGCTCGATCTGATAAATCCACAAGCTCAATTAATTCCTTTGCCTTTTTGCGTCTTTTCTTTTTACTAACTCCCGCAATCTCCAGCGGAAAAGCTACATTTCCGAGCACTGTCCGCGAAGATAATAAATTAAAGTGCTGGAAAATCATCCCGATTTTCTGTCTGGCAGCCCTTAAATTCTGAGAACTGAGTTCTGTTAAATCAGTCCCATTAATATTTATTGTACCAGAAGTTGGTTTTTCCAGTAAGTTAAGCATTCGAATCAGTGTGCTTTTACCGGCGCCACTGGGTCCAATCATACCAAATATCTCACCATCATCAACTTCCAGGTTGAGTCCATTGATTGCTTCAATTCTTCCCTGAGCTGCATGATAATGTTTAGTTAAATTTTCAATTTTAATCAATACTAATCACCCTTTAAAAAATAATAAAACTGCTCCAAATAATCAAGAGCAGTCAGAAATGAAAAAAATCCTCCTGAGAGGATTTAATTGCCTCTCATCTATCATTTCCTGCTGGAAATGCTGGAATTAGCACCTTACTCGAGAATTTAAGTAGGTTGCTGGGTATCGAAGGGCCAGTCCCTCCACCACTCTTGATGATTTTTATTTTCTTTTTAAGTTATATAAAAGTTTATCACTCAATTTTAACTCTGTCAAGGATTTTTTGGTACCAGGTACAAAACAACTGTTTTGTACCTGGTTATAGTGAAATAAAGAACAAAGTATTAAATTACTTCTACATTTTTCCTCATCTGAATTCCGGATCCACCCTTTTTACTCTCCACACTGGTAAAATCAAGCCGCTGTTCAGGCAGCTCATATAAAAATCTGGAAGGAACAATCTGTTTGTACTGTCCCTGATCTCCAGAGACTTTGCGGTTGGCAAAGGAAATAAAGAGCAGTTTTTCGGCCCTGGTCATTGCCACATAAAATAAACGGCGCTCTTCTTCAACTGCATAAGGATTTGAACCAGCCGCTTTTTCTTCCAAACTCTTTAGATGGGGGAAAACTTCTTCTTCCACACCAATTATAAAGACCACGGGAAACTCCAATCCTTTGGCTGAATGTGCTGTCATTACCTTTACTTTTTCCTGAGTGTCTTCAGTTATATCTTTATCTGAAATCAGTTTATTAATCAAAAGGTAATCATAAAGTCCTCGTCCGGGATTATTTTTCTGAAAATCAGCCATATCTTCTAAAAACATATTCATATATTTTTTTCTACCCTCAGGATCATCAAGCTCTGCCAGTACGTTTTGATCAAAATCAACTCGCTCATAGAGTTCCAGAGCCTTTTTATGCATCGGCAGCTTTTCTTCTCGCAGATCAAAAATGCTGTCAATTACCCGCCGCTGAAATTCAATGATATTTGCAGCCTTGTTATTTCCGATACCTTTAACTACGGTCGGACTCTCAAAAACATCGGTGATTTTTAGCTTATTTTCTCTGGCATATTTATTAATCTCACTCAGCAGGATTTCTCCAACTCCGTGGACTTCAATTCTAAACAAGCGCTTTAAAGCTAATCTGTCATTGGGATTAACTAACAGTTTGAGATAATTAACAAAATAACGGATTTCCTGTCGATCGAAAAAGCTGACTCCTCCCACCAGCTGATGCGGGATTCTAAACTTTGGTAACTGGTTCTGCAGCTGCATTGACTGGAAATGGCTGCGGCATAAAATTGCAATATCACTAAGCTTATAATTGTAGAAATCAACTAAATGATTAATCCGCTTACAGACATATTTAGCCTCAACCAGCGGACTTTCTGCCCGGGCCACAAAGATTGGTGCCCCATCATCCGCTTCTGTCCAGGTTTCTTTAACTTTATTCTGGCTGTTATTATTAATCAGCTGATTGGAAGCAGAAATAATATTATTTGAACTGCGGTAGTTGCGCTCCAATTTAATCACCTCAGCCTCTGGATAATCATGTTCAAACTCCAGAATATTACTGATATCAGCTCCTCGAAAACCATAAATTCCCTGCCAGTCATCACCAACCACAAAAATATTCCCCTGTGGTTTAGCCAGCAGTGAAATCAGATGATACTGAGAGTGGTTTACATCCTGATACTCATCAACCTGAATATACTTAAATTGATTCTGATATTTATTTAAAATTTCCTGGTCAGATTCCAACAATTCAATTGTTTTTTTGATCAAATCATTAAAATCAAAACAGTTATTATTTGTCAGCACCCGCTCATACTCTTTATAAATTTTACTCACAATTTGATAAAAATGTTCTGAGCCCTGATTATCTGCCTGAGCATATTCTTCTGTCAGCTCAGACGGCAG
>Ga0136557_1000516_pt1 | contig 28647 bp, 23 predicted proteins | sample AntRauTorckE6832_FD_104796 | JGI IMG/M metagenome (GOLD analysis project Ga0136557, IMG submission 104796) | Saline lake microbial communities from Rauer Islands, Antarctica - Metagenome Torckler E6 #832 | ecosystem: Environmental > Aquatic > Non-marine Saline and Alkaline > Saline | place...
AACAGCGCCATGCGCAAGAATCGCAACCGCAACCGTCCTACTGACTTCTGGTCGCTCGACCTGCCAAGGGAAACCCGGGCCTATGCGCCCAAGCTGATCGCCCTGGCCAAGATTTTTGCCGACCCTGCCAAATACGGTATCGAACTACCGCCACTTACTGACGAGCCCTATTTCGAGATAGTCGATACCGGCTCCCAGATTGATCTTGCCCAGGCTGCAAAGCTTGCAGAAGTGGATATTGACGAGATCTATTTGCTGAACCCGTTCTTCAACCGCTGGGCCACCTCACCAGACGGCCCCCACCGCCTTCTGGTGCCGGTACAGAATGCAGATATCTTCCGGACTGCCCTCGCCGATATCAGTCCGGCCGAGCGGGTATCCTGGCACAGCTACGAGGTCAAATCCGGAGACACCCTCGGCTCCATTGCGCGGCGCTACAGCACGACATCCTCAGTGATCCAGCAGGTCAACAAGCTCAACAACCACATTATCCGTATCGGCCAGCGACTGATGATTCCCTCGGCCAGTCAGGATGCCGGCACTTATAGCCTCAGTGCGGCCGAACGCTTAAGCCGAAAGCAGGACCGCGCAGGCGAGAAAAACGGCGGTGAGCGCGTTGATTACCGGGTCCGTTCCGGCGATACCTTCTGGGACATTGCCCGCGAGCACAAAGTCAGCGTGCGGGAGCTTTCTTCCTGGAACGGAATGGCACCGGGCGATCCATTGATGCCTGGCAAGGAACTGGTAATCTGGTCAAAATCGCCACAGGCCACCAAAATGGCCATGGCACCGCGATCAGACATCCGGGGTGACAACGGAATGGTCAGAAAAGTCGGCTATCGTGTTCGCAAAGGCGACTCCCTGTCCCGCATCGCCAACCGTTTTGCGGTCAATGTGAGCGACATCGCAAGCTGGAACAACCTCAACACTTCCCGTTATCTGCAGCCCGGGCAAAGTCTGGTACTCTACGTTGACATCAGAAACAGTCCCTGAGCCTCTAACCTGAACGCGCGAGCCCTATGACCGATATCCGGAAAGTCTCAACGTACCTTGCCCTTCTGTTTCTTGCGGTATTGGCCATACCGGTTGCCGCTGCGGCTGACGCAACTCATGGGCTGGCCATGCACGGCGAGGTAAAGTACCCGAAGGATTTCACCCATTTCGATTACGTCAACCCGGACGCACCCAAGGGCGGGGAGCTTCGTATGGCCGTTGTTGCCAACGGCTATGACTCGTTCAACCCCTTTATTGCCAGAGGGGTCGCGGCTGCAGGCATCGACACCTACCTCTATGACACCCTTCTTGCCTCCTCTGATGATGAGCCCTTCTCGGTTTACGGGCTGATCGCCGAGACCATCGAAACGCCAGAAGACCGGAGCCATGTGATCTATAACCTGCGGGAGGAAGCCCGGTTCCAGGACGGTGAACCCATTACTGCAGAAGACGTCAAGTTTTCTTTCGAGCTCCTGACCGAAGAAGGTCATCCCCGCTATCGCAGCTATTATCAGGATATCAGCAAAGTGACCGTCGAAGGCCCGCGACGGGTGCGGTTTGATTTTTCCGGCACCGTAAACCGGGAACTCCCTCTGATTCTTGGCCAGCTGCCGATACTGCCCAGCCATTACTGGCAAGACCGAACCTTCGGGGACAATGGCCTTGACCGGCCGGTTGGCAGCGGCCCCTACCGAATCGGTAAATTTGAGGCGGGGCGGTCCGTCAGCTACGACCGCGTAAAAGACTACTGGGCCCGAAACCTGGGCCCTCGGAAGGGGCGTTTTAACTACGACACCATCACCTACGAATACTACACCGATGATACCGTGGCCCTGGAATCCTTCCGCGCTGGCAATTACGACTACCGGGTGGAGTCACAGGCAAAGAACTGGGCAACGGCCTACACCGGGTCTGCCTTTACTTCCGGTAAAATCACCAAAGAAGCCATTGAGCACAATCGCCCGGCCGGCATGCAGGCATTTGTCTTCAACACCCGCAGAGACGTTTTCAAGAATCCGGCCGTGCGCCGTGCCCTTGCCTACGGTTTTGATTTTCAGTGGGCCAACAGCAATCTGTTTTTCGGGCAATACACTCGCACCAACAGTTATTTCGAGAACAGCGAGCTCGCCTCTTCCGGACTTCCCCAGGGAAGAGAGCTCGAAATACTCGAACCCTATCGTGATCAGCTGCCGGAAGAAGTATTCACCGAAGCTTACCAGCCGCCCTCAACGGGAGACGGCCGCACCATGCGGGATAATCTGCGAGAGGCCCTGACGCAACTCAGGGACGCAGGCTATGCCATTGAAGACGGCACCATGATCAACAAGGCCACGGGTGAGCCCCTCAAGTTCGAAGTGATGCTGTTTCAGAAAACCTTCGAGCGGGTCATTCTTCCCTTCAAGAACAACCTTAAAAGGCTTGGCATCGAAGTGACGGTCAGGCTGGTGGATTCGAATCAGTACGCAGAGCGCTGGCGCACCCGGGATTTCGACGTAACGGTGGGTGTATTCCCTCAGTCTGATTCGCCGGGTAACGAACAGAGGGGCTACTGGCACTCTTCGTCCGCGACGCAGGACGCCACCCGCAACCTTGCCGGGGTCAATGACCCGGTTATTGATGAGCTGGTTGACTATCTGATCGGTGCTCCGAATCGCGAGGAACTTGTCCATCGAACACGGGCGCTGGACCGGGCACTGCTGCACGGCCACTACGTGATTCCGAACTGGTTCCTGGCCAGCGACCGGATGGCCTATTGGTCGTTCCTGAAAAGGCCTGACACGGTTCCCAAAAACGGTGCAGATGTAAACAACTGGTGGGTCGAACGCTGATCCATGCAGCCCTTAGCCCCACTCCTGATGTCACCCCCGATGTCACCCCAGCCTGATCGCACCACCCGGGAGAGCGGTTAGATGGGCGGCTACATCCTCAGACGTCTTGCTCTGATTATCCCCACCCTGGTCGGAATCATGCTGCTGAACTTTGTGATTGTTCAGGCAGCACCGGGTGGCCCCGTAGAGCAAATGATTTCCGAGGTCGAGGGCTTTGGCGGAAATACCCTGGCTCGAGCCAGCGGCGGCGACTCCGGCGGGGAAATTTCATCCGGGGGCGACAGCCGTGGCTCCAGAGGCCTGCCGCCAGAGCTCTTAAAAGAAATCGAAATCATGTACGGCTTCGACAAGCCCGCCCACGAACGTTTTCTGAAAATGCTCGGGGATTACGCCACTTTTGATTTTGGCGAATCCTTCTACCGCCAGCGCACGGTGATGGAACTGATCATCGACAAAATGCCGGTTTCCATCTCACTGGGGCTCTGGTCAACGCTGATTATCTATCTGATTTCCATTCCGCTGGGGGTTCGCAAGGCGGTTTCTGATGGCTCCCGGTTCGATGTCTGGACCAGCTCGGCTATCGTGATTGGCTACGCCATTCCCGGGTTCCTGTTCGCAATTCTGCTGATTGTGCTGTTTGCCGGTGGCAGCTATCTGGACTGGTTCCCGCTCCGCGGCCTGACATCTTCCAATTTTGATCAAATGACCTGGTACCAGCAGATCGGCGACTATTTCTGGCACCTGGCCCTGCCAGTGACAGCCAACGTGATTGGCGGTTTTGCTACGCTCACCTTGCTGACCAAGAATTCCTTTCTGGACGAGATCGGCAAGCAGTACGTGGTGACCGCCCGCGCCAAAGGTCTTGAAGAAAAACAGGTTTTGTACGGTCACGTATTCCGCAACGCCATGCTGATTGTCATCGCCAGCCTTCCGGGTGTTCTGGTGTCGCTGTTCTTTACCGGGTCACTGCTGATCGAAGTGATTTTCTCCCTCGATGGCCTGGGGCTGCTGGGTTTTGAAGCTGCGCTGAACCGGGACTATCCGGTGGTCTTCGGTACGCTTTACATCTTTACCTTGATGGGCCTGGTGTTGAAACTGATCAGCGACATCACCTACGTGCTGGTAGACCCGCGCATCGATTTTGAAAGCCGGGAGGGCGCATGACCCTCACCCCGATCCAGAGGCGCAGACTGCTCAATTTTCGCAAAAACAGACGCGGATTCTGGTCACTGTGGGTATTTCTTGCGCTGTTTGGCCTGTCGCTCTGTGCGGAACTGATTGCCAACGACAAACCACTGGCGGTGTCCTATCAGGGTGAGCTTTATTTTCCGGTTGTTGAAAAGGTATCAGAAGAAGTTTTCGGTGGTTTTCTGCCCACCGAAGCAGACTACCGGGATGCCTTCGTGGCCGGCGCCATAGAAGCAGACGGCTGGATGCTCTGGCCCCCCATCCGCTTCAGCTATAACACCACCAACTATGACCTGGATGTGCCCTCACCGGCTCCGCCCAGCGCCGTTAACTGGATCGGCACAGACGACCAGGGCCGCGATGTAGCTGCCCGGGTGATTTACGGCTTCCGTATTTCCGTACTTTTCGGCCTGATCCTCACCATCCTCAGCTGTTTTGTCGGGGTTATAGTCGGGGCCATTCAGGGTTTCTACGGCGGCAAAGTAGACCTTGTCGGACAACGCTTTATCGAGATCTGGTCCGGCCTGCCAGTGCTCTTCCTGCTGATTATTCTGTCCAGTATTGTCCAGCCCAATTTCTGGTGGCTTCTGGGCATCATGCTTCTGTTCAGCTGGATGGGCCTGGTCGATGTGGTGCGTGCAGAATTTCTGCGTGCGCGGAATTTTGAGTATGTAAAGGCAGCCCGCGCACTGGGCCTGAGCAACCGCAAAATCATGTTCCGGCACATTCTTCCCAATGCCATGGTCGCCACCCTGACCTTTCTGCCGTTTATTCTCACCGGCGCAATCACCGGCCTGACCTCGCTGGATTTCCTTGGCTTTGGGCTTCCCTCGGGCTCTCCCTCGCTCGGCGAACTGATCGCTCAGGGTAAGGCCAACCTCCATGCCCCCTGGCTGGGCATCTCCGCGTTCGTGTCACTTTCCATCATGCTGACCCTCCTGGTTTTTGTTGGAGAAGCGGTCCGCGATGCCTTTGACCCGAGAAAAAACTGACATGGCACCATTGCTGGAAATCAACAATCTGTCGATCACCTTTGACGGCACAATCAAGGCGGTAAACGGGCTATCGCTATCCATTAACGAAGGCCAGACCCTGGCCCTGGTGGGCGAAAGCGGCTCCGGTAAATCGGTATCCGCCATGTCGGTGCTTCGGTTACTGGATGAACGCCATGCCACCTATCCCACCGGCAGCATCCATTTTCAGGGTGAGAACATGCTGTCCGTCAGCGATAAACGCTTGCGTCAAATTCGTGGCCAGAAAATCAGCATGATTTTCCAGGAACCCATGACCTCGCTGAATCCGCTACACACGGTTGAGAAGCAGATCACCGAGACCCTGGCACTGCATCGGGGCCTGAGAGACGCTCAAGCTCGCAAGCGCTGCATTGAACTACTCGAACTGGTGGGAATACCCGAAGCAGAAGAGCGGTTGTCCAGCTACCCTCACCAGCTTTCCGGCGGCCAGAAACAACGGGTAATGATTGCCATGGCGCTGGCCAATGAGCCCGACCTGCTGATTGCGGATGAACCCACCACGGCCCTGGACGTGACCGTTCAGAAACAGGTCCTGGAACTGCTGCGAGACCTACAGAAAAAGCTCGGGATGGCTATCCTGCTGATCACCCACGACCTGTCCATTGTGCGGCGCTACGCGGATCAGGTGGTGGTTATGGAACAGGGCCACGTTGTTGAGGCCGCCGCCACGGAAACACTCTTCGAAAAGCCACAGCATCCCTACACCCGCAAACTGCTGGACGCCGAGCCGCCCTCTTCCCCTGTAGTAACGCAGATCAAGCAGGACCCACTGCTGGACGTCACCGACCTTGACGTCAGATTTACAACCAAACGGTCACTGTTTGGCAGGCCCAGGGCCTGGTTCCAGGCAGTCGATAAAGCCAGCTTTTCGCTGAATCGCGGCGAAACTCTGGGCATTGTGGGCGAGAGCGGCAGCGGCAAAACCACCATCGGCCACGCGCTGCTGAAACTCACCGCCTGCACCGGCTCCATCCGTCTTTCCGGTAAAGATCTGGGGCCGCTGAACCAGAAGCAGTTCCGCCCCTACCGGCGCCAGATCCAGATCGTGTTTCAGGACCCGTTCGGCAGCCTGAGTCCAAGGATGTCGGTGGCTGAGATCGTGCGCGAAGGACTGGAAATTCACATCCCGGCATCGCCGGAAGAACAGGACAAGCTGGTCATCCAGGCGTTGACCGATGTGGGGCTGGACCCGGAATCCCGACACCGCTACCCTCACGAATTTTCCGGTGGTCAGCGTCAGCGAATTGCCATCGCCCGCGCCCTGGTGCTGCAGCCGGAGCTGATCATTCTGGACGAGCCAACCTCCGCCCTGGACCGCACTGTCCAGAAGCAGGTGATTGAACTGCTGCGGAATCTCCAGGACAAATATGGTCTAAGCTATGTATTTATCAGTCACGACCTGGCCGTCGTGCGAGCGCTCAGCCATAAACTTCTGGTGCTGAAAAACGGAAAAATTGCCGAGTACGGCGACGCCACGGATATTTTCCTGCGGCCCCGGCACACCTACACCAGAGAGTTGCTGCATGCGGCACTGTTTTACAGCTAGGTACGGCGCCACGGATTATGAACTACGACCAATTGAGTGTTACTTACCAGAAGCGGGTTCAGGGATAATAAACTTAACTGCATTATAAGGGAGAATCATTATGGGGTTACTCAGCGGCAAGCGCGCCTTGATTGTTGGCGTTGCCAGCAAACTTTCCATTGCCCATGGCATTGCCGAAGCATTCCATCAGCAAGGCGCCGAACTGGCGTTCACTTACCAGAACGAAAAGCTTAAACCCCGGGTTGCAAAGTTTGCTGAGGAATGGGACAGCGAACTGATTTTTCCTTGCGATGTGGCCAGCGACGATGAGATTGAAAACGTATTTACCGAGCTGAACAAGCACTGGGACAAAATTGATATTATCGTCCATTCCGTCGGCTTTGCGCCTGGCGACGAACTGAACGGCAATTTTGTCGATGTCACCACCCGCGAAGGTTTCCGCATTGCCCACGACATCAGCTCCTACAGTTTTGTAGCGCTGGCCAAGGCTGCTCGGTCGATGATGCACGAAAACAGCTCCTTGCTGACCCTGAGCTATCTGGGCGCCGAAAAAGTGCTGCAGAACTATAACGTGATGGGACTTGCCAAAGCGTCACTGGAATCCAATGTGCGCTACATGGCCGGTAGTCTTGGCCGGGAAGGCATCCGGGTGAATGCAATTTCGGCAGGGCCAATAAGAACCCTGGCCGCCTCAGGCATCAAGAGCTTCCGGAAAATGCTGGCCGAAAACGCCAGGCGGGCGCCGCTGCGCCGGAACGTGACCACCGAGGAGGTGGGTAACGCCGCGGCATTCCTTTGCTCCGATATGGCCAGCGGCATCACCGGTGAAATCATGTACGTCGACGGTGGCTTCAACATCACCGGCATGGGTGAACTGGAAGAGTAAAGATCGGTTCCGGCCAGAGTCAGTCTTCGGACATAGCCCTGGCCACGGCTTCAACCCACTCCAGATAGGACGTGTCGTCAGACTCCTGAATTCGCAGGCCAACCAGCCATTCCCCCGGGGAGGCTGGCCGGCACCAGACCACGTCCACCGTGAGCTGGAATTCGTCGGATTCACCGTCGAGCCTGATCCAGGCGCTCAGCAGCGCATTTTCCGTCAGTGGTTCGCGGGTAGTCACGCTGAAACCCTGGGCCGACAGGTCCCGGGTTTTTGCAACGAGCGCTCTGTCACTGGATTCTTCACCAGCCTCCGGCTCGGTGGATTCCAGCTCCAGAGTCACCTGGGCACTGCCGGTCAAACGGTATTCTGAACGGTTATCCCCGGACTCTGAAGGATCCTCATTCCCGAAGGTGTAATCGATATCGCTCATAGCGTCTCTTGCCCTTGAAGGGTCCTTTATTGTTTTCCAACTCGAATCCGGCCGACAACCCGCGACAGCGTGTCATCGAATTCCGCCGATGCGCCCAGTACCCGTATGTTGCCTGCGACTACTTCCTCAATCAGAGCATCCTCAATAAACTCACGGCGATTCAGGCCGAGCCTGTCAACGAACACCAGCTTGCGTGACGCATTAATCCGAACGGCAAGCTTCAGTCGCTGGGGCTCTTTCGGTGATTCGCGGTTCTCAACAACCACCCAGCCACCAAGCTTGATGCCCTCAACCAGGGTTCGGGCAGCCGCCTCCGTCTCAACACGCAGGCGTTCTGTTTCCGCCTCCTCATCGGCCTGCTGACGCGCTTCCGCCCGAAGGCGCTGCTGCTCTTTCTCGGCTTCTTTCGCGGCCTGTTCTTCAGCACGCTTTTGCTCGACCTGTTCCTTTTCCTTGCGCAGAGTCTCGGCACGCAGGCGGGCATCCTCTGCCGCTTTTCGTCGCTGCTGCATCTGACGCTCAAGCACTGTCGACAAAGCCGTCACTGTCTCGGCCAGAACCTGACCGAAAGGCGTGATCGGTGGCAGTCGCCGCAGTAGCTGACGATCAAAATCAGCGATAAACCGTGTCCATGACAAAAGCCCCAGCTTGACACCGGAACCATTGGTCCATAGCACTTCCTGGGTGTCCTCAAGCAAGGCCAGAAAAAAGCGCCTTTGTTCGCTTACACCCTCACCTTCCACAAACCATTTGAACTGGAATTCCCGATACGCTTCTTCCGGCACCGTCTCCAGAGCAAGCCAGGATGAGTCCCAGGAGAACTTGTCCGGCGGCGGCAGCGCCGGGACCAGATCGGGGGTCTCGCCTCGTAACCGCTCAACCATAACTGACTGAATACCGGCGAGGGCTGTCTCCGGAAGAGGTTTGTTATTGAGGCGGTTCCAGACGTCATTGATCCGGTCTCCGATCTGCTCACCAACGGTGTAAAGGCGGTTTTTGTCCTTATCGGACAGCCTCGGGTCGCCGATCCACACCAGCCACTCCAGCAGTTTTCTGGCATGGCGCCAGTTTTCGCCCTCAATGCCCTCTTCCCAGATAACCTGTTTCAGCAATGGGAACCAGGTGTCCATCACGAACTGAACAATGGGCTCTGGCAGCTGGCGCCCGGTCATTGCGCGACCAATCAGTGCCCGGGCCGTGTGTTCGGCACGGCGCTGGCTGGCAGCACCCTGTTCCGTTTTCAGCAGTCGCTCCCTCAGGCGCCCGGTCTGTTGTTCCCGTTTTTCGGCGTCAGCTTTCCACTGTTGAAAAAAAGTCATAACCGGGTCGGTATCACCGGATTCAAAGCAGCGGGTCACTTCTTCGACAAGGGCGTCAAGCTGATCCAGCAAAATCCGTGAGGACCGCCCGCCGTTAGCACTCCAGCCACGATGGTCCTGAAAGCTGTCGAGCCACCCCAGCAGCGTATCATTGAAGACATTCGAGCCTTCCAGGTTCATCCGCCAGGCCAGGAAAAACCGCAATCTTGCAAGGCGCTTGGCCAGCTCGGGGTGCAGGCCACTGGATTTGAGAAACACATCCATGATGCGGTCAGACACGTAGGCTGCGTTGACCTGACGAACGGACCAGTTCAGGGAAACAGAGCGGATCAGGCGACTGACGGGCTCATCCCGCTGTTCCGTCCAGCAGGACATGAGCAGAGGCGTCCAGTCGCTGATGGCGTCCTTTTCAAGCTTTCCGATCGGATACGGGAGGTCGGGAACCCGGATGCCGGAAAGCACGTCACCAATCCGTTTTGTGGCCTGTTCCAGCGACAGTGGTTCGCGCTTGTTCTGCCTGCCTTGCTGCATCAATTCTCCAGATGTCAGAAGCGTTGAAAAGGTGTGGTAAATAACGCAGTATAACCACCTCGCAGGGGTACACCACAAGCTTACCCCGCCTAACCAGATTTCATGCCTCGGGGTGACGAATAATAGTGCCGGACACTTGCCGGACTCACCTATCAACCATCCCCCATGGCAACGGTCAGATTCAGGGATATTACAAGCATGTCGGGCACCAAATTAGAGAACGTGAACGTGGCAAGTCAGGAACAGTTGATTACGCCTGAGGCACTAAAACAGGAATTACCGCTTTCGGATAAAGCGGCGGATACGGTAGAAAAAGGTCGCCAGGCCATTTACGACATTATGGATGGCAAAGACCATCGCCTGTTTATCGTTGTTGGGCCCTGTTCCATCCATGATGTGAAAGCCGCCCGTGAATACGCACAGAAGCTTAAAAAGCTCGCAGACGAGCTCAGCGACACCTTGCTGATTGTGATGCGCGTCTATTTCGAGAAGCCGCGTACAACCGTCGGCTGGAAAGGTCTGATCAACGACCCGCACCTGAACGACACCTTTGATATTGAACAGGGGCTTCACATCGGCCGCAGGCTGCTGCTGGACATTTCCGAACTGGGTCTGCCAACGGCCACAGAAGCCCTTGATCCGATTTCACCCCAGTACCTGCAGGACACGATTTCCTGGTCCGCCATTGGTGCTCGCACCACGGAATCCCAGACCCACCGGGAAATGAGCAGCGGCCTTTCGATGGCCATCGGTTTCAAGAATGGCACAGACGGTAGCCTTGATGTCGCCGTTAACGCCATGAAATCTGTCTCTCACCCCCACAGCTTTCTGGGCATCAACCAGAAAGGACAGGTAGCCATCATTCGTACCCGGGGGAATAATTACGGTCACGCGGTTCTGCGTGGCGGTGGCGGCAAGCCCAACTATGACTCTGTCAATGTCGCGCTTTGCGAGCAGGCGCTGGAAAAAGCCAAACTGCGCAAGTCCATCATGGTGGATTGCAGCCACGCCAATTCCAGCAAGGACCCGGGCATCCAGCCCCTGGTGATTCAGGACATCGCCCATCAGATCCTCGAAGGCAACCAGTCTATTCAGGGCCTGATGGTAGAGAGCCATCTGAACTGGGGCAACCAGTCAATTCCGGCAAATCTGGACGACCTGAAATACGGCGTTTCCGTTACCGATGCCTGTATTGACTGGGACACTACCGAGAAAGCACTCCGCGACATGCGGGAAAAGCTGAAGGATGTGTTGCCGAAACGCAAGGCGTAAGCCCTGCCCTTCTGCTTCAGATTCCGGTGTGCATCGGCACGCCGGAAAACCAGTCAAGGCGACTTCTCAGCGCCACTACATGGCCGATAATAACCAGCGTTGGTGGCGTAACCGCCTGGTTCCCGACCTTTTCGACGATGGTCTTCAGGGTGCCCGCCACCACTTTCTGCTCCGGGGTTGTCCCTTTTGAAACCAGCGCAACCGGCATATCAGCAGACATGCCGTGAGCAATCAACTGCCTGCAGATGATCGGTAAACCAACCAGCCCCATGTAAAAAACCAGCGTCTGATTATTCTGCACAAAGTCTTTCCAGGGCAGATCACAGGTGTCGTTTTTGAGATGACCGGTCACAAACCGGACGGACTGGGCATGATCGCGATGGGTCAGCGGTATGCCAGCATAGGCAGCGCAGCCCGAGGCGGCGGTGATGCCTGGAACGACCTGAAACCGCACACCAGCAGCGGCCAGAGTCTCGATTTCTTCGCCACCACGACCAAAAATAAACGGATCGCCACCTTTTAAGCGCACCACGGTTTTACCCTGTTGGGCAAGCTCCACCAGCCGGTTATTGATCTGGTCCTGAGGCAGAGTGTGGTTGGCGCGTTGCTTTCCCACATGAACCTTTTCTGCCGTCTCAGGAATAAGGGACAGGATCTCCTGCGATACAAGGCGGTCGTATAGCACAACCTCCGCCGACTGAATCAGCCGCCAGGCTTTCAGGGTCAGCAGTTCCGGATCGCCCGGACCTGCACCCACCAGGGCCACCTCCCCCTCGGAGCTGTTCGGGTTCTCGGTAACCGGATTCTTCCTGTAACGAGTTGGTGCCGGTATGGCGCCCATGCTCATCCTTGGTGCATCAACGGCTCTGTCACTCATTGGATCTTTTCAATACCTCCCATATAGGGTTTCAGCACGTCGGGAACAAAAACACTGCCGTCTTCCTGCTGGTAATTCTCAAGCACTGCGATCAGTGCCCGGCCTACCGCGAGACCGGATCCGTTCAGTGTGTGAACAGCTTCCGGCTTCCTGGTTTCCGGGTTACGCCATCTTGCATGCATCCGGCGTGCCTGAAAATCACGGGTATTGGAGCAGGAAGAGATCTCCCGATACTTGCCCTGTCCCGGCAGCCAGACTTCCAGGTCATAGGTGCGGGCAGCCGCAAAGCCCATGTCTCCGCCGCACAGGTCTACCAGCCGGTAAGGCAGGTCAAGCAACTGCAGGACCTTTTCAGCGTGGCCGGTCAGCGCTTCAAGTGCTGCCTCTGAGTCTTCCGGGCGAACAATCTGGATCAACTCCACTTTATCAAACTGATGCTGACGGATCATGCCGCGGGTGTCGCGCCCGTAAGACCCGGCCTCGCTTCGGAAACAGGGAGTGTGGGCAACCATCTTCAGTGGCAGTTCTTCCGCTGCCAGAATCGTGTCGCTGACCAGGTTCGTTACCGGAACTTCCGCGGTGGGAATCAGGTAAAGTGGATTATCGCCGCCCATCCGGAACAGGTCTTCTTCAAATTTAGGGAGCTGACCGGTGCCGTACAGTGTGTCTGCGTTCACCAGGTAGGGTACGTACGCTTCGATATATCCATGCTCTTCGGTATGCAGGTTCAGCATGAACTGCGTCAGAGCGCGGTGCAGCCTGGCGACCGGGCCGCGCATGACCGCAAAACGGGAATGGGCAAGCCGTGTCGCGGTTTCAAAGTCCAGTCCACCGAGCTGCTCCCCCAGGGCCACATGATCCCTGGGTTCAAAAGAAAAGGACTTTGGTTCGCCCCAGAGCCGGACCTGAACGTTGTCGTCTTCGCTTTCGCCCTCGGGCACGCCCTCGTCTGGTACGTTGGGGATATTCGCCAGGAACCCGTTAAGCTCCTCCTGAAGGACTTTTAACTCATCCTCGGCGGCTGAGCGTTCACTTTTTAACTGCTCGACTTCGTCCAGCAACGGCTGGATATCCTCGCCTGCCGCTTTGGCCTTGCCAATGGATTTGGAGCGACGGTTCTGCTCACCCTGCAGGTTCTCGGTTTTTACCTGAAGCGCACGACGACGCTCTTCCAACTGGTCAAAGGTCGCCCGGTCAAAGGTGAAGTGCTTGATCTGCAACCGGCGGGCAATGTCTTCAGTTTGAGAGCGAACAAGTTTGGGATCGAGCATGATTATCCTGAGTTGGTCGGTTCTGATGAGAATTCGGTCTGATGACGCGTATTTGAACTGCGTATTATACCTCTGACAGCCTCTCTGGCCACAGCAGAACCCGGAACGGCCGGGGTTTCAGTCCAGGGGATAACGTTTTTGCGGGCTGTTGCGGTTTTTTTCGTCCAGGCGCTCCCGTTTTTCGGCCAGTTTTATTTCCAGCCCTCTTGGCAATGGCTGATAGTAACGGCGCTGATGAATCGCTTCTGGCAGATAGGACTCCCCCGCTGCAAAACCCTCTGGCTCGTCATGGGCATAGCGATATTCGTTGCCATGGCCCATGCTCTTCAGCAGTTTGGTGGGGGCATTGCGCAGATGAACCGGTACTTCGTAATCCGGATCGCGGCGGATATCCGCCATACACTGGTTGAATGCGTTATAAACGGCGTTACTTTTCGGCGACATTGCCAGATAGGTCACGGCCTGCGCCAACGCCAGTTCTCCCTCCGGTGACCCGAGTCTTTCCTGAGCCTCCCAGGCATCCATCGACAGCTGCAATGCCCTGGGATCGGCGTTACCAATATCTTCACTGGCTATGCGGACCAGACGACGTGCCACATAAAGTGGGTCACAGCCCCCATCCAGCATCCGGCACAACCAATAGAGCGACCCGTCCGGATCCGAGCCCCTGACGGACTTGTGCAGGGCGGAAATCTGATCGTAAAAAACATCGCCGCCTTTATCAAAGCGCCGCAGGCTGGTCTGCAGAACCTGCTCAAGATGCTCCGGGGATATTCTGTCCTGTCCGTCTGAGTCCGGTTCCGCAAGGTCTGTGGCCACCTCAAGGATATTCAGCGCCCGACGGGCATCACCGCCGGCAGCCGCAGCAACCATCTCCAGCACAGGGCGATCCACCCGGATCTCGCCTTTCAGCCCCTGCCCGGAAGCCAGGGCCCGCTCAAGAAGCTCCATCAATTCAGCATCGGCCAGATTTTTGAGCACGTATACCCGTGTTCGTGACAATAACGCGCTGTTCAGCTCAAAGGAGGGGTTTTCAGTTGTGGCACCGACAAAAATAAAAGTGCCGTCTTCGATGTGAGGTAAAAAGGCATCCTGCTGGCTTTTGTTGAAGCGATGGACTTCATCCACAAACAGCAGCGTATCTTTACCCTGCGACTGCTTTCGGTCTTTTGCCCGTTCAACAATCGCCCGTATATCTTTTACGCCGCTGAGAACGGCGGAAAGCGTCTCAAAGCTCAGTTCACTGAGGTTCGCCAGCAATCTGGCAAAGGTGGTTTTGCCGACTCCGGGCGGCCCCCAGAGAATCATGGAGTGCAGCTGGCGCTGCTCTACCGCGCGACGCAGTGGCTTTCCCGGCCCGACCAGATGGCTCTGGCCGACGTACTCATCAAGACTGTTCGGGCGCATCCGCGCGGCCAGGGGCTGGAAGCCCGGGGCCGATTCGAACAGACTCTCCTGCATCAGGCGCCGTCCCGGATCACATCAACGGTATCGGGATATTCAAGAGAAAAGTCCGTGTCCGACACGGTGCCATTGACCCGGATATCCTCAAAGCTCAGCACACTTAACTGACCCAGGGAGTCCTGCATGCGCATCTCCTGAAGCTCGTCACCATAGAATGTCAGCCGAAGCGATACGAACAGCGAATCCTGGTCCCGGGGTTCGAGGGTAAACTCCCGGGTTTTCTCACCCAGTTTCCGGCCGGATATCCGATAGCTGTCGTCCAGGTTTTCCACTTCTCCGCTCAACAACAGGGCAGGCGTGGCAGCAACCCGGTCATCGAGTTTGTGAACCGTTACCTGTTCCAGGTCAGGATCGTAAACCTCGACCTGGTTGCCATCGCTGGCGATGAACTGGGAATGGGGCGAGGTCGTTTCCCAATAGAACAGGCCCGGCCGTTTTGCCTTCAGTTGTCCGCGACTTTCCTGTACCTGGTTTCCATTTTCATTAACCACGATCTGGATAAACGAAGCTTCATAGGTTTTGTAACCCTGCAGCAGGCCGGCCAGTTCAGGCGCGGGATCAGCAATGCTCTCCTGCGCGTTCAGCATGGATACCGGAAGCATACTAAGCGCCAGTGCGCACAATATCGTCAACAGATCAAAACGTTTCAGGCGTTCTTTCACAAACAATCTCCTAGTCTCTTGGGGGCGGCGGCGCCAGAACTTCACGAGCGCCATTGTTACCAGCGGAACTGACAACACCCGAAGCCTCCATGGCTTCGACCAGATTGGCCGCCCGGTTGTATCCGATTTTAAATTTCCTTTGTACCGACGAAATTGATACCCGCCGTCCTTCGGTAACAAACGCTACGGCTTCGTCAAATAATGCATCTCCCTCGCTGTCCCCACCACCATCACTCAGGGTAGGAACGCCAGGCAGATTTTCACCCTCTGCACCGTTAAGCACATCATCCACATAGACAGGCTCACCCCGCGCCTTCCAGGCCTTGACCACTCGATGGACTTCATCATCGTCGACAAACGCCCCATGAACTCGCACTGGCAGTCCTGAACCGGGCGGCAGGTACAACATGTCACCATGGCCCAGAAGCTGTTCTGCCCCGCCCTGATCCAGTACGGTGCGCGAATCGATCTTGGACGACACCTGAAAAGACATCCGGGTAGGAATATTGGCCTTGATCAGACCGGTAATCACATCCACCGACGGACGCTGAGTCGCCAGAATCAGGTGAATACCGGCAGCCCGCGCCTTTTGAGCTATGCGGGCAATCAGTTCTTCTACTTTTTTGCCAACGATCATCATCATGTCGGCAAATTCGTCAATCACCACGACAATGAACGGCAGCGTTTCCAGTTCCGGGCGCTCCTGCTCATCGTTGGCCAGGTATTCGTCCGGTTTCCAGATCGGATCGAGAATCGGCTCTCCCGCTGCAGCCGCATCCCGGATCTTGCGGTTATAACCGGCCAGATTCCTCACGCCCAGGTTTGCCAGCAACCGATAACGTCGCTCCATTTCCGCCACGCACCAGCGCAGCGCGTTGGCGGCGTCTTTCATGTCGGTCACTACCGGGGCCAGCAGATGCGGAATGCCATCATAGATGCTCAATTCAAGCATCTTGGGGTCGACCATGATAAAGCGGACTTCCTCCGGCGTCGCCTTCAGCAGGATGCTCAGAATCATCGCATTCACGCCCACCGATTTACCGGAACCGGTGGTGCCGGCAACAAGCAGGTGCGGCATTTTGGAGAGGTTGGCGACCATCGGGTTACCCCCGATATCGTTACCAAGCGCCATGGTCAGCGCAGACGAGGATTCCTGAAAGACTTTTGCGCTCAGCACTTCACTGAGCCGGACCATTTCGCGCTCTTCATTGGGAATCTCGATGCCAACCACCGACTTGCCCGGAATGACTTCCACCACACGCACGCTGAGCACCGCCAGAGAGCGGGCCAGATCCTTTGCCAGATTCGAGATCTTGCTCACTTTCACGCCCGCCGCCGGTTTGATTTCAAAACGGGTAATGACCGGGCCGGGGTTCACTTCAACCACTTCAACCGTCACGCCGAAGTCAGCCAGCTTTTCTTCCAGCAGACGGGACATGTGTTGCAAAGACTCTTCGGAATAGCCCCGTTCCTTGCGTTCTTCCGGGGGGTCCAGCAGGGAAATCGGCGGTATCGTGCTTTCGATATCTTCCAGCAGAGACCCCTGTTTTTCCGAGGCTTTACTGGTTTTTCCCTGCTCATCACGCTTGAACGGCGAAATTTTCAGGGATTTTGCCGGTTTGCTGTCTTTTGCTGCAGCGCCAGGTGGGATTCCCCGGGGTTTTGGTGAAACCTCTGCTTCGCGGGAGCTGAAACTTTCCAGACGCGGATGATCGTCGGCCGCCCTGGACACCTGGCCATCAATGGCCGGCTCGACCCGCTCTTTCGGAACCGGTCTGTTTTTTTTGCCAGAGCCTGGCATCAGTCTTTTCCACCACCGCGGCTTTTTGGTGCTTTCGACGGCAGGCGGATAGTGGGTCAGCTCGTCCTTGAGGACCGGGGGTTCAACCCGGGGGGGCTCTTTGGGTGTCGGCTTTTCTACGGGTTTTTTCTGGCCGTTAGCACCGCCCTTGCCGCTCTTGCGGAAGAACCCGGCAATGCTTAAACCGAGTTTGAGCGTCGCTGCGCCGATCCTGTCCATCAGCCAGAACCAGGAAAGGCCGGTGCTAACGGTGAGCGCAAACAGAAAAATCGCAATCAGCAATAGCGTGGTGGCCGGCAGATTGAAGAACCTGACCATGGACTCGGAAACCGCAGCGCCGAGAACCCCTCCTGACGACACCCCAAGACCGAACACGGAATAAAGAGATAACAGGCTTGTCGCCGATAGCAGAATCAGCAGGAAGCCGCCAAAGCGCACCATAAAAAGCGGAATATGAGGGTCGATAGGCTTGCTGCGCAGCCGTATCAGCATCAGCGCATAACCTGCCACCATAACCGGGAACAGGAAGGCTACGTCCCCGAAGAAATCACGTAGCAGGCTGGCCAGCCAGGCACCTGAACGCCCCGCATGATTCTGTACCGCGGTCTCGTGGCCAATGGACGCCCAGCCGGGGTCAGACGCGCTGAAGGTCCCCAGTGCCATGCCAAGGTAAATACAGAGCGCGACCAGCGCGATAACAGCGCCTTCCCGCGCGCCCTGTGCCACAAACCGCCGGAACTTTTCTTGCTTCTGGCTCTGCCTGTCCTGCTTCTGGTTCTGCCTGGCGGACATATCCTGATTTTTTTTCGCTTTTTCGCTCTCGGCCATGAATGCTCAGACGGTTCCCTGACGATGATTTTCGAGCACCTCAAACCCTCTCTGAAGATCGGTTTTCAGGTCAGACACAGCTTCTATGCCAACCGAAATCCGCACCAGGTTTTCGGTAATGCCAGCCTGTTCCTTGTCTTCATCTGACAGGCGGCCGTGGGTCGTGGTTGCAGGATGGGTGATGGTGGTTTTTACGTCGCCCAGGTTGGCGGTGATAGAAATCATCCGGGTGGCGTCAATAAAGGCCCAGGCCTGTTCCCGACCGCCCCTGACCCGAAACGACAAAACCCCGCCAAAGCCGCTCTGCTGCTTTTTCGCCAGCGCGTGCTGCGGGTGACTGGTCAACCCGGCGTAAAAGACTTCTTCGACGGTATCCTGAGTTTGCAACCAGTTCGCCAACTCTAGCGCATTCTCACAGTGGGCGCGCATACGGATTGGTAAGGTTTCCAGGCCCTTCTGGAACACCCAGGCGTTAAACGGGCTCATGGTCGGACCGGCCGATCGAAGGAATCCGAAGACTTCGTCCATCAGCTTTGCAGAGCCGACAACCGCACCACCCACACAGCGCCCCTGACCATCCAGGTACTTGGTCGCCGAATGAATAATGATATCCGCGCCCTGCTCCAGTGGCCGCTGCAATACCGGTGTGCAAAAACAGTTGTCGACAACAAACAGCGCCTCATTGCTGTGCGCAAGCTGCGCCAGTTTTTCCATATCCGCGACTTCACAAAGCGGGTTGGACGGCGTTTCTATGAAGATCATCCGGGTTTCCGGCCTGATCGCCGCTTCCCACTCGCTCTGATCGGTCAGCTTTACAAAAGACGTATCCACGCCAAACCGCGCCAGATATTTCTGGAACAGCACGTTGGTGGTGCCGAACACGCCCCGCGAGCAGATAACATGGTCGCCGGCTTCCAGCAGTGCCATGCAGGTGGCCAGGATTGCAGACATACCGGATGAGGTCGCCACGGCCCTTTCACCGCCTTCCATAGCCGCAAGCCTTGCTTCAAAGGCCTGGACCGTGGGATTGGTAAACCGGCTGTAGATATTGCCCGGCTCGTCGCCGCCAAACCGCGCTGCCGCTTGTGCCGCACTGGCATAAACAAAGCTGGACGTGGGGAAGATGGCGTCGCTGTGCTCCAGCTCACCGGTGCGGATCTGACCGGCTCTGACGGCCAGAGTATCCACCGACATGCCTTCAAGATCCGATTCGGGGATCCGAACCTGCTGCTCGCGGTAATGAGTCATGATTCAGTCTTCATCGTTGTAGAGATCAATAATACCGTTGTCGGAAGAGTCGGGCGAATCCCCGGAACCAGAGTTGAATCGCTGCTCGTCGTTCCGAGCCGCTTCCAGCTTCTCAAGGTAGGCAGCGTCGACATCGCCGGCAATGTATTGGCCGGTAAACACGGAACATTCCCAGCCTTCAATGTCCGGATTTACATCGCTGACGCAGGTAATCAGATCTTCCAGATCCTGATACAGCAGCCAGTCGGCACCGATAATCGTGCCGATCTCTTCAACGGTCTTGTCGTGGGCAATCAGTTCATTCACCGAGGGCATATCGATACCATACACGTTCGGGTAGCGAACCGGTGGTGCCGCCGAGGCAAAGTAGACCTTTCTTGCCCCCGCGTCCCGGGCCATCTGAACAATTTCCTGGCAGGTAGTCCCCCGCACAATGGAATCATCCACCAGCATCACGTTCTTGCCACGGAATTCAAGATCAATAGGGTTAAGCTTCTGGCGAACGGATTTTTTCCGCATTTTCTGGCCGGGCATGATAAAGGTGCGGCCGATGTACCGATTCTTGATAAAACCTTCCCGGAATTTGACGCCCAGACGATGGGCCATCTGCATGGCCGAGGTGCGACTGGTATCCGGTATCGGCATCACCACATCGATATCGTGATCCGGATTTTCCCTCAGCACCTTGTCTGCGAGTGTCTCGCCCATTCGAAGTCGGGCCTTGTAGACTGACACATCATCGATGATCGAATCCGGTCGGGCAAAATAGACATGCTCGAAAATGCAGGGATACAGGTGGGGATCCTCCGCGCATTGCTGAGTGTACAGGGTTCCATCTGTTTCAATGTACACCGCCTCGCCCGGCGCAATATCGCGGACCAGTTTGCAGCCTGCCGCACTCAGGGCAACGCTTTCAGAGGCAATCATGTACTCATCGCCCTTGTCGGTATGCCGAACGCCGAAGCAGGCCGGCCGAATCCCGTTGGGATCGCGGAAACCAACGATGCCGTAACCGGTAATCATCGCGATCACGGCATAGGCGCCCTTGCAGCGCTGGTGGACCGCCCGGACAGCCGCAAAAATGTCGTCCTTGGTTGGATCGAGTTTGCCCAGCTTCTGTAGCTCATGAGCAAAAACATTGAGCAGGACTTCGGAATCCGAGTTGGTGTTGATGTGCCTCAGATCCGTGCGGAAAAGATCCTGGCTGAGCTCTTCTGCGTTTGTCAGATTCCCGTTGTGAGCCAGCGTAATTCCGTAGGGACTGTTGACATAAAACGGCTGCGCTTCGGCCGAACTTGAACTGCCTGCGGTGGGGTAACGCACGTGGCCAATCCCGACGTTACCTACCAGGCGACGCATGTGGCGGGTGCGGAAAACGTCCCGGACAAGACCATTATCCTTGCGAAGATAAAAACGTTCGTCCTGGAATGTCACGATACCCGCTGCGTCCTGCCCCCGGTGCTGAAGAACGGTCAGCGCATCGTAAAGCGACTGGTTGACGTTAGAGGTGCTGACTATGCCGACAATGCCACACATGGCTGAGGTGTTCTCCCAAAGCGTTTGAACTGAAAGTTAACCGGACGCCGACGCGGGCTTCGCAGCGTCGTCCGTTTGCAGAGCGGGAATGTCCGTGCTCCCTCCAGCCGGACCAAGAAACCGGGCAAACTCGTCACCAAGGGTTCTTCTGGACCAGTCTTCGACCACCGCAAGGTGGTTAATCATGACCGATGTGCGCCACCAGGTATCTTCAGACAAAGGCGTATACCGGGTGAATGCAATGCCAACGATAACCACAACCAGGCCCCGTAACAGCCCGAACCCCATACCCAGGACCCGGTCGGTGGCGGAAAGCCCGGTCGCGCGCACAAGGTGCCCGATCATATTGTTGATCAATGCCCCGACAATCAGGGTACTAAAAAAAAGAATGGCAAACGCTGCAATCAGTCGCACAAGTGGCGTTTCAACCGTGCCTTCGAGAAGAGACTGCATTTGCGGATGAAAAGTGCGGGCCAGAATAAAAGCACCAACCCAGGTCACCAATGACAGTGCCTCTTTGATAAAGCCCCGCTTCAGACTGATAAGCGTGGATACCGCTATCAGGGCTATGATGACCCAGTCGATCCAGATCAGCTCGTCCATGGGATACCCGGTGCAAATAAGGAAGCGCGAATTCTATCAGGAAACGTCACCCGACCAAACCGTGCTTTCAAGATCAATACCACCGCTGGCCTGTTAACGTCCGCCGGAAGTGACAAGACTGTTAAGGCCAAAGGCCGTGTCGAGAACCTGCTTGGCCTTTTCTGCTTCGGCTTTCTCTGCAAAGGGGCCACTGAAGACCCGGGTAAGTTCTGTGTCTCCGCGGGCAACACGCTGCAAATGCGAGCTGTAGCCTCTGTCACGCACCTGGTCCCTGAGCCGCGTCGCGTTTTCATCGCTGCCGAAACTGCCAAGTTGCACCACCCATGCGCCCTCAAGCGAACGGGTAAACTCTGCAGACACCGATTCATTCTGTTCCGACTGCTCAGGCTGCGGCGCCTCAGCTGCGCCTGCAGGCTCCGTGGGCTGGCTCGACCCTGCGGTTTCTGTTGTTTCCGGAGGCTCAGGGGCCTCGGCGACTGAATCGCCGACAACAGCCGGGTCCATTTCTTCGATCCGGTATTCAGGGGGTTCCGTTGTTTCTGGCTCGGGCATTTCTACTTCAGGGAATGGCGGCTCTTCGGGGATTTGGATGGTGCTGGTTTCGCGCTCTGAATGAGGCTCATCGAACATCATCGGTACAAAAATAACGGCCAGAGAGACCAGCACCAATGCGCCGATGATACGCTGTTTCAGTCCGTTCACGTTAAATGTCCCCTGTTTTGCCTGTTTCAGACGATGCCGCATTTAATGGCTGATACTAACCGCCACAGCCCTTTAACTCAAAAGATCTGCGACGGAATGACCAAGTTTTAAGGCGGCGTCTGGATAAGCGCCTCCCGGGCGGCGGCAACAGTAAAAAACGACCCGAAAATCAGCAAGAAATCATTCTCACGGGCACGGGAAAGCGCGGCCTTCAGGGCATCCTGAACCGAGCTGAAACAGCCCGGACGCCCGTCATTAAACAGCATGTCTGTTCTTCTGGTTAAATCGTCACACCCCAGCCCCCGCGGGACGTCAAGGGCGGCAAAAAACCATTCATCCACTTGTCCTGACATTGCCCCAACAACTTCTTCCACGTTTTTGTCGCTCAGCGCACCGTAGATAGCAAGGACCTGCTGTCCGGGCTGCCGGATCGCGCCAACCCGCGACGAAAGCCACCGGGCGGCGTGGGGATTGTGCCCGACATCAGCAATGATCAGTGGCGACTTGCCCAGGCGCTCAAAGCGCCCTGGCAGCGACAGATGACGAAGCGTGTCTTCTATCGCTGTCCCGGGCAATTCCGGCTGCAGCCGCCGTATCGCAACGACCGCGGCCGCCAGACTCTGAATCGGCAGCCCCTGGTCTGGCAGAGAAATGACCGTCGGATCTTCGTCGATTTCCAGCAGCGATTCCGCGCCCTTGCTGCCATCCGACGGATTGAGCTGGTAGCCATCTCCTGGCCGCAACAAACGAATATTCTGGGCATCTGCCTGTTGCAGCACAGAACGGGGCGGGTCGACATCTGCAAATATGGCGGGCCGGCCAGGGCGCAGTATACCTGCCTTTTCAAAACCAATGCTTTCGCGGTTATCACCCAGATAACTCACATGGTCAATATCAACGGAGGTTATGATGGCCAGATCAGCGTCGAGAATATTGACGGCGTCCAGGCGCCCGCCCAGCCCCACTTCCAGAACCCAGTCGTCCACGCCCGACTCTTTGAAAACGACAAACGCTGCCAGGGTTCCGAACTCGAAATAGGTCAACGTGGTCGAGCCCCGGGCCGCCTCTACCGCCTCAAACGCCAGAACCAGGGTCCGGTCCGAAACCTCTGTACCGTTGATGCGCACGCGCTCGTTGTACCGCTGCAGGTGGGGCGACGTGTAGGCGCCGGTTGTCCTGCCAGCTCGGGCCAGCAGATGTTCAAGCGCGACAACCGTGCTGCCCTTGCCGTTGGTGCCACCAACCGTAAGAACACGGGCCGGCGGATTACGGCGAAACAGGCGCCTGAAAACGACCAATACCCGGTCGAGTCCCAGATCGATCTCTGCCGGGTGGATTGACTCAAGATAACTCAGCCAGTCGTCAAGGGAGGCATTCTGGCCCGGCGCAGACAGCCGCCGGGCCGGAGGATCATTCGGTGGGGACATCTGACTCCGGTCTTTCGGATACCTCAAATTCGATGGGCTGTTCTTTGGCGGTTTCTTCAAAACCCTCAAATTTTGCCAGCAGCGCGGCTATACGCTCACGCAACTGATGCCGATGCAGAATCATATCGATTGCGCCGTGCTCAAGCAGAAACTCGCTACGCTGGAATCCTTCGGGGAGCTTCTCACGAACCGTTTGTTCAATGACCCGCGGTCCCGCAAAGCCGATCAGCGCGTAAGGTTCCGCAATATTCAGGTCGCCGAGCATCGCCAGGCTGGCTGACACACCGCCAAAGACCGGATCGGTCATCACCGATATGTAGGGAATGCCTTCCTGCTTCATGCGTTCCAGCACAGCGGCCGTTTTCGACATCTGCATCAGCGAGATGATCGCTTCCTGCATTCGGGCGCCGCCGCTGGCAGAAAAGCACACCAGCGGAATTCTTTCTTCAAGGCATACGTTGGCAGCGCGCACAAACCGCTCACCAACGACCTGCCCCATGGACCCACCCAGGAAATTGAACTCGAACGCTACTGCAACCAGCGGAATATCCAGCGTCTTGCCACGCATGGCAATCAGGGCGTCTTTTTCACCTGTCGCTTTCTGATTCTGGGTCAGACGATCCTTGTAACGCTTGCTGTCCTTGAATTTGAGGCGATCCCAGGGCTCAAGCTCGGCACCAATCTCTTCCCTGCCTTCGGGATCAAGAAAAACATCCAGCCGGCGACGGGCGGTAATCCGGAGATGGTGATTGCACTTGGGGCAGACATCCAGATTCTTGTCCAGCTCAGGCTTATAGAGAAAAGCACCACACTTGGGGCATTTTTTCCACAGCCCCTCGGGTACGCCCATTCTCTGCTTGGATTCCGAGCGAATCTTGCTCGGCATGATTTTATCCAGCCAGTTACTCATGGTTTCATCCTATCCTGTGATCCACCCACCCCGATTCCGATCAGGAATTCAGGTTGTCCAATGCAACACGCATTGGATGGAGCAGCTCCGTCAGCGCTCGTTTCAACTGTTCCGGATCTGCCTGATTACGGGCTATTGTATCCACCAGAACGCTACCGACAATTACACCATCGGATACCCGTCCGACGGCGGCCGCCGTATCAGCGTCGCTAATACCAAAACCGACACCGACTGGAAGCGCCGTCAGCTCATGAATGTGAGCCACTTTGGAAGCCACTTCATCGATATCAATTTTGCCTGATCCGGTAACGCCCTTGAATGAAACATAGTACACATAACCAGAACAGTGTTGGCTGATGAGACGAATCCGGTCATCGGTGGTGGTCGGCGCCAACAGAAAAATCGCATCCAGGCCGCGCTCAGTAAACAGAGGCGCAACTTCGTCGGCTTCCTCTGGCGGCAGGTCTACGGTCAGAATGCCATCAATACCGGCGTCTTTGGCGGTATTGGCGAACTGCTCGTAACCCATCGCCTCCATGGGATTAAGATAGCCCATCAGCACGAGGGGCGTTTTATCGTCCTTCTCGCGGAAGGTTTTCACCATGGCAACAACCTGCCGCAGAGAAGTCCCGTGAACCAAGGCCCGCTCGCAGGCCTTCTGGATAACCGGGCCGTCCGCCATCGGGTCTGAAAAAGGCACCCCGAGTTCGATAATATCCGCACCCGCCTCGACCAGCGTGTGCATAAGATCCACGGTCTGATCCGGGTGCGGGTCCCCCGCGGTAATATAGGGGATCAAAGCTTTACGACCCTGGGTTTTAAGGGACTTCAGAACCCCTTCAATTCGACTCATGCGTTCTCCTGTTGGTCCTTTGCTGCAATCACATCTCGATGCCATCGAGTTTTGCAATCGTCTGGATATCTTTATCACCGCGGCCCGACACGTTGATGACCACCACCTGGTCCTTGTCCATGGTCGCTGCCAGCTTGATCGCGTAGGCAACGGCGTGAGCCGTTTCGAGAGCGGGCATAATACCTTCTACCCGGGTAAGCTTACGGAAACCATCAAGCGCCTCATCGTCTGTTACCGAAACATAGTGCGCCCGGCCAATGTCTTTCAGCCAACTGTGCTCGGGACCTACACCCGGATAGTCCAGGCCGGCGCTGACAGAGTGCGTGCTTGCGATCTGACCATTCTCATCTTCCATCAGGTAGGTACGGTTACCGTGCAGAACACCGGGCCGCCCTGCACTCAGGGGCGCCGCATGCTGCCCGGTTTCGATGCCAAGGCCGCCGGCCTCGACGCCGTACATCTGCACCGATTCATCCGTCAGGAAAGGATAGAACATGCCGATGGCATTGGAGCCGCCCCCGACACAGGCCACCAGGGCATCGGGCAGTTTACCTGCCTGAGACAGACACTGCTGACGGGTTTCCCGACCGATTACTGACTGGAAGTCCCGAACCAGTAAGGGGTAAGGATGGGGCCCTGCGACCGTGCCAATGATGTAGAAAGTATCGTCCACGTTCGCCACCCAGTCACGCATGGCATCGTTCATGGCATCCTTGAGGGTCTTGGTGCCGCTCTGGACCGAATGCACAGTCGCGCCCAGAAGTTTCATCCGGTAGACGTTAAGCGACTGGCGCTGTACGTCCTCTGCCCCCATGAACACGTGGCATTCAAGACCCAGCCGGGCACATACCGTTGCCGTGGCGACACCGTGCTGGCCGGCGCCAGTCTCTGCAATGATGCGTTTCTTGCCCAGGAAGCTGGCCAGCAATGCCTGTCCGATGGTGTTGTTCACCTTGTGGGCACCGGTGTGGTTCAGGTCTTCCCGCTTTAGCCAGATCTGGGCACCACCGGTTTCCCGGGTCAGGCGCTCGGCAAGATAGAGCGGCGAAGGACGACCCACATAATGCGCAAGATCCTTGTCAAAGCTGGCCTGAAACTCCGGATCGTCTTTTAACCGCTTGTATTCTTTTTCAAGCGTCGTCAGCGAGTCAAACAGGGTCTCAGACACAAATCGGCCACCATAGACGCCGAAGTGACCCCGCGCATCGGGGAACCCGCTCAGTATTTCTTCAGTCAGTTTCATCGACACGGTGTACCTCATTTATAAAATCAGTGATTTTGGCGGCGTGCTTGATGCCTTTACTCAACTCTACCCCACCGCTTACGTCGACACCCCAGGGTCGGACCTGCTCAACAGCGCGGGCCACATTATCAGAACCCAGCCCACCGGCCAATATCAGGGGCAACGGGCGTATCGACGGGATAAAATCCCAGTTAAAAGATTCGCCGGTACCGCCGAATCTATCGGCTACCCAGGCGTCAACAAGCAAACCGCTGGCATGGGAATACTTCTCGAATGCCCGCTCGATATCTCCCTGCGCTTTCACTCTGATCGCCTTGATCCATCGAGCGGAAAAGCTCTGACAGAATTCCGGGGTCTCATCACCGTGAAACTGAAGCAGATCAAGTGGCACTTTCGACAGCACCTCCTCAACGTACTTACGGTCAGGATTGACGAACAGCCCGGTTGCCACCACAAAAGGCGGCACCGATCGCAAAAGTTCTGCGGCCGTTTCGATGGAAACCCCCCGTGGGCTGGGTTCATAAAATACGAAACCAACCGCGTCTGCGCCAGCATCGGCAGCGCAGACAACATCCTCCGGCCTGGTCAGCCCACAGATTTTTACCCGTGTTCTCATATCAGTTCCGCTGCTTGCGGTGAATGTGTGATGGCGGGATCGGCCGGTTATCTTCATGGCTGAACCAGGGGGCAGCAAATCCCGGGCCGCACGCCACTTCAGGGATGCCAAACTCCACCGGATATCCGACATCAACAAGGTAGAGCCCATGAGGTGGTGCGGTCACGCCGGCACGTCGCCGGTCCCTGGATTGAAGTATCTCATGAATCCACTCGGCGCGCTTATCACCGGTGCCTACTGCCATCAATGCGCCTGCAATATTGCGAACCATATGATGGAGAAAGGCATTAGCCTGTACGTCGATAATCACGAAGTGTCCTTTCCGGGTCACGCTGATTGCCTCCAGAAACCGGACTGGAGAGCGTGACTGGCATCCTGCCGCACGAAACGCCGAAAAATCATGTTCACCGACCAGCGCCTGCGCGGCTTCGTGCATTGACCGGTCATCCAGCGGACGATAGGTCCAGGAAACCTGGCCCTGCTGAATACCCGGCCGCACCGGGTGGCTGTAGATGATATACCGGTAGCGCCGGTAAAAGGCCGAAAATCTTGCGTGAAAATCGCCGATGCATGGCCCCGCCCAATGCACCGCAATGTCCTTCGGTAGCGCGGTATTAATGCCCATAACCCAGGATCGCAGAGTCCTCACCGAGGTGGTCTCGAAATGTGCAACCTGATAACTGGCGTGCACACCCGTATCGGTCCGACCGGCACACACCAGGTCAACCGGATGATTGGCCACTCCGGTCACCGCTTTGGTCAGCTCATCCTCGACCGTTCGCACACCGGATTTCTGAAACTGCCAGCCGTGAAATTGCCGGCCATCGTACTCAAAAGCCAGAGCTACGCGGCCATCGCCAATGGCTTTATCCGTCGTCAGTGCCTGAGGTTCCTGAAACAATGGATTTCCTGAATTGATAAGTCACACACGAGAAACGCCGGTCAGGCCCATACTTTTGCACGGGCCGCCGGCGTTTTGTTTTAACGCTGCCTGATTATAACGAATCAGGACAGATTTTTGAGCAGGTCCTGCGCTTCTGTTTTCTGCTCGTCGTTACCTTCCAGCGCGACTTCTTCAAGAATATCCCTGGCACCGTCTACATCGCCCATTTCAACATAGGCTCTGGCAAGATCCAGCTTGGTAGCGGCCTCGTCCGTTCCGGACAGAAACCCGAAGTCATCGTCGTCACCCAGATCGGATTCGTCGAAATCTGAATCGTCACCAGACGTCTTATCGGAGGCCACAGGCGGCAGAATGCTATCGTCCGGCTCTGGAGCTTCTTCGTCTGAAGGCTCGGATGGCGAATCCCCAGCAGGCTCTTCACCTTGAAGAGCATCTTCCAGGCCCAGTTCGTCATCCAGAGAAAGGTCTTCATCATCTTTTTCTGGCTTGTCTGAAGGGCTGGTCTCATCCGATTCCGAGAACTCCTCCATCAGGGCGAGATCTTCGTCGGAAACATCCAGCTCCAGATCGTCCATTTCTGACCCATCGACATCTTCTGAACTGTCGTCTTCGTTCGCGACCTTATCAAGCTCGGCATCCAGTTCGTCGAGGAACGATTCGTCCAGTTCGCCGTCATC
>Ga0136557_1000519_pt1 | contig 28542 bp, 29 predicted proteins | sample AntRauTorckE6832_FD_104796 | JGI IMG/M metagenome (GOLD analysis project Ga0136557, IMG submission 104796) | Saline lake microbial communities from Rauer Islands, Antarctica - Metagenome Torckler E6 #832 | ecosystem: Environmental > Aquatic > Non-marine Saline and Alkaline > Saline | place...
AACTTATCAGTAAATACTCTCCGTTGTCTTCTTTCTTGTACCATTTTAAATACCTCTTTCTTCTAAAGTATAATTCTAACATACTCCATAAGAAAACTGTTCAATTAAGTGTAACCTATTCAGATATAATGATTAAAGTTTAATATGAGTTTTATCGGGCAAATGATAAGGTTTATGTGTATATATTAGTGTAGGGGGTAAAAATGAGAGATGAAAAAACACAGCGAAGTTTAAACTTTGAAGATATTTGTGTCCAACATTATGATGAAATTTTTCATTTTGTAAGGAAACAAGTTGATCAAACTGAAGATGCTAAAGATTTAACCCAAGAAATATTTATGAAAGTTTACAACAAACTACATACATATAACCATAGAAAGGCTTCAATAAGAACCTGGATTTATAGAATTGCCTATAATCACGTGATGAACCATCATAGTCGTTCTTATCAAAGCAAAAGACAAATCATGGATGAGTCATACTTTAACCTCAATCATGAATCAGAAGATATTTTAGAAAACGTTTTAAAACAAGAACGTGTGGAAATTATCATTCGTCTTATGAAAAAAATTCTAAATAAGAAACATCAAAAAATAACAAACTTGTATTTTTTTGGTGGTTTCACTTATCAAACAATTTCTGATATGTTAAAAGTACCGGTTAAGACAGTAAGGAATGTTGTAAATCTTTCAATCCAAAAGATTAAAAAAAGATTGGAGGAACTATCTTATGAATAAATATCAAAGAGAAAACCAAGTGTCAGTTCAAGAACTTAATCAGTTTAAGCAATCTGAAATCAATCAAATTTTTGAGAAAGCAAGACAATCAAGTCATCAAAGAGTATTAATGCCTAAATTAGTGTTTTCATTGATGATGTTAATTGTCATAGCAATCATTGCTTTCATAGGTCTAAAAGAACCTACAGAGACAGGGTATCCAAATAATATAGAAGTGACACAATTAAGTCATAACACTTACCTTGCGACATCAATATTGAATGGTGAAACTTTTCACTTATATTATCAATCACATATTGTTTATAAGGGTGAAGAAGTTATATTAAATGATACATTTAATTATAAAATGAATTATGTTTATGTGCCAGATGAAATAGCGAAGGAAATTGACGTTGAGTTTAATATCTTTCAAGTAGATGACTACCGATACTTTGTATATTCAAAAGCGCTTGGGGAAGAATTATTCTTTGAATTTGATTTCTTTTATGAGACTTCTAGATCACTAGGTTTTGGTTCGAATATGGATTTTGTCGACTTTGAAGAAGATATTAGGGCTGTCTTTCAATTAATTGATCAATATCCACCTGTTTATCAAGGAACCAATCAATACAATATGCATATATATGAAGGCAATGAAAATGTTTATGAAGTAGAAGATGATAGACTTGTTAGTAATTATGTCTATTATGTCGAACATTACTATAGGCATGAAAACATCGATGAGGAGACGTCTAGAGATGAGAGTGCGACCATTTTTGTTGAAAACATCATTATTTTAGATGAATCAAATAACATCTTAGCCAATATTGCCAGTACAGATGGTTATAATCGAATAGTAACACTGGATGAACAAGAAAATCACGTTGAAGCTAGTTTTACTTATATTGTAAAAAACATTGAATCTCAGCCAAGCCGTATGTATTATGAACTAAATGACCCAATATATGGTGAGTTTTCATTTATTTATATTGATGATGACATTTATGGTTATACGGTGATCCAACTGAATAAAGCCGATGTTGATTTAACGGATACAGTTTATGTCAAATACCTCTATGATTATGGCTCATATCATCAAGATGGAGAGATATCAGTAACAGTGGATGCTTTTGTTCATAGTAACAATTTAGTCACCAAGCCATATTTGTTTTCTAGTGATAATAGACCAAGATTTAGAAATATGACCATAGAATTTTATAATGAATCAGACACATTAATTTATAGTTATGATATGAATCAAGAATAAGTCCCTTAGTGGACTTTTTTTTGATTCTAAAAGTATGTTTACTAAAAAATAAATTTTTTTGATATAATATAAAATATACTGGGGGGATAAATTATGGACAATATTAAAAAAACAATTAACTATGTCAATAAGATTTTTAATCAAAGTGACTATTATAGAGAACGACCATTAGAAAAAGAATATCGTGTCAATCATACTTTCAGAGTTGCTGGCATTGGTAAAACAATAGCGAAAAAAGAAGGTCTTGATGAAGAGGCTATGGTGATTGGTTGCTTACTACATGATATCTCTTATATAGAGGCATTCAACTCTAAAGAAGATTGGCTAAATCATGGTAGAAACGCGGCTAAAATGGCACGCGAGTATCTAAAAGATATAGCCCTAGACGATGACCTAAAACAAGAAATAATCTACGGTATCGCTATACACGTGGATGATTTGGCGGATTTCGAGGGGGAACGTACGGTTTTATCTGAAAGTATTGGTGAAGCTGATAATATCGATCGCTTTGGAAAATATCGTATGTATGAAGGATTGAAGAATTCTGATTTAGATAAGCTTTCTTTATATGAGCAAATAGATTTCTTAAATGAAAGAATGAAGAATCTTAATAAGTTAAAATCAATACAACATAAAACAAAGACTTCTAATCAGATGTGGCAAAGTAATTTAGACGATCAAATAAATTATTATCAAGCACTTCAAAAACAATTAGAGACAAGTTTTGAAGATGCTTTGATGGATGAGTGAGGTAGAATAATGGAAAAAGTAAAAGAATGGATTAAGAAAAATGCAAGACCTTTAGAAAAAAGTCTATACGATTATTATTTTGAAAATTGTTCAAGGGATAAAGTGATTCAAGAACTAAAAAAATACCAAAATAAAGATGGTGGTTTTGGTCATGGACTTGAACCAGATTTTAAAAATCCCAATAGCAATCCAATTGATTCTTGGAAAGCTGCTAGAATTATTGACGGATTAAACTTGGATGAAGATCATCCAATGATTCAATCACTTATCCAATATTTATTGAATACAGACCATAAGGATAATTGGAAATTTTATTTTAGGATAACATCTAATAATGATTATCCTCATGCCCCTTGGTGGCATTATTCAGAAGAGAGTAAGATTACTGGTTATAATCCAACAGCTGCACTTTTAGGTTTCTTATACAAGTATATGGAAGAAGATCATCCCCAATATAAAGACATTCAAATAGAATTGGATAAAGCCATCAATTATCTAATGGATAAAGATATTGTTGAGATGCATGAATTAACTTGCTTCAATCAAATGTATGAATATATTTGTGAAGGTATTGATTGTTCTAATATTCGAAAACGTTTATTAGAATTAAATTCCAAAGCTATTGAAAAAGACAGTGAAAAGTGGATGTCATCATACTCATCTAAACCAACACAAGTTTTTGTTTCAATGAATAGTCCTGGTGCTAAAGATATGATGGAATTAATTCAAAAGGAATTAACCTTAACACTTGCGACTAGAAATGAAGAAGGTGTTTTTGATATAACTTGGGATTGGGGACAATATCCTAATGATTTTGAAAAAGCTAAGAGAGAATGGATGGGCATTATTGCTTTAAAAATTCTAAGAGTTACAGAGGAATATAAGTACGCAATGGAAGAATAAAAAATCTTAATATTTGATATAAGTGATAAGTTATATGCATATCACTTTTTTGCATATCATTATGCCTTGTTAATATAGATAACAAGCGTTATACTATAGGTGAATAAATATTCATGTTTTAGAAGGAGATTATATGAAAAGTGTTGGTATTAAAGACATTAAAGTTGGTCAAAGTGTTTCGGTGAAAGTAGAAATTACAAATGATATGGTAATGGATTACGCAAAAGTAACTGGAGATTTCAATCCTCAACATGTTGATGAAGACTATGCTAAAGAAAGCATGTTTAAGGAAAGAATCGCACATGGAATGTTATCAGTTGGTTTTATTTCTAGGTTATTAGGGACCGAACTACCTGGTATGGGTAGTATTTATATGTCACAGGAAGTTAAATTTCTTGCGCCAGTAAAGTTTAATGATGTTATTGAAACAATCGTTGAAGTTGTTGACATTATAGATGGTAAGAAAGTGAAACTAAGAACTTACTGTGTGAATCAAAATAATGATATCGTGATTGATGGGTTTGCAATGATTAAACCCCCAAAATATAGTCAAGGAGTGTAAACATGGAATTAGGATTTGATAGGGAACATATTTTATTAAGACAAATGCTAAAAGAGTTTACCGAAAATGAGGTAAAACCTTTAGCAAGTGAAATTGATGAGGAAGAACGTTTTCCAAAAGAAACGGTTGAAAAAATGCGAGTCGCTGGTATTATGGGTATTCCATTTCCAGAGAAATACTGTGGAGAGGGCGGCGATTACATTGGCTATGTAACGGCAGTTGAAGAGTTATCCAAAGCATGTGCTACTACAGGTGTTGTTCTTTCTGCCCATACATCTTTATGTGCTGGACCCATCTTTGAATTTGGTACAGAAGAACAAAAAGAAAAATTTTTAAAACCATTGGCCAGTGGTGAAAAATTAGGTGCATTTGGTTTAACTGAACCCAATGCAGGAACGGATGCTTCTAAACAAGAAACGATTGCTATAGAAGATGGTGACTATTATATTATCAATGGTTCTAAAATTTTTATTACCAATGCAGGCTATGCTGATATCTATGTCATTATGGCAATGACTGATCCGTCACTAGGTACAAGAGGTATTACAGCTTTTATCTTAGAAAGAGATATGCCTGGTTTTACCATAGGGAAAAAAGAGAAAAAAATGGGTATTAGAGGATCTGCAACATGTGAATTAATATTTGATGATGTTAGAGTGCCTAAAAGTAATATGTTAGGAAAAGTAGGCTACGGTTTTAAAATCGCCATGAAAACATTGGATGCTGGTCGAATCGGAATTGCAGCACAAGCTTGTGGTATTGCAGAAGGTGCGCTTGAAGAAACGATTACATATGTTAAAGAACGTAAACAGTTTAACCGTGCCATTTCAAAATTCCAAAACACGCAATTTGTCTTGGCGGATTTAGCAACAAAAATTGATGCAGCGAGAATGTTAATGTATCGCGCTGCTTATAATAAAGATAATAATATCTCTTACACTAAAGAAGCAGCTATGGCTAAATTATATGCTTCAGAGGTCGCTTTAGAAGTGACAAATAAAGCCATTCAATTACATGGTGGTTATGGTTATTCTAGAGAATATCCAGTTGAAAGAATGATGAGAGATGCAAAAATCACGGAAATATATGAAGGAACATCAGAAGTTCAAAAAATGGTTATTTCTTCATATCTATTGAAATAGGAGGGTCTTATGAAAATAGTTGTATGTGTCAAACAAGTACCAAACACAGCCAATGTAAAAATTGATCAACAAACTGGAACTATGATTCGTGAAGGTGTAGAATCAATTATAAATCCTGATGATTTAGGTGGGTTAGAAGCTGCTTTAAAAATTAAGGATCAGAATAACGCAGAAGTCATTGCGGTTTCAATGGGACCTTTACAAGCTGATAAGGCTTTAAGAGAATGTCTTGCGATGGGTGCTAATAGAGCAATCTTATTATCAGACAGAGCATTTGCTGGTGCTGATACTTGGGCAACAAGCCTTGTTTTAGCTAAGGCGATTGAAAATATTAAGCCTGACTTAATCATTGCAGGAAGACAAGCTATTGATGGGGATACCGCACAAGTAGGACCACAAATTGCTGAGCACTTAGGGGTGCCAAGTGTTGCTTATGTCAATGAAATTAATTTAAACATGGACTCATTAATTGTTAAGAGAATGTTTGAAGATGGCTATCAAACAATTAAAGTAAAAACACCTTGTTTAATAACTGTATTAAAAGAAATTAATCAACCAAGATATATGAAGGTTCAAAAGATTTATACAGCATTTAGAGATGGTTTGGTTGAAGTTTGGGATAACTCAAAATTAAATATTGAACAAGAAAATCTAGGCTTAAAAGGTTCGCCGACACGAGTGAAAAAATCTTACACCAAAGGTGTTAAAACTGCAGGTAAAGTTTTTGAAGTGAGCCCTAAAGAAGCTGTGCAAATTATTGTTGATAAATTAAAAGAAAGTTATATACTGTGAGGTTGTTATGAATAATTATAAAGGCGTATTCGTATATATAGAACAAAGGAACCATCGTATTCAAAATGTAGGATTAGAATTACTCGGTGAAGGAAGAAAACTAGCAAATAAACTTGATGTTCCACTTATGGCTTGTGTCATTGGCCATAAGATTGATAATGAAGTTAAAGTAGTTGAGTCTTATGGTGCAGACTTTATTTATAAAGTCGATCATAGTATCTTAGAAACCTATGTTAATGAAACTTACACCAAAGCTTTATCAAAAGTCATTAATGATGTTTTACCTGAAATAGTATTGGTAGGTGCTACAACTCTAGGAAGAGACTTAGCACCAAGAGTTTCTTCAAGACTACACACTGGTTTAACAGCAGATTGTACCAGTTTAGATATTGACGAAAATAAACAATTACTGATGACAAGACCAGCTTTTGGTGGGAACCTAATGGCGACCATTATTTGTCCAAACCATAGACCACAAATGTCTACAGTAAGACCTGGTGTTATGGTTAAACCAGATAAAAATGAATTGAATCAAGCGAAAATAGTTGAAATTGAAGTGCCGTTTACAGAAACTGACATGAATGTTGAAGTATTGGAAGAAGTTAAAGAAGATAAATCAAAAATCAATATAGAAGATGCCAATGTTTTAATTTCTGCCGGTAGAGGTATCGGTTCAAAAGAAAACATGAAACAAATTGATAGACTTGCTGAATTATTGACTGGAGAAGTTTCTGGTACTAGAGCAGTTGTAGAAAATGGATGGTTAGAAAAAGAAAGACAAGTTGGGCAAACAGGTAAAACCGTTAGGCCGGATTTATACTTTGCTTGTGGTATTTCAGGCGCGATCCAACACGTTAGTGGAATGGAAGACTCTAACCTAGTTATCGCTATCAATAAAAATCCAGCAGCAGCTATTTTTGAAGTCTCTGATATAGGAATTGTTGGCGATGGATCAAAAGTTATACCTGCCTTGATTAAAGAATTGGAAAATATTAGAAAATAGTAATAAGTAAAGAACTATTTTAAAAAGAGTCTCGAAAAACGAGACTCTTTTTTTGATTAATACTTTATTCGAACTATATTTTACTTACAATATCATTTGCGGCTGAATAAGCGGTTGATAATGCCATTGTAATATTAAAACCACCAATGGGACCAAAAATATCAATCGCTTCCCCAACAAAATATAAGTTTTTAACTTGTTTGGTCTGAAAAGTGTTTGGATTGATTGATTTTGTATCAACCCCACCAGCATTGACATAAGCTCTATTAATATCCTCAACATGATTAATATTAACCTTAAAATCACATATGTATTCAACTAATATTTGGATATCTTTCTTTGTCAAAGTATTAAAAGCCTTTTCCTGATTTTTGGTTTTATCCACGATGTAATTTGCTAACTTACTTGGTATTACAGCAGATAAAATATTTTTAACATATTTTGTTTCATTTTTATGTTTGTCGAAGAAGGCTAAGATTTCTGATTGATTCATTTTTGTTAAAGGAAAGGAGATTTGTCTTTTACCTTTTTCTAATGAATTGTATATTCTATGAGATGCTTTATATATTAATGGCCCAGACAAACCAAAGTGGGTAAAGATTAAATCATCTTTAAAATGTGTTTTTTTACCATTAATATATAGATTTATGTCTTTAATTTGAGTACCTTTTAGGCTCTGATAGGGTAATTGATCATTATAACCATATATGGACGTTTCTGCTGGGGTAAAAGACTTGGTGGGAATGTCAAATTTACTTGCAAAACCATTTCCATCTCCATTACTCCCAGTTTCAGGAAAACTTTTAGAACCAGTCGCTACAACAATGTGATGAGATTGATAAGAATATTTGTTTGTCTTAATTGTGAATAATGACTTGTCCTTTTCAATAGATACAACATTTTCTTTTAAACGGATACAATTTTCGGGTATAGAGTCTAGTAATGCATTTAAGACTGATTGTGACTTATTCGTTTCAGGAAAATACTTGATAGGCTCTTCTAACTTTAATTTTAAACCTTTAGAAAGAAAAAAATCAATAATATCTAATGGTCCAAATTTGGTTAAAGAAGGGTATAAAAACTTCTTGTGTTTAAAGTCTAGTTCATCTATAAAGTTTTGAACTGATAATGTATTGGTCACATTGGCTCGTCCGCCTCCAGTGATTAGTAATTTTTTTCCAACTTTATCATTTTTTTCTAATAATATATATTTGATTTGATTTTCATTGAATACATTTGCGGCCATTAAACCTGCTGGTCCGCCGCCTATAATAATTGCTTGATAAATCATATTTTTACCTACTTTTTTGTTTTGATTATATTATAACATATTTCGGATTTTATCATTTAAATATAACAGTCGTTATGTTATAATGCTATTGGTGATGAATTAATGAATATATTACATTTGCGATATGCATGTGAAATTGAAAAAACGAAGTCTATTTCAAAAGCAGCTGAAAATTTATTTATGTCTCAACCTAATCTTTCAAGAGCTATTAAAGATTTAGAGAGTTCTTTAAACATACAAATTTTTGAAAGAACTTCTAAAGGTATGAAAGTGACGGTTAAAGGTGAAGAGTTTTTACATTATGCCAAGAAAATATTATCTGAAGTAGATGAAATTGAAAACTTATATTTAAATGACGAACATTCAAAACTTAAATTTTCAATATCTGTGCCTAGAGCATCATATATTTCCCATGGATTTTCAGAGTTTGCTAAAAGTTTAGAAAATTGTAAAAAATGTGAGATATTCTATAAAGAAACGAATTCACTAAAAGCAATTCAAAATATTTTAAATTCACATTATAATCTTGGTATTATAAGGTATCAATCGACTTTTGAAAATTATTTTAAGGCAATGTTAAAAGAGAAGGCTTTAAAATATGAACTCATTTCTGAGTTTACCTATAAACTATTTATGTCAAAAGAACACCCACTAGCTAAACAAGAAGAAATAGAAGAAAAGGATTTAGAATCATATACCGAAATTGCTCATGCAGATCCTTATGTACCATCTTTATCGTCTGTCGATGTTAAAAAAGAGGAATTACCTGATTATGTTAAAAGAAGAATCTATGTTTACGAAAGAGCAAGTCAGTTTTCTTTATTAGAAAAAATTCCAACTACATATATGTGGGGGTCACCAGTTCCTAAAGAACTGCTTAATAAATACGGGTTAATTCAAAAAAAATGCAAAGGACATACTAGAATATATAAGGACATTCTAATTTACCATAAGGATTATCACTTAACCAGTCTTGATCATGATTTTTTAGATGAGATTGTTAAATCAAAAAGAATGATATTAGACCAATAATCAGCTGAAAATGCTGGTTATTTTTTTATTAGATATTGATATATCGATATGGTTATATTGATATAAATTATTGATATTATACTTAAACTTTATCCTTTGGTAATATGGTTAGGGGAGTTGATTATGATGATGCAAAATTGTGTTTCTGAAGCTTTTTTAGAAAGAGTTCCAATCTATTTAAACCATTTAGAAGTTTATCAAGATGAGTTTATCTCGGCGACGACTTTAGCAAATCAATTAAACTTAGGTGAGGTGCTAGTTAGAAAAGATCTTGCTAAGATTTCTTATGGTGGGAAACCAAAAATTGGCTATATTGTAAGTGATTTAATTATTGATATTAAATCTTTCATGGGTTACGATCAAAAATCTAATGCCATTATTGTTGGGATGGGTCAACTTGGTAAATCGTTGTATCAATATCCTGGATTTTTAAAATATAACATTGAAATCACTCAAGCATTTGATATATCGTCGTATTATAAAAATCCTGAGTTTATAAAAAGTTATTGTGAAAATGTAAAAGTTGATGTAGGTATAATTACTGTACCTAAAGAAGCCGCTCAAAACATATGTGACTTGTTTGTGGACGCAGGTATAAAAGCCATTTGGAATTTCTCACCAGTAAGATTATCAGTGCCTGATGAAATAATTGTACAAAATATTAACTTAGCTGAGTCTTTAAGCATTTTAATTAAACATCTTAATGATAAGGAGAATCAAATATGATTGATTACGAAAAGATAATCGGAGTTAGAACTGATAAAACCATATATAAACATGAAAATAAAGTTATAAAGATGTTTAATCATCATTATAAAAAATCGCAAGTACTAAATGAAGCATTAAACCTGTCTAAAGTTGAAGAAACTTCTCTTAATGTACCTAAGCTGTTATCGGTTCATGAAACAGGAAATCAATGGGCGATTGAATTGTCTTATATAGAAGGTAAGTCACTCCACAGATTAATGGAAGAAAATCCTGGAAATTTTGATGAATATTTAAACTTGTTTGTTGACCTACAAATTCAAGTTCACCAAACAAAAACACCCATATTATCTAAAATGAATGATAAGTTAAGTTATAAAATTGAACAGTCTAAGTTGCCAGCAACAGAACGTATTGCCCTAAGGTCAGTGTTAAAAATCCAACCTAAAGACTTATCTTTATGTCATGGAGACTTTTTTCCTGCAAATATTATCATCAGTCGTGATAATAAACCTTATATTATTGATTGGGCTCACGCTAGTATTGGTTCTAAGTTAGCAGATGTATGCAATACTTTCTTGGATTTATGGATAGAGTTTAACAAGCAAGTGGCGGATACATACTTGAATATTTATTCTCATAAAACCAATACCAACCCATTAGACATTAAATCATGGCTACCAATTGTGGCTGCCGCAAGATCAAATAAGGGTATTAAAGAAGAAAAAGAATTCTTATTATCACTTGTCAATAAGCGTATAGAGGAGAGTTGCTATGAATATTAAGGTTTGCATAGGAAGTTCATGCCATTTAAAAGGATCAAGAGAAGTTGTTGAGGAGTTTCAAAGGTTAATTGAAGAAAATCATTTAGAAGAACAAATAAAATTAATGGGTAAGTTTTGTATGGGACAATGTCAAAAGGGTGTTAATGTTAATATTGATGATTTGACATTATCAGTTAATAAGTCTAATGTGAACCAAGTGTTTGAAGATTATGTGAAAGACAAATTAGTAAAACATGAATGATTTTATATCTTTAAATAAAAACACATGTAAAAATTGTTATAAATGCATTAGAAACTGCCCTGTTAAATCAATTAAAATTAGCGCTCATCAAGCAAACATCATTAAGGATGAATGCATTCTTTGTGGGCATTGTTATGTTGTTTGTCCACAAAACGCAAAAGAAGTTGTCAATGACATTGAGAAAGCAAAGGTTATGCTCCAACAAAATGATAAAGTCATAGCGAGTTTAGCGCCTTCCTTTATTGCGAATTATGATGGGGCAAATATTGAATCAATGAAAGATGCTTTACTTAAACTAGGCTTTTATGATGTCGAAGAAACAGCCATTGGTGCCCAATTGGTCAAATCTAAATATGAGGACTACATTAATGAAGAAATGCCAAATGTTTTTATCACTTCGGCTTGTCACTCAGTTAACTTATTAATACAAAAATACTATCCTGATTTAATTAATAATCTAGCGCCCATTATTTCTCCGATGCAAGCCCACGCCATTGATATTAAAAAAAGAAACGATAATGCAAAAGTAATCTTTATAGGACCTTGTATAGCAAAAAAGGATGAAGCAGACCACTATAAAAATATCGTTGATTGTGCAATAACATTTGAAGAATTAACGACAATGTTGTTGAACAATAATATTCAAATCCAAGCAAATAATACAAGTAGTCAAGGATACAAATCAAGATTCTTTCCAACACCAGGTGGGATAATTAAAAGTTTAAGCAAGTACCATGATGATTATGATTATGTTTCTATTGACGGTGTTGATCAATGTATTAATACTTTAGAGGATATTAAACGTGGTAATCTAAGCCGTTGTTTTATAGAAATGTCAATATGTCAGGGATCTTGCATAGGTGGACCAATTATGGAAAAACACCATAAGTCTCCTTTAAAAGATTATTTGAGTGTCATGCACTATGGTGAAAATTCTGACATGGAAATAAGACCCATCGAAAACAACGTATTATTGAAAAATTTTAAAGTGATTGATAAAAAAGAAAATATACCTAGTGATGAAGAATTGATGGACATATTAAACCAAATGGGAAAACATCTTCCGGCGGATGAGTTAAATTGTGGTTCATGTGGATATAACACATGTCGTGATAAGGCTATTGCAGTCTTTCAGGGCAAGGCAGATCTTTCTATGTGTTTACCATTTTTAAAGGAAAGAGCAGAAAGTTTTTATCATAATATTTTGAATCATACACCATCAGGTATCATCGTATTAAACCAAAGTTTAGAAATCCAACAAATGAATAATATGGCTAAGAAAATATTTAATATTCGAAGAAGAAAAGACATACTTGGAGAAAAAATTAGTGTACTTATTGATGATTCACCATTTTATCAAATCATGGATAAAGAAAAAAAACATCTAAACAAAGAAATGTATTTAGCAGAATATAAAAAACACACTAAGCAGACCATTATTTTTGATAAGAACTTTAAGATATTCATGATGTTAATTGATGATGTGACCAAAGAAATACAAGATAAAAAAGACAAAGTGATAATGAATCAAAAAACAGTTGAAGTAACTGATAAGGTTGTAGAAAAACAAATGAGAATTGTTCAGGAAATCGCTTCTTTGCTTGGTGAAACAGCAGCTGAAACTAAAATAGTACTTACAAAACTTAAGGAGCAAATACTCAATGAATGATTTGTTTATAGAGTTAGATTATGAGAGTTTAAATAAATATAATGAAACATTGTGTGGAGATCATGTAGAAATTAAAAACCATGCAGACAATCAAATACTTGTTTTAGCAGATGGATTAGGGAGTGGCGTTAAAGCCAATATATTATCAATTTTAACATCAAAAATCATTTCAACCATGATTTCTGAAGGGATGTCTCTTTCGGATTGCATAGAAACCATTGCAAACACTTTACCTATTTGCAAGGTTAGGGATCTTGCTTACTCCACATTTACTGTTTTAAGATTCGTGAATTCTAATGAAGTTGAGATTATTCAGTTCGATAATCCTCATGTTATCTTAATAAGAGATGGCAAACACTATGAATTCTATAAACAGGAGATGCAAATCAAAGATAAAAAAATCTTTTATTCAAACTTAAAAGTAAAGGTTGATGACATGTTTATCGCCATGAGTGATGGATGTGTTCATGCAGGCGTTGGTGAAACTTTGAATTTTGGATGGCAAAGAGAAGACATAATTGATTATATGAAAGCTTTTTACAAGGCGGATTTAACGTCTAAGACCCTTGTTCAAATACTTTTAGACCAATGTAAAAAATTGTATGGTGGAAAACCAGGTGATGATACAACTGTATCGATCGCAAGAGTCATTAAAAGAGAATCAGTTCATGTGATGATAGGTCCACCTAAGAACCCTGCAGATGTACGTCGGATGATGTCAATATTTTTCTCGAAAGAAGGCGAAAGAATTGTCTGTGGCGGAACAACCTCAGAACTGGTAGCAGAGTATTTAAATAAGTCTATAAAACCATCTTTAAATTATGTAGACCCTGATATTCCGCCTGTGGCTGAACTTGAAGGAATTGATTTAGTAACAGAAGGTGTTATTACCATTAATAAAGTATTAGATTATGCCAAAGACTATTTGAAGGATAATAAAAAGTATCAATCATGGGGTTATAAAAAAGATGCAGCTTCCTTAATGGCTCGAAAATTAATTGAAGACTCCACAGATATTCATTTTTACGTTGGACAAGCCATTAACCCAGCTCATCAAAACCCTGATTTACCCATAAACTTTAACATAAAAATGCAGTTGGTTAAACAACTGACTGAAAGTTTAAAGCAAATGGGAAAAATAGTTAAAATCAATTATTTTTAGGAGTATATTTATGAGAAAATTTGAAACCCAGGTACAATTAATTAAACACAAAGTATTAAAAGAAGTCGCCAATCAAGCTTGGAATCATAGCTTGTTTGAGAACTTGTTAGATATTCCTAAAATTATAAACCCTACCAATAAGCCTATTTCTAGATGCTGCGTTTATAAAGAACACGCCATCCTAACAGAAAGAGTTAAACTGGCTATTGGTGGTCATAAAAGTAATAAGAATATGATAGAGGTTATAGGGATTGCGTGCGATGAGTGTCCGGTTGGTGGTTATGAAGTAACCAATGGATGTAGGGGCTGTCTCGCCCATAAATGTATTTCGGTATGTCCAAAAAACGCTATTACACTAGACCAACACAATAAGGCTGTGATTGATAAAGAGAAATGTATTGAATGTGGTTTATGTGCGAACGTTTGTCCTTATAGTGCCATAAAGAATAATCAAAGGCCATGTATTAATGCATGTAAGGTTGATGCGATTAAAATGGATGATGAGCGCATTGCAGTGATTGATAATGATCATTGTATCGAGTGTGGTGCGTGTGTTAATCAATGTCCTTTTGGGGCAATGATGGATAAATCATTTATTATTGATGTAATTGATATGATTCAAAAAAAAGGAAAAGACACAAAGTTATATGCCATGCTAGCGCCTTCCATTGCTAGTCAATATAAAAAAGTTCCTATAGAAAAAATAGTAGGAGGATTAAAAAAACTAGGTTTTGATGAAGTTCTTGAAGCTGCTTTAGGCGCTGATTTAGTTGCTGAACTGGAAACTAAAGAACTAGTTGAAAAAGGGTTTCTAACCAGTTCTTGTTGTCCATCGTTTGTAAATTATATCAAAAAACATTACCCACAGATTAATAAAGATATATCTCATAATTTTTCACCCATGGCACTACTTGGAAAAATGATTAAAGAAAAAAACAAAAATGCCAGGGTCATATTTATTGGACCTTGTATTGCTAAAAAAAGTGAAGCATTGAAAGAAGAAGTAAAACCATATATAGATTCTGTCATCACTTTTGAAGAACTAGATGCATTATTTGATAGTCAAAATATTTCTCTAGTCGACTGCAAAGAAATCCCTTTAGAAAATGCTAGTTATTTTGGAAGAGTATTTGCTAGAAGTGGTGGGTTGGTAGAAGCCATTAAAGAATCAATACAAGAAAATGCTATTTTAGATTTTGATTTTAATCCCAATGTATGTAATGGGATTGATGAATGCAAGTTGGCGCTTATAAAACACTCTAAAGGAGTATTGCCAAATAATTTTATTGAAGGAATGATTTGTTCTGGTGGATGTATTGGTGGCCCAGCCAGTATCAGTCAACATAAAAGTGACAGAAAGTTTGTTGATCTTTTTGGTGAAAAATCAAAAAGGAATAGTATAAAGGCATCAATAAAAACTATTTAGCTATTTCATGCTTAAACAAAAAATGATAACGACTAAAAATCGTTATCATTTTTTAATATAAGTATTTTATGTTAAAACATTATTTACCTGTCTCTTCATCTACAAACTCTATGCCAGCTTCTCTAAAAGCCTTCTTTGCATCTTCATAAGAGATTTTCTTTTGTTCACAGCCTTTTTCTAAAGTCATAAATCTTCCAGCGGATTGAATCATTCCTGTTTTATTAGCAGGACCAAATCCTAAGTTCTCCATGATTTCAGGTGTTTGACTGCACTCTTTAGATAGTTCATAAATGGTAGTCGTATTTGACAATTTTTTCATAATGATTCCTCCTTATACATTTATTATAGGAAAAATCTAAGTTTAGTTCAAATTATATGAAAAAATATCGAAATATGAACAGAAATTCATATATTTAATGGTAAATTTAATTTTACCCTTGTTAAGTATTGGTGTTTTATTATATAATATAATTCAATAGTGAGGTTATCATAATGGGGAAATATGTTTTAAAACGATTTATTTTTGTTATTTTAAGTCTAGTTATCGTCATGGGTCTAGTGTATATTCTCTTAGATTCAAGCATGGCACAATTTTGGGGAACAAGACCTATTCTGGTCGATCTAAAAGTGTCATGGTTTAGAATGATTAACTATGTAGAAAGAATTGTTAATGATTTTAATTTTGGTTTATCTTTAAAAGGAGAAGATGTATGGGGATTGGTATGGCCAAAATTTAAACGTTCAATGATGTATAATTTATTGGCTTTAATTGTGTTTGTTCCTACAGGTATTTTCTTAGGTATACAAGCTGCAATCCATAGAAATAAAATAATTGATGTATTCGTTTCAATTTTCGCCATGGTATTTAATTCAATTCCATCATTTGTATTGATATTTTTCTTAGTTATGTATGTTGGATATGCATGGGAGTTATTGCCTCCTATAGCACCTTATTATACAGCACCACTTAGTCAAAAACTGTTAGGTTTAATTATTCCAGTCTTCGCATTAGCTGCTTGGCCAATAGGAAAATTTGCTCAAATTGTTAAAGGTGAGTTGATTGAGATAATGATTTCAGATCATTTTCTATTATTAAGAGCTAAGGGTTTAACAAGAAGGCAAGCCATATTAAGACATGGGGTTAAAGAGACATTGATTACGATTGTTCCTGAGATAATTCCGACCTTCATGATTATGGTAGGTTTTAGTTTTGTGGTTGAAACAACTTATAATATACGGGGTGTTTCTGAATTGTTATTAGACTCAATGATTATTCCTGGAGAGTTTTATAGCCAGCTTATTATAGACATAAATGTCGTAGTTGCTATTTGTTTATTGTTGTATTCAACAATTCTTTTTGCTTCATTATTTTCAGATATTATCATTGGACTTTTAGATCCAAGAATCCATATCACAGGCGCTAAAAGCAAGGCTGATGAAAACTAAAAACTATTGATATTATTAACAGGACCTTTGAGTTTTGTGAGGTTTTAATGATTTACTAGCCTTGACTTGATTGAGATTACCCTTTTATTTTATAATGATTATTATTATTGAGGGATATATAATGGTTAGATATATGATTAGACGTCTACTATTTGCATTTATTAGTATTATTGTTGTCATCGGATTATTATATTTACTCCTAGATGTTGGTATGGCAAGATTTTGGAATAGAAATCCATTATCAGTGGATATAAAGAATGCCTGGAAGGGCCTTCTTTTTTACACAGAGAGAATTATTAAAGATTTCGATTTTGGTGTTTCTTTAGATGGGAAAGACGTATGGAACTTAGTATGGCCAAAGTTTAAACTAACCATGATGTATAATCTAATTGCCTTAGCTATATTTGTTCCAACAGGTATCTTCCTGGGCATTCAGGCTGCATTACATAAAAATAAAATCATTGATGTATTAGTCTCTGTTTTTGCAATGGTATTTAATTCAATTCCTTCATTCATTGTGATATTTTTCTTGGTCATGTATGTTGGATATGCTTGGGAGTTATTGCCGCCTCAAGCACCCTTTTACTCTGCACCACTTAACAAGCAACTTTTAGGATTAATCATGCCAGTCTTTGCTTTAGCGGCGTGGCCAACTGGAAAACTCGCCCAAATTGTTAAAGGTGAACTCGTTGAAATTATGAACTCTGAACATTTCCTGTTATTAAGAACAAAAGGTTTATCAAAAAAAAACTAACGTTTGGTGAAGAGTGTTGTTGGCACATTGAATATAGACCTATATTTAGGTTTAAATACAAGTTTTTATTTTTAAAATAAAATATTGATTAAAAAATGGTATAATATTATTGCCAAACAATTCTAATAGGAACTATAAAAGCGAGTATTTTATTCCTGAATTGTTTGGCGACGTTCCTGGGAATGAAGTACTCGCTTTTATAGTATAGGGAACGACTATGCCAAAATATAATACTTGTCCTAAGTGCGGATCATTAAACTCTAAGATTAAGCATGGAAAGACTAAGAATGGAACTCAAAGATATAAGTGTAAATCTTGTTTAAAAACTTTTATCCTCAATGAATCACCAACAAAATATTTACAGAATAGTGATTATACACTAAAGAGATTTATTGGTTTAATGATTGATGATGTTGCTTTAGATGTAATAGCTAGAAACTTGAAGATGAATATTAAAACTACTCATTACTATAGATATTTGGTTTTTCACTCATTAAAAAACTATCAAGAAGAAGTAAAGTTATCTGGCAAAATATTAATTGATGAAACATTTATGAGAATACAAGAAAGCCAATATAAATTATATCGACCGGATGGAAAAGGTATACGTGGTCTATCTTTTAACCAGTTATGCATCATTACTTTAATTGACCTTACAGGAATATGTACAGCTAAAATATCATCAAGAGCCATGGCTTTGCCTGATGATTACAAAAGATTATTTAACCATAATATAAAAGCAGTTAAACTATTCATTCATGACGGGAACCCAAAGTCCTATCAATTTATGAATCAGTTTAACTGCAATAAAGTTGATGCTAGAAGAGACTATTCAGAGAATTACTCAACTGACTTAATAGACTCCTTACACAGAAATATAAAACGATATTTATTTAAACATGCAGGTTACAGATTAAAAAACCTTCAATATTATTTAGATTTTTTTGTATATAGACATAATCACCTATTAAGCAAAAAACCAAAAAACAAACGACAAGAATTAATTATTAAAAATCAAATGATTGATGATTTGTTTTTGAAAATATTATCAAACAAAAAATCAATAACATATAACACATATTTAAATGATAAAGGAATAACTGATATTTTGGAGAGTCATATGTAACAACACTCTTCACCAAACGTTAGAAAAAAAAAGCTATTTATAGACATGGGCTTAAAGAAGCTTTAGTGGCTGTAATACCGGAAATTATACCAACTTTCATATTAATGGTTGGCTTTGGTTTTGTTGTCGAAACCACTTATAATATTCATGGTGTTTCTAAGTTATTATTAGATTCAATGATAATTCCAGGTGAAATGTATTCTGTATTGCTTATTGATAACAATGTTGTCATTGCTATATGTTTATTGCTTTACTCAACGATTATGATTGGTGCCTTATTCACAGATGTCTTGATAGGGTTTGTGGATCCAAGAATTCATATTGCCGGCATCAAGAAAAAAGGAGATGAAAATTAAATGGAAATAGATATTAAAATATTAAAGGAATATTTAAAAAATGTATATTTTCTAAACGGTACATCTTATGCTGGAAAGTCTACTATTTGTAAAATGATTTCTGATAGACTAGGCCTTCATCATTGTGGTGAAAACTATAATCATAGCGAATTTTTAGAAATGGCCGATATAGAGAAATACCCAAATATGAACTATTTTAAAACGATGAAAGACTGGAAAGAATTTGTAAGTCGTACACCAAAAGAGTATTCAGATTGGTTAGTTAATACTGCAAGAGAAATGGTGCCGTTCGAAATTATCGAATTGATTTCTCTTTCGAAAAATCAAAAGGTCATTGTTGATACCAATATTCCTGTAGATATATTAAAACAAATTGCAGATGATGATCATGTGGCGATTCTATTAGCTGATGAAGATATGGCGGTCAATGAATTTTTTAATAGACCTGATCCAGAAAAGCAATTTCTTTTAAATAAAATAAAGGAGACTGATAACCCTGAAGCAACGCTTAAAAATTATCGAGAGTCTATTAGGAGCGCAAATAATCAAGAAGTAATAGATGAATATAAAAAGAGTGGTTTTAAATGTTTTTGGAGAACTGAAGATTCTTCTTTAGAAGAAAGATATGAAAGAATAGTTAAACATTTTAAATTAAAATAATAAAAGCGGAACTCATTTTTGAGTTCCGTTTATAGTTTAGGTTTATATTTTTTTGCTAAACCACCTTGGCTGGTTTCCCGATAAGAATCTTTTAAATCTATACCTGTTTCTTTCATTGTTTCAACAATGGTGTCAAAAGAAATCAAACTTGTACTGATTAACAATTGTGCCAGTTCACCAGCGTTGATAGCTCTATGTGCCGCTACAGCATTTCTTTCAATGCAGGGTATTTGCACATAGCCATCTATTGGATCGCAAGTTAAACCTAAATGATGTTCAAGTGCTATCTCTGCAGCATATTCAATGACTGATAGTTCTCCTGATTCAAGTTGGCTATAAGCCGCTGCGGCCATGGCACAAGCAGTACCTACCTCTGCTTGACAACCAGCTTCTGCACCACTTATAGAACCATTATGTTTAACAACATTACCGATGATACCTGCGGTTGCGATTGCATTCATAATCATTGTGTCATTATACTTATAAACATCTTTAAGATAATATAAGACGCTTGGTAAAACGCCACTTGCCCCACATGTCGGGGCGGTAACAACCAACCCACCACTAGCGTTAACTTCATTGACGGCATAAGCAAATGCACTTACCAGTCTTAGTTCTATAGATACTTTACTTTTTTGTGAGTATAGTAAAGTTTTTGCTTTGCGTTTTACCTTTAATTTGCCAGGCAAAAAACCTTCGGTATGTAAACCAGTGTTTATTGATTCTTGCATGACACGCCAAACCTCTTTTAAGTGAGGCTTGATACTTTCACCTTCAAAACGATAAACATACTCATACAATGAAATATTCTCTTTTTGGCAGTATTCTTTAATTTCTTCAAAGTTATGATGAGGGTAGATGTCTTTTTCTTTTGGTAAGTCATCACCTTTTCTTTGGATTGCACTACCGCCTATAGAATAATATCTTTCTTTACCTATAACAGCATTATTTTTATAAATAATGATATCCATAGTATTGGGATGTTCTACATTAAAATCAGTTGAAAAGTCGATTTGAACATTACCTAATACTTTTTCGATGATGATATCAGTTAGATGTCCTCTTCCAGTTAAACTTAAAGAACCATAAAGGGTAACCTGATAACGATCACCATTATATTTCTCTAATATGTCATAACAAATTTTTTCAGGTCCCATGGTGTGAGAACTTGATGGCCCATGGCCAATATTATACAAAGATTTTATAGATTTCATTAATTAACCTCTTTACTTTATGATAGATTGATTATATCATAGAACGGAAATGTTGATAATATATATTATAAGTAGAGGTGTCATGTATGGATATTAATCAATTAAACGAAACACTAGTTTCTTTTTGGGATACGCAATTTGAGAAACTTAAAGCAGAAAAGATTACAAAAGAAGATTATAAAGAATCTTCATCTTTATTAGATAAAGTTAAATATGTTGCTGATCATTGTGAAAAGATATTAGACCTCGGTAGTGGTTCAGGATACGCATTATTTTACGCAGCCTTATTTGGAGAGAAAATGAAATCAGGATTAGGTATAGATACATCTCTAAAAGCAATCACTTATGCCAATGAAACGAAAGCTATTTCGAACTTATCATCAATTAATTTTAAACAAGGTAATCATCTTGATTTAAAGAAAATCAAGGATAATTCATTTGATGGAGTGATTTGTTCTAATGTATTAGATGTTGTTCCTTATGAGACTTCTAGTGAAATGATTGAACAAATAGATAGAATCTTAAAACCTGGTGGACTTTTCTTGTTGAAGTTAAATTTTTATTTAACAGAAGAGTTGATTCAAAAGATTAAAATGGAAGAGATAGATAAAAACACTTATGCCTTGAATGGTGTTCTAAGAGGAATGAACTTAACAAGTGAAGAATGGGTAGCTAGATTTAAGAATTATAGTGTTTTAGAAGTTGGAGAATATCAACGAATTCAAAAAGGACCAAAGGATAGAATTTTATTAATGAAAAAAGAATGATAAGAAGGAAGTTTACTCTCCTTCTTTTTTTATTTATAGAAAAGAACGAACATAACATTTGTTATTTTTTGTTATGTTTTAGATATAAAATAAACGTCTATATTTAGGGCTTAAAACTAATATTGTAAAAAAAGCATTTTTTATTAAATTTTAGTATTTACAAAGAAGATATCTATTTGTTATAATGACTTCGGATAAATGAACGGAGGGACGTATGAGAAGAAAAATTTTAGATATGACCACTTTAGATGAAAATCTATTAAAAAAGTTGGATTTCTATATTGAGTCACTAGAAGGTGACAAAAAAGAGCACTTGATTCATGTACTTCACAAGGCACAAGGATTGTTTGGTTACTTGCCACAAAACTTACAACTTTATGTTGCTAGGGCACTTGATTTATCAGGGGCTAGGGTTAATGGTGTTGTTACTTTTTATTCTTTCTTTAATGAAAAACCTGTTGGTAAATATACCATCAGTGTTTGTATGGGGACTGCTTGCTTTGTTAAGGGTGCTGATAAAGTTCTGAATCGTGTTATTGAAGTGACTGGAGCAAATAAAAATGAAATGAGCGAAGATGGGTTATTCACCATAAAAGATGTTCGTTGTATTGGTGCTTGCGGACTTGCCCCTGTCATGACAATCAATGACAAGGTTTACGGAAAAGTTAAGGCAAAAGATGTGGATGATATCATACGTCACTATAGGAGTAGAGCCAATGAAAGTTAAAAGTGTATCTGACTTAAATTCATGGAAAAGTAAATGTCCTAAAAAGAAAGATTATAAAATTAATGTATTGGTTTGTAATGGAACCTCTTGTATGTCTAGTGAGAGTGAAATGATTATCAAAATGCTAGAAAAAGAGTTACATACTCATGGTCTAGATATAGATATCCGAATTATTAAAACCGGATGTTTTGGTTTTTGTGGACAAGGACCAATTATTAAAATAGAGCCTGACAATACGACCTATGTTCAAGTAAAAGTAGAAGATATTCCTGAGATTGTTGAAGAACATTTAATCAAACAAACTATTGTTTCGAGATTGATCTACCAAGAACCTGATCAAACAGATATGGTTCATGATAGTTCGGAAATGAACTTCTATGCAAAACAAATGAGAGTGGCATTAAGAAACTGTGGAGAAATCGATCCTGAAGATATAGAACAATATATCGTGAATGATGGCTATTTTGCTTTAGCTAAGGTTTTAAAAGAGTATACACCTGAGGAAGTTATCGCTTTAATGAAGGACTCTGGTTTAAGAGGCCGTGGTGGCGGTGGTTTTTATACTGGACTCAAATGGGAATTAACAAGAAAAGTTAAATCTGATGAAAAATATATTATTTGTAATGCTGATGAAGGTGATCCAGGGGCATTTATGGATCGGTCTATTTTAGAAGGAGACCCACATTCGATTTTAGAAGCAATGATGATTGCTGGGTATGCAATTGGCGCAAATAATGGTTTGGTTTATATTAGAGCTGAGTATGGTGTTGCGACAAATAGATTAAGAAAAGCAATCCAAGATGCTAAAGAAGCTGGATTAATTGGCAAAAACATCTTTGGTACAGATTTCTCTTTTGATATTGAAATAAAACTTGGTGCAGGTGCATTTGTATGTGGAGAAGAAACTGCTTTGATTCGTTCCATGGAAGGATTTAGAGGAGAACCTGATAAAAAACCACCATTCCCTAGTGAACAAGGATTTAGAGATAAACCATCATCTGTAAATAACGTGGAAACATTTGCAAATATACCAGCCATTATATTAAATGGTCCGGAATGGTTTAGTAAAATTGGAACCAAATATTCAAAAGGAACCAAGGTTTTTGCTTTAGCAGGTCAAATTAGAAATAATGGACTTGTGGAAGTACCTATGGGTACAACTTTTAGAGAAATTATTTATGATATTGGCGGTGGCCATCCTGAAGGGAAAGCCATAAAAGCTATTCAAATTGGTGGGCCAAGTGGTGGTGTTATTACCAAAGAATACTTTGACACTAAAATTGACTATGATTCACTCTTAAGCATGGGAGCGATGATGGGTAGTGGTGGAATGATCATCATGGATGAAGATGATGACATGGTACAAATCGCTAAATTCTATCTAGATTTTACCCAAGATGAATCTTGCGGTAAATGTACTCCTTGTAGAATTGGTACAAAAAGAATGTTCGAAATACTAGAAAGACTCGTAAATCTAGAAGGTAGTCCTGAAGACTTAGAAAAGCTTAGTGTATTGGGTGAAAACATCAAAAATACTTCCTTATGCGGTTTAGGGCAAACAGCACCGAACCCAGTTCTATCTACTATGAAATATTTTAGAGAAGAGTATGAAGCTTATGCTTATCGTACTAAAAAAACTTCTTATACGATTGATCCTAAAAAATGCGTTGGTTGTACTAAATGTGCAAGAAACTGTCCTGTAGAATGTATTAAAGGTAATGTTAGAGAAGTACATTACATTGATGAATCTAAGTGTATTGCTTGTGGCGCGTGTTATGATGCTTGTCCAGTCAATGCGGTTATTAAACCGTAGGGGGTTTTTATGAAATTAATTGATAAAATGGTTCAACTAAAAATAAATAATATACCTGTTACGGTAGAAAAGGGAACAACAATTCTAGATGCAGCTCAGAAAATCGGGGTTCATATTCCGACACTCTGTCACTTAAATCTAAAAGATTTTGGCGTAGTTAATAAAAATGCTAGCTGTAGAGTTTGCGTTGTTGAAAACGAAGATACTGGAAGGTTATCGCCTTCATGTGCAGAAGTTGTTCATGATGGCATGAGAATCCAAACTGACTCATTAAAAGCTGTAATGGGTAGACGTACAAATTTAGAATTACTGTTATCCAATCATCCAAATGATTGTTTAGTATGTGTTAAGAATTTAGATTGTGAATTACAATCGTTAGCATATGAAATGAATATAAAGGAAATACGTTATCAAGGAGAAAAAATGTCTCATCCAATTGATGTCACATCTTTTGGAATTACCAAAGATACCAATAAATGTATTATGTGTAGACGCTGTGTAACTATGTGTAACGACATTCAGACAGTTGGTGTTTTAGGGGCTTTAAAAAGAGGTTTTGACTCTGTTGTAGCAACAGCCTTTCATTTAGATTTAAATCAAACAAGTTGTACCTATTGTGGCCAGTGCGTGTCTGTATGTCCGACTGGTGCTCTAGCGGAAACCAATAACTCTCCTGAGGTATGGCGAGCCTTGAACAATCCAAAAAAACATGTGATTGTTCAAGTGGCTCCCGCTGTTAGAGCTGCAATTGGTGAAGAATTCGGATACGAACCAGGACATATTTTAACTGGTAAAGTTGTGTCTGGATTAAGAAGACTTGGTTTTGATCAAATATTTGATACTAATTTTGGCGCTGATTTAACCATTATAGAAGAAGCCACTGAATTGGTAGATAGAATCCAAAACAATAAACCTTTACCAATGTTAACGTCATGTTGTCCAGCCTGGGTTCAGTTTATTGAACACCAGTTCCCTGAACTACTTGACGTGCCATCATCATGTAAATCTCCACATGAAATGGTTGGGATATTGGGCAAAACTTACTATGCTGAACAAAACAGTATTGATCCAAAAGATATCGTCATGGTTTCAATTATGCCTTGTACGGCAAAGAAGGCTGAAGCTGCTAGAGAAGAACTTAATAAGGATGGTATAAGTGATGTTGATTATGTCGTCACTACAAGAGAACTATCAAGAATGTTTAAAGAAGCTGCCATAGACTTTAAAAAACTACCAGACGAAGAATTTGACCAATTACTAGGAGAATCTACTGGTGCAGCAGCAATATTTGGAACCACTGGTGGCGTAATTGAAGCTGCCACAAGAACAGCTTATGAAATGATTACTGGAAAAGAATTAGAAGAAGTTAACTTTAAGCAATTACGTGGTCTAGAAGGCATTAGGGAAGCCAAAGTTAATATAGGAGATTTAGAACTAAATATTGGTATAGCTCATGGACTTGGAAATGCAAGAAAGATATTAGAAGATATTAGAGATGGCAAAAGTCATTATCACGCCATTGAAATCATGGCTTGTCCTGGAGGGTGTATCGGTGGCGGTGGCCAACCTTATCATCACGGACACACAGATATCTTATTAAAAAGACAAAAAGCGCTTTATGATTTAGACGCTGGTATGCCAAGAAGAAAATCGCATGAAAACGAAATGTTAATGAAATTATATGATGATTTCCTTGGAAAACCTGGTTCTCATAAAGCACATGATTTATTACATACAACCTATTCAGCAAAACAAAGAATTTAAATTAATAAAAAAAGCTTATGATTAAATCTCATAAGCTTTTCTTAAACTATTTAATAATAATTCAAAAAGTGTTACTATAAAAATGATGATGATGGTCCAGGCAAAGACATTCTCATATTGAATGGATATACTGCCATTATATAACTCTCTACCAATACCTATTCTTGTTTGAGTTATAAATTCTGCCATGACAATGACTTTAAACCCAAGTCCAATGGATTGGAAAAGAGAAGTCTTAATATAAGGAAAAGAAAGTGGTAATTGAATGTTTAATAGGATGACCCACTTAGGATGACCCTCTAAGGCCATATGGTTTTTCAGTGGTTGAGGTATATTTCTAACACCCTGTTTTGATGCTTCATAAATAATAGGAAATACCATTAAAAAGGTTATAACGTATAAAGAGAAAGATCTTCCTAGCAAAACCATCATTATGATAATGATAGAAGCGATAGGCAATGTCCTTAAAGAAATAACAATTGGATGTAAAAATTCATCTAACGGTCTATAATTTCCTGCTAATAAACCAAATACAATACCTAAAGTTGCTGATACTATAAATGAGATGAATAATCTTAGTAAGGAGTAGCCAATAATTGAATATGTTTCCATTGTTTTTAATAACCTGAATAGTGAATTTAAGACAATTAAAGGATCTGGAAAGATATAATTGTTGTCAATATAGCCAGCATATAATGACCAAATAATAATGATTAGAAGAATAGATAACCCTCCTAATATATATTTTCTCATGGTTTTAAATAATACCAATCTTCATCAGGTATAGAACCTCCGATGAGCGCTGGTTTATATTCATAAATCATAGAAATAAAGGATTCTACAGTTTCTTTAGAGTCTTCCATTGATTGAAAGTCAATTTGACTTGAAGCTATAGAATCTGCAATGATTGTTTTTTCGAAAGGATAACCTAGAGATTCACACAATTCAGCGATTTCACTAGGGTCTTCATAAACTAAATCAGCTGACTCATTTATCAAAGATAAATAGTTTTGAACTGTATTAGATGACAAATCTTTATGAACAAAAATACCTGCTAGTGGAAATAAATCTAGATTAGTATAATCTGACCAAACATCCGCTAAATCTAAAACATATAATGAACCTATTTGGTCTTTGGCCGATGTCGTTACTGGTTCAGATACAATCGCAATGCTTTCTTCCTCTTGTAAAAAAGTCATAAAACTTTCCTGTGGTGATGACGCATCATATTGAATATTTACATCTTGGTTAAACTCCACTAAATCAAATAGATAATCAATAATCATTTGTGGAACAGCGCCTTCTCCATAGGCAACTACATCTTTGCCAGACAAATCAGTGATATCATTAATTTCAGTTCTCGAAATTATTTGAAGATTTGACCAAGTTAAAACGCCAGTTAATTGATAAGGGCTTCCTTTCTGGTAAAGATTCGCACCAAGATTTACAGGTGCTATAATAATATCATGAGATTCAGCAGTAAAGGCCGCAACTAAAGGCTGGGGTCCATTGACTCTTTCAATGTTAAATTCATGTTTGTTTGTGTTATATTCCATATAAGATTGTGCAATACTAGGAACGCCATTTGGTACAATAACATTGGCACTTTCTGTCTTTTGACAAGCCATTAAAGAAACGGTTAAAATCATAATCATCAGTAAAATTTTCTTCATTAAATTCCTCCTATATATACATTGATATCATAGCGAATTTATCCATAAAAATATGTAACTTAAGTTACAAAGAGGTGAAAAAAATATGTTTATTAAAAACAAAATAAATATCTCAGAATCTTCTATGAAATGTCATTATGAAAAAGGGATGATAGTCTATCAAGAAAATGATTTATGTGATAGAATTGGCCTTATCTACAAAGGAAAACTGCAATTAGTTCATTACACCTGTAATGGCGAAGAACGCGTTTTGGCAACACTTAAAGAAAATGATTTTTTTGGTGATTTCTTAATAAACAGTTTCCATCCTTATTACCCAGGAAACTTAGTGGCCATAGAAGATACTGAAATATCATTTTTAGATAAAAATTCTATGAATCGGCTCATCAAGACAGATGATAATTTTAGGCAATATTATCTTTCACAATTAAGTGAAAAAGCATTAAGACTAAACCATCATAACAAGATATTAATGCAATGTTCATTAAGAGAAAAAATCACCATGTGGCTTGATCAACAATCAATTGAAAACCAAAGCAAAACGATTTCTATTCAATCCAAGGAAGAACTTGCCAATTACTTTAATGTTGCAAGACCATCTTTATCAAGAGAACTATCTCAAATGAAAAAAGATGGATTGATTGATTACAATCGAAAAAACATTCATATATTGTATTAAAAGGTTGAATGTCAAGGATAGGGGTCTTTGATATTTAAGAATAGAATATAAAGATGATATTTCATTTGAAATATTGTCTTTTTTCTTTTGAATTAAAGTGAAGTAATAGGCAAATCA
>Ga0136557_1000520_pt1 | contig 28531 bp, 18 predicted proteins | sample AntRauTorckE6832_FD_104796 | JGI IMG/M metagenome (GOLD analysis project Ga0136557, IMG submission 104796) | Saline lake microbial communities from Rauer Islands, Antarctica - Metagenome Torckler E6 #832 | ecosystem: Environmental > Aquatic > Non-marine Saline and Alkaline > Saline | place...
CCTGGGTTGTAGTAAGTTATTTCTTTTATGCTTTTTTAAGTTATGATAAAGGTGTATTAAACAAAATTTTAAACTTCTTTAATTTAAATTCTATTCAGTGGTATATGAAAGCTGATTACTGGCCTTATTTATTAGTTTTTATACAACTCTGGAAAACTACAGGATATAATACGGTTATTTATCTGGCAAGTATTGTTGGTATCGATCCTTCTTTATATGAAGCAGCAAGGATTGATGGAGCTTCAACCTGGCAGCAGGTAAAACACATCACTATTCCAAGTATTAGACCAATTGTGATTATGATGTTTATTTTAAATACCGGTAGAATATTCTTTTCTGATTTCGGATTATTTTATCAGGTTACACGAGGAATTCCGGCTCCAATATATGATGCAGTTTCGACAATCGACACCTATGTTTACCAATCTCTACTATCTTCAACTCCAATTGGGATGACAACAGCGGTGACTTTACTGCAGTCAGTGGCCTGCTGTATAACTATTTTGCTGGCTAACTGGATTGTAAAACAAATTGATGAAGACCATGCAATTATATAAGGAGATAAACTTAATTTAAAATAACACAATAGTATATTATACGAGGGAGGATTGAAAATGGAAAACGAAAATAATAAAAAAGGAATAAGCGACATCTCAAAACCTGTAAATTTAGTTTTTAATGTTTTGCTTTTTATATTATCAATTTCCTGTATAATTCCTTTTATCTTTGTTTTTATAATTTCTATTACTTCAGAGGCATCGATTGCTAATTATGGATACCAGCTTATTCCGAATGAATTATCTTTAAAAGCCTATAGATTTTTGTGGCAGGAAAAAGATATGATCTTAAATTCTTTAGGAGTCTCTATTTTAATAACAGTAGTAGGAACTTTATTAGGCCTTATACTTTCAACAACAATGGGTTATGTCCTATCCAGAAAAAATTATAAATTACAGGGCTTTTTTACCTGGGTTGTTTTTATTCCAATGATTTTTAATGGTGGAATGGTAGCGAGTTATGTTATTAATGCAAATGTTCTGCACCTTAGAAATTCACTCTGGGTTTTAATGCTGCCGCTTTTGGTATCTTCTTTTAATGTAATTATCTGTAAAACATTTTTTAAAACGATTGTTCCTGATTCAATTGTAGAATCTGCAAAAATTGATGGGGCAAATCAACTGCAGATATTTATAAAGATTGTGCTGCCAGTAGCAAAACCACTGCTGGCAACAATTAGTTTGTTTTTGAGTTTTGGTTTTTGGAATGACTGGTTTTTAGCTTCACTGTATATTACAAAGCAAAAATTACTGCCTTTACAGGCTTTATTAAATAATATTCAGAGAAACATTGAGTTTTTGGCTACTAATCCATCTGCGGGACTTACCCTGCAGCAGTATGCAAATCAAATGCCAACAGAAGGAGTTAGGATGGCCATAGCAGTTGTTATTGTAGTACCAATTGCACTTGCTTACCCGTTTTTTCAGAAATATTTTGTTTCTGGTCTGACAATTGGTGCAGTCAAGGGTTAATTATTTAACTACTTGATATAGAAAGCTGAGCAGCTTTTTATATAAAATTATTAAGGAGGGTTTTTTATGAAAAAAAAAATATTAGTTTTAGCAGTTTTATTATTAATGGTTGTTAGTTTAGGGTCTTCGGCAGCTTCAGAAGATGTTCCAACATTAAAATGGATAATGGTTGGTAATGGAACGCCAGATAATTATGATGCCTGGCAGGACAATATTAACGAATATTTAGAAGAAAAAATTGGAGTTCATCTTGAGGTGGAAGTTGTTTCCTGGGGAGACTGGCAGAATAGAAGAAATATTGTCGTAAACTCCGGCGAATATTTTGATATTTTATTTACTGATGCAGGACGTTATGCCAATGAGATTAATATTGGAGCTTTTAAAGATATCACAAAACTGGTTAAGGAAAATGCATCTGAATTATATGAATACATTCCCGAAAAATACTGGGAAGCTGTAAAATATGATAATAAAATTTACTCGATTCCAACTTATAAGGATTCATCGCTGACTCAATATTTAGTCTGGGACAAGAAAATTGCAGAAAAATATGATGTTGATTACGAAGAGTTAACAACTTTAGAATCATTAACTCCAGCTTTAAAGCGGATTAAAGAAGGCGAAAATGAGGCGCCTTTTCCAGTTGCTAAAGAAGGAGTAGCTTCTACAGTTAATGAATATGATAATTTAGGAACAGGATTAGTATTTTTAGGTGTTAAAGTTGACGATGAATCGAGAACTGTTGTTAATATTTTAAATGAAGAAAATGTGATCAGTAAATTAAAAGAACTGCATAATTGGTATCAAAAAGGAATTATTAACTCTGATGCCCCGATTGTTACCGAAACTCCAAACCATAGAATTTTACAGATTGCACAGGGCTGGTCAACAGCAGCTGAGACTATCTGGGGACCTAATATGGGAACCGAGGCTGTAGCAGTTAGATATACAGATCCAGTTGTATCTAATAGAACTGTTAGAGGTTCTTTAAATGCAATTTATTCAGGCAGTAGATATCCAAAAAAAGCACTGGAGTTACTGCAGTTAGTTAACTTAGATTCTTATGTAAGAGATGCTCTTTATTATGGATTAGAAGGAGAAAACTTTGTTTATACTGAAGATGGCAAAATTGATAGATTAAATGCAGATTGGGCTATGGCAGGTTATACTCAGGGAACTTTCTTTACTGTATCACAGCTGAAAAGCCAGGAAGTAAACCAGTGGGAAGAAGTAAAGGAACTCAATGAAGAAGCTTATCCTTCTGTAATGTTAGGTTTTGATATGGATACCAGCGAATATGAAAATGAACTGGCAAACAGTATCAGTGTCTACAATAAGTATGAGAGTGTTCTGCTAACAGGTTCACAGAATCCAGAAGCACTAATTGAAGAGATTAAGGCTGAACTGGAAGCAGCTGGATTTAATGAATTGTTAGAAGAAGCACAGCGACAGGTAGATGAATTTTACAATAACTAATATTAAAGTAGAATTGTAAAGTCTGGAAAGAATGAATGATAGTACAGATAAATTCTGTACTATCATTTTTTCATATGTTATGAAATAATAAATTCAAATTTTTAGACTTGAGCCCAACAAAAGGAATGATACTTAAAATGAAAAACAAGATAAAAACAATGTATGTAGTGCATCATAGTCATACTGATATCGGCTATACCGATTTACAGGAACGCATTATTACTGTTCAAGCAAATTATATTAATACTGTTCTTGAAATTATGAAAAAACCTGAAAACCAAAAATTTCGTTGGAATTGTGAAACATATTATTGTGTTGAAGTCTTCTTAAAACAAGCCACAGAACAACAAAAAAAAGAATTCTTTCAATTAGTTAAAGAAAATAAAATTGGTTTATCTGCCACTTATCTAAATTTTAATGATCTTGTAGACTACCAGATTATTGATGAACGCTTAGATGAAATGGTTAAGAATTTTAATAATAGAGGAATAAAACCCAAAACAGCCATGATTGCTGATATTAATGGGATTTCCATGGGGCAGAGAGATGCCCTGATTAATCATGGCATTGAATTTTTATTTACCAATATCCACTGTCATCACGGCATGTATCCTTTATATCAAAACCAAACAGCATATTTCTGGGAAAATAAATCAGGTAAAAAAATATTAGTCTGGAATGGAGAACATTATAATCTAGGAAATGTTTTAGGTATCAAGCCAAACCAAATTGACAATTATATGACAACTATGTATCAGGGTAAAAAAGATAACTATTTAAATTCAATTAAAACTTTAAAAAATAATCTTGATAAATATATTACAGAATGTGAAGAAAATGGCTATAACTATGACTTTATTATATCATCTGTTTCTGGTGCCTTTACTGACAATGCACCGCCTAATTTAGATATTTTAGAGACTGTTGAAAAATACAACCAACAATATCCAGATAGTGTACAATTAAAAATGGTCAGTTTACAGGAATTATACCAACTAATTAAAAACAAACTCACTGATGTACCTGTATACCGGGGAGACTTAACTGACTGGTGGGCAAATGGTATCGGTGCTGCACCATATCTTGTCAAACATTATAAAGATGCTGTTAGAAAATATCATCTATGCCAACGTTTAGATCCAGCAATTAAAGACAAGTACCCTAAACAAGCCAAGAAAGCACAAGATAATATTTTATTATATGCAGAACATACCTGTGGACATTCTGCAACAGTTTCAAACCCTTATGAAACAATGGTTTCTAATCTGGAAATCCGCAAAAATAGCTATGCTTCTAAAGCCCATGAATATTCATCTTTCTTGTTGAATAGAGTTACAGAAAATCTGGGCGATATAATGCGTTACTATAATACAGAAGGACAAATTAAAGTCATTAATCCGACAAATTTATCTGAAAAAATGCCAGTTGAATTTTATATAGAAACACAGGCACTCAAAAATGTTAGAGTTGTCAATATTGAAACTGAAGAAAAAATGAAAATCCAAATCTCTGATCATCCACGTGGGGTATTAATTAGTTTTATAGATGAATTTAAGGCTCATGAAACTAAACAATATCGTTATGAACAAATCCCAGCTATATCAGAATCTATTAATACTAGAAAAGCCTACATAGGTTCAGAAAAAGTTCGCGATATAGTAAATGACTATGATAGCGTTAGTTATAAACTACCATATGAATTTGAAAATAAATGGTTTAAATTAACTTATAGTATTGAAAATGGAATAACCAGTTTTATTAATAAAAATACTGGTAAAGATATGCTGTTGAAAGGAACAATACCCTTTTTCACACCTATATATGAATATACCACTATCAGAAAATCAAAAGATAATCCAACCGCCAGTCCCTTTACCGAAAGACAAATTTTAGGTAGAAATATTCGTGGCAAACACGCCGAATGTTGTGCTGGTAAAATAAAAGAAATTAACAAAAATGAAAGAGGAAATATTTTTACAACAATTGAATTTGTCTATGACTTACCTGGAACTATTAATTGTGCAGTAATAATAAAGTTCTTTGAAGATATACCTAAAATCGACTTTAAACTCCAATTAGGTAAAACAATTAATACTGACATTGAAAGTATCTATTTACCTTTATCTTTAGATCTTGAAGAAAAGCAACTATATATAAAGAAAGGTACAGAAGAATTTAGGCCAGGCATCGATCAAATCCCTGGTACCTGTATGGAATATTATGTTTCAGATGTGGGCCTAGCCTACACCTCTAAAGATGGTAGTATTCTGATATCAACTCCTGATACCGCATTAATGTATATGGGAGAGATGAAACATCATCCAATTAAGCTATGTGATAATGCTCAAGAAAATAATCAAAGACCAATCTATTCCTGGATTATGAATAATACATGGGAAACAAACTTCTCCATGGACCTTTCAGGTTTTAATGAATTTAGATATTCACTAACTTTATCAAATCACAAAAATGTTAAAGATTCATTTGAAAAATTAGAAGAGTTACAATATAAACCCCAAATTTTAAATATATAAATAAGATGGAGGAAAAAAGATGAAAACAAAAGTTATCGGAGAATCATTAGAAAATATTCCCTGGCAGGATAAGCCGAAAGATTATAATGGACCTGTCTGGAGATATACTGAAAACCCAATTATAGAAAGAGACGAACAGCTTAATTCAAATAGTATTTTTAATAGTGCAGTAGTTCCATATAAGGGTGAATTTGCAGGTGTATTCCGCTGTGACAGCAAATCTGTAAGTATGGATATTTTTGCTGGATTTAGTGAAGATGGAATTAACTGGGATATTGATGATGATGCAGTTAAATTTAAAGGTGCTGACAAGGAAATTTCAAAGAGAGAATATAGATATGATCCTCGAGTTACTAAAATTGAAGACAAATATTATATTACCTGGTGTAATGGCTATCATGGTCCTACTATTGGAGTAGCATATACATCTGATTTTAAAGAATTTCATCAATTAGAAAACGCTTTTTTGCCATTTAACCGCAATGGTGTTTTATTTCCAAGAAAAATTAATGGCAAATATGCAATGCTCAGTCGACCAAGTGATAATGGACATACTCCTTTTGGAGATATTTTCTATAGTGACAGTCCGGATATGGAGTACTGGGGTCATCATAGATATGTAATGGGTACATATAAAGGAGATAAATCCCCCTGGCAGTCGACAAAGATTGGTCCGGGGCCAGTTCCAATCGAAACAGAAGCAGGCTGGCTCTTAATTTATCATGGAGTTATAAATACCTGCAATGGTTTTGTTTATAGAATGGGAATTGCAGTTCTTGATCTGGATGAACCATGGAAGGTAAAATATCGCTCTAAAAATTATATTTTAGCTCCTAAAAAGTTATATGAGTGTGTAGGAGATGTTCCAAATGTTGTTTTCCCATGTGCATCTTTAGTTGATGCTGACACAGGTCGAATAGCAATTTATTATGGCTGTGCTGATACTGTTACCGGACTGGCTTTTACTACAGTTGATGAATTAATTGATTACGCAAAGGAAAATCCACTTGCAGAATAATATTTCAAATTAAATCCTAGGAGAAATTAGACTTATGATTAAGTATAAAAATAAGGAACTTAAAATTGAAGCACGAGTTAATGATCTTTTAAATAGAATGACTTTAAAAGAAAAGGTAGGCCAACTAAATCAAAAATTATATGGCTGGAATACTTATCAAAAAATAGGTGACTCTTTTCAATTAACCGAAAAATTTAAGGATGAAGTTAATTTAAGAGAGGGAATGGGAGCTCTTTATGGTCTTTTTAGAGCTGATCCATGGTCCCGTGTAAGCTTCAAAAATGGTATAACAGCTGAAAGATCAGCAGAAGTAGCAAATATGATTCAACAATATGTTATAGAAAATACTCGACTTGGAATTCCAGTTTTAATTTCCGAAGAATGTCCACACGGACACCAGGCTTTAAAAGGAACAGTTTTCCCTACAAATTTAGGGGTGGGTTCTTCCTGGAATCCAGAACTCTATCGAAAAGCAATGTCCCAGTCAGCAACTGAAATCAGATCCAGAGGAGCTCATCTGGCTTTGATATCTTTACTTGATATTTTAAGAGATCCTCGCTGGGGCAGGGCTGAAGAATGTTTTGGAGAAGATCCTTTTCATGCAGCTCAAATGACTAGAGCAGCAGTTAAGGGTTTACAGGGAGAAGATTTGAATGCCCTAAAAGCAAACAACAAAGTTGCAGCAGTCATGAAACATTTTTGTGCCCAGGGAGCCTGTGCTGGTGGTTTAAATGCTGCTCCTGCATCTATAGGCGAAAGAGAATTAAGGGAAATACATCTTCCAGGAGCAATAGCTGGTATTAAAGCTGGTGCTTTAGGAATAATGGCAGCTTATAATGAAATTGATGGAATCCCCTGTCATGCTAATAAATATCTTCTGACAGATCTTTTAAGAGAAGAATTTGACTTTAAAGGAATTGTTATGGCAGATGGAACTGCCATAGACAGGCTTATTGAGTTGAGTGGGGATTATGCTAGTGCTGCGTCTTTAGCTTTAAGTTCTGGTGTTGATCTTAGTCTCTGGGATAACGCATTTACTAAACTAGAAACTGCAGTTAATAATGATAATAATTTATTAAAATATATTAATCGGGCTGCAGCAGGAGTTTTAAAGCTTAAAGTCCAGCTTGGATTATTCGAAAATCCTTATACTGATGAAAATAAAGCACAAAAAATATTTGCAGCCAGTAAAAATAAAGAAATAAATTTACAGTTAGCTAGAGAATCAATTGTGTTATTGAAAAACCAGGATGATTTATTACCCCTTACTAAAGATATTAAGCAGATAGCGGTATTAGGACCTAATTCTAATAATTTGTATAATCAGTTGGGAGATTATACTGCTCCCCAACAGAAAGGGACTGGATATACTTTATTAGATGGAATAAAAGAGATTCTTCCCCAAACAGCGGAAATCATACATCATGAGGGCTGTCAAATTAGAGGAAATGCTCAAACTGATATTCAAGCAGCAGTTAATACAGTTAAGAAAGCTGATCTGGCAATAATTGCAGTTGGTGGTTCCAGTGCCAGAAATTTTGATACAAATTTTGACATTAATGGGGCAGCCATTGTTGAAAATCAAAATACAGAAATGAACTGTGGAGAAGGAGTAGATCTGGCAAATTTAGAATTGGAGGGTCAACAGTTAGAGTTGATTAAAGCAGTCAAAGAAACAGGCACAAAAGTAATTGCTTTAATTACTCAGGGACGACCACATGCAATACCCTGGATAGTAGAGAACTGCGAAGTAATTTTATCTGCCTGGTACCCGGGGTCTGAAGGTGGAAAAGCAGTTGCCGAAATCATATTTGGTGATTACAATCCTTCTGCTAAACTGGCAGTTTCTATACCACGTTCAACAGCTCAATTACCAGTTTTTTATAATAAGAAAAAAATTAGCAGCAAATATTTAGATATGGAAAATTCTCCTCTTTATAAATTTGGCTATGGTTTAAGCTATAGTAATTTTGAATACAGTCAATTAAGAATTAAAGATAATATAATTAAGATTTCCGAGCTAGAAGCAGGAAAAAAAGTGAAAATTAGATTTAAAATTAAAAATAATAGTAGTATTGCTGGTTCAGAGGTTATACAATTATATATTCAGGGGCAGCAGGGAAGTATAAGTAGAAGAGTTAAAGAACTTAAAGGATTTAAAAAAGTTTATTTATCAGCTGGAGAAGAAAAAGAGATGACTTTTAATTTAAGTAAAGAAGAACTCAAAATTTGGAATCAAAATTATCAATATGCTGTGGAAGCTTCTAAGATCAAAATTTTTGTCGGTGGAGATAGTGAAAATAATTTAGAAGCAGAAATATTAATGTCTTAAAACTAAATAAGTATGTTCAGCAAAGCCAAAATCTAATAAGGAGGAATTTTAATGTACATTTTGCCTAAACCTCAATCAATATCTATTTATGATGAAGATTTCTATTTAACTTATGATCTGCAGATTATTATTTCTATGAATTGTGATTTAAAGGTATATGATTATGCATCTATTTTAAAAGAGGATATTCAAAAAAACACAGGCTTTTCTCTATCAATTACTAAAGGAAAAAAGAAGAAAGATTCTATTTATATTACTAAGGATAAAAGTTTAAAAGCACAGGCATATAAATTGACAATTAAAAAAGAGGAAGTTATAATTGCCGGAGGAAGTAAAAAAGGTATTCTTTATGGAATTCAGACTTTAAGGCAGATTATTACTCAAGAAGGGGCAGTTCTGCCTTTCTTGAAAATAGAAGATTATCCAGATGTTGAAAATAGAGGTTTTTATCATGATGCTGCTCGTGGTCGAATTCCAACTCTGGAATATTTAAAAAAATTTGCTGATAAGCTAAGCTACTATAAAATTAATCAACTGCAATTATATATAGAACATAGTTTTTTGTTTGAAGATTTTAGTGAGGTTTGGAGAGACGACACCCCCTTAACAGCCTCAGAAATAATAGAGCTGGATCAATACTGCAGTGATTTAAATATTGATTTAATACCATCAATAGCCTCTTTTGGACATCTCTATAAAGTTTTAAGTACAAAAAGTTATGAGCATTTATGTGAACTTGAAGATGCATCTGAAGAAGAATTTTCTTTTCTTTCACGAATGCAGCACCATACAATTGATGCTTCAAATCCAGAAAGCTTAAAGTTTATCAAAAAAATGATTTCAGAATTTATGCCTCTATTCAGTTCTGATTATTTTAATATTTGTTCAGACGAGACTTTTGACCTTGGTAAAGGAAGAAGTAAAGAATTAGCAGCTGAGATAGGTACACAGCAAATGTATATAGATTTTTTAAATGAACTGGCAGAATTTTTGCTAGCTAATAATAAAACTCCTATGTTCTGGGGAGATATTATTTCTAAATTCCCAGAAAGAATAAATGATTTACCAGCAGAGTCAATTTGCTTAAATTGGGGATATGCTCCAGAACAACGGGAACATGAAACAAAAGTTTTAGCAGAGGCTGGTGCAACTCAGTATTTATGTCCTGGTGTAGGAGGCTGGAATCAATTAATTAATTTAATTGAATCATCTTATAAAAATATTACTTTGATGTGTGATTATGCACAAAAATATGATGCGATTGGTATTTTAAATACTGATTGGGGAGATTTTGGTCATATTAATCACCCGGAATTTTCAATTACTGGAATGATTTATGGTGCTGCATTTTCCTGGAATAATAATAAGATAGCATTTAAAGAAATTAACCGGAAGATATCTTTATTAGAATATCAGGATCACTCTGAATTGTTTGTTTCAATAATTGCAGATCTTACGCTTCAAAATGTATTTGGTTGGGAAATAGCAGTTAGATTTCAGGAGATGAATAAATTAAATAGAAAAGATGAGCGGGTAGAAAATTATTTTGCAGATTTTGATTATTCTGCTGTAGAGAAAGCAAATAAAAATATTAATATTAAAGTTAACGAGCTCTATCAACTTCTAAATTCTATGTCAGTTGAAAAAAGAAAGTTACTTAAGCCTTATTTAGTAGCTGCAAGAGGTATGAGTTTGTTAAATAATATTTCTTTGCTAATTAACAGTTATGAGTATCATAATTCAAGTACTGATATTGATCCAGTAAAAATGGCATCTGAGCTGGAGTACTGGCTGCATGATTATCATAAAGTCTGGCTTTCAGTAAGTAAAGAGTCGGAATTCTATAGAATTAGAGATGTTATTATCTGGTATGCTGATTATTTAAGAGATTTAAGTAAATAAAAAAATGAAATTTGATAGTTTTAAGGCATTTAAACTTTAAGGTGGTTAATTATGAATAATAAATACCTCAGCTATGATGGTATATTTTTTAAAATTTTTAAGATGGTATACAGGATTATGAAGTTAAATTTAATCTGGCTTTTATTTAGCCTACCTTTAGTAACTATGGGTGCTTCTACTACCGCACTTTTTTATATTACTGCTAAGTGGATTAGGAAAGAAAACATTAATTCTCTTAGAGCTTCATTTTGGAAAAGTTTTAAAATGAATTTTAAAAATTCTACTATTGTCTGGCTAATTATGTTAACCGTTTTTTATGTTATTTATGTGAATATGATAAATATAAACTTGATGCCCGGTATAATGGCAAAATATATTTATATATTACAACTTATAGCCTTATTTGAGATATTTATTACCGGAATTTATATTTTTCCTTTATTAGCTCGGTATCATGTCACAATAATTAATGCTTTTAAGGCTTCATTTTTTATTGCAAATCGTCATATTGGGACTACAATAAAATGTCTAATTTTTTTTCCATTAATTTATTTGATTTTTCACTGGAATAGTTTTGTTATTCTTTTTACGGTAGTTCTTTATGCGCTCTGGATTTCTTATATTCTGAAGGGGAGATTTGCTAAATATGCTCAGTCTTCAGATTAATATAAAATAGATAATTGAATTTTTATATAAGGAAATTCTAAATAGATTATTACAATAAGTTAAGGAGGCTTGAATTATGAAAATTGAAAGACTTAATAGACTGACTAAGGAAATAAAAGATTATATTTATTCTGAAAAAGTAGAATTAGATAATTATAAAATAAAAAAATCAGAAGCTAAAAATTTAAGTGATTTAAGTGCAGACCCAGCAGAGTGGTCTGATTATGTATTTGGTGAACAGGCTGAGGAGAAGCAGCATTTTTGGATCAAGTTTGATTTTGAGGTACCGGAAAAAATGGATGGTGAAAAGCTGGTAGTTATCTTTGAAGATAAATTACCAGAGGCTGTGGTATATGTAGATGGAAAGATTAAACAGGGTATTGACCAGAATCACAAGGTGGTTGAAATAAGCAAAAAAGCGGAAGCAGGAAAAACTCACACTGTTTATCTTCACGGATATAATGGTACCTGGCAGGCCAACAAAAGAGGTGGTTTTGCCGGTTTTAAAGATGGTAAAATTCGCGTTAAGGCTAAGTTAAGTATTTTAAACTCTAAAATTGAAAAGCTTTACTATGACCTTAAAGTTCCCCTTGAAGCAGCAAAGGTTAATGACGATAATCAAAAGATACAGCTGGATATAATTAATTATCTAAACAGTGCGGTTAACCTGCTTGATTTGAGAAAAGCTTACTCTAAGAGCTTCTATCAGTCAGTAGATGAGGCAATTAAATATCTAGAAGAAGAATTTTATAATGGTTACTGTGGTGATGATGATGTAATAACTCACTGTGTTGGCCATACTCACATTGATGTTGCCTGGTTATGGACCTTAGAACAAACTCGTGAGAAAGTAACCCGAAGTTTTTCTACAGTTCTAAATCATATGGAAGATTATCCTGACTATGTATTTATGTCAAGTCAGCCCCAGTTATATAAGTACTTAAAGGAAGAACAGCCGGAACAGTTTAATAGAATTAAAGAAAAAGTTAAATCAGGACAGTGGGAAGCAGAAGGTGCAATGTGGCTGGAAGCTGACTGTAATATTTCTTCTGGTGAATCTTTAATCAGACAGATTTTATTTGGAACCAGATTCTTTAGAGATGAGTTTGGGGTAGAAAATAAAGTGTTATGGCTGCCGGATGTATTTGGCTATAGTGCTGCTTTACCGCAGATTTTAAAGAAGTTTGGTATTGATTATTTTATGACTACTAAATTAAGCTGGAATGAATATAATAAGATTCCTTATGACACCTTTAACTGGCAGGGTATTGATGGTTCTCAGGTTCTTTCACACTTTATTACAACAACTGACTATGATTCCGAAGGGTTTTTTACAACCTATAACGGTATTTTAAAACCTTCTCAGGTAAAAGGTGCCTGGCAGCGATACCAGCAGAAAGATATTAATAATGAGGTATTATTTGCTTACGGCCATGGAGATGGTGGGGGTGGAGTTACCAAGGGTATGCTCGAAAATGCTAAGAGACTGGAAAAAGGTATTCCAGGTGTACCTAAGGTAAAAAGAGGAAGCTCACGTGAATTCTTTGAAGACCTTGATAATAGATTAAAAGAAGAAAGTCAGGTACCAAAGTGGGTAGGAGAATTGTATCTTGAATACCACCGCGGAACTTATACTTCTATGGCAAGAAACAAAAAATATAACCGTAAGAGTGAATTCTTATATCAAAACCTTGAATTCTTTAGTGTTTTAAAGGATGCACTGCTTGATTCTGAAGATTACCCTCAGCAGGAAATTAATGCTGGTTGGGAAACAATATTATTAAATCAGTTCCATGATATTATTCCCGGGACTTCAATCAAACCTGTTTACGAAGAATCTCAAGAACAGTATTTAGAGATTATAGAAAAAGGTCAAAAATTATTAGATCAGAGCATTAATGATATTGCAGCTGCAATCAATGTTGAGAGTGATTCTATAGTTGTCTTTAATCAGTTAGATTTTAATAGAGATGACGTTGTTGAGGTAGAATTACCTGCTGGAGTTGAATTTATAAAGCTCTATGATGGAGAGAAAGAAGTAGCAGTTCAGTACCTGGAAGATGATTCAGAAGCTAAGAAAATCATCTTTACAGCTCAGTCAATTCCTGCTAAAGGCTTCAAGGTCTTTAACTTTGAAAAGATTGAGGCTGCAGCTGAAGTTAAAGAAAATGAGTTAAAAATTAACAGTAAAGAAATGGAGAACTCCTTCTTTAAGATTAAATTTGATGATAATGGTAATATTGATTCTATTTATGACAAAAAGGCAGCAAGAGAGGTTCTTCAGGCAGGCGAAAAGGCAAATGTACTGGCTGCTTTTGAAGACAAACCTCATAACTGGGATGCTTGGGATATTAATATTTATTATCAGGAAAAACGCTGGGAAGTTAATGATCTAGAAAAGGTTGAAGTTCTGGAAGAAGGTCCGGTTAGAGCTACTGTTAAGCTTACAAAAAAATTCCTGGATTCTAAGATTGAACAGTTGGTTCAGGTTTACAGTGATCTTGATAGAATAGATTATGATACCACTATTGACTGGAAAGAAGAGCAGGTATTACTTAAGGCAGAATTCCCTGTTGATATTCACAGTGATAAGGCGACCTATGAGATTCAGTATGGTAACCTGGAGAGAAATACTCACTCAAATACCAGCTGGGATAAAGCACAGTTTGAAGTTGTTGGTCATAAATGGGCAGATATTTCTGAAGATAATTATGGAGTTAGTTTACTAAACGACTGCAAATATGGTTATGATATTCAGGGAAGTACAATGAGATTAACTCTGCTCAAATCTGCTAAAGATCCTAATGAAGCTGCTGATAGAGAGGTTCATAACTTCAAATACTCTTTATATCCTCATCAGGGCGACTGGAAAAAAGCAGACACAGTTAAAGAAGCATATAAGTTAAATCAGCCTTTATTTAATCGTGTCTTAGAGAAACAGGAAGGTAAATTAGAAGACAATTACTCCTTTATTGAACTTACAGATGAGAATGTGATTTTAGAGGTAGTTAAAAAAGCAGAAGACAGTAATGATATTATTATCAGAGTTTATGAAGCTTATAATAGAAGAACAAATACTTCAATTAAAGTTAATAGAGATCTGAGCAAAGTCTGCGAATGTGATCTACACGAAAGTGAAATTGAAGAATTAGAGATTAACGAAAATGAGTTTGAATTTACTATTAAACCATATGAAATCAAAACATTTAAATTAAGTTTATAGAAAGGATGTTTTAAGATGGAGAAGTTTCCTAAAAGACGACCCGCTAAAGAGGAACGTTGTTTCAGCAGTGAGGCTGTAGAGGCAAAAATTAAAGAAGTAGTTGATTATATTCAGGATGAGGAATTAGCCTGGTTATTTAATAATTGTTATCCAAATACTTTAGACACCACAGTTAATTATAAGGAAAGTAAGGGAGAGCCAGATAGTTATGTAATTACAGGTGATATAGATGCGATGTGGCTTCGAGATTCTACTGCTCAGGTCTGGCCTTATCTTCCTTTAATTAATGAAGATCAGAAGTTAAGAAAAATGATTAAAGGTTTAATCAGAAGGCAGGTAGAGTTTGTTTTAAGAGATCCCTATGCCAATGCTTTTTACTGGGACGGAGAGCAGAAGACTCCATTTATTGAAGATAAGCCCCGACCAAAGCCGGGTGTTCACGAAAGAAAATGGGAAATTGACTCTCTCTGTGCTGTAGTTCGCTTAATTAATGGTTATTATGAGCAGTGCCAGGATCAGTCAATCTTTACTGATGAGCTGGATCAGGCGATGCGTTTGATTTATAAAACTTTTAAGACAGAACAGCGCAAAAATGATGAAAGCGACTACTATTTTGTCAGAAAGACAACTGAAATGATTGAATCAGCAACCTTTAATGGTACAGGAAGACCAACTAGAAAAGTAGGTCTGATTCATTCTACTTTTAGACCATCTGATGATGCGACTCTATTTTCTTATCTGATTCCATCCAATCTTTTTGCAATGTCGGCATTGCAAAAGTTAAATAAGCTTTATTTAGAAGAACTGGATGATGAGGATTTTGCCTCCAGTTGTAAAGAACTTGCTGATGAGGTTGAAGCAGCGGTTGAAAAATATGGAGTGGTTGAGCATTTAGATTATGGTAAAATATATGCTTATGAGGTAGATGGCTTTGGCAATAGACTATTTATGGACGATGCCAATGTTCCTTCCTTAATCTCTCTAAATTATCTTGGCATTCATGAAGATGAGGATCAGATTTATAAAAATACAAGAAACTTCTTATTAAGTGACGATAATCCTTTCTTCCTTAAGGGAGAATATGCAGAAGGACAGGGAAGTCCACATTCAGGTAAGAAGAATATCTGGCCGATGGGAATTATCCTAAGAGCTCTAACAAGCAGTGATCAAGAAGAGATTATCAGCTGCTTAAAGATGCTAAAATCAACTCATGCAGAGACCGGATTTATGCATGAATCATTTAATAAAGATAACCCGGCTGAATTCACCAGAGACTGGTTTGCCTGGGCTAATACTCTGTTTGGAGAGTTGATATTAAAGATCTATAATGAAAAGAGAGTGATCTTAAATAAAATTAACTAAACAGAATGTTTTTATAGATATAATTTCAATTAAGGCTACCTTTAACTAGGTAGTCTTTTTTGAATTATATTACTTTGATTGATAATAATATTTTTTTAATAAGCATTTTTATGATAAACTATTTTACAGAATGATATTAATGGGGGAATACTATGTCAATTAAAGTCGAAGATGTTTTAGACTTAGAAATATTTAAAGATTCGGAATTAATAGCTGGTAAAAGTGGAGTTGACAAGGTAGTAAAAAGTGCTTCTCTAATGGAAGTACCAGATATTTATCCTTATCTGGAAGCTCACAATATATTATTAACTACTCTATTTCCTATTCATCAGAATGAGGCTGCTCAAAAAAATCTAATTCCCAAATTGATTGAAAAAGATATTTCTGCAATCTGTATTAAACCTGGAAGGTATGTAGAATCAATTCCTGAGATAATGATAAAACAGGCAGAAAATATGGGATTGCCTCTTATTCGTTTATCAGATAATGCAAATTTATCAACTATGGCAAATAAAATACTGGAACTTTCTCTGGACAGGCATTTAAATGCCTTAGAGTTTAGAAATAATATCCATGAAAAATTAATGGATCTCTTTTTAAAGGGAAAAAGTTTAGATGTTCTTGTCAATAGTCTTTCTAAAATGATTAATAACTCGATTATATTAAGTGGTACAGATTTTAAACCTATTTCAATCTCTAATGATTTAAAAAATAAGGACATCCAGTTTGTTTTTCCTAATAATGATAGGTCTATTTATAATAAGAAGTTAATAATAAAAATTGGAGCCCAGAAAATCAAAAAAGCAGAATTAATTATTCATCCTATCAAAGCAGGTAATCAGTGTTTTGGGTATCTAATTGCCAAAAAAGGATCAATGGATCAGGAAAATTTACAGGTGGCGGTAGAACAGGCTTCACTTTTGATAGCATCTGTATTTTATAAAAATAATGCTGTCTTAGAAAAAGAAAGAAATTTTCAGGATGCTTTTATTAGAAATATTCTGCAGGGTAAAATTAAATCTCAGGTTGAAGCTATCGAAAAAGCGAGAGCCTTTGGCTGGGAGTTAGAATTTCCCCAAATTATGATGATTATTAAAATTTTTACTGAAGATGAAGTCAAAAAAAGAAAATATTATGAAAATATATTAAATAATAATCAGATAGAAAAAGCTTTTAATAAAGATTTATCGGTTTATCAGGACAAAATTAAGACAATATATATTAACGATTCACTTGTGGTTTTTATAAATGCCATTTTTGATAGCAGAATTCAAAAAAACCTAAAAGCAGTTGGTGAAAATATTATTAATAATATAAATATTAAATCTAAAACTGGAATCGGAATTTCTAAAATTATTAAGAGTATTGATCAATTCCCTGCTGCTTATAAAATTACAGAGAAAAACTTAGATGTTGCTAAAATTCTGGAAAAAAAGTCATTTATAATGAAATATGATGAATATGAAGTATTTAATTTAATTGATCAGATTGATGATTTTGAGCTTTTAAATTCTTTTGTCAGTAAAAAATTGGGTCAACTTATTGAATATGAGCGAAAAAATGAAATAGACTTAATGAAGACTCTGCGAGTTTTAGTTGAAAATAATTTTAATTTAAAAAAGTCGGCTGAAGCTATGTATTTACATTATAATACTATGCGATATCGAGTTGATAAATTGAAAAAATATGGTGTAAATATAGAAAATGGTTACCAGTTAGCTGAAATAGTACTTGCCTACAATATTTATTTGTGGTTAAGAGCAAATGAACAATTAACTCTTTAAAAGTTTATTTTGACACTTTTATATATTAAATAACAACAAATAAGCTTATGAAATACATTCCTTTGTCACATTATGCCAAAGGGATGTATTTTTTTTGTCGCAAATTTATGATGATTGAAAATTGTTTTGGTGTTATCATTTAATTAAGCTAAAAATAAAGACTAAAGATAATATTTTGAATAATAATTATTTTAAAATTTAAAACATGGAGGAATAAAAAATGAATACTATTAATGTTGAAGCAAAACCATATGAGTATCAATTTAAGATGGATGAAACTGCTCTGATAATTATTGACATGCAGAGAGATTTTTGTGCAGCTGGTGGTTTTGGAGAGAAGTTAGGTAATGATATCACTCCAACTAAGGAAATAATCAAACCACTACAGCAAGTATTAACTACTGCTAGAAATAATGAAATGCTGGTTATTCATACCAGAGAAGGTCACAGACCTGATTTATCAGATTGTCCTCCCAGCAAATTAGAACGTAGCCGTCGTCAGGGAGCTGGGATTGGTGATGAAGGTCCAATGGGAAGAATTTTGATCAGGGGAGAATATGGACATGATATTGTTGATGAACTTCAGCCTCTTGAGGGAGAACCAGTAATTGATAAGCCGGGCAAAGGTGCTTTTTATAAAACTGATTTAGGATTGATTTTACAAAACAAAGGAATTAAGAATTTGATTGTTGCTGGGGTTACCACCCATGTATGTGTACAAACCACGATCAGAGAAGCAAATGATCGAGGTTATAATTGTCTACTGTTAGAAGATTGTTCAGCAGCATTTGATCCTAAAGATCATGAGGGTTCCATTAGAATGATTCATCAGCAGGGTGCAATATTTGGCTGGACTACTGAATCAACTAATCTACTTAAAGCTGTTGAAAAGGAGGAAAATTAAATTGAATAATTCTAATAATAACCAGGCTGCACATTCAAAAGAAGGCACTCCCTGGTTTGTTAAAGGAGATGTCAATGGTTTCTTTGGACTCTTTACAAATGTTTTAACTAATTTTTTGGCTGCTATAGGACTGTTAGTTTTTGCGATAAATATGCCGGAAGATATTGTTTATGGAAATATTGTTCCCGGTACAGCAGTTGCAATTGGTCTGGGAGGTATAATTTTAGCTTATCAGGCAAAAAAATTATCACTTTCAGAAGAGAGAGATAGTGTAACGGCAATGCCTTATGGTCTTAGTGTTCCACATTATTTTGTTGTAGCATTTGCAGTTATGTTACCAGTTTATTTAAATACTAATGACTGGGTTTTAGCCTGGTCAGTAGGTATGAGTTGGAATTTAATTCAGGGACTTATTATGACAATTGGTGCTTTTGTTGGTCCATTTATTCAAAAATATGTACCCAGAGCAGCAATGTTAGGTGCTCTGGCTGGTTTAGCACTAACCTTTATTGCAATGAATCCAATTGGTGAAGTATATACTACTCCTTATATTGGACTTTTAACTTTTGCAATTGTTATTGTTGGTTGGTTTGCTCGCAAAAAATTTCCAGGGAATATTCCAGCTGGTTTAATGGCAATTATTGTAGGTACTATAGTAGCCTGGTTAAGTGGTTATATGAGTGTATCTGAAGTTCAGGAAGCTGTGGGTGGGTTTAGAATTGCAACACCTAAATTTTTTCTTGGAAATCTAATGAATGGTTTTGAATATATAGCGCCGTTTTTACCTGCTGCTATTCCTCTAGCAATTTATGATTTTCTTGAGAGTCTAGATAATTTGGAAAGTGCTGAAGTTGCTGGAGATGTTTATCAAACAAGTAGAGCGATGCTGGTACCTGGTTTGTTAACACTTTTAGGTGCAGGATTAGGTAGTCCTTTTCCAACTATAATTTATATTGGGCATCCTGGATGGAAAGAGGCAGGAGCAAGAGTTGGTTATTCAATTGCAACAGGAGTTTGTATATTAGCTGTAGCTTTATTTGGGTTATTGCCATTAGTCTTAACAATTATTCCGCTGGTAGCCTTATTACCAATTTTAATTTACATTGCTATGGTAATTGGATCTCAGGCATTTGCTGCAACTGAAAAAAGACACATGCCGGCTTTAATTCTGGCATTTATGCCTTTTGTAGCTAATTTTGTAATTACTCAGATAGATAATGCGTTAAATGTAGCAGGAGTTGATATGGCAGAGCTTGGCACCCAGACTTTAGTGGATGCGGGAATACCTTATACTGGTTGGGAAACTTTAGGAGCAGGTAATATCTTAGTAGGTATGCTTTTAGCTTCGATAGTTATATTTATAATTGATAAGAAATTTAAAGTTGCTTCAATATATAGTTTAGTTACAGCTGCTTTGTCTTTCTTTGGTTTTATCCATGCAAGTAGAATAGGTTTTGGAAGTGCTCCAATGGTTGCATTAGGATATTTCTTAGTTGCTGCATTTCTTTATTTAATGAACTTTTATCATCCCGAGGAAAATAATTAAATTAAGATAATAAATTATCTGAAAGGGGGAGCATTATGTTAAAAAATAACATTAAAGTAGAAAATGCTCTCTCTATCAGTTTAGATTTTGAGCAAAAACTTCAGGAAAAAGATTTGGATTTTAAAATTCATAGTATCTATAATAAAGTTCTTAACTTATATGATAACCAAAATAATATTTACACAATTGCTTTAAAAAGTATTGACAATGCTCCCCATACTCTGAGAATCAACTCTGATCAGAGTTTTCAAGAACTAGATATTGATAAATCAGATCAGATTTACTTTAATAATAAACAATTATTTATTTCCAATAAATTAATGATTAAAGTAAAAGACTGTAAGATTTTTGATAGTCAGATAAAAAGCAGGATTAGATTAAATAAAGAAGTTTTAATTCAAAATCTCAAAGAATGTTTTGTCATTATAAACAATAAAGGAAAGTTTGGAGGAGCAAAATACTTTTATCAAAAAAGATTTACTGAAAATAATGAATATGATAATCCCGGTATTATAGAAAAAGAGTTTGCAGAGCGGATCGAAAAATATATTCTTGTTGAAGAAAAAGAAATAGAAAAGATTATTGGCTTTGGGATGGGATTAACACCGACAGGTGATGATTTTCTTTTAGGTTATTTTATGACTGCAGCATTGATAGAAGATAAATATTCTCAAAAGGTTTTTAAAGACTTAAAATCAAAATTAGAGAAAATATATTTTTCAACTACAGATCTCAGCCGGGAAATGTTGCTTAGAGCTCTTGAGTTAAAGCTCAGAGAAAATATCAGAAATTTAATTTTTTCTTTAAATAAAAGCAGTAAACAAAGCAAATTTCATCTTAAAGAGGTTCTAGAAATCGGATCATCTTCTGGTACTGATATCACAGTTGGAATCTTAACAGCTTATCAGGAGATTTTATCTAAACACGAAAATGGAGGTTAAAAATGTATTCTAAAACTTTAATTAAAAAGGATAGTTATTATGATTCAGTTACTTTAATGTCACTTTCAAATAAAATATTGAATGTTGATGGTGTAGAGGATGGAGTTGTTTCAATGGGAACAGCAATGAATAAAGATTTATTAAATAATATTAATATGGCAACTGAAGAATCTAAAGCAGCTGGAGAAAATGATTTAATTATTGCAATTAAGGCTGAAAATGAAGAAAAATATAAGATTGCTTTAGAAAAAGCAGAAGAACTTTTAGATAACAAAGAAAACACTAAGGGAGAGAAGAAGTTAGTTAAGGCTAAAACAATAAATTCAGCTTTAAAAGATTTTTCTGAAGCTAATTTTGTCGTGATTTCTGTGCCCGGTCAGTATGCAGTAAGAGAAGCAAAAATTGCTTTAAATAAAGGATTACATGTTATGCTTTTCAGTGATAATGTAAATGTAGAAGCTGAAAATGAATTAAAAGAGATTGCATCAGAAAAGGGGCTGCTGATGATGGGTCCTGATTGTGGTACGGCAACAATCAACAATAAAGGAATTTGTTTTGCTAATAAAGTTAGAGAGGGAAATATTTCCTTGGTGGCTGCATCTGGAACTGGTCTGCAGGAAGTAATGGTTTTAATTGATAAATATGGAGGTGGAGTTGCCCAGGCTATTGGTACTGGTGGTCGAGATCTCAAAAAAGAAATTGGTGGAAAGATGATGATTCAATCCATCAAGGCACTTGCTGAAGACCCCACGACAGAAGTCATAACTCTAATTTCTAAACCACCTGCTAAAGAAGTAGAAACTAAAATATTAAAAGAAATTGAAAAAATAGATAAAAAGGTTGTTATTTGCTTTTTAGAAAGCGAAAGGGAAAATAATGATAACAACAAAATAGAATTCACCAATACACTTAGAGATGCAGCCTTAAAATCTGTAGAGACAGCTGGAATTGACAGCGAAGCCTTTAATGATTTTAGAGAAGATGAAGAATTAAAGTCTAAAATAAAAGAGGCGCAGGCTCTATTAAATAAAGAACAGAAATATTTCAGAGGTTTATTTGGTGGAGGAACTCTCTGTGCAGAGGCTCTCTATATTTTGAGAAATAAAGTTAAAAACATAAAAAGTAATATTGCCAAAAAAGAAGAAGAAAAACTAGAAGATATAAATAATTATCAGGGTAATGTTCTATTAGATATGGGAGAAGATGAATTTACAGTTGGAAAACCACATCCTATGATTGAACCTTCTTTGAGAAATCAAAGAATTTTAAAAGAGGCGGAAGATCCAGAAGTCGGAGTAATTTTACTTGATTTTGAGCTGGGATTTGGTTCTCATTCTAATCCAGCAGGAGCTGCAGTTAGCACAATCAAAGAAGCAAAAAAAATTGCAGCTGAAGATAACAGAGAATTAGTATTTGTTGCTTATATATGTGGAACTAAATCAGATTATCAAAATTATGATCAGCAAAAGCAGAAATTAAAAGAAGTTGGAGTAATTCTGGCTGAAAATAATGTGCAAGCAGCTCAGATGACAGCAGAAGTATTAAATTAAGGAGGTATAAAATGTCAAAGATAAACGAATTGTTTGATCAAGAACTTAAAGTTATAAATATTGGTAATCCTAATTTCAAAGAAGATCTTGCTTCTCAAAATGTTGAAGTGATAGATTTAGACTGGCAGCCACCTGCTGGTGGAAAAGTGGAATTGATTGATGCTTTAGATAGGTTAAGCAAACATCAGACAAAAATTTCTAAAGCCAATAAAAAGGTAGTTGAGATTTTAAAAACATCTAAGGCTAGACTGGTTGATATAGATAAAGCAATTAATGTAGTTCCAGGCATGAAAAAGAAATTGATTTTACATGCTGGCCCTCCGGTAGACTGGGAAAATATGTCTGGACCGATGGAAGGTGCAGTTATTGGTGCTTTAATATATGAAGGTCTAGCAGAAGATGAAGATACTGCCAGGAAGCTAGCAGTATCAGGAAAAATAGAATTTGCTCCGTGCCATGAACACAGTGCAGTTGGACCAATGGCAGGTGTAATGTCAGCATCAATGCCTGTACACATTGTAAAAAATACTAAGTATGGTAATAAAGCTTACTGTACCGTTAATGAAGGTCTTGGAAAAGTTCTGCGTTTTGGAGCCTTTAGTGATGAGGTAATTGAAAGACTGAAATTTATAGAGAATACTTATGCACCTGCACTTAAGAAGGTGCTTGCTCTTACAGATGAAGGAATTGATCTGAAGGCTATCATATCCCAGGCTTTGCATATGGGTGATGAGTGCCATAATAGAAACAAGGCATCTACCAGCCTCTTTTTTAGAGAGATCACTCCATATTTTCTAGAAGCGGATCTGGAAAAAGATATATTAGAAGAATCAATAAACTTCATCAAAGAAAATGATCATTACTTCTTAAATCTATCTATGCCTACCTGTAAGGCAGCATTGGATGCAGCTCATGGTGTGGATAATTCTACTATAGTGACAACTATGGCAAGAAATGGGGTAGAGTTTGGGTTAAGAATTAGTAGTATGGATGAAGATCAGTGGTTTACAGGCCCAGCACAGATGGTGAAAGGTTTACTTTTTCCCGGTTATACAGAAGAAGATGCGAGCCCTGACATAGGTGACAGTACTATTGCTGAAACAATGGGTCTTGGTGGTTTTGTAATGGGAGGAGCTCCAGCAATTGTACAGTTTGTTGGGTGGACAGTAGATGATGCAATTAATTATAGTAAGCAAATGTATGAAATAACTGAAGGTGAAAACAACAATTTTTCAATTCCTAATCTTAATTTTAGAGGTTCTGCAATTGGAATTGACGTAATGAAGGTAATAGAAAGTGGTAGATTACCCATCATAAATACAGGAATGGCTCACAAACGTCCTGGAGTCGGACAGGTTGGAGCTGGAGTAGTAAATCCTCCTGTAGAATGCTTTGAAAAAGCAATTGTTGAGCTCAGTAATAAAATTGATGGGAGTGAAGAATAATGAGTCGGATAATGCTGGCACTGGGAGGTAATGCTCTTGGTGAAACTCCAAAAGAACAGTTGGAAATAGTCAAAAAATCTGCTCAGGCAATTGTTGATTTAATTGAACAGGGTCATGAAGTTGTAGTTGCTCATGGGAATGGACCTCAGGTAGGTATGATTAATTTAGGCATGGAAATAGCTGCTAAAAATGATAAAAGAGTAGAAGCCATGCCTTTACCAGAAAGTGGGGCAATGAGTCAGGGTTATATTGGCTACCATCTTCAGAACGCAATTGGTTCAGAAATAAAAAAGAGAAAAATCAATAAAGATGTAGTAACAGTTGTGACTCAGGTGCTGGTAGATGAAGATGATGAATCTTTCAATAATCCAAGTAAACCAATAGGATCTTTTTATAGTAAAGAAGAAGCGGAAAGATTAACTGAAGAAAAAGATTATCAGATGATTGAAGACTCTGGAAGGGGGTTTAGAAGAGTTGTTGCTTCCCCCAGGCCTATTGATATAATAGAGAAGAACTCGGTTAAAGCTCTTTTAGATTCAAACCATTTGGTAATTACAGTTGGTGGAGGTGGAATCCCGGTTATTCAGGGTAAAAACAACTTAAAAGGAGTAGAAGCAGTAATTGATAAAGATTTTGCAAGTGAAAAAATGGCTGAGATAATTGATGCTGATTTTTTCTTTGTTTTAACTGCTGTTGATAAAGTCTGCATCAACTTTGGTAAAGCAAGCGAAAAAGAATTAACTGATATGTCAGTTGAAGAAGCACAAAAATATATTGATGAAGGACAATTTCCGAAAGGGAGTATGTTACCTAAGGTTAAGGCAGCTATTAAATTTGTTCAGTCAAAAATGGGTAGAAAATCTATAATTGCTTCTTTAGAAAAGGCTGAAAAAGCACTTTTGGGTGACAGTGGGACTATTATTTATACTGAATAATTTTTTGTTTAGATTCTGTCAGATAAATGGTGAATATTATCTGACAGAATAATATATATAAGATTACAGCTATTATATAAATTTTAGGGGGATCATAATGCAAAAGTCTTATGGTAAACTCTGGGTTAAAGGTGACTGGAATGGCTTTTTTGGACTTTTCACAAATATATTAACAAATGTGTTGGTTCTTGCTGGACTTTTAGTCGGTGTGCTCAACATGCCAGAGAATATAGTCTATGGGAGAATCATTCCTGCAGTTGGACTGGCACATTTAGTTGGGAATGTTTATTATGCCTATGCTGCCAAACGTTTAGCGGAGAAAGAAAAAAGAGATGATGTAACTTCTTTGGCCTACGGTGTCAGTGTTCCACATATGTTTATAGTAGTATTTTTAGTTATCGGCCCTATATACTGGCAGACTAATAATGCAATCCTGGCCTGGCAGGCTGGTATGGCCTGGGTTTTTATTGAAGGTTTAGTTGAATTAGCAGGTGCATTTATTGGTCCCTATCTTAGGAAAATAACCCCTAGATCAGCAATTTTAGGTACTTTAGCTGGTGTTTCAATTGCTCTAATTGCAATGCGTCCTTCTATGCAAATCTGGGAAACACCCTATATTGGTTTTGTTTCCTTAATAATAATTTTAATTGGTTGGTTTGGAAATAAAAAATATCCCTATAATCTTCCAGCTGGCCTGGTGGCGATAGTTATATCAACATTAATTGCATGGGTGAGTGGTTATATGAGTTTTTCTGCACTACAGCAGACAGTAAGTCAGTTTCAATTTGCTTTTCCAGTTCCCTGGTTCAACGATTTATTTGAAGGTTTTGGTCAGATAGCCCCTTATTTAACTACAGCTATCCCTCTTGGAATTTATAATTTTTTTGAAACTATGAGTAATGTTGAAAGTGCAAGTGCTGCTGGAGATGATTATAATACTCGAGAAGCAATGATCGTAGATGGTCTGGGTAGTATAATTGGCTCTGTTTTTGGTAGTGTTTTTCCTACCGCAGTATATATTGGTCATCCTGGTTGGAAAAAAGTTGGAGCACGAATTGGATATTCTTTAGCTTCTGGATTAGCTATTTTTTTAGTTTCAATATTAGGAGTAATACCTTTGCTTTTAGATATTATTCCTTTAGTAGCTTTAATTCCAATTTTGCTGTATATAGGTATTGTAATTGGTTCTCAGGCTTTTCAAACTACTCCGAATAGACATGCTCCGGCAATAGTAATTGCTATCATCCCCTGGCTGGCAAATTGGGCAAATACTTTAGTTGATAATACTTTAAGTGCTGCAGGTACTTCTGCTGCAGAAGTTGGTGAACAGGTATTAGCAGCTAATAGTATTGTTTATCAAGGAATGAAATCTCTTGGTTCTGGAGCAATAATAACTGGAATGATATTAGGAGCAGTTGTAACTTTTATTATTGATAATGATTTGAAAAAATCAGCAATTTATGCTTTCATAGCCGCAGTCTTATCTTTTTTTGGGGTAATTCACTCATCAAATCTAGGAATTGCTGTTGCAGCAAAAGAGGCGCTTGGTTATATCATTATGGCAGTAATCTTATTAGTAGTTTCTAAAAGAAAAATAAAGAAAGAAGATAAAACTTAAAGAAAGTTTTATGCTTTCCTAACTTGAAATATGAATAGCAGTTATATACAAATTTAATTAAAATTTATTTGGGAGGACACTCTTTATGAAAAAAGGAATGAAGTTAAAAAAAGAGATAATGAATTCAGAAGCTATAGATAGAGCAATTTCCAGAATTGCTCACGAAATTTTAGAAAGTAATAAAGGAACAAAAGATCTTGCCTTAATAGGGATTAGAACCAGAGGAGTTCCTTTAGCAGAAAGAATAGCAAAAAAAATAGAAACAATAGAAAACACAGAGATAAAAACAGGAGTTTTAGACATTACTCTTTACCGTGATGATTTATCCACAGTTTCTGAACAACCAATAGTTCATCGGACAGAAATACCTTTTAATATTAATGACAAAAAAGTTGTTTTAATTGATGACGTAATATTTAAAGGGAGAACTATTAGAGCAGCACTTGATGCATTAATAGATTTAGGGAGGCCAAAACAAATTCAGCTTGCTATAATGGTTGATCGAGGTCATAGAGAAATTCCAATTAGAGCAGATTATATAGGTAAAAACTTGCCTACTGCTATGTCTGAAGTTGTTAGTGTTAAATTTAAAGAGATAGATGATGAAGATTCAGTTTTACTTTTAGAAAAAGAATAGATTATTTCAAAACCAGTATAGAATTCCATATAGATTTTTTGGATTGCCTAGCATAAATATTTACTAATTGGTGTAAGTCTGAAATTAGCACCACCATTAATGAGAAAAGAAATGCAGAAGATCTACAAAGAAAAATGGAATGTTGGACGTAATGATCCCTGTCCCTGTAGTAGTGGTAAGAAATATAAGAAGTGCTGTTTGTAATCAATAATCCTGACACAATCCTAACAAAAAATCTGATAACAGCTGATACTAGCTGATAAATCAATAACCAAAAAACACCTAAAACCACTGTTCTGGCGGAATAGTTGGCAATACCTGATACTAACTAAAAATGTCCAGTACGGACTTGAAATCCGGTGAAGCCGAAAGGTGTCAGGGTTCGAGTCCCTGTCTCTCCGCCATTGAATATTAAGGGCTGATGCCCATTTTAGAGACCTGCCGAGAGGCGGGTCTTTTTGTTGTAATTTTATTAAATAAGTTTAATTTAATTAAGATGATCCATTAAAATTATTGATTTTGGGAAATGTTAATTTAAAACCCAAATAATTATTTGACTTTTCAAAAATAATCGTTTATAATTAATCTTATAACTTGTAGCACAACCTACAATCAACTTATTATATAAGTGGAGAGGTCTAAAATGGATACTATTAAAAAGGTAAATCTGGTAGATGAAGTATATAAAAAAATGAAAGAAAAAATATTGAGTGGAGTCTGGAATCCTGGAGATAAAATTCCTTCTGAAAATGAGCTTTCAGAGAAATTTGGGGTTAGCAGAAATACAATCCGCAATGCTATTCAGAAACTAAAGGGCTTAAATTTAATTGAAACACGCCAGGGTCAGGGGACTTTTTTGAAAAAAGATTTAAACAGCAGTATTATTAGCAATGTTATCCCTGGAATGGTTTTTAATAATAGTGAAATACTTGATGTGCTGGAATTTAGAAGTGTGATTGAAAAAGAAAATGCACGTCTGGCTGCCATTAGAGCAGATGAAGAAGATATTCAGGAAATAAAAGGTGCTTTAGACCAGATGATTAGACATCAGGATGATTATGAGGAATATTCTGTCTGGGACTATAAATTTCACTTAAATATTGCTAAAGCTTCTAAAAATAAGATTTTA
>Ga0136557_1000521_pt1 | contig 28522 bp, 26 predicted proteins | sample AntRauTorckE6832_FD_104796 | JGI IMG/M metagenome (GOLD analysis project Ga0136557, IMG submission 104796) | Saline lake microbial communities from Rauer Islands, Antarctica - Metagenome Torckler E6 #832 | ecosystem: Environmental > Aquatic > Non-marine Saline and Alkaline > Saline | place...
AGTACGAGAGGGGGGACTCGAACCCCCACATCGGTTAAAATACTAGATCCTAAATCTAGCGCGTCTACCAATTCCGCCACTCTCGCAAAATTCAGAGCTTGCAAAGATAAGAGTTTAAACTTGTGAATTCAACAAAATTGACTAACAAAGTGCTCATTAATTCAAGTATCAGTTCAAAATAGAAAACACTGGAATTTGGGACCTGAAATGTAGAATTTTGAATCACTATGTATAGAAATCTGCGACTACTCTACGTTACTACATCTAACAAAGAAGAAGCCAAAAAAATTGGGGTAAAGCTAGTAGAAGAAGATCTTGCCGCATGTGTTAATATCCTTGATGGCATGTCCTCCATTTATAAATGGGAGGGTAAAATAGAAGAAAGTGAAGAATGCATACTTATCGTAAAAACTCACTATTCAAGAGTTAGAAAAGTAACACGGCTTATTAAAGAAATGCATAGCTATGAAGTGCCCTGCGTCGTCTCTCTTACCCTAACCGAAGATGAGGGAAATGAAGAATTCCTCGACTGGCTCGAAAAAAAATCGAAGCAACCATTTAAATTATAGAGCATTTTTAATTTTTTGGGTTAATCCTGTAAGCTTCTTTTAGAACTCCAGGCTTGGTGTTACTTTCAAATTATTTTTTGAGAAAGCATTGCAAGTAAATCAAAACCCCTATTTTGAAAGAAAAACACTGATTATGGTACTTACACAAAATCGAATTAACGAGCACATCTTATGGGCTAAAATAAATCGTCCCAATGCCCACAATGCCATCGACTTTGAAGTGATGGAACAACTGGAAGAATTGGTTACTCAGGTCGAGGAAGATGAAGGCCTCCGCATGCTGATTTTAAGTGGAACCGGAACTCGATCTTTCGTTTCAGGCGGAGACCTTAAGAAATTTCACTCCATAAAATCTAAAAAAGAAGCCGTAGCAAAAGCAGAAAGAATGCAAAAACTGCTGCTCCGAATTGAAACACTCCCCTGCTGGACAATCGCTTGTGTAAATGGTGATGCCTATGGCGGGGGCATTGAGTTAATGCTTGCTTTTGATTTCAGGCTAGCTGTTCCGGATGCAAAATTCGGGTTCACCCAAGGCCGGTTTTACTTGGTGCCTGGCTGGGGCGGACTCACCCGCTTGGTGGAAAAAGCCGGGCGTGCCAAAGCCTTGGAATGGTTGGGGAAATCAGTAGTAACAAACCCGAACGAGGTTCTGGCACATGGATTGATAGAGCATATTTTACCGGGAGAATCTATAGAGAAAGAGGTGTTGGCTTGGGCTGAAAATCTCAACAAAAATGACCGTGCTTTTATCCAGGTTTTAAAGCAAGGGGCTATTCGTTATTCCACCCAGCGCTATGAGGCCTTACAGGCAGAAATAGAACCCTTCTCTAAGCTTTGGGTTGATGAACAGCATTTAGATAGGGTAGAAAAATTCATGAGCCGCGGATAGGCTTGGGAAACGAACTGTCATCATCCATGTACTATTTTCTGGACTACTTTTTCGCCGTTTTCCATTTTTCAGTGATTCTGTTCAACCTAAGCGGCTGGATCTGGAAAAAGACCAAAGGATACACCTGTACATTATTTCAGCAACTATTTTTTCCTGGCTTGGATTGGGAGCAATTTATGGCTGGGGTTATTGCCCATTTACTGACTGGCACTGGCAGGTAAAACACCGGCTTGGGGAAACCGATCTTCCGGTTTCATATCTAAAATATTACCTGGATAAGATCACAGGCTTTAACTGGGAGCCTTTCACTGTTGATGTGTTAGTGGCGGGCTTGGGAATCGGAGCCCTTTTAGTTTCTATCTTTGTGAATTACCGAGATTGGCAAACACAAAAAAACCAGTAGGAGCGTACTGCAACACACCTCTACTGGTTAGCTTAAGATAAAAGTGATTTGTAAAAATTACTCAATCACAAAATCAGAAGAATAAACGGTATTGCCCCACATCAGGTTAATGCGCCCACCCTCGTCCGTTTCTTCAACGGTTATGGTGAAGGCTTCTACATCATCATCTATTGAGGAAACATCCATTGGCACACGGCCAAGATCTCTATCTGCATTGTAGGAATTACCATTTTGGCCAGTCTGCTCATTTATAATAAGCATGCCGCCATCAGCTTCGGGGATTGAAAATAAAGTATAATCCCCAGCGGGCACTTCAAGATCGCCAAAGCGAAGGTCGTTTGAAGTTGAGAAATGGGTTGCTCGATTGGCGCCGGTTCTCCACACTTCGCCAAAAGGAACAATATTTCCAAATAATTCACGGCCTCTTTTTTGGGGTGAACCAAACTCAACTACGAAATCCGCATCACCAAACGAAAACTCCGCTTCTGCCGCACCGGATAATTCACCTACTGGATTATTAGCATATCTTTCGCCAAGGGCGTCTAAATCCAGCTCATCAATTCCAACGCGGTGTACTTTTAGTTTTCGGGTAGTAAGACCAGCATCAAGATATTCAAGGTTGCCCTGATCATCTACATTCACCCCCATTACCCCACGGAATGGGTGACGGATAGTCATGGAATCGTCTTCAATATCTGCAATAATGAAATTTGAGATGCTATTGCCAGACAACAACGGCTGGTTCACCGTATCTTGCCCGGTGGCTACTGCATTGTTAAATGCTATTTCAAATGGCCAATGTACCATATCAATAAATGGTAACACACCTTCTTCATACGGAGCCATGTAGCTCATCATTTCATCATTCCTAAGAGCATCAACCTGTAAGCTGTCTCCAACTCTTGTAACAGTTTGGCTAATAGCGCCTTCTCCCGTAAAACCAAGATGTGGAGGATAATCGGTGCGCCCCATTGTTTCTATGCCTCCGGTTTCATCCCATGTTAGCTTGTAGGTAGAAAACCGTGTTTCAGGGCTTCTGAGAATAACTTTTGCCGTGATGCTGGTATCCGTTTTTTCAAAAGCCTCCACTGCTAAAGTGTCATTTCCCAGTAAAGTCACGAAAGCAGCTCTATCAGAGTCCCTCTCTGTAATACTGCAAGCTGCAAAAAGTGTTAATGTTAAAAGCGTAAGTAGTAAGTTTTTCATAATACCCAAGTTGTTTTAGTTAGCCTTTAAATCTATTTCCAAAAAATTACTCGGCAAACATATATCATTAAAATTTGAAAACTGAACTTCTCTATGTGTCCGATATATTTATAACTATTCTTTCAAAAATTAAGCCACCGTTTCTTCTTGGTGAATTTTTGACAGGGCTTCCACAAAAGTGTCAACCGGTTGAGCCCCTGAAAGCCCGTATTTTTTATTGATGAAAAAGAATGGAACACCTTGCACGCCCAGTCGATGTGCTTCTTCAACATCGCTTACCACATCACTGGAAAATTTATCTTTTTCGAGCACCTCCTTTACTTCATCAGTATCTAAACCAACGGAAGCGGCTATGCTCGTTAAAACTTCTTTATCTCCTACGTGTAGTCCTTTTTCGAAATAAGCTGAAAGAAGCGCCTCTTTCATTTCATCTTGTTTGCCATGTTTCTTTGCCAAATGTATAAGCTGATGTGCATTAAAGGAATTGGTAGGTTTAACTTCATCCATATTGAAATTCAGGCCGGCCTCAGAGGCCATTTCCACCATATTAGCATTCATCTGTTTTGCCCAATTTCGATCGCGCCCATACTTCTTGGCAAGTGTATCGTATATATCTACATCCGAGTTAACGGGTGCGTTTGGGTCAAGCTCAAAACTTTTCCATTCAATATTAGCATCTATTTCCGGTAGTTTTTCAAGGGCTTGTTGCAAATGTTGTCTTCCGATATAACAAAAAGGGCATGCTATATCTGACCAAATTTCGATTTTCATTACGTTTCATTTCTTAATGATTGTAATTATAATAACCCATTATACTACAAGAACATTCAACGAATTTGAATCAGTGTTTTGATTCAGCCAAGCCAGCAAAAGCAAGAACAAAACCGGCAATAACGGTAGCAATAGCCACTAATAATATGCTTTCGATCGAAATGCTATTGTCTAACATCCATCCAAAAAGAAAGGGGCTCATCGCCGTGCTAAAAACCATTATTGAGGCAAACAATGAACGAACAGTACCTATAACTTTCTCCCCATAAAGCTCTGCCCAAAGAGCCGATTTTACCGTGCTTCCAAGACCGAGCGTCACCCCAAAAAGAGCCATATACAAAAATGCCGACCAAATGCCTGGATGAAAAAAGGCTACAACCAAACCAAAGCCAAGTGGCAGGATATAGAAAGGAAACACCGTTCGGGCACTTAATCTATCTATAACCGGGCCAATTCCCAGAGAGCTTACAACGCGTGTGCCTGCAAAAAATACAAAGGCAGATGCAATGATGGCGGCAGACCAGCCCAATTGCTCAGCAATTGAAACTTGGTACAGAAACAAAGCTGTAGCCCAAAACGGAGGAATTAGCACCGCGGGCAAGATCATCCAAAATCGTTTTTCTGAAAAGATCATTTTATACGTGCCACTGTCCGAATCCTTATCAGAACTTTGTACTTTAATGGCTTGATTGGCTTCTTCAATACTGGTTTTTTTCAGGATGTACAATATATAGGGAATGAAAACCAGTGCAATGATCAAAGCAATAATACCCCAGGTCATCCGCCAGCTTGTGATAGCTAAAATTGCCGCGATCCCAAGAGGCAAAAGTCCCTCCCCAAAAGCATAACCCAAACTGGAAATACTAAGTGCTTTTCCGCGCTGCAATTTGAAATAGCGCGCCATTGCTGTTTCAGCCGTGTGACCGCTAAGCCCCTGTCCAGACAGGCGAAGCATTAGGATACCTGCAAATAAAAACCCAATATGCCACGAAAAGGCCATGGTAAGTGAAGCCACCAAAAGGCCGAAAGCAACATATAAACTGTATCTGCCAATAGGTAGTACATCGATCCATTTGCCTAAATAAGGAAGGGTAGCTGCACTGGTTAAAGTTGCCACAGAATAAATCGATCCAAAAGCAGCATTAGACAGATTGAAATCTGCCAGGAAAAAAGGCACGAAAAGTGAAATGAGAAATGTCTGCCCAAAGCTCGAAAAAAAGGTGAATGATAATCCAAAGCTTAGAACTTTTCTCTCTTTCAACACAAATGTGAGGTAACTCAAAGAAACACCTATTAAATGTATGAATAATGAGTTGCCAAAGATACGGTTTTAGGGCTGCAACAGAAATGTAAACGACATTCTATTTAACAATGAATAAGATTGCAAAGGACTATATAGACGTGGCTGGAAACGAGTAAAAACACCCACCAGAAACAGATTAATCAAAAACGGTTGAATGTATTGATCAACTCAATAGATTTTTCAGTGTTTCAATTTCCACCGGTTTTTGGATGAAGTCGGATACTTTTTCGTCCCACTCAACTCTAAAGAGCTTGTCTTCATCTTTAATTCTGGAGCTAATGACAAAAACATCTACTTTTTTCTCTGTTTTGGCTCGGACCGGTTCAAACTCATTTAAAAATTCCCACCCATTCATTTCCGGCATGTCGATATCCAAAAGTATGAGGTCGGGTAATTCTTGGTTGTCTTCGTAGTTTTTCTGGATACTATCTAGTGCTTGCTTACCATTTTCAAAAGAAGAGACATTATTGTGGGGGATATATTTTTTAATAATTTTTTTAATTCCAAACGTATAAATTTTGTCGTCATCGATAATGCAAATATTCTTTGGTGAGCTCATTTTAATACTATTTTAAATGTTGTGCCATGGTTTGGCTTGCTTTCTACTTCTATTGAACCTCCCATAGATTCAATCTGGTTTTTAGTGATAAACAAACCAATACCTTTAGAGTTTTTATTTTGATGGAAGGTGTTATACATACCGAATAACTTATCTCTGTGTTTGCCAAGGTCTATGCCTAACCCATTATCAGAAATTTCAAAATGATAGCGCTCATCCCTTTCAAAAGCTCGTACTTTTATGATCGGCCTTCTATCTGGATGCCGGTATTTTATAGCATTTGACAATAAGTTTAAAAGAATGCTTTCTAAATAGGCCGGATTATAAGTCAGAGATAGATCTGCTGGGATATCCTCTTCAATCTTAACCTGATTGTTTAAAATTTCTGTAGTCAAAATTTCTTTGACCTTTAAAAATTGATCCCTGAAGTTTATTTCTTTTAAGTCATCCTTGGTTTGATGTTGTTTGTCAATTATCTCATTAAGGTCTGCAATAGACTCATTTAGCCGTTCTGAAGCAACATTCATGTGCTCCATTAGTTCATCCTGTTCAACCTCAGAATCCTCCATTTCGTAAAGCGACAAAAGCATGGAAATATTACCCGCGTGGTTTCTCAAGTTATGGGAAACAATATGGGCAAAATTCATAAGTCGTTGATTTTGTTGGCCAATAATATTAAGTGTTTCACTGAGCTCCATTTCTTTTTGCTTTCTGCGAGTAATATCGGTTACAATAGATAAAACAGCAGGCTTACCGGAATCGGTATTTAGAAAAGGAACTTTAGTGGTTTGATGCCAGGCATCTGATCCATCTGGCATTATAGTTTTATCTTCGGGTATAAAGCGGGGCTCATCTTGCTGAAGAACTTCTTTCTCAATCTCTAAATAAAGCTCTGCGTTTTCATTCGAAACCCCTAATTCTGTATCCGTTTTCCCAACAATACTTTCTACATTTTCCCCAAAAAATGATGCGGCGGATTCATTCGCCATTAAAAATACGCCGTCAATATCTTTCACAAAAATTAAATTAGGAGCTGAGTCAATAATTTGCTGTAGTTGGTTTTGAAGTCGGGCAATAGCTTCAAAATTGTTTTTCTCATCGGTAATATCGGTTATATACCCATACCCCATAACTGTACCATCTGGTTGTTTCTCCGGTTTGGCCCGACCACGCAGCCAACGTAATCCTTTCTCCGGTAATATTACCCTATATTCAGATTCCCAGGGCTCGAGTGTTTTAGTAGATTTTTTAATGGTATGAACAACTTCCTCAAGATCGTCTTTGTGAATACGATCTATTATTGGTTCGGTGGTTTCTTTAACTTCATCCGGGTTAAGTTCATAAATATCTCTGATACCATGACTCGCAAACGGAAAGCAAGCATCATCATCAGATATATGATGGTACATGTAAAAGAAACCTGGCACCTGTTTAGATAACTTCTCAATGATCTCGGCGTTGTGCTTTAGTCTGGTTTTAGTCTGTTCCTCAGTTGTTATATCTCGGGTTATACCAAAGAGGCCAATAACGTTTCCTGTCTCATCATATAAAGGCAACCTTGTAGTTGAAGCCCAGCGTTCTTCGTGCTCTAAAATTTCCTTTTCAACTTTATTAATGATGGGGTTTTCTGTAGACATAACCTGCTGTTCATCATTAAAGGCATCTTGAGCATACTTTTTATCAAAAAAATCAAAATCAGTTTTCCCGATAGCTTCTTCGGGACCATCAAGCCCAAATTTATTGGCACAGGCATCATTAATAGTCAGGAACTTGCCTTCACGGTCTTTAAAAAAAATGCTTCCGGGCAGGTTTTTCATCAACTCTTGAAAAAGTAATGCCTGGTTACGATAACTTAGAGTTGTTGATTCCGGATCAGAAACTTGCTGGGCAAATCCACTAATAAACAGCGGTTCACCTTTATTGTTTTGTCCGGTGACTTCACCCCGCCATTTCAGTAAAACTCTTTCACTTTTACCTGTTACTTGGTGGGAAGTATGATGAGTGAAGATTTGATTTGTACCATTTTCTGTAAAATTTTGAAGGGCTTGCTGTAAGTCAGATATTTGGGTAGAGGTGAAAAAAGAAGCCTCATTTTTGGAATCACAGGGCAATTCCTTTGGTATACAATTAAAGTAAGTGGCAAAGCGATCACTCAGGTGTAGTTTACTTAAAGAAGCCTCCCAACACCATGAAGCCGGTCTTTTACTTTCCTGTAATGTCTTATCAACACTCATTGTGCTTTCATTATTCAATATTGCCGTAATTAAAAATGCAGTTTATAGCGAAGAATACCAAGATATAATCTTCGAAGCCCCACTGTATTTATGTGAGTTTTTCTTTATTGCGCCACGCGGTCCAGCATCTCCAATCGTTTGGCTTCAAATTCATCGCCAGATTTCCAAGTTTGTAATTCCTCAGCTTTAAGCGCACGGAAGCCTGTCAAGAAAAAGAGCCTGGTATCAACTTCGGCGCCTGAGAGATCCCAGTACTCGTTAATTTCATCACTCAAGGTATGATAATTGGCATCAGCTACGCTATCACGGACGGCCAAGTAGTTTTCGCCTTTGTCAAGATATTCAGTTCCCGGGTTAGGGAAAATAGCCGGGATCCCAACTTTTGCCATATTAAAGTGATCGGAGCGGTAGAAATAACCGCGCTCGGGATAAGGGTCAGGCTTAACGGTTCGACCTTGTTTTTGAGCTTCTTCAACCAATAAGTCACTCAATGAGGTACGGCCGTAGCCCACAACTACAACGTCGCGGGTTTGTCCATATACATTCATGCCATCCAGATTGATGTTGGCGGTAACTTTACCGGGTTCAACGGTTGGATTTTCCGCCCAGTATTGGGAGCCGAGCAATCCTACTTCTTCAGCGCTAACCAATACAGCCAATACGCTTCTTTTTAAAATAGGCTGAATTTCTTGGTAAGCTTCCATCATTTCGAGAAGAGCACTTACACCAGCCGCGTTGTCGGAAGCTCCATTATATACCGAGTCTCCTTCCGCAGATACCAAAACCCCTAAGTGATCAAGGTGGGCGGTAAGCACCAGATATTCATCATTCAATTCAGGGTCACTACCTTTGATCTCAGCAATCACATTTTGCGATTCAATTTCACGATATTCGGCATCCATGCTTACGTTCATGCGAACACCATCTAGCTCAACCGGCTCAAAATCGGGTGAATCGGCCGCATCAAACTGCTCATCAAAATTAAGTCCTGCCTCCTCAAATAAAAGTCGGCTGGCTGCTTCGCTGGTCCATGCGTTAACCTCGGTGTTTGAGTTTTCCAAATCTTCTCCTTTCAGGTTAAAGCGTTCGCCACTCCATCCGCCTTGAACTACATTCCATCCGTATCCCGCTGTTGCGTCAGTGTGAATGATAATGGCTCCAAGGGCCCCCATTTCTTTAGCTTTCTCGAATTTGTAGGAATAGCGCCCGTAGTAAAGGCGTGTTTTACCAGCAAACAAGTCTTCACTGTATTCAGGATCGTTATTCTTAACAACAATGATCTTACCGGATACATCTACACCTTTGAAATCATCCCAATTTTCTTCGGGTGCCTGAATTCCATATCCCACATAAACTAATTCTGCATTTTGAACATCAACCACTTCAGCCTGATTTGCAGGCCAAGCCATAAATTCTTCTCCATACTCTAAAATAAAGGGAGAGCGACCATTAGCTGAAACTGACATTTGAGCATTAGAAGTTACCTGTCCCACAAGAGGGAAACGTTGTATGTAGCTACCATCACTGGCTGCCGGCTCTGCTCCAATGGCTTCCAGCTCTGAAACAAGATACTCAACCGTCATCTGTTCGCCTTCGGTGCCGGTGCCACGCCCCATATACTCATCAGAGGAAAGCGTTTCGATGTGCCGGAGCAGGGAGTCTTTATCAATACTGTTCGCTGCTTTATTAGCGGGAGAGGTATTGCAACTTGCAAAAATAAGGGCAACTGCTAAAAGAGTAAAAGTTGATTTCATAACAGGTTGGATTGAATATTGTTGAGTTTCTATTAGAAGGCTTTGCACTATAATAACGCTCTTAACAGTAACAAAAAAAGCGAAAGGTTTTAACCTTTCGCTTTTCGAAAAACTTGATTGAAATAATGGGGAAATTACTCGGCCACCATTTCGTCAATTGTAAACTTTTGAACAAGGTTAGTAACTTGCTGTTCGCCACTCATTCCGCCGATAATGTAAAACCCATTATTGGTTCGTGCAATACCACGGTGATCCATAGTAGCCGTTGGCTGTTCTCCAAGCTCCACCCATTCTTCGGTATCGAGTCGATAGGCGAAAACGGTGCCCTGAGCATAAGATGGCTTTAGATTATAGCCAATGCCATTATAATTGTAGGGATTATCAGATCCACCTACAAAAATCACCATTTCAACCGGAGAGCTGATGCCAACAGAGGCCATTCGGTAGCGTGCACTTCCAGGATGCTGACGAATACGAGTCCATTCAATCATGGTATGATCTTCTTCGCTGATCTGTCCTTTAACACTACCGGCCGACATTTTAAAAATGCGCTCGCCTTCATTGACAATGGCCTGTACACCATCAGATAAAATCATGGTATTACCTACAATTCCGCCAGCATGGCCAAATACAGGAGGTCCGGCATAAGGTGTGGCATGATTCCAAGAATCTGTTTGAGTATCATACACTTGCACATTCGAAACATTGTTGGTGTTATTCCAACCACTAACCAAGTAGATGTACCGGTCTTCATAAACTAAAGAAACAGCATCTTCAACGGGAAGCAGCATTTCAGAAACGGTTTCGTAAACGCCTGTTTCAGGATCATATTTAAATACTTCCCCAGTTGATACTTCGGAACTATCTTCAGCAACCGTATATCCGCCAAAAAGATAAATATGTCCGTTTACAGTTTCGGCAGTACTTCCAAGCCGGCCGATATTATCGGGCACCCCCGGGATTTCCTCCCAAACTCCAGTAACAGTATTAAAACGAGAAGCAAAACTGCTTACATCTTCAAAGGTCTTTCCTTCTTCCAATCCGGAAAAAGTGTAAAGGAATGTCGTATCATTTAAACTTACAGCAGCAACAGCATTGTTGCTTATTGGCTGAGGCAAGGCTTCAACTTCCGACCAGTTCACCTCTACTTGTTTGGGCGCTTGCTGTTGGCAAGATGTAACCAAAATTAAAAGGCTAAATAGGGATAATATTCTTTTCATTTGTATAATAAGTAAACTTAATGTGTGATTTTCGATTCACCCGAACACTCTGCATATTGCATTTAAAAATAGTGTTCGGTTTTTGTTTAATTTCAAGCCTTAAATATACGGTTTTTACATGTCTGATTTTAAAAATAAAATAGTTTTAATTACCGGTGGTGCGAGTGGTATTGGTTTGCTCATGGGTGAAAAAATACTCCGCAAAGGTGCAGAAAAATTAATCATTTGGGATGTTAACAAAGAGGCACTTGAAAGTGTGACTTCCCGCCTTTCGGGGCAAGGCTTTCAAGTAGTTCCTTTTGTGGTAGATGTAAGTGATCCGGAATCTGTTCTAAAATCAGCAAACAAAGTTTTGAAGAAGCATGGTTCCATAGATTTTTTATTTAATAATGCCGGCATTGTTAGTGGAAAAACATTTGATCAACAAACTCTCGAAAGTATTACCAAAACGATGGGGGTGAACTCCCTTGGTTTAATGTACGTTGCCCGGACTTTTCTACCTGCCATGCTAGAACAAAAAAACGGCTACATTATAAATATTGCTTCTGCAGCGGGACTTACCCCAAACCCGGGGATGACGGTTTACTCCGGCAGTAAGTGGGCTGCGGTTGGCTGGTCCGAATCGTTAAAGCTGGAGCTTGAGAAAAGCAATTCCGGAGTGAAAGTACTCACAGTAATGCCCAGTTACATAAACACCGGTATGTTTGAGGGTGTGACGGCCCCACTCCTTATGCCGCTCCTTGATCCCGAGGATATCACCGACAAAATACTTGAGGCTGTTGAACGTGGAAAATCACGACTTCGGGAACCTTTTATGGTGAAGTTGACACCCTTCATAAAAGGAATACTCCCCGCCAAATTGTATGATTTTGTGGCAGGAAAAATTTTCGGGGTTTATAAATCAATGGATACTTTCACTGGCAGAAAAAAGGATGTTTAATGAATGCTCAGGAACTTTTAAAAAGACAAAAAAACTACTTTAAGTCCGGGGCAACCAAGTCGGTTGAGTTTAGGGTTCACCAGTTGCAAACGCTTAAAAAAGTGATCACAGAACACGAGCAGGATTTTATTGACGCCGTGTACAAAGATTTCAAGAAACCAGAAATGGAGACGTATACAACAGAGCTGGGCATTATCCATGATGAGATCAATCTTGCTTTGAAAAACCTCAAGAAATGGACAAAGAAGCAACGGGTCTCAGGGGTACTGATCAACTTTCCTTCCAGAAATTACACCGTAGCCGAGCCCTATGGTTCGGTCTTGATCATAGCTCCATGGAACTACCCTGTTCAGCTCGCTTTAATGCCCTTAGTGGGTGCAATAGCGGCGGGCAATACTGCTATCATCAAGCCATCGGAACTTACACCACACACTTCGGCGGCAATTGCCCAGATTTTGGGGAAATGGTTTAAGGAAGAGTTTGTGGCAGTAGTAGAGGGTGGTGTACAAGCGAATCAGGAATTACTAAGCCAGGATTTCGACTATATCTTTTTTACCGGAAGCACCCGCGTTGGCAAAATTGTTATGGAAGCAGCAGCCAAAAACCTCACTCCGGTTACTTTGGAGCTGGGTGGAAAAAGCCCGTGCATAGTTGATGAATCCGCAGACCTCGAAACCGCCGCCCGACGCATAGCATGGGGCAAATACCTTAATGCCGGGCAAACCTGTGTGGCGCCTGATTATGTGTTGGTTCATGAATCGGTTCAAGCTAAATTGCTCGAATTTCTTAAGAATGCTATCGTAAAGTTTTACGGGGATGACCCCAAAGTAAGCCCCGACTATCCTCGTCTTGTTAATGCAGATCATTTCAATCGGCTGAAGGGGTATCTCGAACTCGGAACCATCTATTGCGGAGGCGAAACCGATGAAAGTGAAAACTACATTGCCCCAACTATTTTAACAAGCGTAGAGTTAAACTCACCGGTGATGGAAGAAGAAATTTTTGGACCTGTATTGCCGGTTCTAACTTTCAACCAAATAAGCGAAGCTGTAGATCTTGTCAATTCAAAACCCAAACCCCTGGCTTTTTATATATTCACGGAATATGACGAGACAGAATCTCTATTATTTGATCAATGCTCGTTTGGCGGGGGAGCCGTGAATGACGTGGTTGCTTACCTCGGGAATCCCAATTTACCGTTTGGGGGTGTGGGCGCCAGTGGAATGGGTGCTTACCACGGAAAAGCCAGCTTCGATACCTTTTCACATACCAAAAGCATTATGAAAAAATCGCTTTGGCTGGATATCCCTTTTCGATACCCGCCTTATGACGGTAAACTGAAATGGATCAAAAAAATCTTGAAATGAGTGAACAAACATTCAAAGCTTTTTATGTAGAACAATCCTCTGATAAAACCTTTCAAGGGTCTGTAAAAGATGTTCCGCTTTCATTCCTTCCCAACCACGATGTTCTCATTCGCGTTTACTATTCATCGCTGAATTATAAGGATGGACTATCGGCTTCGGGTAACAAAAGTGTAACCCGCGAATATCCGCATATTCCCGGCATTGACGCGTCAGGTGAGGTTATAGAAGATGCTTCCGGGACTTTCCAAAAAGGAGATAAAGTAGTAGTTACCGGACAAGATCTTGGTTCTAACACTCCCGGGGGATTTGGACAGTTAATACGGGTGCCCAAAGATTGGGTGGTTGCTTTACCGGAGAACCTGAGTTTAGAATCTGCGATGATGGTCGGAACGGCTGGCTTTACAGCCATGTATGGAGTAAAGCGGTTACAACGTGAAAAAATTCGGCCCGCCGAAGGGAGTGTTTTAGTTACCGGCGCAACAGGCGGAGTAGGTTCAATGGCCGTGTTCTTTCTTTCTGAATTAGGATATGAAGTCATCGCCGCCACTGGGAAAATGGAGATGTCGGATTTTCTTAAAACGTTAGGGGCCACTGAAGTCATTCACCGAGATGAAGTCACTGATGTTGAATCCAGCTTTCTGCTTAGCCGAAAGTGGAACGGGGCTATCGAAACGGTTGGGGGTGAAATGCTGGATGCCGTCATCCGCCAAACTAACCACGACGGGGCTGTGGCATGTTGTGGAAATATCCTGGGGCATAAAGTAGAAACGAGTATTTACCCATTTATTTTGCGAGGGGTGAGCTTGCTTGGAATTGACTCCGCAATTTGCAAAATGCCAATGCGGCTTAAAATTTGGGAGGCCATCGCACAATCAAACCTTTCAAAACTACCCGGCGGATTTACCCGAAAAGTCAGGGTTGAAAACTTACAGAAAGAGATCAATAAAATATTAGAGGGAGAGCAGGTTGGCCGGGTTTTGGTTGAGCATTATATATGAATTGATAAAAAAAAGCCCCAACAATTAGTCGGGGCTTTTCAAGAATCATAAAGTAGCTATCAAACTACTTTATGTAAGTTATGGGTAATTGTTTTGATCTATTCAAAAGTTCATTCAAGCAGCATTTTGAGCTTTATGTAATTCCATCCCTGCGGCTTTTTCAAGGGAGCATGCCAGATCATTTGATTTAACTGGCTTTAACAGAAAATCAACGTAGTCTACAGAACTAGCATAGTTTAGAGACTCTGTCGAGTTGTCTCCCGACAAAAATATCGTTGGCACACCAAAATGGCTATTCTGCAATTTCTCAACAGTTTCAATACCATTGATCTCACCCGCAAGGTTAACATCAATAAGCAGGATATGGGGATTAAAGTCCCTAATCTTACGCAATGTTTCCTCTCCGCTTGTGGCTGTACAAACCACATCGTAGCCAAGGCGAGAAACCATTTTTTCTTCCACTATCGAAAGAAGTAGGTCATCCTCTACGATCATTACTTTTATTTGCTCTGCCATTGATTCATCCATTAATATTAAAATTCCTTAATCTTAAAGTATTAGAAAATTTTAATAATAGCAAAGCTTGTTTTATTTTTATCTAAAAAATTCTCCCATAGAGAAAGAGAATACGAAAAGTAGCGGGGGTCAGATTGCTTCGCGCCAGCTATTCAAGGCTTCGAATGATGAGATCATCCTCGAACCATACCAGCTAAACCATTCCCCATTGACCAATTTTATTTTTGAGTTGGGACAAACTTCCCGGATCTCATCCAGGTGTTTTTCTTTAAAGGGATATGGCTCGCTGCTTAACAATATAAGTTCCGGCCTTTTAGAAGAGAGTTGTTCCAAGCTGATTTTAGGGTAGCGTTCATGCCTGCCAAATACATTTTGCAGATCGTAGTTTTTAAGTACATCGTGAATGTAGGTTTCTGCCCCAACCGTCATCCAGGGATCTTTCCAGATCAGGTAAGCTGTCGATACTGGCGTTTGAGATCGCTTTTCTGAAAGCAAGCTGGTTATGTTTTGTACAATTCTCTTGGCGTTTTCACTCACGCCGAGCTTCACTCCAATGGCGCTTATTTCCAAAAGGGCGTCTTCGATAGTGATGATATCAGTGACAAGCGTTTCAACATATTTACTAAGTACCTCAATATCTTCTTTGCGGTTTTCTTCCTTGTTGGCAATGATAAAATCGGGCTGCATTTCCACGATCTTCTCAAGCCGTGGGTTTTTTGTACCTCCGATAATTTCGATATCACTAACTTTTTTTTCGGGGTGAATACAAAATCGGGTTCGCCCAATAAGCTGATCCTTCAACCCAAGATCAAAAAGCAGCTCGGTAAGGCTTGGGACTAATGATATGATGCGTTGATAAGGAGGCTCATGCATAGCGTTGAATAATATTTTCGGCTTGGCGGCAGTAACTTCCGCCAAACAAATTCGCGTGAACTAATATGGGGTACAAATTGCAGATATTCACCCGGCTTTCAAATCCCTCGTCCAGTGGAAATTCATCATTATATCCGTCATAGAAATTGGCAGGAAATCCACCGAATAGTCGAGTCATGGCCAGTTCCATTTCGCGATGACCATAGTATACCGCCGGATCATAAATACTTGCCCCGCCATTTTTGGTGAACATATAATTTCCTCCCCAAAGGTCACCATGAAGTAAGGCCGGGTTTTCAGTGGGGAAGATGCTCCCGATTTTAGCGTAAAACTGCTCCACCCCTTTTAAAACAGAACGCGTAAGTTTGCCGGATTCAATACCCATTTTTACTTGTGGCTCAATGCGCTCTAAAGCAAAAAAGTCGGGCCAGTTTGAATGGCTATTATTTAATTGTGGAAGCTTTCCTATATAATTATCGTGATCAAGCCCAAACGAAGAATCACTATTCTTATGCAGTTTAGCCAGCTGAACGCCAAACTCATATGCAGAATTTTGCTGTCCGCCGCCTTCTTCGATCCAGCTTAAAGCAAGGTAATCATCACCTTGTAAAATAACTTCCGGGATCTCCAGTTTTGTTGAAGCTGAGCGGAGCAACTCAAGCCCTTTGTTTTCGGTCTCAAACATCAAATCTGGGGCTGAGTCATTCCATTTCACAAAAAGAAACTCACTTGAAGAAAGTTCAACCTTTGTAGCCTGGTTGATATCCCCACCATGAACCTTAGAAATATCCGTTATGTCTACACTGAGATTTGATTGAAGCTCAGCCTTTATAGATTCGGGTAGCATAATTAGTCTTTAATAAGCGGTTTAAGTTCGTTAAGTAAAGCCTCGCAGCTTCTATCTAAAACTTGAAACACATTATCGAAGCCATCCAGTCCGCCATAATAAGGATCCGGAACTTCACCATCCTCCGGCCGTGGATCGAATTCACGCATCATTTTTATTTTATCCTCAAATTTATTCTTGCGATCTGCCTGTCTGATATTAGATAGATTTTCAGAATCCATAGCTAAAATAAGGTCGAATTCTTCGAGGTCGGCATATTCAAACCGGCGGGCTTTGGAGGGTAAATGGATACCATGCTTATTTGCTGTAGCTTGGCTTTTACTGTTTGCAGATTCTCCGATATGATACGCTGAAGTGCCGGCCGAATCGATATAGAAATAATCTTCCAGGCCAGCCTGTTGTACTTTATGAATGAAAATTCCCTCGGCTGTTGGGCTTCTACAGATGTTGCCAAGGCATACGAACACCAATTTATAGGGGTCATCTTTTGTTATAGTGCGGGTATTAAGTTCACTCACGGTGTATAAGTTATTTTAAGTTTGATAATTACTATTGAGCTAATTCACTTCCCGAAGTTATAGGTTAAGCATTCGCTTTTCACATTTTTGTTGAAAATAGCAACCATTTAAGAATGCCTTTAGGTTCAAGTCCCAGATTTTTTTGGGTTAAGTGAGTACAGGGTTTTCAATGATATTTTGTATATTTGAGGCTTAAAACTATTCGCCTGAACAAAGTTTTTTTATGGCTAAAAGATTCGAAGAAGTTAAACAAGTTAGTTTTCCCAAATCGGAAGTTGAAACCCTGAATTGGTGGAAGGAACACAAGATTTTTGAAAAAAGCCTTCAAACGCGCGAGGATGGTATTCCTTTCACATTTTATGAGGGACCCCCTACGGCCAATGGAAAGCCCGGGATCCATCATGTGATGGCCCGAACGGTTAAGGACATGTTCTGCCGTTATAAAACCCTGAAGGGTTTTAGAGTTGAGCGAAAAGCCGGCTGGGATACACACGGACTCCCCGTTGAAATTGAGGTCGAAAAAGAATTGGGCCTCGAGGGGCGCTCTCAGGTTGAGGAGTATGGCATCGAAAAATACAATGCCAAATGCCGTGAAAGCGTTCTCAAATACAAGCATCTCTGGGATGACCTTACCTCACGGATGGGCTACTGGGTAGACCAGGAAAATCCGTACATCACCTTTGACAATGACTACATTGAATCAGTATGGTGGGCCCTCAATAAGCTATACAAAAAAGACCTGGTTTATAAGGGATACAAAATTCAGTGGTATTCGCCAGGAAGCGGAACCGTGCTTTCTTCTCATGAGGTAAGCCTTGGATATAAGGAAACACAGGATCCATCCATCTATTTCAAATTTAAGGTTGATGGAGAGGAAAACACCTATTTCTTAGCTTGGACCACCACCCCCTGGACCACCGTTTCGAACATGGCTATTGCAATCAATCCCAAGCTCGATTATGTGAAAGTAGAGCATGATGGGGAGATCTACATCATGGCCAAAGATTGTGTAGAAGAGGTGCTTGGTGAAGAATTTTCTATTAAAGAGGAGATGAAAGGAAAAACCCTCCTTGGTAAAACTTACGAACCTATCTTTGATTTTGCCCTTAAAGAATTTGACAAGTCACAGGCTTGGCGCGTAATCCCTGCCGACTATGTAACCACCGAAGATGGTACAGGAGTAGTTCATACTGCTCCCGCTTTTGGTGCCGATGACTTTGATTCGTGCCAGAAAGCAGACATCCCAATGTTCAACCCCATTGACCGAGATGGTAAATTCACGGACCAAGCTCCTGATTTTGAGGGACAGTGGTTCAAGGAAGCGGATAAAGAAATCTCGCGTGCTATCAAAGAAAAAGGCCTTATGTATAAGCATGAGACCATGGTGCATAATTATCCGTTCGACTGGCGCAAAGGCACTCCACTGATGTCGTACCCGGTGGAATCTTGGTTCATTAAAACCACCAGCGTGAAAGACCGCATGGTTGAGTTGAACAAAAAAATTAACTGGAAGCCCGATAGCACTGGGACCGGGCGTTTTGGAACCTGGCTCGAAAATAATGTGGATTGGGCAATTTCACGTCAACGTTATTGGGGAACGCCGATTCCGATTTGGGTAAGTGATAAAGACCCCGAATATGTAGAGTGTATTGGAAGTGTAGCCGAGCTTAGAAAAAAGGCAGGTTTGGATGATGATGAAGAAATCGATCTTCACCGACCATATATTGATGAACTAACCTGGGACGCTCCGGATGGCGGAACCATGCGCCGTATTCCAGACCTCTTGGATGTTTGGTTTGATTCCGGCGCTATGCCTTTTGCTCAATGGCATTATCCGTTTGATAATGATCGCGATTTCCAGGTCAACTTCCCTGCAGATTTTATTGCTGAAGGCGTAGACCAAACCCGTGGTTGGTTTTACACCCTCCATGCTTTGGGAACGATGTTGTTCAATGAAAAAGCGTACAAAAATGTCGTATCTAACGGACTTGTGCTCGACGAAAATGGCGAGAAAATGAGCAAGTCAAAAGGCAACTCCGTTGATCCTTTTGAGGTGATACAGGAATTTGGAGCCGATACCGTTCGCTGGTACATGATGAGTAATTCCTCTCCCTGGGATAACCTCAAGTTCAGTATCGATGGGTTAAAAGAAGTACAGCGAAAGTTCTTCAACACCATTATCAATACCTATTCCTTCTTCGCGATGTATGCCAACATTGATGAATTCACCTTTTCGGGCACGGCCATACCTATAGCCGATAGACCGGAAATTGACAAATGGGTTATCTCGAGGCTCAACACCACCATTAAGCTAGTGGAAGAATACCTTGAAGACTATGAACCAACCAAAGCAGCCAGGGAACTGGAAAACTTTGTTGAAGAACTTAGTAATTGGTACGTGCGCCGGAACCGTCGTCGTTTTTGGAAAGAAGGTAATACTCTTGACAAAACAGCTGCCTACCAAACGCTTTACGAATGCCTCAATAGCTTAAGCAAGATGATAAGCCCAATCGCACCATTTATGGGTGAGTGGCTTTATCAAAAACTTCACACTGTAACCGGGCACGAAGAAAAATCGGTACACCTTTCATTCTTCCCGACCGTAGAAGAAACGGCCATCAACAAGAGCCTTGAGCATAAGATGGAGATGGCCCGATTGATCTCCTACATCGTATTACGTGTTCGAAATCAAATTGAAATGAATGTACGTCAGCCGCTGGCCCGTATTATTCTGCCGATTAAAGATGAAAGCGAGCGACAAGCGATTGATTCTGTGCGGGATATAATATTGGAAGAAGTAAACGTTAAGGACATCCAGTTTGTGGATGACGATTCAGGTATTGTTCATAAATCGGCTAAACCAAATTATCCGGTACTTGGAAAACGTCTCGGTTCAAAAATGAAAGCAGTGGCCGGCAAAGTAAACCAGCTTAGCACTGAAGAGATCAGCCGATTTGAAAAAGATGGGTTTATTGATCTTGAAATAGATGACGAGACCATTCGTATTGATGAAGAAGGGCTCGAAATTGTTAGAACCGGATTGGAAGGCTGGACTGTTGAAACCGAACAAGGCTTAAGCGTGGCCGTTGATACCGACCTCAGCGAAGAACTCTTACAGGAAGGCATAGCCCGCGAATTTGTGAACCGTGTTCAGAACATGAGGAAGGAAGCTAATTTTGAAGTGACCGACCGGATTACGATTGGATTTACCGGATCTGATACAATTAAAGAAGCTGTTGTTTCTATGAGTGATTATATTAAGAAAGAAACATTGGCTGAAGAAATTCACATTGCAGAACTCGACGTTTCTGATTTTACCAAGGCTTGGGAAATTGGCGATGAAGAGTGTACAATCTCTGTGAGAAGAAATATTAATTCATAACTAAGCAGCTATGACTACAAAAGAATCAAAAAACGATGAAAGAGTATCCCCATATAATGATGAAGAACTGGAGTATTTCCGTAAGATCATTATCAAGAAAATGGAAGATGCCGAAGAAGAACTAAACACGCTGCAACGAACTCTGCGCGAGAGCATGGAGAACTCTTCGGATGAATCCGCCTATTCTTACCACATGGCTGATGCCGGAACAGATGCCCAGGAACGCGAAAAAACATACATGCTTTTTAACCGTACCCGGAAATTTGTAAAATATCTTGATGAAGCTCTCAATCGTATCGAAAATAAGACCTATGGCGTTTGTAAAGTTACAGGTAAGAAAATTTCAAAAGGGCGGCTCGAAGCAGTTCCCCATACTCAGCTTAGTATAGAAGCAAAACTGAAACGACGATAATCCTGCGCTTTTGACGAATCGAAAATTGGCGGCTCTTTTTGTACCCGCAGTAATTGTGCTGGTACTCGACCAGGTTACGAAATGGCTGATACGAACTACACCGGAACTACAAAATAAAGTGCTTATAGAGGGCTGGCTACAATTCTATTTCACTAAAAATCCGGGCATGGCACTGGGTATAGATTTCCTGTCTACCCCCGTAATTAGCACAATCGCTATTTTGGCCGTAATTGGGATCTTGATATATACCTTCCTCCATATAGGCGCTGCCACCCAAGGTTATTTAATATGTATGGGCTTGATCGTAGGGGGAGCCTTTGGTAATATTGCCGACCGTATATTTATGGGGATTATCATGGATTATGGTGGAATGCTTGAAGGGCACGTAGTCGACTTTATCTATTTCTCTCTGCAGATTGGCGACTGGACCGTTTTCCCATACATCTTTAACGTAGCCGACATCGCCATTTCCTGCTCCATAATATTTTTACTGATCTTTAATAAGCGATTTTTCATTTCTGAAAACAGCATGGAGCAACCCGATGAAGAACTTCCTGAAGAACCCATTCAGGAAACCGACAATAGTAGTTCTATTTAACAACCCTGAGCGGATAATCGCAGAAGTAAGATACAGTAAGAACTCGTTCGGCCGCTTTGGCAAGGTTGTTGATAGGTTGAGAAATTATAGCGGTCTCACGATTGAAAAGGGCAACAAAAAGGAATTCTAAATTACATCCTGCCCAAAGTCATTCATCGGACGAATTGGAAGTCATCAGATGAACAGGCAAACCCAAAAACTATTCCTCAGAAGAGAAGTTTTCGACTGAAAAATCAAAATTATCAGCGATGGGCACCTGGTCTACTATTTCAAGCCCAAAGCTTTTGATCCCAATTCTTTTAACCGGGTTATTGGTCATTAGTCTTAGCTTTCTAATGCCAAGCGAACGCAAAATTTGTGCCCCAACTCCATAATCGCGCGTATCGCCGCGAGGAGAAATATCCTCTTCAGTATCCGAAACCTTTCCCTGCTGTAGCGCTTTGAGAGTTTTAAGCTGGTTCACTAAAACAGATCCCCTTTGGTTGCGGTTCATATACAGAACAACGCCTTTCCCTTCACGCTCAACCTGAATCATAGCCTGGTGAAGCTGCTCACTGGTATCTTTATTACGCGCACCAAAAATATCCCCGATCAGATCAGAAGAATGAACGCGGGTAAGCACTGGCTCTTCTTTGGTCCAGCTGCCTTTAGTAAGAGCGAGATGAATATCGCCGGTTAGTTTTTCTTTGAAGGCTCGAAGGCTAAAATCACCATACATCGTAGGTAGGTTCACATCCATCACTTCATGAACCAAGGTTTCATTTTCATTTCGGTAGGCAATGAGATCTTTTATCGTAATGATCTTCATCTCGAATTCTTGCGCCATCTTGACGAGTTCAGGCACACGAGCCATTTCCCCATCTTCTTTCATGATCTCACAAATGATGCCCACAGGTTTTAGCCCTGCAAGACGAGCAAGATCAATAGCGGCTTCGGTATGTCCGGCACGACGTAGTACGCCTCCCTCAACAGCAAGTAACGGAAATACATGACCGGGCCTCCTAAAATCAACGGGGTTGGCGTCATCGCTGGCAAGCTCACGAATGGTATTAGCTCGGTCACTGGCAGAGATCCCGGTGGTCGTCAGCCGTTTATGATCTATCGAAATTGTAAAATTAGCTTCATCAGGATCGGCTCCTTCAGTCACCATGTGTTTTAACTTTAACTTGTCTGCTTTTTCTTTGGTGATGGGGGCACATACAAGTCCGCGGCCGTGGGTCACCATCAGGTTGATGGCTTCGGTAGACACCTTTTCAGCTGCCATGAGGAAATCGCCCTCATTTTCACGGTCATCATCGTCCACAACAATTACAATCTTGCCATTCTTGATATCCTCAATGGCTTCAGGGATAGAATGAAAAATGAATTCTTCGTTCATAACAAATAGCTTAGCAGCCGATTATTTAAATAAGTGTTACTTATCCTGTTTATTAGGATTTACATCGTTGATAGAAGATTTAAGCATGCGGATTTTGGTACCACTATGAACATCAACAAGGACTTCAGTTTCCTCAATTTTATCAATAATACCGATGATTCCAGATGCCGTAACAACTTTATCACCCTTTTTCATTTCAGAAACTTTTTCTTGAATCTCCTTTTGACGCTTGCTTTGTGGGCGTATAATAAAAAGATAAAAGACCAGGAAAATAGCCCCAAGAAATACCAGATTAATAATACCGGCGCTTTCGTCGCCAGGAGCTCCCATAAAAAATAAAGGTAGAAATTGCATAAGATTTTATTAGTGTACAGTTAAATTTTCAGCCTTAAAGATACAAATTACTATAATGAAAGACGACGGAGTATTTGGGATTTAGAGGGAGCGGCAGAATTTTAAGGGTCATTGGCTTAATTCACCATTCTCCCTGATTAAAAAGTAAAATGCTTTACTTTTTAATCAGTCCCCCCGTAGGGGTAGAAAGTTCGAGCCTTTGGCAGTTAATTTTAAATATGGATACGATTATGTGTATTTGAAAAATCTATCTTTGGAAAAGAGAACGAATTCGCCCGCTATAATCCAGAGAAAGGAGAGTCTTTTTTAGGGCCTAAAAAAGAAAATCGAAGACATAGTAACCGATCATAAACCGCAATAAATTGATTTATATTCTTCCGTATCTTTGAATTAAAATAGCACTTCAAACTCGTTCTATATGATCATCGACGAATCCATTCGATCACGTAAAACCCTGAAGCTCAGGTCTGATCCTGAAAATCCGCTGCCAGTAACCAAAGGAAGTGAGTTCAGGAAAACTATACAGGAACTTATTGAGCTTGCCGGCAAGGCTCCCTTTCACTACGAAAGTAACGCGGCGCAGAGAATAGGTAAGCTACAAGGCGCAGAACCTTGGCGATTTCATGTGTTAGACAGCAAAAGCTGCCGTTCGTTTCTTCAAGACCTGAATCAGGAAATACCAATGAAAGCTCCAGAAGGCATCCGGCAAATGCTGGCCACATCAGATGCTTTGATCCTCACCACCTGGCTTCCTGAGCCTAGCCGTAAACAGTCTCGTCGGTTTCATCCTAATCTTAAAAATATGGAACACATTGCCGCCACCAGTGCGGCCATCCAAAATTTACTACTGGCGGCCACCTCAAGAGGTATCAATGCGTATTGGTCATCAGGAGGAATTATTCGAAAGGCGAAAGTGATGGAATTCTTGGGCATCCCAAAACATGAAATATTGCTTGGGGCGGTCTTTCTATTCCCAGAAGAATACCCTGATGAGGTGGAAACCAAAACCGGAAAGAACGCTGATAAAAGAGGTGAGGTCCAAGATTTCATGAGATGGTTAGAGATGCCGGGATCTAAGCCCTGATCACCAGTTTGAGGACCCTCAATGAATAACGAAGCCCTCCCTTCTTTTCGGGCTGTTTTTTATTTTGAGGTGTTGACAAGATGTGAGATGGGTTTCGTTTGTTGCCTCTCCAATCGTCGGACCACTTCTAAATCGAATTCATACAAGTGAGCCTTGCTTCAGTGGTCGGACGAAGGTGGAGCCATTGAATGTCATCCAACGACTAAATCAAACGCCTGGCTGTGTAATCCTGCAAAGAGTCGTCTGATGAATCGCTATGGATGCCTGTCTCCCCATCCATACTCAATGCTGCTTCATCAGTGTTAGCAGATCGTCAATTTCATCCTGGTTGATGAGCATCGACTCCAATCCAAGCTCTTTTTTCATGCGGTAATTGCGCTCCGGTCCCAAAGTGAAAAACATACGAAGTTGCTCTAATTCATTGTCAAAATAATTTTCAGTAAACCGATCTTTGAATTTCAGACTCATTACATGTTCTTCCAGCTCATCAGCCAGGAGGCTCGACGAACCACGAAGAAAGTTATCCACCATTACGCCGGTTTGGACATCCAGTGGAAGTTGAAATTTTTGTGGGGTGATACGATTTAGTAACTGACTTGGTAGATAGGCCGCACTTTTCACAGGGCGATTCAGGTGGTACAATAATTTGAGCAACGCCCCCAATCCTTTACGGGTTTTCAGGTGACCCTTGAAGCAGCCGTATACATTAGGATAATCATCCAGCACCCGCATCGAGAGACGGAATTCCCGGTTGTTGCCCCGCCGTGCCGTAGAGATGTAATAATAGGTCTCCGGTTTTTTGTTGGCGTGATTGAAAGGCGGCCTAAGCGAACGAATGAGTAAGTTTTCCAGCAAGATGGCATCCGTCTCCGAATTACAAACCTCGTAGCTGATGCGCTCGAGATGAGCTATCATGCGCTGTATTTTTTTAGACTTCGAATACCGATAAGAGGTAACCCGTTGCTGAAGGTCTTTGGCCTTGCCCACATACATGACCTGGTCGTGACGGTCGTACATGGTATACACGCCTGGGTTATGCGGGGGGAGTTCCGCTCCAATGGCGTTATTTACCCGCTCTTTTTGAGTTACGGAGGTAGGTTCAAAGAGATCTAAAGTCACAAGTAAGAAAATTATTTAATGGCTAACAACGGAGGCTAAAATAGGGGAAAGGGTGGGTCAAATTCCAATATGGAATGCTGATACAGTAACAATTTCTTCACCTCGTTCCCAACGTCTCGTTGGGAACGCCCTTCAGGACCTCCCGGTCCGCGTGGCTTGCTGAACAGGCTCCAACTATTCAGCAACTTTAAATTCCAAAGTTGCTTGTTTTAAATTTTTAGCCGAATATTGTTTAGAAATCTTTATGCCTGGTGCCAACCCGTCTAATACTATTCTAAACCATGGAAAAATTTGAACTCAAAGTAGATATCAATACTCCTTATATGAAGGTCATTCAATTCATCGGAGTTTTAGGGTTAGGGTTTTTTATTGGAAGCATTTTCTTCACCTTAAAATTTGACGGTGATGTTGACTGGATGAATTCGGCAACGGGTATTATGTGTAACCTGTTCCTTGCATTTTATCCTGAGGCGGTAAAAAAGCATACTCTCACAATTGATGATAAAGGAATTTTCCTGCATAATTATACCTTCCATAGGGGACGGAAAAATGAAATTACCTGGGAGAAAATTAACGGTATCGGGATCCACAAAAAAGCTATTCAAATCAGAAATAGCATTGGATCAACTGAAAAAATTCAATTACCCATTCATACCAAAAATCAACTTGAAGAATTAAGATCCTATTTAGAGAAAGTGGCACAAGTCAAAGAGGTTGAATACATCAAATAATCTCAAATCATAGTTTCTAAAATGATTCGTCCCGTCCATTTCGAAAATCTATAATTACTACATTCGGGAAACGGCTGTTACTTTTGAGGAAGAAGAAATAAAAGGTGATGAGATCCGGGCCAGAATTAAAAAAATAGAATCAGCGGAACTCCCATGGCTGGTTGCTGAACAAGAAGGAGAAATCGTTGGCTATGCTTATGCCACCAAGTGGAAAGAGCGGTCGGCTTACCGGTTTTCAGTTGAAATATCAGTATATGTAACCCACGATCAACATGGCAAAGGCTGGGGCACAAAACTCTACGCTGCATTATTTGATGAGCTTAAAAAAGGGAAGATCCATCTTGTCATTGGTGGCATCACTCTTCCCAACCCATCCAGTGTAGCCTTACACGAAAAATTTGGAATGGAGAAAGTTGCTCATTTCAAAGAGATCGGTTTTAAATTTGGCCAATGGCGAGATGTAGGATATTGGCAAAGGAAGTTAGAGCTTCTCTGAATTTTCTCTTGCTGTAAAATCAAATCTCCTATCCACTAATTACCATATATCCTCTTATATTTACGGTGATTCATATACTCATTCTCAATAGGTATTAACCGATGATCTCAAAGCGAGCACAAAATTTACAGCCATCCGCAACACTGAAAGTCACAGGCCGGGCCAAAGAACTAAAGCGACAGGGGAAATCAATTGTCTCTCTAAGCGCCGGCGAACCGGATTTCAAACCGCCAAAGCATATTTGTGATGCCGCCATTAAAGCTATTGAAGAGGGTTTTCACGGCTATACCATGAATCCCGGCACCCCCGAATTACGCGAGGCCATTTGTGCCAAGTTGAAACGAGACAACAGCCTGGATTACGATCCTTCACAGATAATCTGCTCAAACGGAGCCAAGCAGTCTGTTGGATTCAGTATTCTTGCCTTGATAGATCCCGGTGACGAGGTGATCATTCCGGCACCATATTGGGTTTCCTATCCCGAAATGGTTCGCCTTGCAGATGGAAAGTCTATAACCATCCGAACCTCGTTTGAGAATAATTTCAAATTAACGCCAGAACAACTCGAAGAGGCCATTACCGAAAAAACAAAAGCTTTGATCTTGTGTTCACCATCGAACCCGACGGGTGCTCAGTACACCGCTAAGGAACTGGAAGGCTTGGCAGAAGTACTGAGAGAACATCCGCAAGTATATATCATCTCGGACGAAATTTATGAGTACATCGTTTTTGAAGAAGAGCATGTAAGTATTTTGAATGTAGCCCCCGATTTAAAAGACCGTGTGGTTTTGATAAATGGATTCTCTAAAGGATTTGCCATGACTGGCTGGCGGCTGGGTTACCTTGCCGCTCATAATGATATTGTGAGCGCGGTTTCTAAAATTCAAAGCCAGGAAACTTCAGCCCCATCATCTATTTCACAAAAAGCTGGGGAGGCCGCTTATAAGGGAAGTTTAGAGGAAGTAGAAGCCATGCGCGAGCAATTCAAAAAACGCCGTGATTATTTGGTCAATGCTCTTAATACCCTTAAAGGTGTAAGCTGCTTTTCTCCGGGTGGGGCGTTCTATGTGTTTCCGGATATCTCTCACTATATCGGCACCAAAAAACAAGATGGTACACCTATTGGTTCGTCTACCGATCTCTGTCTGTATCTGCTGGATGAATTTGGTCTGGCCCTTGTTCCCGGCGATGCCTTCGGAGAACCCAACGGAATCCGACTCAGCTATGCCGCCTCAATGAATGACCTGGAAGAGGCAATGAAACGACTTAAAGAGGGGTTGGCAAGTTTGACTTAAAGAAGGTTAAATGGCACAAATTTTGTGTGAATCCATTTAGCATTCATCATTAACTAATTTAATATTTCCACCATGCCTACATACGAATATAAAAGAGAAGACGGAACTACATTCGAGATCGTCCAGAAGATGAGTGAGGATGCCCTGACAACCTGTCCCGATACCCGGCAAAAAGTGAAGCGCATCATTTCCGGTGGCAGCGGAGTGGTTTATAAAGGCGAGGGCTGGTATGTGACTGATTACAAAGATGGCGGACGAAAATCAGCTTCAAATCCACCGGCTGAGTCTTCAGAAAGTGCCAGTACAGAACCCAAAGCTGAAGCTCCGAAAAAAGAATCTACTAAAGAAGCGAAATCGTAACTCGTTAATGGTTAACCGTTATTCGTATCTTTGCCATGTACAGGATAACGATTAACGAATAAACATTGGATTCTCCCCATATGAAACACAGTCCCGCATATCAGGAAGCGTTAGAGCAATTTGTTCACCTTTGGGGTGAAATGGCCTCGGCATGGGGCATCAATAAAACCATGTCTCAAATACACGCTTTGCTTTACGCCGAATCCCATCCGCTGGATACCGATACCATCATGGATACGCTCGACATCAGCCGCGGCAATGCCAACATGAATCTCCGCAGGCTGCTGGACTGGGAACTCATCTACAAAGAAAGCTTTCCCGGCGACCGCAAAGATTACTACTCCGC
>Ga0136557_1000522_pt1 | contig 28506 bp, 25 predicted proteins | sample AntRauTorckE6832_FD_104796 | JGI IMG/M metagenome (GOLD analysis project Ga0136557, IMG submission 104796) | Saline lake microbial communities from Rauer Islands, Antarctica - Metagenome Torckler E6 #832 | ecosystem: Environmental > Aquatic > Non-marine Saline and Alkaline > Saline | place...
GGAAAGACTTCTTATAAAGTGAAGATGAATAAAATCTGTTTTAAGAATTATTCTGTTTTTTCTCTTTATAAACCACAAGCTGAAAACTGTAAGAACGCAAAGATTTCGGGCAAATACTATCATCTGGTTATCAAGATTGACTGAAAGTTTTTTAATAAAAGTTCCCATAACAGCAAACATAAGCCCGGCCATGGTTATAAATAAAGCTCCTTTAACAGGTCTGTTCTGCATAGATCCCTCTTAAGATATATGTTCTGGCTTGAGATTACATATTTTAAAGATTAATTTGAGTTTATGGTATATAAAATCAATCTTAAAATTCTAAAAACTCATAATTTCGGTTGATTTAAAGTTGTAATATTATAAAAATTACTTTTCTCCCGAGGATACATTGCATTATGGTTTTATTAAGTAAAGAATTTAATTCATTTTTAATCTTAAAATTACCTCTTTTAAATGTGATAAATTTAATGTTATTTCAAATCTTTAAGTAAAATTAGTTTTTTGGTTTTTTCATTTAAGAGAATCTTATTAAAGTTTTTTGTAACAGCTTTAATTGTCTGCCATACTTTTAATATGATTGCTTTGGTTAAATGCAAAAAGTCATTCAGATCTTTTAAAATAGATATTTGCACGATCCATGAAAAAATATATTGACAAAGATTTCAATATAGCTTAAAAATGGCGTGCTTTTGATGAGCGGGAATAACTCAGAGGTAGAGTGCAACCTTGCCAAGGTTGAAGTCGCGAGTTCGAATCTCGTTTCCCGCTCCACGGCGGCATAGCCAAGTGGTAAGGCAGAGGCCTGCAAAGCCTTTATTCCTCAGTTCGAATCTGAGTGCCGCCTCCAAAAAAGTATTTATAAGGACAGTTTACTGTCCTTTTTTTATTGGGCCGTCCAGATAAAATTTAAATTCTAGCCTTAAATTTCCTTCCGGATTATCTCATCAAGCATTAATTATCTTTTTAAAACTACCGGGGCGGCCAATAAAATTATAATTTTTCGGATTTTTTTTACTTATCCTAAAAATATAAATTAGAATATTAATAAGATTTAAGCTTTTATCATCTGTTAAATTTAGTTTTTTATAATTCATTGATTTGACAAAGCGTTATAAGTGTGTTTTTAGTTTTTGATGCGTTTCAATAGTCTTTTTTTAGTTTAAAGGATATAATAAACTGATGACGGATACAGTAAAATCTTCTTCAAAAGCCAGAATTCTGGTTATAATTTTTTTGTCATTTTTCCTTGCGTTATCCTATGCTTTTATTGTGTTTCTTAATACCAGAGGTTTTGATGATGCAGTAGATAATATAAAATTTATTGGTAAAGAAATAAGAACCAACTATATTTTTGATGATTACAATAAAGAAATAAATAAAAACAGTCTTTATGAATATTTTAAAAAAACAGTTGATAATAATAAATGGATTAAGAAGATTGATCTTTTAATAAAAACAGAAGGTAATAAAAAATTTGTTTTTGATAAATCATCTGACTTAAATACAGAAATACCATCCTCAGGCAATGTAACTTCTTTAAATTTCAGTATAGATAATTATAATTTTAAACTTTTGTATCCTTTGGAAATTAATGGCCAGAGATCATTATATCTCTATCTTCAGGGTAATATTTATTATTTCTTTAATATAAGTTTTATTACTCATGTTTATGTGGGTTTTAGTATTATATGTTTTCTTTTGATTGCCTGGTTTTTCTACAGACAGTATATAAAACTGCAAAATATGATAAAAAGCGGTAAAGAAACTGAAAAAATTCTTGCCAGAAAATCGGGTAATGATGAAATAATAACAAGGTTTGCAAGATCGGTGCTGTTATCAGGTTCTATGGATGAGGCTGCTTTGTATGCAAAGGAAGCTGTAGAGCAGATAACAGGCGGCGAATACTTTTTAGCAGGCTTTATTGACAAAAATGATGACTCTTTAAATCTTTATTCCGGAAGTATAAAAAGTGAAAAAATACTAGGTGAAACTGCTGTAAAAAAGAAGGTTTTTGATTTTTACGGAATATGGGGGAAAGCTTTAACAACAAGAAGAAGTCTTTATCTTAATACAGCCCAGGGAGAAAATTCACTTCTTCCCGGAAGAAACGGAGATTATTCAGCTAAAGCTATTATAGCTGTTCCCGCAGTTGTGAAAGATGAAACAGTAGGGCTTATAGCTGCAGCAGGAAATGATATAAACTTTACTCAGTCAGACCAGAAGGATCTTGAGAGAATTGCAGGTCTTTATGCTGTGTCTATTCAGAAAGACCTGGCTTTTTTAAAAGTTATGGAAAGGGAAAATCAATTCAGGGTTGCTTTTAAAACTAATCCTGATGCAGTTTTGATTACAGGTTTCCCATCCGGAGATATTGTTGATGTAAATGACGGTTTTTTAAACATAACAGGTTATTCTTATCCTGAGGTTATTGGATATAATTCATCTAATCTTTTTCTGTGGGCTAATACTAAAGACCGTGAACAAGTGATCAGAGCAGTTGATGAACAAGATAAAATTATAAATTATGAGATGCGGTTCAGGCTGAAATCGGGAGAACTCTTAACAGGTCTTATATCGGCTTCAAAAATTTATCTTAACGGCAAACCACATATGCTCTCGATTGTAAGAGAGATAGAAAAACTGAAGCAGACTGAAAATGAGTTGAGAAAAGAAAGAGCATTTCTTTCAAAAGTTGTGGAAACAAGTCCTGCAGGAATAATTGCTGTAGAGGGATTTTCCGGTAAAATACTTTATGCAAATCAGCGTACATCAGATATTCTCTGCCTTGAAATAGATGAAATTAAAAAAAGGTCTTTTTATGATGAGAAATGGGACATAAGAGACTTTAATTTTAATGAGATTGATCCGTCTGAATATATTTTTAATCTTGTAAAAAAAGAAAAGCGTATCTTAACAGATATCAGGCATACTGTTATAGACGGGAATGGAAAAAGGATTTATCTTTCTTTTAATGCCGCTCCTGTCCTCGGAGATGACGGAGAAGTTGAAATGTTTGTAGCTTCTCTTGAAGATGTTTCAAACGAAGTAAAGACCAGGGAATCTCTTAAAGAAGCTGAAGAAAGACTTAATTCGGTTATTGGAAGCCTTCCTGTTGTTTTATGGTCAGTTAATAAAAAAGGGATAATAACTCTTTGCCGGGGAATGGGTCTCAAACCTCTTGGTGTTGCTCCTGATGAACTTGTGGGGCAGTCTGTTTATCAAACTTTTGAAACAGAACCTCAGTTTGCAGAAATAATTGAGGACGGGCTTAAATTCAGACCTTTTACAAAAATTATTAAATTCAGAAAAAGATATTATGAAGTAACAGTATCTCCTCTGCACGACAGTTTAGGCAATCCTTCAGGAGTAAGCGGTGTTGCAACTGATATTTCAAGAAGAGTAAAAATGGAAGAAGAACAGGCAATACTTTCATCAGCAATTGAGCAGGCCGCTGAAAGTATTGTCATAACAGATAATGAAGGTAATATTATTTATGTAAATCCTGCTTTTGAAAATATATCAGGATACATAAAGGAAGAAGTACTTGGAAAAAATCCTAACATTTTAAAAAGCGGATTTCAGGGAAGTTATTTTTATAAAGATATGTGGAAATATCTTTTAAACGGTAAAACCTGGGATGGGTATTTAAAAAATAAAGCTAAAGACGGATCATACTTTGAAGAAGAAGCTTCGATATCCCCTGTATTTGACAGAACCGGCACAATCCAGAATTTTGTTGCAGTTAAGCGTGATGTAACCCAGGAAAAAATAATGGAAACTCAGCTCAGAAAGGCGCAGAAGCTAGAAGCTATAGGTACTCTTGCCGGAGGAATAGCCCATGATTTTAATAATATTTTATTTCCGATAATCGGTTTTACAGAACTTCTTTCAAATAAAAAATCCGGTAATACCTCAGAAGATTCAAGGTATCTTGAAAATATACTTTCTGCTGCATACAGAGCAAAGGAGCTTGTTCACCAGATACTTACTTTTAGCAGACAGGGTGAAGAAGAGAAAAGACCGGTAAAGATTCATGTTATTTTAAAAGAAGCTTTAAAGCTTTTAAGGGCATCTATACCTTCAATTATAGAAATAAATCCTGATATCGAAGAGTCTTCTCATGCAGTTATTGCAGATCCTACAAAAATACACCAGCTTGTCATGAATCTTGGCACAAATGCTTACCAGGCTATGGAACCTGAAGGAGGAGTGCTTGGAATAAGTCTTAAAACAGTTGAAATAGAAGAAAATGAGAAGAGTATGGGTATTTCGGACAATATCATACCAGGCAAGTATATTAAATTTACAGTAAGTGATACAGGTTCAGGTATTCCTGAACATATACTGGAAAGAATATTCGACCCTTATTTTACAACAAAACCCCAGGGAAAAGGAACAGGACTTGGCCTTGCTACTGTCCACGGAATAGTTCAGTCAAGCGGTGGGTACATAAAGGTTTACAGTGAAGAAAATACAGGTTCATCTTTCAATGTTTTTTTTCCAGTTGCATCTGATACCGAATATTTCAGCATACATAAGCCTTCTGCAGAAATAGTCGGAGGTAATGAACATATACTTGTAGTTGATGATGAAGAGCTTATAGTTGAAGTGATAAGTGATATGCTTAAAGATCTAGGTTATAAAACAACTGTGCGGACAAGCAGTGTTGAAGCCCTTGAAGCATTCAGGGCAAGTCCTGAATTATTCGACCTTATTGTAACTGATCATACAATGCCTAATATGACCGGTGTTGCCCTTGCAAGGGAAATACAAACTTTAAAACCTGAACTGCCTGTTGTAATATGCTCAGGATTCAGTGAAATAACAGCCGGTGGGAAAAACAGGATAAGCGGTATATCAGATTTTATTATGAAACCGGTTTTAAAGACAGATCTTGCTTCTTCTGTTCGTGATGCTCTTGATAAAAAAGAGAGGAAAATTTAACTGCTCAGCCTTGTTTTAAATAATAAAGAAAATTAACAGTATTCATTTTGGTTAGATTATAAAACAATCTAAGGGTTATAAATTAATCAATTATAGATTTTAATTTATTAATAAAATTTTTGTTATTTTCATCCTTTTTAAATCTTTGTGTTACTTTTTTAAGATCCTCAAGTATTTTTTCGGTTTTTGACAAAATCTCGTCTGATTTTTTATTTATCAGTACATCTTTATTGTCCGAGTTGAGCTGGTAATGAATATAAATTGTATTAAGCATGTTTATGACTTCATTAATTTTTTCAGTTGCAGTTTTTTTAGTTTCTTCAAGTTTTGAAACTGCATCTTTTGTTATATCCTTTTGTTCAGGATATTTTTTTTCAAGTTGTTTAATCCTTTCGATTTCATTATCTATAATCATAAGTTCTTTGTTAATATCTCTTATTAAGCTGTATAAGTTTTTATGATAGTTATGCAGATATCTTTCTGTTTGTTCAGGGATTTTAAAAAAGCTGTTATCTGTTGGAATGAACCTGTGTTTGTAAATAAAATTATAATAAAGCACTCCGCAGCCTGATATAATTAATATAAGCATAATCAATGCTGCTAAAATAAGTATTTTATTTTTTTTTTTCGGTTTATCAGTTTTTTTGTCTTTTGTTTTTTCTGCCATGTTGGTATCTGATTTCTTTTTTGTTATATTTTATCAGCTTTTTATAAAATTTTCTTTTTTTATCTAAATATAAAGCTGTGTTGCTTAAACATTTTTTGCTAAAATTGTATATTAAGTATTTGTTCAAAAATAGAAAATTTATTTCAGCAACTACTTAATATAATCTTATTCAGACTTAATTGTAAATAAATGAGTATTTATGAAATTATCAGTAAACGAAATTTTTTACTCAATTCAGGGGGAGGGACTTGATTCAGGCAGGCCCTGCGCCATGATAAGACTTTCAGGCTGTAATCTCAGATGCAGACATTGTGATACTCAATATGCATTTTATGAAGGCTTCGACCTTGAAATAAATGAAATAACTGAACAGATAAGAGGCTACAATACTAATATTGCTGAAGTAACAGGCGGAGAACCTCTTATACAGAAAAATAGTTTATTTCTTGTGAAAAAACTGCTTGATCTCGGCTACAGAACCCTTATTGAAACAAACGGATCATGTGACATAAGCCTTCTTGATGAAAGAGCAATTAAAATTATGGATATTAAAACTCCTTCAAGCGGTATGGAAAAGTATAATTTATACTCAAATCTTCCAAAACTTAAAGGTGAGGATCAGATCAAATTTGTTATAAAAGACAGAACTGATTTTGATTTTTCAATAAATATTCTTAAAGATTACAGTTTAAATATTAACAACGGAAATATTCTTTTTTCACCAGCTGCTGCTGAACTTGAAATGAATAAACTTGCCAAATGGCTTCTGGAGTCAAATACTAACGCAAGAATGCAAGTTCAGCTACATAAAATAATCTGGCCAGATAACAGAAAAGGTGTATAAAATGGGAAAAAAAAATGCTGTGGTTTTGCTTAGCGGAGGCATAGATTCAGCAACATGCGCTGCTGTTGCATCAGATATTGGATTTAATGTATATGCTTTATCCTTTGATTATGGGCAAAGACATTTGTGTGAACTTGAGTGTGCCGACAAGACTGCAAGATATATAGGCGTCAAAGACCATAAATTTGTAAAAACAGATCTTGCTTCAATTGGAGGATCTGCTTTAACTGATAATATTAAAGTGCCTGATTTTAAAAATAAATCTAATCATATCCCCGTTACATATGTGCCTTCCCGTAATATAATTTTTCTTTCCATAGCTGTTTCTTATGCTGAAGTAATTGATGCAGATGATATTTTTATTGGTGTAACAGCAGTAGATTACAGCGGTTATCCCGACTGCAGACCTGACTTTATAGATTCTTTTAATGACGCTGTTAACAAGGGGACTAAAAAAGGGGTAAGCGGTAATGGGTTTAAAATACATACACCACTTATTGATTTGTCAAAGGCTGAAATAATTAAAACAGGTGCAGGTCTGGGATTTGACTACAGTCTTACTTCAAGCTGTTATAACCCTGATGTAAAAGGACGTGCATGCGGAAAATGCGATAGCTGTCATCATAGAAAAAAAGGTTTTGCAGATGCTGGTTTAAAAGATCCTACAGTATATGTATCATAGACAGAACTGTTTTATGATTTGGCAGATATTATGAAAAATTTTAGTTTGATCACTGATTAATCAGGAATTTAATACGGAGGCTGGTTTTGAACGAATTTATTCCCGGAGAAAATCCGGATTTTGATGCTTTTTATGCAATTTTTTTCATAGAAAATCACCTTGATCATTCAATTTACCCTGACCAGGTTGCTTCTCCAGAGCAAATAGGTTTCATGGTTTATATGAAGCATGAAAAAACCCATTATTATCCTTGCACAGACCGGATGTTTAATACAATTATTTCTAGAGGAGAAAACCCTGAACTTGAAGGAATATATGCCAAAGTAAGGCAAAGAATTTTAAAGCTTGTTGATGATTTTATTGATGATGGTGAAAAAAAAGATTTTTTAAGGTCTCTTCTGGAAATTAAATTTATTCATGAAACAAGAGATCTTATGATGATTCCTTCAAGACTTGAAAAAAGGCTGTTTAAAATTTTCATAAATCAGTCGGGTATAAGTGACCCTTATATGTCGATTAAGATGAAAAAAAACAAAAAAGTTAAAGATTTACTCGATTCTAAAATTTTTAAAAAATCGATAGATGCTGTCAATATAAACAAAGATACTGGTGTGCCGGATTCTTTGGGTGAAATACGAAGAAAACTTGAATATATTGAGTTAAGACGTTTTATTTCTTTAATCGGATCAGCAGAGTTTTTTGAAAATACAGAACTTTCTGATATTGATGAAGCAAAATTATCAGGATGTTTTGATAAAAAATTTATTGGAAACGGAACCCAGGAATTTTTTTCATTTCTTGGAATAGCAGGCGGAGGTTCTGTAATTGAAAAAAGATCAAAGAAAAAAATTATGTGGCTTGCCGACGAAGCAGGAGAGGTTATAATAGATATAAGAATTGTTAATTATCTTGCTTCACTGGGGCATAAAATTTTTCTTGTATTTAAAGATTCACCTGTATATTCCAAGGTTGATATAACAGATGCTGAAGAAGATGTAACTCTTCATGATGAGCTCAGTCATGCAGAATTTATATACAATAAAGAACTTTCAAAAAATCAGATTATATCTTATCTGCAAAAAGAAAAAAATGTACTGGTTATTTCAGATGGTACTCAGGAGAATTTAAATCTTTTGCTTGCCTCAACAACTTTTGCAAGAGCTTTCAAAGAATCTGACGCTGTAATTTCAAGGGGAAAAGAGCAGAAGCGCCGTTTTTTTGACACTCATTTTACTTTTACAAGGCCGATTTTTAACATATCCCATGATGAGAAAGGGTATGTAGTTATTGATTATAAAAAGCCTCATCCTGAAGTAATACGTTTTACAAGGGAAGATCTTGAAAGAAAGGCTTATTCAATTATTGAAACCATGAAAGATAAAAAGGATTCCGGCTCAGCTGTTATGTTTTACAGTGGAATTATAGGCTCAATCCCGGGTAAAATTGATGAAGCAACAAAAATAATGACTACTTTTGTAAGATATCTTGAAGAAAGTTTTGAAAACACATTTATTATAAATCCTTCAGATTATTATGAACCGGGAATGGATGCAGATGATCTCATGTATATGTGGGAGATTGTTCAGCGCAGCGGATACATCGATATATGGAGATTTCAGACATATGATGATATTGCTCAGTCATTCAGGCTTTTAAACCAGAAAGTTCCTCCCGAATGGGTAGGAAAAGATGCAACTTTCAGTACCGGTTGTACAAAAGAAATGAATATTGCCTTAAGTGTTCTTAAGCATAATCCTGAAATGCAGCTTATAGGGCCTTCACCTGAAAAATTTAAGAGAAGAAGAGATTACGGTATAGGTAAAATGTATGACAAGATTTTGTCTGAATAAAATTTGAACCAGCAATTCTAATAATTTTCATATACAGTCAAATCGTCTCAGATTATGCTGGAGATGATTTGACATGTATTATGAAATAAATTTTACAATACAGAAAAATTTAAATTATCTTCCGTAAATATCATCAAATCTTACAATATCATCTTCTCCAAGATAACTGCCCGACTGAACCTCTACAATCTCAAGGGGTATTTTACCGGGATTGTAAAGCCTGTGAAGAGTGCCAAGGGGTATATATACAGATTCATCCTCTTTAACAAGAATCTCTTCTTCCCCTCTGGTTACAACAGCTGTTCCCTTTACTATTACCCAGTGTTCAGCTCTGTGATGATGTTTCTGAGCTGAGAGTTTTTCTCCGGGTTTAACTGTAAGACGCTTAACCTGAAATCTTTCAGAAATGTCGATTGTTTCATAATTTCCCCAGGGTCTGTATACTTTCTTATGAATATCAGGCTCGTTTCTTTTATCTTTTTTCAGTTTTTCAACAATCTTTTTTACATCCTGAACTTTATTTCTCGGAGCTACTAAAACTGCATCAGATGTTTCAATTACTACATAATTTTCAACCCCGACAGCTGCAACAATCCGTGAAGCTGAATGAAGGTATGAGTTTTTAACATCTGAGGTATATATATCTCCTGAAATAACATTGTTGTTTTCATCTTTTTGTCTTGTCTGCCATAAAGCTTCAAAAGAACCAAGATCATTCCAAAGGCATGAAAGTGGTATAACAGCACTTTTGTCAGTTTTTTCCATAATAGCGTAATCAATGGAATCTTCGGGAGAAAGTTCGAAACTTTGTTTTTCAAGTCTTATAAAATCAAGGTCTCTGCCGGAGTTTTCAAGAGCTTTACCTGTGTGTTGCAAAATTTCGGGAGAATGATTTTTAAATTCATTTAAAATAGTTTCAGTCCTGAAAAGAAACATGCCGCTGTTCCACAGATATTTTCCTGAATCAAGGTATTTTTTAGCTGTTTTTACATCAGGTTTTTCAACAAATTTATCTGTGGAATAAATACTTTCGTCTATTTTTTTACCTTTTTTGATATAACCGTATCCGGTTTCAGGAGAGTCGGGTATAATACCAAAGGTCATAATAAGATTTTTATTAGAGGCTTTATAAGCTGTTTCTACACTTTTTGTAAAATTTTTAATGTCACCGATGTAGTGATCAGCAGGAAGTACAAGAAGACATGGGTTTTCGTATATTTCACCTGCTTTAAGCGCAGCTGTGGCAACAGCCGGGGCTGTGTTTTTACCAACAGGTTCTAAAATTATTGAAGCATCTTCAATTCCGATTGCTCTTAACTGCTCTGCAACCATAAATCTGTGTTCTTCATTACAGATTATAATCGGACTTTGAACCTGCGGAATATTTTCAAGCCTTAAAAGAGTCTCCTGGAGCATTGTTTTGTCTGAGGTCAGTTCAATGAGCTGTTTTGGGTATAATTTCCTTGAAAGAGGCCAGAGTCTTGTTCCAGAACCTCCTGCCAGAATAACAGGTATAAGCATATTTACTCCGTAGAAAATGAGGTTTTATAATTGGTTTTAAAAAATGATAAAAAAAATATTAAAATCGGAAATACAAAAGCCAGACAAAGTTCTTAAAACTTAAATTTACTGTGAAATTAATATTCTATTTATTAACTATTTCTTATAAAATCAGTCAATATTAAAATTATTTATTTAGTATTTGGCCGAAAACCAGTGTTTTTTGTTAAGTCCAGGGCAGATAAAAAAAGTAACCGCAGGAATACCAGGGTATTTTGAAGGTTAAATTTTGATTCTAACGCAGAACTGGGCAAAAAAGGCTGTTTTCGTTCAGCAACTATTTAATTGACAGATTAGGTATATACTAATAATTTTATATTATTTTAAACTGTTTATATACGATTTTTTGACCATAAGTAAGAATTTTGTTTCATTTTAAAAATTAAAGTAAATATTTAAGGATAAAGTTTTGAACTTAAAAATTGATATAAATGAGATAGCCTTTGATTTTGACGGTGTTGTAGCTGACACAATGGGTCTTTTTGTTGAAATGGTAAAAAATGATTATGGCAGAAAAGACATAAGGTTAGAAGATATAACAGATTATGATCTGACAAAATGTCTTGATATTTCAGAAAATATTTTAATAGAGATAGGCACAAAAATAATGAGTGAAAATTGTGCAGATTATCTTAAGCCTATACCAGGTTCAGTAGATGTTCTGAACAGATATATTAATAATGCCGGAAAGCTTTTAATAGTTACTGCAAGACCTGAAAAAAAACCTGTTGAACTCTGGGTGAAAAAATATCTCAATGCTGATGATTCAATGTTTGAAGTGGTTGCAACCGGAGATTATGATTCCAAGGCTGAAGTTCTTTTGAGTTCAGGTAAAAAATATTTTATAGAAGACAGAATCGAAACCTGCTTTTACTTGAAAGACAAGGGACTTGAACCAGTAGTTTTTGTGCAGCCCTGGAACAGAAAGCCCAATGATTTTCTGGAAGTAAACTCCTGGTTTGAAATCTCCGAAATTTTCTGCAGATAGCAAATGGAACAAATTGATTTTTTAAAATATATGGAAAGTTTTTTATCAGCACTTAAAACTGAAAAAAATTACAGTATCCATACCTTAAAGAATTATGAAGCTGACCTTAAAATGTTTCATGATTTTATTAATAAAAATTTCAGGGGGATAAAAACAAAAGATATTAAAAAATCTCATATAAGAAATTATATGGCTTTTCTCTACAAAAAAAAATATGCAGGCTCCACTGTTCAGAGAAAAACTGCATCTTTGAGATCTTTTTTTAATTATCTTTTTAAAAATAACATAATAGATAAACACCCCGGAACTGAAATATCCGCACCAGGAAAACAAAAAAATATTCCCTCATGGATAGGTATAGACGACATGTTTTTTTTTCTTGATTCCATTGCCTGTGATACGTGGCTTAATTCAAGAAACAGAGCAGTTTTTGAACTCATGTATTCAACAGGTGTAAGGGTTTCTGAACTTGTGGGACTGAATATTGATGATGTAGATTTTAAAGGTTTTATAAAAGTCAGAGGGAAGGGAAGAAAGGAAAGAATTCTTCCTGTGGGCCAAAGTGCTATGAAATATTTAAATATTTACCTTGAATTTTTGGAAATTGACTTAACTTTAATAAGCAGAGATTATCCCCTTTTTTTGAACAGATTTAAAAAAAGGATTTCTGACAGATCAATCAGAAGGATTCTGGATAATCTTATAAAAAAAGCAGGGCTTCATTTTAAGACTTCTCCGCACAAAATCAGGCACAGTTTTGCAACTCATATGCTTGATAACGGAGCAGACTTAAGATTTGTCCAGGAATTTTTAAATCATAAAAGTCTTTCAACCACTCAGAAATATACCCATGTTACAATGGACAGGCTGATGGAGATTTATGACAATTCACATCCAAGGAACTAGGAGTTTTATATGGATAATTTTAAAGGTACAACAATTCTTGCTGTTAGAAAAAAAGGCAAAGCCGTTGTTGCAGGAGACGGTCAGGTAACTCTTGGTAACAATGCCATAAAACATAATGCAAGAAAGGTCAGAAGAATTTATCATGATCGTATAATTATCGGTTTTGCAGGTGCTACTGCAGATGCATTCACCCTTTCTGAAAAACTTGAAGGAAGGCTTGAAGAATACAGTGGAAACCTTACAAGAGCATCAGTTGAACTTGCAAGAGAGTGGAGAACTGATAAATATTTAAGAAGACTTGAAGCTATGATGATTGCAGCAGATCAAAAATCTACATATTTAATTTCAGGGACAGGCGATGTTATTGAGCCTGACGAAGGAGTTATTTCCATAGGCTCAGGAAGCGTATCTGCTCAGTCTGCTGCTCTTGCTTTATACAGAAACACAGACCTGGATATTTATGAGATAGCACAGCAGTCAATGAAAATAGCATCTGAAACATGTATCTATACAAACTCAAATTTTATAATAGAAACAATACAATAATTTATAAGGGATTTTAATATGATTAATCTTACACCGGCAGAAATAGAAAAAGAGCTTGATAAATATATAGTCGGACAGAAAAATGCAAAGAAATCTGTTGCAATTGCCCTTAGAAACCGCTGGAGAAGAAGGCAGATTGATAAAGATATCCAGGATGAGATATCTCCTAAAAATATAATTTTAATCGGTTCAACAGGAGTTGGTAAAACAGAAATAGCAAGAAGGCTTGCAAAACTTACAGGTTCTCCTTTTATTAAGGTGGAAGCTTCTAAATTTACAGAAGTCGGTTATGTTGGACGCGATGTTGAGTCTATGATTCGTGATCTTTTAAATATAGCAATAGGTCTTGTAAAAGATGAAGAAGAACAACGTGTAAGAGGAAAAGCAGCAGAGATTGCAAAGGATAAAGTACTTGATCTTCTTTTGCCCGGAACAGGCCAGTCTGAAACAGATAATTCCATGGATGTAGTTGAAAGCTCTGAAAACAAGGAAAAAACCAGGGAAAAATTAAGATCCATGCTTGAAAAAGGCAAGCTCGATTCAAGGGAAGTAGAGGTTGAAGTAAATGAAAAGTCTACTCCAATGGTAGAAGTTTTTTCAAACATGGGTATGGAAGAGCTTGGTTTTAATTTCAGAGACATGATGGGAAACATGTTTCCCAAAAATTCCAAAAAGAGAAAAATGAAGGTAAAAGATGCTCTCCAGGTTATAGAAGAAGAAGAGGCTCAGTCTCTTATAGATATGGATTCTGTCTCTAAAAAAGCAATTGAGCTTACAGAACAGTCAGGTATTATATTTCTTGATGAAATAGATAAAGTTGCTGCAAAATCAGGGGCATCAGGAGCAGATATTTCAAGAGAAGGTGTTCAAAGAGATCTTCTCCCCATTGTAGAAGGCAGCTCAGTTGTAACAAAATACGGAACTGTTAAAACCGATCATATACTATTTATTGCTGCAGGAGCTTTTCATAAATCGAAGCCTTCAGACCTTATACCGGAACTCCAGGGAAGATTTCCCATAAGAGTTGAGCTTGATTCACTCGGTGCAGAAGATTTCTACAGAATTCTTACAGAACCGAAAAATGCTCTTACACTTCAGTATATTGCCCTTTTAAGAACAGAAGATGTAACAGTCTCTTTTACAGATGATGCAATAAAAGAACTTGCAAAGATTGCAGAAGAAGTAAACTCTAAAACTGAAAATATTGGAGCAAGAAGACTCCATACTGTTATGGAAAGACTTCTTGAAGAGATATTGTATCAGGCTCCTGATATTGAAGAAAAAAATATTGAAATAAACGAGACCTTTGTTAAAGATAAGCTTGCAGGTATTAAGGATAATGAAGATCTGAGCAGATATATTCTTTGATTTATTTCTGGGCTGTTTAAAATTGGCATCTGTTTAAACTGATTTTTTTACATATAAATGTATTAAGTTATCTGTGTTAAATTCTCTTAAGGTTTTACCTTAAGGGAATTTTTCTGTATATTTGATCTGTTTTTTTACCTGAATAGAGTCTTTTATATTTTTAAGTTTATTTTTTTTAATATAAATTAATTTGATTATACTTAAAAATATAAAAATTATTTGGTTTTTAAATTCAGGTTTTTGCCTAAAGCTCATAAAATTAATATGAAAAGAGATGAAATGACTGAAAATAATGTTAAACACAGCTATTCCGGCAGAGTCGCTGATATATTAATAGAAGCTCTTCCTTACATAAGAAAATTTGCCGGCATGACAATTGTTATAAAATACGGCGGTCATGCAATGGTAGATGAAAAATTAAAACACGATTTTGCAAAAGATATTACACTTCTTAAATTCATCGGAATAAATCCTGTTGTAGTACACGGCGGCGGCCCTCAGATTAACACTGTGCTTGATAAAATGGGCATTAAATCAAAGTTTGTGAAAGGGATGAGATTTACAGATGAAGAGACCATGGATGTGGTTGAAATGGTTCTGGGCGGCAAAGTAAACAAATCTATAGTTGCTTTGATCTCCGGAGAAGGTGGTAAATGTGTTGGTCTAACAGGTAAGGACGGGGGACTGATTGTAGCCGATAAAATGCAGATCTATTCAAATTCTGAAAAGGATAATTCACCTGAAATTATAGACCCTGGAATGGTCGGAAGGGTTGTTGAGATAAGGCCTGAGATTATAACTACCTTGTCTGAAAAAGGATTTATCCCTGTTATAGCACCTGTAGGGGTAGGTCTTAACGGAGAAACATACAATATTAATGCAGATATTGTTGCATCAGAAATTGCTTCATCAATCGGAGCGGGAAGACTTGTTCTGATGACCGATGTCGACGGTATTTTAGACAAGGAAAAAAAGCTTGTATCATCTATTAATTCTGATAAAGCAAAAAAGATGATTGATGAGGGAGAAATCAGAGGAGGAATGATACCTAAAATTGAATGCGCTTTAAAAGCTGTTGATTCAGGTGTCGGCAAAACCCAGATAATAAACGGTGCAAGAAGCCATGCGATTTTACTTGAGCTTTTTACAAATGAAGGTATAGGCACAGAGGTGTTCTCATGTCAGAAATAATGGAAACTTCAAATCTAAATATAGCAAATACTTATGCAAGATATCCTTTTGTAATAGATCATGGAAAAGGAATTGAACTCTATGATGAAGAGGGCAATTTATACTATGATTTTTTTTCCGGAATTTCAGTATGCAATCTTGGTCACTGCCATCCCGAAGTTGTTCAGGCTGTAAAAGATCAGGCTGAAAAACTTATTCATGTTTCCAACTTCTACTATACAAAACCTCAGACAGATCTTGCTTCAAAACTTACAGATTTAAGTTTTGCTGACAAAGTTTTTTTTGCAAATTCAGGGGCAGAAGCAAATGAAGCCGCAATTAAACTTGCAAGAAAATATGGAGCAGATAATTACGGAATTCATAAAAACAGAATAATTACTTTTTTAAATTCTTTCCACGGAAGAACTCTTGCAACAATAGCAGCTACTGGTCAGGATAAAATTAAAAAAGGTTTTGATCCTATTCCTGAAGGTTTTGATTATGCAGTTTTTAATGATATTGAATCTGTTGAAAAAATTATAACCAGTTCAACATGCGCTGTTATGATTGAACCTGTGCAGGGTGAAGGCGGAATAAAGCCTGCTGATCCTGAATTTTTAAAGAAATTAAGAAAATTATGCGATGATAATAACTCTCTTTTAATTTTTGATGAAATCCAGACAGGTATGGGACGCACAGGCAAAATGTTTTGTTATGAGAATTACAATGTTGAACCGGATATAATGACCCTTGCAAAGGGCCTTGGAAATGGAATGCCCATAGGATGCATGCTTGCTTCAAATTATGTTATGGAATCTTTTGGCCCGGGTTCACACGGTTCAACTTTTGGAGGCAACCCTGTTTCATGTGCAGCAGCAGATAAAGTTGTTGAGATTATTCAAAGAGATAATCTTGCTGATAAAGCATTTGAATCCGGGAGTTATTTTACCCAGATGCTTTATCAGCTTAAGGATAAACATAATATTATTAAAGAGATAAGAGGTATAGGGCTGCTTATAGGTGTAGAACTTAATGAGCTTGCAGATCACACAGCTCTTATCAGAAAATTTTATGAAAAAGGCTATCTGGTAAATATTATTCAGGGAAATATCATAAGACTTTCACCTCCACTTAATATTGAAGATGAAATGCTGGATAAATTCATAGAAACGGCAGATAATGTTTTAAAAGATTTTTAACAAACAGAGGTTAAATTGAAAAAAGATCTGATTCATTTAGGAGAGTTAAGCAAAGAAGAACTTAATTATTTCATAGAAAATGCTATAGAAATAAAAAAGAACTTCAAAAACGGTAATGGTACAAGGCCTTTTATATCAAAAACCATGGCTTTGATATTTGATAAAGCATCAACAAGAACAAGGGTTTCTTTTGAAGTTGCGTTTGCCCAGCTCGGTGGACATCCGATGTTTTTAAGCTCCGGTGCAACCCAGATGAGCAGAAGTGAGCCTGTTAAAGATACTGCAAGAGTTCTTGAAAGATATGTTGATATACTTGTCATAAGAACTTATGCCCAGGATCTTGTTGAAGAATTTGCCCGCTGGAGTTCAATTCCTGTTGTAAATGCTCTTACAGACTTATATCATCCCTGCCAGATTTTAAGCGATCTTATGACTGCTGCTGAATATAAAGGCGGAGTTGATAATCTTAAGAACCTTAAATTTGCTTGGGTAGGAGACGGCAATAATGTTGCAAATTCATGGATAAATGCTGCAAAAGTTCTTGGCTTCCCGTTATCTCTTGCAATTCCTGAAGGATATGATCCGGATCAGAATGTATTGAGTTCTGCAATGGAGCAAAATGATGAAATTGAAATTGTAAGAGATCCAAAAGATGCAGTAAAAAATGCTGATATAGTTTATACAGATGTATGGGCAAGCATGGGGCAGGAAGAAGAGCAAAAAGAAAGAGAAAAGGTTTTTAAAGATTTTATTGTAGATGAAAATCTTCTTGGATCAGCTGCTGATGACTGCTGTGTTATGCACTGTCTTCCTGCTCACAGAGGTGAAGAGATAACTGACGAGGTTATGGAAGGCAAAAATTCTGTAATCTGGGATGAAGCTGAAAATAAACTTCATATGCATAAATCGATACTTGATATTCTTATATCGAATAATCTTAAATACTGATTGGCAGAAAACCAGAATTTTTTGTTCAGTTCAAGGCAGATTAAAAATTTAACCGCAGGAATACTATAGTATTTTGAGGATTAAATTTTTAATCTAACGTAGAAATGGTCAAAAAAGGCGGTTTTCGTTCATTAACTAAATAAAATGGTGATATTATGTCTGACGTAAATAAAGTTGTCCTTGCCTATTCAGGCGGACTCGATACTTCTGTTATTTTAAAATGGCTCATTGAAACTTATAACTGCGAAGTAATTGCTTATACTGCTGACCTTGGTCAGGAAGAAGAACTTGATTCTGTGGAACCCAAAGCTTTGAAAACAGGAGCTTCAAAGGTTTATATTGAAGATCTCAGGGAAGAATATGTAAAAGACTATATTTTCCCTGCTTTCAGAGCAAATGCAATTTACGAGGGTACCTATCTTCTCGGGACTTCTCTTGCAAGGCCTCTTATTTCAAAAAGACAGGTTGAAATAGCTCAGGCTGAAGGAGCAGATGCGGTAAGTCACGGAGCAACAGGTAAAGGTAACGATCAGGTAAGGTTTGAGCTTTCATATCTTGCTTTATCACCTAATATCAAATGCATAGCACCCTGGAGAGACTGGGATTTAAATTCAAGAACAGCTCTTATGGATTTTGCTAGAAAACATGGTATAGAAGTCCCGACAACCCAGGCAAAGCCATATTCAACTGACAGAAATATTTTACATATAAGCTATGAAGGCGGTGTTCTTGAAGATCCTTGGGAACCGGCAACAGAAGATATGTATGTAATGAGCGTTCCGCCCGAAAAGGCTCCTGACAAACCTGAAATAATTGAGATTGAATTTGAAAACGGAGATCCTGTGGCAATAAACGGAAATTATTTATCTCCTGCTGTTTTATTTGCAGAGCTGAACAAACTTGCAGGCAGAAACGGAATAGGAAGAATAGATATTGTTGAAAACAGGTTTGTAGGTATGAAGTCAAGAGGTGTTTACGAGACACCCGGAGGAACTGTATTAAGGGAAGCTCATATGGCAATGGAGTCGATAACACTTGATCGTGAGGTAGCCCATATAAGAGATGGTCTTATTCCAAAATATGCCGAGCTTGTATACAACGGGTTCTGGTTTTCTCCTGAAATGAAAATGCTTCAGACAATGATAGATCATACACAGCAGGTTGTTTCCGGTACTGTTAAAATGAAACTTTATAAAGGCAATTGTTATGTCCTTGGAAGAAAATCAGTAAATTCGATTTACAATCCTGATATTGCAACTTTTGAAGATGATGATGACGCTTATAATCAAAAAGATGCCGAAGGATTTATCCGTCTTAATGCACTAAGGCTGAGAATTCAGGAAATGATGCGGAGGAATTCATGAGTTCAAAGCTATGGGGTGGAAGATTTTCAGAAAAAACAGATAAGGCTGTTGAAAAATTTTCCTCATCAATAGAAACAGATTCAAAGCTTTACAAGGAAGATATAACAGGCAGCATTGCCCATTCTCAGATGCTTGCTGACTGCAGAATTATTTCTCAAAAAGAAGCTGATGATATAAAAAACGGCCTTTTAATGATTGAAAAAAGAATAGATGAAGGCGATTTTGTACATGATGATTCTTTAGAAGATATTCACATGCATATAGAATCATATCTTACTGAAGCCATAGGAGAGACAGGCAAAAAGCTTCATACAGCAAGAAGCAGAAATGATCAGATTGCCCTTGATAACAGACTTTATCTGAAAAATGTTGTAAATACTGTTCTTAAAGGTCTTTATTATTTAAGGAAAGGTTTTGCAGAGCTTGCTGAAAAAAATATTGATACAATTTTACCCGGGTATACACATATGCAAAGAGCTCAGCCTGTTTCATTTGCTCATCATATGCTTGCATATTATGAAATGTTTACAAGGGATGCGCAAAGATTTGAAGATTCGTTAAAAAGAATTGATGTAAATCCTCTTGGATGTGCAGCTCTTGCCGGAACTCCACACAATATTGACAGAGAGAAAACAACATCTGTTCTTGGTTTTTCTGATTATTCAAAAAACAGCATGGATGCAGTTTCAGACAGGGATTATATAATCGAGTTTCTTTCATCTGCTTCAATTACAATGATGCATTTAAGCCGGATATCTGAAGAACTTATTTTATGGTCAACATCGGAATTTTCTTTTGTAACTTTATCCGATGCTTTTACAACCGGCAGTTCAATAATGCCTCAGAAAAAAAATCCTGATATACCCGAACTTGTAAGAGGTAAAACAGGAAGAGTATACGGAAGCCTTGTGTCTGTGCTTACTTTGATGAAATCACTTCCCATGGCTTACAACAGAGATATGCAGGAAGATAAGCCTCCGCTTATTGACGGAGCTGAAACATTGGTATCATGTATAGATATATATAAAAGAATGCTTCCCGGAATAAAGGTTAACAAGCAGAGAATGCTTGAAGCTACTAAAACCGGATTTTTAAATGCTACAGACATGGCTGATTATCTTGTTGAAAAAAATATTGCGTTCAGGCAGGCCCATGAAATCACCGGAAAAGCAGTTGCTCTCGCTCTTGATAAGGGATGTGAACTCGAAAATTTGAGTCTTTCTGATCTTCGGGGCATATCTGAAATTTTTGAAAAAGATATATATAATTTCCTTGATATTGAATCTGTTGTAGACAGAAGGGTATCTGATGGGGGTACATCAAGACAAAATATTAGAAAAGAACTAAAAGAGGTAATGAAAAGACTTGAGCTTGAAAAAGATAATTTTAATTAACCTGTTTTTTGCATTTTTTGTTATTACAGGATGTGGAAGAAAGGCTATGCCTTTTGTCCCGGATGAGATAACAGTTTTAAAACCGAAAAATGTTCGTGTGGAACAACTTGATGACAAAATAAGATTACTATGGGATTACAACGGTGATGCCGATTATTTCGATATATATATTGCAGATATTGAATGCGCTTCATGTCCTGCAAATTATAAAAATATTGCACAGATAGAAGGTGATAAAAATTATTTTGTTTTTTCCGGTTACACAGCCGGAAATTACAGGTTAAAAATAACAGCAGTAAGAAATAAAACCGAAAGCAATCCGGTAGAAACAGATTTTGAAATAAAAAATGAAAAATGATGTGTATTTAAGTCTTGGTTCAAATATCAAGGACAGATTTGAAAATATTAACCAGGCTTTATTTTTTTTGGAAAAAAAATTTTGCAGATTAAAAGTATCCGGTTTTTATAATACAGCTCCAACAGATTATAAAGATCAGGATTTTTTTATTAACTGCTGTGTTTTTTTTAAAACGGAATATGATCCTTTTGAAGTTTTTAAGATAATAAAAGAAACGGAACAAGCTATGGGTCAATTCGAAAAAGAAATAAGATTCGGCCCGAGAATAATCGATATTGATCTTATTTTTTTTTCTGACCTGATCATTGAAACAGATGAACTTACTATCCCTCATAAAAGACTTCACAAGAGGGGGTTTGTTCTTTATCCATTAATGGATATAAACAAAGAACTTGTTCATCCTGTATTAAAAAAAAGCATAAAAGAACTGGCTTTGGATAAAAATATTGTAAATCAGCTGGTACAAAAAACAGAGGATAAGAAACAAAATGAAATTTAAAATTGATGAAGATCTCAAAAAGAAACTTATTCACCCTAACGCATTGACTTTATACAGAATAGCAGCAGTACCTCTGCTTATCCTTGTTATGCTTGATACAACTTTATTAAACTGTCTTGCCGCAGTTTTTCTTTTTTCTCTTGCTGCAATTACAGATTATTATGACGGACTTCTGGCAAGAAAAATGGGGCTTGTTTCAAATTTTGGCAAAATAATGGATCCCCTTGCAGACAAAATATTAATAAGTTCTGCTTTTATTATGCTTGTTTCTCACGGGTGGGTTCCTGCATGGATGGTTTGTATAATAATTGGAAGAGAATTAGCTGTAACAGGTTTAAGAAGTATCATGGCAGAAAATAATATTGATGTAGCAGCCTCTGTTATTGCAAAGTGGAAAACAGGATTTCAGATTGCAGCCCTCATACCTCTTATATACCATTACAAGTTTATTGGTATAAATATGGCGTATCTGGGAGGCATTCTTTTATGGGTTGCCCTTGTTTTAACGATTGTCTCAGGATTTGATTATTTTTATAAAGCAAAAAAGCTTTTTATCTCTTAAAACCACCTAAAAAATAATGATCCAAAGCTGCAGCTTTAGATCATTATTTTTTATAAAATTAGCCTTAAAATATGGAAAACAAAAGATCAGTTATCTTTTTTATTCTTATCCCTGGAAGCAGATTTCCACTCCTTTGAAAGTATAAGTCTTGCTCCTTTTTTAAAGGACAGATAAGACCATGTCCAATTGAGAAAAACAAAGAATTTATTTTTAAAACCTGATAAATAGTAAATATGAATTACAAGCCATATCAGCCAGGCAAAAAAACCTGACATCTGCAGTTTCCCCAGATCAATAATAGCCTTGCTTCTGCCGATAGTTGCCATTTTTCCTTTGTCAGTATAATGAAAATCTTTTCTTTGTTCTCCTTTAACATCTCTTAGTATATTTGCTGCGGCAAATCTTCCCTGCTGCATTGCAACTGGAGCAAGTGGAGGAAGAATTCCTTTCCCTTCCTGGTAAAAACTTGCAAGATCACCTAGAACAAAAATATTGTCAAAACCTTTTATACTTAAATCTTTTTCAACTTTAATTCTTCCGATTTCGTCAGTTTCTGCCCCGATTTTTGAGCCGATACCAAAAGCTTTAATTCCTGCAGCCCATAAAACATTGGAGGTTTCAATTTTTTCTTCTCCTATCATTACATAGTTTTCACCGACATCTGTAACCCGGCTGGATGTCCAGACCTGAACACCCAGTTTTTCCAAATCTCTTGCTGCTTTAGCACGTAGCTTTGGTGAAAAATCATGTAATATATGCGAGGATGCTTCAACCAAAATTATTCTTGTAAGCTTCGGGTTAGTATTTTTAAAATCTTTTGCAAGAGTAAATCTGCTCATTTCACCAATAGCCCCGGCAAGTTCTACACCTGTAGGTCCGCCTCCGACAATTACAAATGTGAGGTGTTTTTTCTGTTTTTCAGGCTCATTAAGTCTTTCTGCAGCTTCAAATGCAGTAAGAACTCTTCTTCTTATCTCAGTTGCCTGCTCAATCGTTTTTAAACCTGGGGCATATTCTTCCCAGTGACTGTTCCCAAAGTATGAATGGGTAGCTCCGCAGGCAAGTATAAGATAATCGTAATCCATATTACAGAAATCGGTTTCAATGATTTTCTCATGATGATTAATGTTTTTAAGTTCAGCCTGCAAAACACTTATATTGTTATATTTTGATAAAAAACTGCGAATCGGTGCAGCTATTTCAGCCGGGCTTAAACCCGCCATAGCTACCTGGTACAAAAGAGGCTGAAACAGATGATGGTTTTTTTTGTCTATGACAGTTACCCTTACATCTTTTTTATTACCAAAAGATTTTGCAGCGTTCATTCCGGCAAAACCGCCGCCTACTATAACAACATGTTTCATACTACTCCTGTTTTTTAAAATTAAAGCAAGTCAGTATTTATTTTTCTGTTTATTTGTAACTTTAATATTAGGTATTGAATCTTTTAAAGATTACTTTCGGATTTAAGGTAATTAATAAATCCTGGGACCATAATTCTAAGATTAAATAAAAAAACGTTTTTATTGATCTTTTCATTTTTAAATTCCTTGTTATAATAAACCTAAATTGAGAAAAATTAAAATTTTTTTTATAAAAAGGTGATACAGATGAAAGAAATAAAGTGGCAGAATGAATACAGCGTTTTACTAAAAGACATAGACGAACCAAGACGTTTTCTTGCCGAAAAATTAAGCAGTTTTTTAACAAGGATTTCACAAAATCCTTCAGCAGAGCATATAGAAGAACTTAATGCTTTAATCGACGGTTTTAGAATCCATTTTGCCAAAGAGGAAAAAATACTTTCCAAATACAAATATCCGGAAGTCGATATTCACAGAAAAGAACATAAAAGCTATTTAAGATCTCTTATCCGGCTGAGAAGAAAAATCTCTGAAGATCCAGCTGACGCTGATGATGAAACACTTAATTACCTTGGAGATTTTTTTGCTGATCATATGTCTTTCAATGATCAGCATTATGCACCTTTTATTAGGCTTAAGAAAAAAATAGAGACACATAGCCTGAGAAAGTAAATTTTAGAAAGACCAGATTTATTGCAAAAGAGTCTGTTTATTCAATTAGTAATTGGCCGGAAAAATTCTGATTTTTGCACAATCACTAATTTTAAAACAGACTTTTTGCTTTTAAATTCTTATAAAATTATTTAGGAATAGTATTCCGAAGTTTTTTCATGAAGATATCTGCTTATTTCAGGATTATTAACCTCTATTTCAGTAATAAAATCTTTTTCAAGAATATTATCTTCATCAATATCAGGTATGTCAGCAATACCTTCACGACCGGCCCCTTCAATAAGAACCGCAATGCAGTAGCACGAAATAAGATCTGATAAATCATCTCTGGGTAATGAGGCTAAATGAAAGTTCGCAGGGTAATCATACCTGTACTGAATAAGCTCAGCTGCTGCTGCAAGAAGAATCATTCCTTTTTCATGATTTAAAAATGTTTCAGGGTCGGTTTCTTCATTGTTAACTATAGTTCTTAAAAATTCAACAGCTGACTCAAAAACATGAATAAACCACTGTTTTTCAAGGTTTTTGGGCAGAACTGAGCTTACCCCTGAATTTGCTACTTCATCTATGAATTTGTTTATCAAAATTTTCTCCTTTGAAATGTAAGCAAAAATCAAGCCGAATAAACCAAAAAATTGACAAGTTTTTTGATGTGCTTATCTTCAAATTAAAGAATGTTTGGAATATGTCAACAGACATTAATTTAAAATTTTATAAATATGGAAGGTATATATTATGAGATTTGATAAATTTACAATTAAAGCACAGGAAATTATAGAAAACTCTCAAAGTCTTGCTTTAAGAAAAGGGAATCAGAGAATAGAAAATATTCACATTTTACATTCAATGCTTGAAGATAAACAGGGTATAGCAGGAGTTATACTTGATAAAATAGGTGTCTCAAGAGAAAGTTTTAAAAACAGCGCAGGAAAAATTTTAGATGAAGTCCCTTCAGTATCGGGGAGCGGCTCGGGCCAGATTTATATATCGTCAGACCTGCAAAAGGTCCTTGATTCTTCCTTTTCCATAGCAGAAAATATGAAAGATCAGTATGTAAGTGTTGAACATATACTTTTATCAATGATTGATAACGGAGAAGATAAGTTAAAAAAGCTTTTCAAGTCAAATAATCTTACAAAGGATAATCTTTTAAAAGTATTAATGGATATAAGAGGTAATGACGTAATTACAGATCAAAACCCTGAAGATAAATACCAGGCTCTTGAAAAGTACAGTAAGGATTTAACAGACCTTGCAAGAAAAGGGAAGCTTGATCCTGTTATTGGAAGGGATGAAGAGATAAGACGTGTTGTTCAGATTCTTTCGAGACGTACAAAAAACAACCCTGTTCTTATAGGTGAGCCGGGAGTTGGTAAAACTGCTATAGCAGAAGGTCTTGCAAGAAGAATAATCGAAGGTGATGTAGCAGAAACATTAAAAGATAAAAGAATTATAGCTCTTGATCTTGGCTCTCTTGTAGCCGGAGCAAAATACAGGGGAGAGTTTGAAGACAGGCTTAAAGCTGTTTTAAAAGAAATTGAAAAATCAGATGGTGAAATAATTCTTTTTATAGATGAGCTTCACACACTTGTAGGTGCTGGTTCGGCAGAAGGTTCAATGGATGCTTCAAATATGCTTAAACCGGCTCTTGCAAGGGGTGACTTAAGATGTATAGGCGCAACAACATTAAATGAGTATAAAAAATATATAGAAAAAGATACAGCTCTTGAAAGAAGGTTCCAGCCTTTGATCATAAAAGAGCCTGCTGTTGAAGATACAATTTCAATTCTTCGGGGTCTTAAAGAAAAATATGAAGTTCACCACGGTGTAAGAATAAAAGATTCAGCAATAGTTTCAGCAGCAGTACTTTCAGACAGATATATTACAGACAGGTTTTTGCCTGATAAAGCCATAGACCTTATAGATGAATCAGCTTCAAAAATTAGAATTGAAATAGATTCAATGCCGGCTGTAATAGATGAAATTCAGCGTAAAGCTACTCAGCTTGAAATTGAAAAAGAAGCTTTGAAAAAAGAAAAAGATGAAGCTTCTGCAAAAAGACTTCAGAAAATAGAATCCGAACTTGCTGATTTAAAAGACGATCTTAATGAGAAAAAAGGCAAGTGGCAAAATGAAAAAGACAAAATTAAAAAGGTAAGAAATATAAGAGAAGAATTGGAAAGACTGGGAATTGAAGCTCAAAAACAGGAAAGAGCAGGAAATTACGAAAAGGTTGCTGAAATACGCTACGGAAAAATGAATGAGCTTAACAAAGAGCTTGAAAAAGCTGTTCAGGAATTAAATTCTGCTGAAGATTCAATGATAAGAGAAGAAGTTGATACAGATGACATCGCAGGCGTTGTTTCCAGATGGACAGGTATTCCTGTAAGCAAAATGCTTGAAAGCGAAAAAGAAAAACTTGTGCATATGGAAGAGCGGATAACTAAAAGGGTTATAGGTCAGGATGAGGCTGTAAGAGCAGTATCTGATGCTGTGAGAAGATCAAGATCAGGCATTCAGGACCCTGACAAACCGATTGGTTCATTTATATTTCTTGGTCCTACAGGTGTTGGTAAAACTGAGCTTTCCAAAGCCCTTGCTGAATTTTTATTTGATACAGAAAATTCGGTTATACGAATTGATATGTCTGAATATATGGAAAAACATGCGGTTTCAAGACTTATTGGAGCTCCTCCGGGATATGTAGGCTATGAAGAAGGTGGATACCTTACAGAAAAAGTCAGAAGAAACCCTTATTCTGTTATACTTTTTGATGAAATTGAGAAAGCTCATCCTGATGTTTTTAATATTTTACTTCAGATTCTTGACGACGGAAGGCTTACAGACGGACAAGGAAGAACAGTCGATTTTAAAAATAGTTTGATTATTATGACTTCTAATATCGGAAGCCATGTTGTTATGGAGTATGCAAATAAAGATTTTAATGAAATGACTGAAAAAATCAGTGAGCTTTTACGGGGATCGTTCAAGCCTGAATTTTTAAACAGAATTGATGAGACAATAGTTTTTCATAATCTTGATAAAGAACAGACAAGGCAAATTGTAAGTATTCAGCTTGAGTATCTTAAAAAACGTCTTGAAACAAAAGGTATAAGCCTTGAATTAAGTGATGATGCGCTCGATTTTATTTCAGAAAAAGGTTATTCACGCGATTTTGGTGCAAGACCTCTTAAAAGGGCTATACAAAAGTATATAGAAAATCCGCTTTCACTTGAAATTTTAAAAGGAGATATACCTGACGGATCAGATGTTAAGGCAATACTTGAAAACGGTGAAATAGTTTTTAAATTATAATTGTAACTTTATTTTATATCTATTCTCTTTTATAATAAATAATTGAAGTTTAATAGATATAATCTATTGAGTTGAGATTATGAATGTGTTAAAAAAGCACAAAATTTTTTACGGAGGGTATATAATGATTGAAGTAACACAAACTGCAATTCAGGAAATAAAAAACTTTTTTGCAGACAAAGACGTAATGCCTATAAGGGTTTTTGTAGCAAGTGGCGGCTGAGCAGGCCCATCTGTAGCACTTGCTCTGGATGAGCAAAAAGATACTGATGAAGTATTTGAAGTAGACGGGTTTAAATTTATAGCTGAAAAAGAATTTTTAAAACAGGCATCACCGGTTAAAATTGATTTTATATCAACCGGTTTTAAAGTCGATTCAAATATTGATCTTGGACCGTCAGGCTGTAGCAGCTGCGGAACAGGCGGAGGCTGTGCAGTTTAATAAACTTTCAGCTTGAAAATTTAAAAGCGGCTTTTTAAAGCCGCTTTTTTTATTTTATGTAAAAAAATTTAATTGATTTTATGCCTACACAATCCACATTTTGACTCAATATTATCAGAATTAAAAAGTAATAATTAAACATTTTTTCTTGACCTTGCGGCAAAAAATAAATAATATTTTAATATCGTTGTAAATAAACGGTGCGGTTTCTTTATTATAGCTTATACTATTTTATGTTAAGCCTGTAATAAAGAAGCTTTTACAAATTAAATTTAAGAAAGGGTTAGTTTAGATGGCAAATGGAGTAGTTAAATGGTTCAGTGACAAAAAAGGCTTTGGTTTTATTGAACAGGAAAACGGATCAGATATTTTTGTTCACTTTTCTGCAATTGATGAAGACGGTTTTAAATCACTGAACGAAGGCGACAAGGTTACTTTTGAAATTAAAGAAGGACCAAAAGGACCTGCGGCCGACAATGTAAGAAAAGCATAGTTTTTTTTAAATTCGATTTTTAAAGCATCTTCATTTTTTTAAAAAATGAAGATGCTTTTTTTTTGTTCATATATCAGGCAGAAAATAATGAGTGATAAATTTTATGAATCAATGAGCATGGAACAAATGTCTTCCGATCAGTGGGAGCTTATCTGTAGCGGCTGTTCATGGTGCTGCATGGAAAAATTAATTGATGAAGATACGGGTATACTTTATTTTACAAGAGCTGCATGCAAATATCTTGATCTGAGCACAGGGAAATGCAGTGTATACAGCAAAAGATTTGAATTTAAACATGACTGTTTAAAAATTACTCCTAGTCTGCTCAGTGAAAAGGCACATTTTCTGCCTTCAACCTGTGCATATAA
>Ga0136557_1000524_pt1 | contig 28447 bp, 26 predicted proteins | sample AntRauTorckE6832_FD_104796 | JGI IMG/M metagenome (GOLD analysis project Ga0136557, IMG submission 104796) | Saline lake microbial communities from Rauer Islands, Antarctica - Metagenome Torckler E6 #832 | ecosystem: Environmental > Aquatic > Non-marine Saline and Alkaline > Saline | place...
CAAGCAGCGACGAAACCCGCATTGACCGCCGGGAAACGGTGATGGATTTCCCCGGCCAACCGGTGGTAACGACCGATAACGTGACCGTAAACATCAATGGCGCGCTTTATTACCAGATCATCGACCCCCGCCGTGCAGTCTATGAAGTCGCCAACATGTCCCAGGCCGTGGAAGTGCTGGCCAAGACCACCCTGCGCTCGGTGGTCGGCAAGATGGAACTGGACAAGTTGTTTGAATCCCGTAGCGAAGTGAATAGCGCCATTCAGGCAGAAATGGAAGAAGCTGCGTCAAAATGGGGTGTGAAACTGACCCGGGTAGAGGTTCAGGACATCAGCATGCCCGACGAAGTGGAAGAAGCCATGCGCCTGCAGATGGCCGCCGAGCGAAAGCGCCGGGCCACCGTAACCGAAGCCGAGGGTGAGAAGACTGCCGCCATTGCCATGGCCCAGGGTGAGCGTGAATCCGCGATCCTGAATGCCCAGGGCGACAAAGAGGCGGCGATCCTGAGGGCCGAGGGCGAGAAAGAATCCATTCGCCTGGTACTCAGTGCCATGGGCGAATCAGAGGAAAACAAGCAGACCGTAATCGGTTACCTGCTGGGCCAGAGCTACATCAAGGTTCTGCCCAACATGGCGAAAGACGGCGAGCGTGTGTTCGTGCCGTACGAGTCATCCGCTCTGTTGGGCTCCATGGGCATGTTCCGTGAACTGGCAGGTAGCCCGGAAGACCTGGTACGTAAAAACCTGAGCAAAGATGCCCTCCGTGGGGGCATGATCGGCGGTTCAGGCGCCGACTGACCCGGCAGGTTGTCCAGCGGCATCCACTACGGACCACTCGTCAGGATAGACTCAGATCGCCTTTGGGCGATCTTCGGGGCTTTGCCCCGTCGTCACTGTGTTCCGACGCCCAAACGGCTGGCGCCGTTTGTCGAACGCAGGTTCTCACCAAAGCTAACGAGCAAACCAGAGTTCCATAAAAAAAGCCCACACAAGGTGGGCTTTTTTTATGGAATATGGCCCGCCCGTCAGGATTCGAACCTGAGACCTTCGCCTCCGGAGGGCGACGCTCTATCCAGCTGAGCTACGGGCGGATGAAACTGCGCGCCGGCGGCGTCAATTTCGAGTGCGCAATGGTACGTTGGCCGGCGGCGTCTGTCCAGCCCTTCAGCACGCTGATTCAATCCTCAGCGGGCAGTTTCTGTATCGGGGTCAAGGAGGTGAGCGCCTCGCCGTCGGTGACGGTGACTTCGCCATCCTGGATGTTGATCTGTAGCTCCATGGAGCGTTGCGCCATCGCAGCCAACTCAGCGGTTTGCTCGGCGGGCAGATCGATTACCTGAAGGTTGCCAAATCGGGCAAGCTTGCTATGGTGTTTCTCCCACCACAAGGGGACCGCTCGGCCGCCATAGGTGTAGAGGATAACCTGTTTTGACCGGTTGCAGGCTTTGCGCAGGCGATCTTCATCGGGCAGGCTCAGTTCCACCCATAGGTCGATGTCGTTGGTGAGGGTTTTTGCCCAGAGTTCTGGTTCATCATCGGTGCTCAGGCCTTTGGTGAATTCCAGGGCATCGCTGGCGTTGAGCGCGAAGGCCAGCAGGCGGATCATCATGCGTTCATCGGTTTCCGATGGATGGCGGGCGACCGTCAGTGGCTGATCTGCGTAATACTGCCGGTCCATATCGGCGATGTGCAGGGTGACTTTGAAGATGGTGGCTTTCAGGGCCATAGAACGTCCTGTTAACAGCAGTGGCAGTATGGATAATCAGTGTAATGTATTTAGAGGATAACGGGGCATAGCCATGGTGTGGTTGTGGGGTTTTTTTGTTCTGGTGGTGTTTTTCCTGTTGGGTGAAGCAGTCCGCGTGGTGGCAGGGCTGCCCATCAGCGGCGGTGTCATCGGCATGGTGCTGGTGACCTTGAAACTGATGATCCGGGGCAACATCACGGACAGTCTGGCGGCGGCCAGTCAAGGCCTGATTTCTGTGCTGGTATTACTGATTACGCCGGGTGTGGTCGGTGTGTTCTTTGTCGCGGATCAGTTTTCGGGGCAGTGGCTGGCCGTGGCCGTGGCGCTGGTGGTGGGTACTTTGCTCAGTGTATTGACGACCCTCTGGCTGATGAGCTCCGTGGCGAAGGCCGACGATAAGGAGGCCGGGCATGACGGAACTCAGTGATCGGCTTTCCCGCCTGATGGAGGTATGGCTGTCAGGGCCCATGTTGTCGATTGGCCTGACCCTGGCGGCTTTTATTGCCGCCCAGTGGCTGTTTACGAAATGCCGGCGCCCGCTGTGGATGCCACCGGTATTGATTGCGGCGGTCATCCTGGCGGTTGTTGTCTGGGTTTCCGGCATCGGCTTTTCCCAGTATCAGCAGGGCGCCCGCTGGCTGACCGTATTGCTGGGGCCTGCCACGGTGGCACTGGGTGTTCCTTTGTACCAGCAGATGCATCATATTCGCGCGTTGTGGCGTCCGATTCTGTTCACTCTGCCGGTGGCGGCCACACTGGCGGCCGGCTACGCCCTGGGTATTGCCTGGCTGATGGGGGCCTCACCCTTGGTGCTGGCTTCTCTGGCGTCAAAATCGGTAACCGCACCCATTGCCATGGGTATAACCGAACAACTGGGCGGCTCCGTCTCGCTGACTCTGGGCGGTCTGTTGATCACCGGTGTGCTGGCATCGCTGTTTGTAGACTGGTGTGCGAAGTGGCTGAACATCAAAGATGACCGGATCATCGGTTTTGCCCTGGGCCTGAACGGGCATGCTATCGGAACCGCCCGGGCTTTCGAGATCAGCCCGATGGCCGGGGCTTTCTCCTCATTGGGCATGGGGTTGACCGGCGTGTTCACCGCATTGTTCCTGCCCCTGGCCTTCATGCTGATTGCTTAACGAACAGTCACAGAAAAAAATGCTTCCAGGGGTTGCAAACGTTCCTGCAAATGACAATACTTATCACTCACGTTCGAGCGTCAGTGAGAAAGCCATTATGTACGTTTGTCTCTGCCAGGGTGTAACCGACCGGGAAATTCGCGAAGCCGCCGACAACGGCGTTAACTCCATGCGCCAGCTTGGCAAAGAGCTTGGTGTTGGTCGACAGTGTGGCCGATGCGCCTGTAGCGCTCGCGAAATCCTCAGAGAATCCCGCAGGCCGGATTACCTGGCTCTGGCAAATCTGCTGGCCCAGCCCGCCTGATCGCTTTCTGTTCAGCACTGGTGAAAGCCCGGCTTCGCTAATTGCATCTCTCTCGCATCAGTGATTTTTTCTTGTCGCCAAACGGACTATGCTTGTGGGTTAACGCACAAGCATCATAAGGAATCTATGTCATGAAAGGCGACAAAAAAGTCATTCAGTACCTTAACAAGGCCCTCGCCAACGAACTGACTGCCATCAACCAGTACTTCCTGCATTCCCGCATGTACAAGGACTGGGGCATTACCAAGCTGGCAGATAAAGAGTACGAAGAGTCCATTGATGAAATGAAGCACGCCGATCAGTTGATCGAGCGTATTCTGTTTCTCGAAGGCTTGCCTAACCTGCAGGATCTGAACAAGCTGCTCATCGGCGAAAACGTTGAAGAAATGATTGCATGCGATCTCAAGCTCGAGATTGCCGGCCATGCTGATTACAAGGAAGCCGTTGCCTATTGTGATCAGGTTGGCGACTACACCAGCCGGGAACTCTTCCGCAGCATCCTGGAAAGCGAAGAAGGGCATATTGACTGGCTTGAAACCCAACTGGAAATGATTTCCCAGATGGGCATCCAGAACTATATTCAGCTGCAGTCAGCGGCCGAGTAACAGGCTTGTGTCAGGGCAGGCGGTTTATGAACGCGCGCCTGCCCTGTTCCAGAAGCCCCTGTTTTAAAGCCAGTCATTCAGCATGATTCCGATACCCACCCGTTCTATGCGGTGGTTATAGTCAATAAGACTTTCTCCATACCCGTTGTAATACTGGATAAATCCTTTGACGGTATCCCCCAGGGGAAAGCTGTAACCAAGCTCCACGGAAGTATGGTTGTCGTCTGACCGCAGGTTATTCAGAAGCTTCAGTGACAGCGTCTGATCTTCAGACGGTTTATAAACCGCATGATAACTGGCATAGCCCAGGTACTTTTCGATATCCACGTTGTCGTCATCGCTGCCGCTTTCGGGCAACCGGTACCAGGGCCTGACCATAAACGCCCAGCGGTCATAACTGTATGTGGCAGACGCCGTAATCCGGTTCCAACTTCGCGAGCGTGGGTCTGACTGGCCATTGGACTGGTGGTTGAAGCCCAGTGTCACCCTGTTGAGCGTGCCCGGCCCGATCTTCCAGTCCAGTTGGCGACGGAAGAAGATCTCTGGCTCATAGGTGGTTTCGCGAAAAGGCGCAGACTCGTCCTGATTGTAGACCTGCCAGAACGAATTTTGTGTGTAACCAAACCACAGGGTTGTACGCTCGTCGAAAAGACCGGTTAAAAGCGGAACCTTGAAGCTGATCTGGTACTTGGCTTCTTCGTTGGCCAGCTCATAGTCGTAACCGGTAGCCGCATGCTGTGGGCTGACCGGGCGCGGATTGGGGTCGTTCACCCAGGTGAGTGGCAGAATGTAATTGGGCCGGTGAGTCACAAAGCCATCGGTAAAAGAAAATATTGCGCGTTCCGCAGACTGGCTTTCGCCGATCAGTTTGTCGGTGCTTTCTGATGTCTCTTCCGAAGTCTTGTCGTCACTTTCCTCATCTGATTCCTCCTCTGTAACCCGAGGGGCATACAAGGCGTCGTAACAATCCAGTCTTTGTTCATCGCCGCTGATCAGAGCGCAGTTTGCTGAAGTTTCGGCGCTGATTTCCTGAGCCATGCCTGAAACGCTGGTTATGAGCAGTGGCACGGCTGCAGTGGTGACGGAGATGCAATGTCTTATCAAGTGCATAGGTGCCCTCATTGGCTGACCGTAAAGCTGAGCCAGGTGTTGGCTATGCCATAAACCCACACGCCAAGCAGTGTAATGGTGAGAAGAATAAAAATAATTCTATGGCGGGTGCGACGCTGTTCACTGGCGGTCACTACCCATCGCAGGTACATCAGGCCGATGAAGCTCAGGAAAACACCCAGGCTGGCGGCTGCGGGAATGAGCAGCCAGGTAGCGCTCAACGCCTCTCCTGAACCGGCGCGATTGCTGAACCAGGCCATGGAAATCAACAGGATGGCGAGAGAGGAAAATTCAGTGATCAGCAGGTTTTTACGCATAAACAGGCTCATTTTCGGAGTAAACGGTGTATGGTAACCGGAAATGATAGCGGTTGCTCAGACGCGGCTAAACTGTCCTTAATCTGGTTGAAATCAATTTCTGTCCGCGCCTGTCGGTTTTTTTGCGCAGGCCTAATGGCTATAATGCGGCGTCTTAAAGATTATAACGCTCAAATGCGAGGTGCATTGTGAAGATGAAGAGAGTCCTGGCTGTTGTTCTGCTTGGTGTTGGCCTGGCTGCCGGCACGGCACTGGCAAGTGTTGAAGATGAAATTCGTGACCGCATCGCGCCGGTCGGGGAAGTCTGTGTACAGGGTGATGACTGCGGCTCTGCGGCCGCTGCGCCTGCTCAGGCTGCCAGTTCCGGGCCTCGTTCAGGCCAGGCTGTTTATGATGCCGCGTGTTCAGCGTGCCACGCCTCCGGTGTTGCCGGCGCTCCGATTATGGGTGACACCGATGCCTGGGCTCCTCGCATCGACAAGGGTATGGAAACGTTGACCAATCACGCGCTCAATGGCTTTAATGCCATGCCAGCTCGTGGGGCGTGTTCAGATTGCTCTGATGACGAGATCGTTGCCGCTATCGAGTACATGGTAGACGAGAGCCAGTAAATTTTTCTGGTCAGCGCCAAAGCAAAAGCCCCGCCTTGAAGTGGGGCTTTTTTGTTTCCTGGGTCAGAGGCCCAGGTCACCGAGCAGAGCGCTGAGCGTGGCTTTTCCTTTTTTCTGGTTGGCTTCCTGATCAAGATCCCCCACGCCTTCCCATTTCAGATCTTCTTCTGGCAGTTCATCCAGAAACCGGCTGGGAATGGTCTCCAGTTTTTCACCGTATTGTTTCCTCGATGCTGCGTAGGTCAGCGACAGGGTCTCCCGCGCCCGGGTAATGCCTACATACATCAGTCGCCGCTCTTCTTCTATATTGCCTTCTTCAATGCTGCTGCGGTGGGGCAGGATTTCTTCCTCCAGGCCCATGATGAACACATGAGGGAACTCCAGGCCTTTTGAGGCGTGCAGGGTGAGTAGTTGCACCTTGTCACTGTCATCCTCCTCTTCCTTCTGTTCCATCATGTCCCGCAGGATCAGCTTGGTGATGGCGTCTTCAATGCCGATTTCATCGGCTGTGCCCTTGTCGTTATCCAGCATGCGCTGGATCGATTCCACCAGGTACCAGATGTTTTCCATCCGCCGCTCGGCCTGTTTCGGGCTGCCGGAATGCTGGTGCAGCCATTCTTCGTACTCGATGTCGGTGAACATCTGTTTGATGACTGGAATGGGGTTTTCCGAGAACAGCCGTTCACAGGTGGCGTCCACCCAGTGAGCAAAGCGGCGTAGCTTGTCCAGGCCCTTCTCCGTCACATGCGTTTCGGCGCCCATGTCGCCCAATGACTTGAACAGACTGACATTCCGGGAGCGGGAATAATGGCTGAGTTGTTCCAGCGTACGCGGGCCGATTTCCCGTCGGGGCACGTTCACCACACGCAGGAAAGCCGCGTTGTCATCCGGGTTGATCATCAGCCGCAGATACGACATGGCATCCTTGATCTCGTTCTTCGAGAAAAACGACTGGCCGCCGGAGATGCGGTAGGGAATCTGGTAGGCCTGTAACTTCATTTCCAGCAGGCGGGCCTGGTGGTTGCCCCGGTACAGCACGGCGAAATCCCGGAAATCGAGGCCGTTTTTCAGTTTCTGATCGATGATCTCGGTGGCTATCCGATCGGCTTCAGCATCTTCGTTGCGACAACGGATGATGCGGATTTCCTCACCGATGGTGTGATCGCTCCACAAAGCTTTTTCGAAAACGTGCGGGTTGTTGGCGATCACCGTGTTGGCGCTGCGCAGGATACGGCTGGTGGAGCGATAGTTCTGCTCCAGTTTGACGATCTTCAGGCTGGGGAAATCTTCTTTCAGTTGTGCCAGGTTTTCCGGGCGGGCCCCGCGCCAGGCGTAAATGGACTGGTCATCGTCGCCCACCACGGTAAAGGCCGCCCGTTCGGCCACCAGCAGTTTCACCAGCTCGTACTGGCACAGGTTGGTGTCCTGATATTCGTCGACCAGCATGTAGCGGATTTTCCGACGCCACTTGGCCAGCACATCCGGATTATCCCGGAACAGCTGTACCGGCAGCAGAATAAGGTCGTCAAAATCGACCGCGTTATAGGCTTTCAGGTATTCGCTGTAATACTTGTAGATGATGGCAATGCGTTGTTCCCGTTCATCTGCCGCCTTGCTCCGGGCCTCTGCCGGGCTGCGCATGGCATTTTTCCATGACGAAATGGTCATCTGCACGTCGTTGAGCTCGTCGCCAGCATCGGCGCTGGCCTCGCGCATCATCAAATCCTGTAGCAGAGCCTTGGCGTCTTCGGCATCGAAAATGGAGAAGCCGGGGTGGTACCCCAGGTGCGTGTGCTCCTCCCGGATCATGTTCAGGCCCAGGTTGTGGAAGGTGGAGACAATCAGGCCGCGGGTCTTGCCCTTGTCGACAATTTTTCCCACCCGCTCTTTCATTTCCCGGGCGGCTTTGTTGGTGAAGGTCACCGCCGCAATGTGTCGGCCGGGAATGCCCAGCTCTTCAATCAGGTAGGCAATCTTGCGGGTTATCACGCTGGTTTTTCCGCTGCCTGCCCCGGCCAGCACCAGCATGGGGCCGTCAGCGTAACGAACCGCTTCGTGTTGTCTGGGGTTGAGCTTGTTCACAATTTTTGACCAAACCGGGTGGCGGGGGAGGATTTTGTCGAGTCTGGCTATTCTACACCAGACAGAAGATCAGGTATCGACTACCCTTTATGGAGTTAATGCGCCTTATACCCGAACAACGGATTCTTCTTGATGCCTCTGCCTTTGGATTCCAGAGCTGACCGGGTGCGCCTGCTGTGGTGCTGACCCCCGAATACACGGATTTTCTGTGGTTTGAGGCCATGTTGTCGCAAGATCCGGAAATCAGTCCGGATGCCATCTGGTGCCCGGATCTGGTGGATTGCGACGATCTGATTCGCAACGCAAGCTTTGACGTTATTGTCTGGGATTGTGCCTTTCATGGCAGCTCGGAAGCCGCGTTTCTGCAGTATCTCGGTGCGGCCAGTGAAGATAAACCGGTGCTTGCCGTCAGTTCCGAGCCTGCCGCTGAAAAGGCCGGGGCGCTGACTGAGTGTGGCGCAGTGGATTATCTGTGCCGACAAACCCTGGACCGCTGGAATTTCTGCCGCGCCGTCAAATACCTGTGGTACCGGGAAAAGCTGTCCGAATCGGCCCATGGTCAACTGGGCCGGGAAGTGGCCAGTGGTTTCATTAACCGGGATCTGTTTTTTGCCCGCCTCCGCCAGGCATTGCTGCGGGCAGAACGGTCGGAGCATCGACTGGCTCTGTTGCACCTGAACATTGATGATTTTCGCAGCATCAATGAATCCTTCGGCTATCAGCAAAGTGACCAGTTGCTCCTGAGCCTGGCCGAGCACTTGCGTGTGCGCCTCCGGCGGGTGGATTCACTGATGCGTATTGGTGGCGATGAGTTGGCCATTATCGTCGAAAAGGTGGAAGACTCGCAGGACCTTACCCGGCTTATCCGCAGTCTGGTGGCTGCTCTGGATGAGCCTCTCACCATTGATGGCCAGAAACTTGTCGTCAATGTGAGCATCGGTGTGGCCACTTATCCGGAAGCGGGGGACAGCGCCGAGAACCTGTTGCGACGTGCCAACCGGGCAATGTTTGCGGCCAAGCGCGACCCTGGCACAAGCTATCGTTTTTACGATCGCCAGCTTCATATCAATGCGGGGCATCAGCTCCGGATTGAGGCCGATTTGCGCAATGCCCTGCGCGGTGGGGAGCTGGAGTTGTATTACCAGCCCCGTATTGATCTGGCCACGGAAGAGGTGCGTGGGGTTGAATGCCTGTTGCGCTGGAATCATCCAGAGCGTGGGTTGGTTATGCCGGACAGCTTCATCCCGGTTGCCGAGCGTAGCGGGCTGATTGTGCCCATTGGCTACTGGGTGATCGAACAGGCCTGCCAGCGGTTGCAGGATTGCCAGGAGCTCGGACTGCCGCCAATGGTGTTTGCCGTCAATCTGTCGTTCCGGCAGTTCCACGACCGGAAAATGACCGAAACCATTTTCCGTATTATTTTTAACAGCAACGTCGATACCGGCCTGCTGGAGCTGGAGCTGACAGAAAGCGCCATGATGCACGATCCGGACTACGCCCAGCGCTGCCTGCGCGAGCTCAGCCAGTTGGGCATCAGTTTTGCGCTGGATGACTTTGGTACGGGCTTTTCCTCGCTCAGCAACCTGCAACATCTGCCCATCTCGCTGGTGAAAATCGACAAGTCGTTCGTGCAGGATCTGGGCGAGTCCGCAGATGCCGAACACATCATTCGAGCCATCATCAGCCTTGCTCACAGCCTGCAGATCAGCGTGGTCGCCGAGGGCGTGGAAACTGAAAGCCAGCTGGAATTCCTGCGTCACCAGCATTGTGATGAAATCCAGGGTTACTATTATGCCCGCCCCATGCCCTGGCAGGATCTTGTGCAATTCCTCGACAGGCGTAATCAGTTCGCTTGCTTGCAGAACTGAGGCGCTGTACCTTTCTCCGTTAATCTGATCCCCGAGCAAGTGACCGAGGTTGCATGAACAGTATTTCCAGCCGCATTGCGGACGAACTGGGTGTCCGCGAACAACAGGTTAACGCCACCATCACCCTTCTGGATGAGGGTGCCACCGTTCCCTTTATTGCCCGCTACCGGAAAGAGATTACCGGCTCGCTGGATGACAGCCAGTTGCGTAATCTGGAAGAGCGCCTGCGTTATCTGCGGGAGCTGGAAGACCGGCGAGCAACGGTGCTCAAAAGCATTGAAGAGCAGGGCAAGCTGACCGACGAGCTGCGCTCGGACATTGAGGCAGCGGATACCAAGAATCGACTTGAAGACCTTTACCTGCCCTACAAGCCCAAGCGCCGTACCAAGGCCCAGATCGCCCGGGAAGCGGGATTGGAACCACTGGCTGATACGCTGTATGAGGATCCGACGGTCGACCCGGAGACGACGGCCGCTGATTACCTGAATGCCGAAGCAGGCATTGAAGACGCCAAATCGGCACTGGATGGTGCCCGTTACATCCTGATGGAGCGTTTCGCCGAGGACGCTGAACTGCTGGGAACCCTGCGGGATTTCATCTGGCAGCAGAGCAATCTGAAAGTCACGGTCGTGCCGGGCAAGGAAAGCGAAGGCGCGAAATTCCGGGATTACTTTGACCATGTCGAGCCCCTCCGGAAAGTGCCCTCGCACCGTGCGCTGGCCATTCTGCGTGGCCGCAACGAGGGCGTACTGGCTTATTCACTGGTGGTGGGTGATGGCGAGGAAGATCGTCGGCAACCGCATCCGGCCGAGCAGCGTATTGCCGCACGCTGGGACATTCAGGACAGGGGCCGGGCCGCCGACAAATGGTTGTCGGACGTCGTGCGCTGGACCTGGCGGGTCAAACTCGCCACCCAGATTGAAACCGACCTGATGGCCCAGGTACGTGAAGCGGCGGAGGCCGAAGCCATCAACGTCTTTGCCGCCAATCTCAAAGATTTGTTGTTGCTGGCACCGGCCGGCCCCCGGCCAACCCTTGGCCTGGATCCGGGGCTGCGTACGGGGGTAAAAGTGGCGGTCATCGATGGCACCGGCGAAGTGTCGGACCACGGCGCGATCTATCCCCACGCCCCGAAAAACCAGTGGGACAAATCCATCGAGCAGATGGCTGCCTGGTGTCGGAAATACAATATTGAGTTGGTCGCCATCGGTAATGGTACCGCTTCGCGGGAAACCGAAAAGCTGGTGGCGGATCTGAGCAAACGGTACCCCGAGCTGAAACTGGCGCGCATTATTGTCAGTGAATCCGGTGCCTCGATTTATTCGGCATCCGAATTTGCCTCCCGGGAATTGCCGGATCTGGACGTTACCATTCGCGGTGCGGTATCGATTGCCCGCCGCCTGCAGGATCCACTGGCCGAACTGGTGAAGATAGAGCCCAAATCCATTGGTGTGGGCCAGTACCAGCATGATGTTTCCCAGGTACAGCTGTCCCGCAGCCTGGACGCCGTAGTGGAAGACTGCGTAAATGGCGTCGGTGCCGATCTGAATACTGCTTCGGTACCGCTGCTGACCCGGGTATCTGGTCTGAACGCCAGCATCGCCCGTAACATTGTCGAGTTTCGCAGTCAGAACGGCATGTTTACCAACCGCAAACAACTGCTGAAGGTGCCACGCCTGGGCGACCGTACGTTTGAACAGGCCGCCGGTTTCCTGCGTATTGCCGGTGGTGAAAATCCGCTGGATCGTTCCTCAGTACACCCGGAAGCCTATGGCGTGGTGGAAGCCATTGCCACAAAGAATGGCCGCAAAGTGGAAGGCATTGTTGGCGATTCCGCCTTCCTGCGTGGCCTGAACCCGCAGGACTACGTGACCGAGCAGTTCGGGTTGCCCACGGTGAAAGATATTATTGCCGAGCTGGAAAAGCCGGGGCGTGACCCGCGCCCGGAATTCCGCTTTGCCAGTTTCGAAGAAGGGGTGGAAACCCTGAACGATCTGAAGCCTGGCATGGTACTGGAAGGTTCGGTGACCAACGTGACCAATTTCGGCGCGTTCGTGGATATCGGTGTGCATCAGGATGGTCTGGTGCACATTTCCGCTCTGTCGCACAGTTTCATCAAAGATCCCCGGGAAGTGGTCAAGGCCGGGGACATTGTGAAGGTGAAAGTGATGGAAGTGGATATCCCCCGTAAGCGGATCGCTCTGTCCATGCGTATGGACGATGAGCCAGGCGCAGAAGCCCCGGCCAGACCGGCCCGCGACAGAAACGCCAGTCGCAACCGTCCGGCTCGTAAACCGCAGGGTGGTCAGCCACAGAAAACCTCTCAGGGGGCCATGGCAGGCGCGCTGGCTGAGGCCATGGCGTCAGCCAGCAAAGGCCGTTAACCTTATTCCCAGATTCACCGGCGCCTGCCACCGGCATTGTCAGGCAGGCGCGTCGACAGGAGTTCAACATGGCACAATCCCGCCACGCTCTGTTTCATCAGTTTGCGGCAACTGACTGGGACGGCTTTCTTAAAGGGGTTGAAAAAGAAGGCTTGCGGGTGGATGGCGATGGTTTTATCGCCCAGACGCCGCACCCGAAGGCACTGGGGTCGACACTGACGCACCCCAGAATCACCACAGATTACTCCGAAGCCCTTCTGGAACTGATCACGCCGGTGTGCACCAGCACCAGTGCCATGCTGGAATCGCTCCGTGATACCCACCGTTTCGTGCAGCAGAACCTGGGTGATGAAGTGTTCTGGGCGGCCAGTATGCCGTGCGAAATCGACGGTGATGAGAGTATCCCGATCGCGCAATACGGCAGCTCCAATACCGGTATGCTCAAGCACGTATACCGGCAGGGGCTGGCGGTGCGTTATGGCCGGATTATGCAGAGTATTGCCGGCGCCCACTACAATCTCTCTTTTCCCGACAGTTTCTGGCGCAAGTGGCAGCAGGTCACCGGCAACAACGACAGCCTGCAGGATTTCAAATCCGACCAGTACTTCTGGCTGATCCGCAATTTCCGCCGTCGCAGCTGGTTGCTGATGCTGTTGTTCGGTGCCTCACCGGCGCTGGATGCCAGTTTTGTTGCCGGTATGAAGCATGATCTCCGCCGCTTTGATAATCGTACCTGGTACGGTGAGCACGCCACTTCTTTGCGCATGGGCGATCTGGGGTACCACAATAATGCTCAGGCCTCTCTGAATATCTGTTTCAACGAGCTGGAATCCTACAGCCGGACTCTGGAGCGGGCCATACACACCAACTGGCCGGCCTATGAGGCCATTGGCACACGCCGGGGAAATGACTTCATTCAGCTCAACACCAGTGTGCTGCAGATCGAGAATGAGTATTACAGTGCTGTTCGTCCGAAACGCACCACTCAGCCCGGGGAGAAGCCCATCCAGGCGCTGGATGCCCGTGGTGTCGAGTATATTGAGGTTCGCTGTCTCGATCTGGACCCGTTTTCACCCACCGGGGTGACCCGGGAGCAAATCGATTTCCTGGATCTGTTCCTGCTGGACTGTCTGCTGTCTGACTCGCCGATAATCAGCGATGAGGAATGCGAGCGTCTGGATGACAACTACAACGATGTGATTGCCTCTGGCCGCTGGCAGGATCTGAAACTGTGTCGTGCCGGTGAACACGTGCCGGCGGGTACGGCGGCGCGCGATCTGCTGCAGCAGTTGCAACCCCTGGCCGAGCTCCTGGATAGCTGGGATGACGGTGAACACTATCAATCAGCCCTCAGGGCCCAGAGTGACAAGCTGCAGGGGCAGGACTGGTCGGTGCCTTCGGTAAAAGTACTGGAGGCCATGACGGCGTCCGGCATGGGGCATCGCGACTGGGTGCAATCGATATCCAGAGAGCATCAGCAAACCCTGGTTAACGAAACCCTGTCACCGCAAGTGCTGGCAGATTATCAGACCATGACCCGGGAATCCCTGGCGGAGCAGGAGGCGATCGAAGCGGCGGATGACAAGCCGTTTGCCCGGTTTCTGGAAGATTATCTGAAGGCATGACCCTTTCGGGCCATGCCTTCAGATATTACCGCTGGACGACGTATTCGGTGAAGAACACGCTGGTGATGGTCTCGTCCGTTTGCTGTTCTTCCAGAACCTGATTGATGCGCTTGGTGGCATCCTCTACAAGCGCCTGTTGCCCTTCTTCGGAGTTCACCCATTCCGGGTCAGTCTGCTCGCCGAACAGCATGATCAGCTCATGCCGGAGTCTGGGCATGTGGGCTTCCACCGCTGGCCGGGTCGTTTCCGCCGAGACGCGGATGGTAACGGCCGCTTTCAGGTAGCTGATCTTGCTGCCCGGCTGACCGATATGGGTCACAAAAGCCGGTTCCATGGCAATGTAGTCGGTGAACCGTTCTTCGGCCTCCTCTTCGTTTTCGGCCTGTTCAGCTTCCTCGTCCTGAGCACTTGCGGGCCACGCAAGTACCGAACATAACAGGAAAATCAGGGTCAGTAGGGCGGGTCTGTTAATGGTCATAGGATTGGGGTTCTTCATGGGTTAGGATTGTGTCCATTAATTTATGTAGTCCACATGATGATTCCGGGGTGACGTTTTGACAAGCAGATGGGTATTCGGGCTCGTTTTTCTGGTGTGCGCGGCGCTGCTGGCGACCGCTTTTTACATGGAATACGTGATGGGGCTGGAGCCCTGCCCTTTGTGCTGGTTACAGCGGTTTGCGTTTGTGGGCGTTGGTCTGGTCAGTCTGATTGCGTTTTTGCATAACCCGTCGGGCTTCGGTAATCGCGTTTATGGTTTTTTTCTGGCACTTGCCGCAGGTGCCGGTCTGGGTGTGGCGGGCCGCCAGCTCTGGTTGCAGAGTTTGCCGGCTGACCAGGCACCGGCCTGCGGCCCGTCAGTAGACTACATGCTGGATGTTCTGCCGTGGTTTGAGGTGCTTACCACGGCGCTGAGAGGCACCGGAGATTGTGCGGCGGTAGTCTGGCGTTTTCTGGGTATCAGCATACCGGGCTGGACAGCACTGTTTTTTGCTGTGTTGATTCTGGTAGGCCTGGTAATGGTGTTTCGCCGCTATCGACCAAAGAGCTGGTTGCTGCGCTGAAACAGTTGCGGGTTCGGGTAGCCATGGGGTAAGTTGATGGTTGCCAAAAACAACCATATGCGGGTCTGATGGCCAGGCTGTGGCGGTCAGAGATTGAGAGGAGACGGGGTCATGTTGGAGAATTGCAGGAATGCCAGGGAGCGTTGGGGCGGTGTCAGTGATTTGATTGATCGCTGGCTCAAGGAGCGTCAGGAATTGCTGGTTCACTATTGCGCCCTGTCTGGCGAGAGTGACCGGGAAGAGATTGAATCATTGCAGCAGAAATGCGTTCGGCTGTGTGAGCTATTGCTGGATTATGTGTCGGCCGGCCATTTCGAGGTTTATGAACAGTTGATTCAGGAAGCCCGTGAATTCAATGATGGCGGCCTGGAACTGGCTGCCAGAGTGTACCCGCAAATCGAAAAAACCACGGAAGTGGCCCTGAGCTTTAACGATCGGATAGACGACCAGTCTCTGAGTGCACAGAACGCAGACGAGCTTTTCGCTGAACTGTCGAAGCTTGGAGAAGCTCTGGAAAACCGGTTCGAAATGGAAGATGTACTGATTGACCAGTTGCACAATGCTCACGCCGGCAAGCTGGAGTCAGCCTGACCCAGAACTGCATGGGTAGCCGAATCAGAAATGGCCCGGGAAACCGGGCCATTTTTTTAGCGGCCGGCGAAATTATTCGTCGGGATTGACGGCCAGCAGTTCCACATCAAATACCAGGGTTGCGTTGGGGCCGATCGCCTGGTTGCCGCCCTGGCCATAGGCCAGATCGGATGGAATGTAGAGCTTGTACCGGGCGCCTTCATTCATCAGTTGCAGCCCTTCTGTCCAGCCCGGAATAACCTGGCTCAGACCAAAGGTGACGGGTTGTCCCCGTTCCCGTGAACTATCGAACACCTCACCGCTGATCAGTTCGCCCGTATAGTGCACCTGCACCTGATCGGTGGCTCCCGGGCTTTCACCGTCACCTTCTTCAATCACTTCGTATTGCAGGCCGGATTCGGTGCTCTGCACGCCTTCACGCTCGGCGTTTTCCGCCAGGAAGGCTTCGCCGGCTTCGCGATTCTTTTGTGCCAGCTCATTCTGCTGGCCTTGCTGCTCTTCCTGGAGTTGCTGCTGATACGCCATCAGCGCTTCGCGGATCTCGTCACGGTTCAGGCGCTGGACCTCTTCATCGCCGGAATGGCCGTGTTCAATCCCTTGCAGAAACTGCTCCATCTTCAGGTCGGGCAGATCATCGGTCATGCGCTCGCCCATAACCAGGCCCATGCCATAGCTGACTTTTTCCGCAGTGGACTCCAGTGCCGGATCTTTCGGCTCCTCCTGGGCGGTACTGCAACCGGCAACGAGGCCGGTTATGGCAATTGCTAACAGGGTTTTCTTCATGGTTGTGTCCTTTGCCGTTTCATGAACCGTTATTGGCCGGGTTGTTACCCAGCGAAAAGGGCGCTTTATAAGGTGCTTGCCAGTCATCGCCGGACTCACCGGGTGGGTTTTCCCGGGGAGCAGGTGCGCCTGGCCGCTCAATGGCCAGGGCATTCCATGGCCCCTGAGGCGGTGGCGTATCGGCATAGTGCCAGTTACCGTCGGTATCCTGCCATTTGAAAACAACCTCGGGGCCCTCAGTGGCAATGGGTGAGGGCAGCAAGCCTTCGAAAGCGGGTATTTCCTGTGCTGTTATGCCGGCGTTCGGCTCGGTAACCTGCTCCGGGTCGCCCAGGCCGAAAAAGATAAGCACCAGTAACAGCCCCAATGCGGGGAATGCGAGGCGAATCAGCCATTTCATCAACATTACGCCTGCGCTCCGACGGGGCTGGTGGCCAGTTGCGCGGCCAGCTGTACGAGTGTACTCCGGGTATCCCGGGTGAGACTCCGGCCCGGCGCTGCGGCCAACAGATTTTGCTGAATGGCCTCGGTGCAATTATCCATGGCGCCGGTCTCCGGGTTCGGTTGGTTCAGTGCCTGCCAGGCAAGGGCCAGTTCAGTTTGTTCGGCTTTCAGTTCTGCATCCGCCAGAGCCTCCCGCAGCCCCCGGTATTGCTCTGATTGCCGGGGGATCGATTTTCTGGCTGAGCGAATGCTACCGGTTACACGACTGCGCCACTCTGTTACCTTAGCATCCTCAACGCCAGTGAACCGCTGCCCGTTCAGCCCCAGCCAGCCGGCACAAAGGATGCGGGTGACGCTCCAGCCTTTTGCCTGCAGCTCCAGGCAGGCTTCAACCACATGCGGGTTTTGCCAGCAAGTCAGCGCATAACGCCAGAGCGGGTTATCGGTTGGCAGTGCCTCCGGTACATTCAGTGGCTCAGGCAGTGGTTCAGGCTCCAGACGGGTCATGACAGGACGCATCCCTGGCGGCAATCTATTGATAAAAGAAAGCTATGTTAACGATAACCGATCTCAGTTTACAACGAAGTGGCGTCTGGTTGCTAGAAGGCGTCAACCTGACAGTTCAGCCGGGCCAGCGTGTGGCCATCGTCGGCGCCAATGGTGCCGGTAAGTCCAGCCTGTTCCAGCTTCTGCTGGGCCAGTTGGCGCCGGAGCAGGGCAACTTTTCCTTGCCCGGTGGCTGCCGTATTGCCCACATGGCACAGGAGTTTGAAGCCTCCAGCCGCTCGGCCCGGGATTTCGTACTTGACGGCGATTTCGAGCTCCGGCGCATGGAGCGTGAGCTGGCCGATGCCGAGGCTGCCGGTGATGATCACGAAGCAGCCCGCGTGCATGGTGAGCTGGACGTTCACGAGGCCTGGTCGGCTCCGAGGCGGGCTGAAACCCTGCTGCGCGGGCTGGGTTTTGCCGACAGCGATACTGATCGGCCGGTCTCGGCGTTTTCCGGTGGCTGGCGTATTCGTCTCAATCTGGCGCAGGCGTTGATGCGGCCCTCTGATCTTTTGTTGCTGGATGAGCCGACCAACCACCTGGATCTTGATGCCTGCCTGTGGCTGGAGAACTGGCTGCGCCGTTATACCGGCACACTGTTATTCATTTCCCACGACCGGGATTTCATGGACCGGGTGGCCACGCATCTGGTGCACTTCGATAACCGGAAACTGGAACTTTACACCGGCAACTATTCCGCCTTCGAAACCCAGCGTAGCGAGCGGCTGGCACTGCAACAGGCCAACTATGAGCGCCAGCAGGCGCAGATTGCCGAAATTCAGCGTTTTATTGACCGCTTCCGGGCCCAGGCCACCAAGGCCCGGCAGGCCCAGAGCCGGGTCAAGGCGCTTGAGCGGATGGAGAAAATTGCCCCGGCGCATATTGATTCGCCGTTCAGCTTCGAATTTCCGGTAGCAGACAAGGTCTCCAACCCCTTGTTATCCATTCGTCACGGCGTGGCAGGTCATGGTGAAACACCGGTACTGAAAGATATCAACGTCACTCTGCTGCCCGGCTCACGCATCGGTTTGCTTGGCCCGAACGGTGCCGGTAAGTCCACGTTTATGGATGCGTTGCTCGGCACCGGGACGCTGCTATCTGGCGAGCGCACCTGTGGTGAGCATCTGGCCATCGGCTATTTTGCCCAGCATCAGCTTGAAGCGCTGGATCTGGATGCCAGTCCGTTCCTGCATTTGCAGCGCCTGGCGCCGAATGCATCGGAACAGAAGGTGCGGAATTTTCTCGGTGGTTTTGACTTTCACGGTGATGAGGCGTTGACCCCGATTCGCTCGTTTTCCGGTGGTGAGAAGGCCCGGGTGGCGCTGGCGGTTATTGCCTGGCAAAAACCCAACCTGTTACTGCTGGATGAGCCGACCAACCACCTGGATCTGGAAATGCGTCAGGCGCTGACTATGGCGTTGCAGAACTTTGAGGGCGCCATTGTGGTGGTGTCCCACGACCGGCATCTGTTGCGCAATACGGTGGACGACTTCTGGCTGGTGTGTGATGGCACCGTTGGTGAATACGATGGTGATCTGGAAGACTACGAACGCTGGCTGGCTGATCGCCGCAAGGATGACGAAGCCCCGCCTCAGCGTCAGGTCATCGGAGAGGAAGGCGGAGCTGGCACGGAGTCTGGTGCGGCAACGCTGACCGCCGATGAGCGCAAGGCCCGTAAGCGAGAGGAAGCGGCGATGCGCAAAAAGCTCAGCCCGTTTCGCAAACAGCAGGTCAGTCTGGAAACGCAGATGGAAAAGCTTCAGAAGAAGCTGGGTGAAGTAGAGCGGGCGCTGGCCGATCCGGTTCTGTATGAGGAGTCCAGCAAAATCCGTCTCAAGGAGCTTCTTGGTGAACAGGCCGGATTAAAACGGAAACTGGAAGACGCGGAAAGCGAGTGGCTGGATGTCAGTGAGACAGTCGAGGACATGGAAGCCCGGCTGTCGGTCTGAAGCAAGGTGATCGGCACCCGGCGGTTAGCGGGTGCTGATTTCCAGAGTGAAGTTCTGTCTGGTGAGAAAATCCTGCTCGTTTTCCAGATCTGCCAGTGTGAGGGGCCGTTTATCCAGCCAGCCCTGGGGAAATTCTACCACCAGGCGGTTCTGGGTGGCGTGCAGGGTCAATGATGGTGGTGGCTCCTGGTTGCGAGGGTGTTGGATCAACACCGCCAGTCGAACCAGAACGCACAGGTAACGGAGTCTGGATTTGTCTTCCGGCTCGATATCATCCAGTACGGCTGACGAGAATTTGCGCCGATGCCCGCGCACCAGCGTGGCCAGATCTTTCTGGAAATGCTGGCTGAACCCGGGTAAGTCTGAGTAGCGCAAGAGGTAAGCGCCGTGTTTGTGGTACTGGCTGTGGGAAATGGTCAGGCCGATTTCATGCAGTCGACAGGCCCACCGCAATACGTCTTCATCGGTGGCAGTGCGCAAACCCCATTGGTCGGCCACCTGTTCCCAGGCAGCAATGGCGGTTTGCTCAACCGCCGCACCATGCGCCTGGTCTACATGATAGCGTTCCTGCAGTGCGGCAATGGTTCTCTCCCGGACATCTTCGTGCTGAATACGACCAACGATGTCGTAAAGCAATCCTTCGCGCAGAGCGCCATCGGCAAATGTCATCGCACTGATCTCCAGAGAACGGAATGCGGCCAGCAGAATGGCAAAGCCGGCGGGGAAGATGCTCTGGCGGTCGGGTCTGACGCCCAGATCTGCCAGTTTTTCTGTTCTGCCAAGACTGATCAGCCGCTTGCGCAGCTCTTCCATGGCTTCGCGGGTAATGGTGCCATCGGTAATCTTCAGTGTGGCCAGAACACTGGCGATGGCCTTGATGGAGCCTGAAGAGCCAACAGTGCTCTGCCAGCCCACGGAGCGGTAATGCTGGCGAATGTTGAGCAGCTCCTGCTCTGCGTGGGTGACGGCCTTCTCCATTTGCCGTTTCGACATTTTGCCATCGGGAAAATAGCGATTACGGAAAGACACACAGCCCATGTGCAGGCTTTCCATTTCCTCCGGCTCAAAGCGTTGGCCGATGATGAACTCGGTGCTGCCACCGCCGATGTCGATTACCAGTCGTTTGCCCCTGTCGTCTGACAGGGTGTGGGAAACGCCGAGATACACCAGACGGGCCTCTTCCCGGCCGGCAATCACTTCTACCGGATACCCCAGCACTTCTTCTGCCCGGGCGATAAACTCCTGGGAATTGCGGGCCACCCGCAAAGCATTGGTGCCGACAATCTGTACAGCTTCACCCGGCATGCCCTGAAGCCGCTGGGCAAACCGGCTCAGGCATTGTAAGGCTCGCTGCTGGGCCGTTTCGGTCAAATGATTGTAATGATCCAGGCCTGCACCGAGTTGAACTTTCTCGCCCATTTTCTCGATGGTCCGGATTTCACCATGAACCAGGCGGGCGACAACCATATGAAAACTGTTGGAGCCCATATCGATCGCTGCCAGCATGTCTGGCGAGTTGGCAGTATTCTCGACTTCCGGTGTGGCCGTCACGTTGGTTGGCATCCTGTGTGGCATGAAGGGTGGCGTGAACTTGACGGTACTATAAGGGAAGTATGCCGGGCCTGTCAGCAAGGCCCTGCGGTCATTACTGATGCGGATCAATTGGCAAGTCGGTACAAGCCACTTCACAGAGTGATCGGCAATCGCGTAAAGTATTACGTTGTTGTAAACCGGGTGGCCATGCCCAAGTGCATAATCACAACCGCCCGCTACAGTCCACAGCGACTCCGGCACGGCTGGCAATCCAGCCCCGGAGCGCCTGAATCAGGAAAAGGTAATGAGCGGAAATATCGTTAATGTCACCGACGCTTCCTTTGAACAGGATGTACTGAAATCCGACGTCCCGGTACTGGTCGACTACTGGGCCGAGTGGTGTGGTCCATGCAAGATGATCGCGCCGGTTCTGGAAGAAATCGCCGATGAATACGAAGGCAAGCTCAAGATCTGCAAGCTCAACATTGATGAAAATGAGCAGACCCCGCCGAAGTTCAATATCCGGGGTATTCCCACACTGATGCTGTTCAAGAACGGCAATGTGGATGCCACCAAGGTAGGCGCCCTGTCCAAGTCTCAACTGGTTGCCTTCCTCGACAGCAACCTCTGATTCGGGATGCTGTTCAAAGCCGCCCCCGAGCCTCGCTTGCGGGCGGCTTTTTAATCTCCGTCACATCAGCAACCTCATTTTGCGTAGAAGCCTTGACATTCGCCTGCAAGGTGGCTGATTATGTTTTCCGCCCGGCGAACGTTTGTTCCCACTCTCTGGCTTCAGCATAAAGTTCCGGCTTCCATCATCACCGGTTGCTCAATTCAGCCAGTTTTCAGTTTAGCGATTTACCAGATCAACGCGTTCAGGGGCACCCCTGTCATTCCAACTGTCGTTTACTTCCATTCCTGAAAATCCAACAAACTATGAATCTTACTGAACTCAAGCAGAAATCTGTGCCCGAATTGCTCGATATCGCGCAAGAAATGGGCCTCGATAACCTCGCCCGGTCGCGTAAGCAGGATGTTATTTTTACCATCCTGAAAAAACATGCGAAAAGCGGCGAAGACATCTACGGCGACGGTGTACTGGAAATTCTGCAGGACGGCTTCGGCTTCCTCCGTTCCGCTGACGCTTCCTACCTGGCCGGCCCGGATGATATCTACGTGTCGCCCAGTCAGATCCGCCGTTTCAACCTGCGTACCGGTGATACCGTGGCTGGCAAGATTCGTCCGCCGAAAGACGGCGAGCGTTATTTTGCCCTGTTGAAAGTTAACGAGATTAACTTCGACAAGCCCGACAACGCCCGTAACAAGATCCTGTTTGAGAACCTGACCCCACTGTTCCCGGACGAGCGTCTCACGCTGGAGACGGGTAACGGCAGTACCGAGGATCTCTCCTCCCGGGTTCTCGACCTGGTGGCGCCCATTGGCAAAGGTCAGCGTGGTCTGATTGTGTCTCCGCCCAAGGCCGGTAAAACCCTGCTGATGCAGAGCATTGCCCAGGCGATCACCCGTAACAATCCTGAGTGCCACGTGATGGTGCTGCTGATTGATGAACGCCCCGAGGAAGTCACCGAGATGCAACGTACGGTGCGTGGTGAAGTTATCGCCTCCACCTTCGACGAGCCCCCGGCGCGTCACGTTCAGGTGGCTGAGATGGTGATCGAGAAGGCCAAGCGCCTGGTTGAGCACAAAAAAGACGTGGTGATTCTGCTGGACTCCATTACCCGTCTGGCGCGTGCCTACAACACCGTGATCCCGTCCTCCGGCAAGGTTCTGACCGGTGGTGTTGACGCCCATGCTCTGGAAAAACCGAAGCGTTTCTTTGGTGCGGCCCGTAATGTGGAAGAGGGCGGCAGCCTGACCATTCTGGCTACCGCGCTGGTGAACACCGGTTCGAAAATGGACGAGGTGATCTACGAAGAGTTCAAGGGCACCGGCAACATGGAAGTGCACCTGGATCGCAAGATTGCCGAGAAACGGGTTTATCCGGCCCTTAACATCCGCAGTTCCGGTACTCGCCGTGAAGATCTGCTGATGTCTGAGGCAGACCTGCAGCGTATGTGGATTCTGCGCAAGCTGTTGCACTCCATGGAAGACGATACCGCGTCTCTGGAATTCCTGCTGGACAAGCTCAAGGATACCAAGACCAACGAAGAGTTCTTCCTGTCCATGAAGCGCCGCTAGGCCGAAATGAAATACAGCGATCTGAGAGACTTCATCACCCAGCTTGAAAAGCTGGGTGAGCTGAAACGCATTAGCGTTGAAGTCGATCCCCACCTGGAAATGACCGAGATCTGCGACCGCACTTTGCGGGCCGGCGGACCGGCGTTGCTGTTCGAAAATCCCAAAGGCTACGACATGCCGGTGCTCGCCAACCTGTTTGGCACACCAAAGCGGGTGGCCATGGGTATGGGACAGGAAGACGTGGGCGCCCTGCGCGAGATCGGTAAGTTGCTGGCGTTTCTTAAGGAGCCGGATCCGCCCAAGGGCTTCAAGGATGCCATCGAGAAGCTGCCGGTGTTCCGGCAGGTGATGCGCATGAGCCCGAAGGTGCTGCGTTCCGCGCCTTGTCAGCAGGTGGTTGTTGAAAAAGACGATGTCGATCTTTACCAGATTCCGGTGCAGCACTGCTGGCCCGGTGATGCCGGCCCGCTGGTTACCTGGCCTTTGGTGATTACCCGTGGTCCGGAGAAAGAACGGCAGAACCTGGGTATTTACCGGCAGCAGTTGATCGGCCGGAACCGGCTGATCATGCGATGGTTGAGTCACCGTGGCGGGGCCCTGGATTATCAGGAGTTCCGTAAAGCGAATCCGGACAAGCCTTATCCGGTAGCAGTGGCGTTGGGGGCTGACCCTGCGACCATTCTAGGTGCTGTAACGCCGGTACCGGACAGCCTGTCTGAATACGCGTTTGCCGGCCTGCTGCGCGGTGCCCGGACGGAGCTGGTGAAAGCCGGCCTGAGCGACCTGCAGGTGCCGGCCAGTGCCGAGATTGTGCTGGAAGGGTTTATCTATCCGGATGATATGGCGCCGGAAGGGCCGTTCGGGGACCACACCGGTTATTACAACGAAGTGGATCAGTTCCCGGTATTCACAGTCGAACGGATGACTCGCCGTAAGGATGCGATTTACCACAGCACCTATACCGGGCGGCCACCCGATGAGCCAGCCATTCTGGGTGTGGCACTCAATGAAGTATTTATTCCGATTCTGCAGAAGCAGTTTCCGGAAATTGTCGATTTTTACCTGCCACCGGAAGGCTGTTCCTATCGTCTGGCCGTAGTGACCATGAAGAAGCAGTATCCCGGTCATGCCAAGCGGGTGATGATGGGGGTTTGGTCGTTTCTGCGTCAGTTCATGTACACCAAGTTTGTGATTGTGGTGGATGACGACGTGAACGCACGCAGCTGGGAAGATGTGATCTGGGCAATGACCACCCGGATGGATCCGGCCCGTGACACCACGCTGGTCGAGAACACGCCGATTGATTATCTGGATTTTGCCTCGCCGGTCTCCGGGCTCGGCTCGAAAATGGGACTGGATGCCACGAACAAGTGGCCCGGCGAAACCGACCGGGAGTGGGGCACCGCGATCACCATGACAAATGACGTCAAACAGCGGGTCGATGACATCTGGGACAGCCTGGGCATTGAAATTCCCGCCTCTCGCCCTTAGTAAGCAGGCTAGCAACAGGGCAAGCAATCAATTCCGGTTGGTGGATGACTGACACTTCTGTGTGCTTCGGCGTTTACTGGCCTTGAACTGGAGATTCCCGCCATTATGGCATCAGGAAAGTATCAGCCCCGCGAGCACCAGGCCCGGGTCGTCGATGTAAGCTCGATCAGTCACGATGTTTTTCGGGTGGAGCTGCAGCTCCCTGATCGTGATCAGGTGTCTTTTCATGCCGGTCAGTATCTGTCGGTAAAGCTGCCGGAGGCCGATCCCTGTTATTTTTCCATCGCCAGCAGCCCATCGGCCGAGCATATCGAGTTGCAGATTCAGGCGTCACCGAAGTGGGTGTCAGCCCAGAAGGTGATTGATGCCCTGACGTCGGGCCAGGATGTGACGGTGGAACTACCCCATGGCAAGGCTTGCCTGAGCACGCTGCCGACCAAGCCTCTGTTGCTGGTGGCCGCGGGTACCGGTTTTGCCCAGATGAAAAGTCTGGTGGAGTATCTGCGGGAAAATGGTTTTTCGCAGCCGGTGAAGCTTTATTGGGGCGTGCGCCGGCACGAGGATATGTATCTGCGGTCTCTGGCCCAGCAGTGGCATGATCAGTGGGACGCCTTCAGTTTTGTGCCGGTGGTCGGTGACGACGTGGATAATGACTGGAGCGGCCATCACGAGCAGCTGGTGCGTGCGGTACTGGCCTCGGGTATGGACTGGCAGAATGTGGAAGTGCACGGCAGTGGTTCACCTACCATGGTCTACACCTTGATGGACGCACTGGTTGAGCACGGGTTGCCGGAGCAGGCGTTCTTCTCGGATGTTCTGGAATATGCGCCCCGCAGCTGAATAAATACTGGCGGTAACTGAAAGGGCCGGGTGGTTGTACCATCCGGCCCTTTTGTTTTCTGGTTCTGGAGTCAGAGTCGCTCAGGCTCTGGGCATGGGGAGTCGTGGCAGGCCGTTGTCGGCTTCCAGGCCCTGCATCATCAATTTCAGGCTGGCTTCTTCGTGGCCCATGTGGGCATTCAACCGGCTCAGCTCTGCCAGGGTTTCCCGGTTGCGCCGTAACTTGAGGCTGGTTTCAAAATACTCACGGGCCTTGCCCCAGAGTTCGTTGCGCAGGCTCAGACGACCCAGGGCTAGCAGCAATGCCGGATTGTTGGGGCGGTCTTTCAGCCACTGTTCGGCCAGCAGCAGTTGTTCTTCAGGCTGGTTGCCTTCGATGCGGCCATACAGGTTGATTAGCTCATCGCTCCAGTTGTTCTGCAGGATCTTGCGAATCAGGGATTCCGCCTGTGCTTCATCCCCGAGGTGGGCCAGCAGCCGGGCATAGTCGCGGATAGTGTGCTCATCACGGCGCAGGGACCTGGGTAGTTCGTCCCATACCCGGGTCAGCGGTGCCAGGGATGCCTGAGGGTCATCCTGTTTCTGGTGCTCGCAGTCTTTCGCCGCTTTCTCCAGCAGGTTGTGCCAGGCCTGGCGTTCGAGGTCGCTCAGTTCCGCTTCCGTCAGCACGTTGCGCTTGCGCAGTTCCGGAATCAGTCTGGCCAGTTCACGCCAGTCCTCCAGGCGCAGATAGGTGTTTTTCAAGAGTTTCAGTACAAACGGATGGTGAGGCGATTCCTTGCGCAGACGCAGCAGGGTGGCCAATGCCTGTTCCAACTGGTTGCTGGCCAGTTGCAGCTGGGCCTGAGTCAGGCCAACGGCCATGCTTGAGCCGGGGGTGCTTTCAAAGGCTTTACGCAGCAGCTCATCGGCGCCTTCGTGATCGTTGGTTTCAAAAGCGGCCTGGGCTGCAGACAAGTAATTGATCAGCGGCGTGTCGGCGTTTGCCGCCGAATTGGCCAGTAACTTGCGGGCGCGGTCCCAGTTGCCTTCGGCCAGTGACAGCAGGCCTTGAGTGGTGCGCCGCCGGGCCCGACGTTCTTTGCCCCGGGTAACCCAGCCGGCCATCATGCCGGTACTCTGGCGGAGGCGTTTGAGACTGTTGATGAGAAACACGCTCAGGGCAACCAGTACAATAATCAGCCCGAGCCCCACCCAGAAGTTGGTCTCGATCATGTAGTTGCCGAGACTGACCCGGATATAACCCAGGTCGTAGGCCAGGCCCAGCGATAATCCGGTGCCGACCAGCAGGGCGATAATGATGATCAGGAGCAGGCGAATCATGAGGCATCGCCTCCGGCGCTTTCGTTGCCAGCCTCTTCATCGCCATTGTTGCCGTTACTGCCTGCGGCTGTACGGCCGGCCAGACGTTCCTTGAGCAGTTCCAGGGATTTGCTGATGTCGGGCAGTTCCGGGTCGACATCGCGATCGGCAAGGCTCTCCAGGGTTTCACTCAAACCGCGAATAGCTGGGTTGGTGGCATCATACCAGTCGTTAACAGTGGTAATGGCCTTGCTCAGGGCCCGTTCGTAAAGGGGCTGGTTACCTCGCAATACCGCCATTTCGGCTTCTTCAAGCATCAGTTGCAGGTTCAGGCGGGCCCAGGCGCTCTGGTCCGGTGACAGCAGGGGTTTGACCGGTTCATCCATGCGCCGCACCACCACAACCTGTTTCATGGTGTCCAGGAACTGATTCCAGCCGCGGGTAACCATGTTGTTGGTATCGCCAGCTCCGTCTTCGCTCTCGGCAATCTCGAACGCCGGCGCCCGGTCGTGTACCAGCGCCTGATCCGTCAGATCGTGAATGCTGGCAATGGCGGCTTCGAGCTTGAGGTACAGGCCAGTGCGGTCAACGCCTTCAATATTGCGCAACGACTGAATCTCACGCGCGAGTTGCTTTCGCACCGGATACACGCCGATGTCGTCGGATTCTGCCAACACCTCGTCTGCGGATTGCAGGGCCGACAATGCGCCACGAATGTCTTTTTCGATCATCAGGCGCTGGTTGGCAATTCGCAGCAGGTATTCGGCTTCGGCCAGAAGCCAGTCAGTACGGGTCCGGTTGCCGGCTTCCAGAAGCTCGCGGGCGTTATGGTCAATTTGCCGTTGCTGGGTGGCAATCAGCTCCCGCTGCTCGGCAATGCGGTTTTCCAGTGCCTGTAGCCGACTATTCTGTTCGCTGCCCCGGTCACCGTAGAGGTCTTCCAGTTGCGAGGTGTCGGAGCGCAGGTCGGAAATGCTCTGCATGGTGGCCTGGTGGGTTTGCCACTGTTGCCAGTTCCAGGCGGCTAACAGGATGGCCAGAATGAGTGCCAGTGCAGCCACCAGCCAGATCGGCCAGAGCCGTCGGCGTTCAGCGGCGGAGGATTCAACGGGGGCGGGCAGTTGTTTGGGTTCTTCAGTCACGGGAATCCTTACTTGGTTTTCCGGTGTTACCGGCTTGCGGCATCAGCCGTGAAGCCACACTGGTGACCAGCTCCTGGTCGGCCAGACCTTCGGGCACAAACGGATACCCGAAGCCGGCGTTGCGTGCCTGGTCGGCCACCCGTTCTGCCGGTACTACCAGCAGGGCCTGGTGCAGCGCGTCCAGATTGTCCGGGGCTGTTGCAATCAGATTGTTCAGGGTTTCGCCGGAAAGCGCAATAATCACGTCCGGACGGAAGCCTCTGAAAATGTTGTTGATCTGTTCTTCAGGATAGTACGGGCGGAAGCGTCGGTACAGTGGCAATGCTGTGACTCTTGCGCCCCGCTCTTCCAGTGTCTGGCGGATCAGTTCCCGACCGTGTTCGCCGCGGGCCAGTAACACTTTCTCATTGTTGAGGCTTTGCAGCGATGGCAGAGCGAGCAGGGCTTCACTGGTCCAGCCGCCGGCCGGTTTTCGGGGCCGCAGGCCGTGGCGGGCGAGTTCGGCGGCAGTGCCGGCACCCACGCCGTACCACTGGATGCCCATGGGGAGCTGCGGCCACCAATGATCGATTTCTTCAAACAGGCGCCGGGCGGCGTAAGGGCTGACAGCAATCACGTGGGTGAAGTTGTCGAGCTCTTGAAGCGTGGTTCTCTGCTCCGGCGTTTCCGGCAGAGGCTCCCTCGCCATCAAGGGCAATAGCCGGACGTCTGCCCCGGCTTCACGGAATACCTGCGCCAGGCGCGAGGCTTCCGGCTCAGGCCGGCAGATCAG
>Ga0136557_1000526_pt1 | contig 28431 bp, 22 predicted proteins | sample AntRauTorckE6832_FD_104796 | JGI IMG/M metagenome (GOLD analysis project Ga0136557, IMG submission 104796) | Saline lake microbial communities from Rauer Islands, Antarctica - Metagenome Torckler E6 #832 | ecosystem: Environmental > Aquatic > Non-marine Saline and Alkaline > Saline | place...
AAATGCACTAGAAGCAGCAGGTATTGATGTTGCAACTGGCTCGGCGACAATGAACTTACCGCACAATCCAGACTTTGATAATGGTCGCTGGTTTCCAACATGGCGTCCATATGGCGGTGATTTGGATCGTGATCCGGTTGGCATTAATGAGTATTTACCGCCCTCAAAAAGCATGCTACTGGGTATACAACATACCTTTGCGATGTTTGGGGCGACAGTGCTTGCGCCATTATTAATGGGCTTTGACCCTAACTTAGCTATTTTGATGTCTGGGATTTGTACGGTGATGTTTTTTGTGATTACCGGTGGACGTATGCCAAGTTATTTGGGATCGAGTTTTGCTTTTATTGGTCCCGTGATTGCCGTGACGGCATATGCTGGCGTAGGATTTAATGCCAATCTGAATGTTGCATTGGGCGGCATTATGGCCTGCGGTATTATTTATGCATTGATAGGTCTGCTGGTCATGAAGACGGGTACAGGTTGGATTGAGCGCTTAATGCCACCGATTGTTACCGGTGCGATTGTAATGATTATTGGTCTTAATTTAGCGCCCGTAACCATTCAAGGGGTGTCTGCCAACCAATTTGATGCATGGATGGCCACGTTAACGGTATTGCTTATCAGTGGGGTAGCGGTATTTACCCGCGGCATGCTACGTCGTTTGCTGTTATTAGTTGGCTTAATATTGTCTTATATTGCTTATTTTGTGATGACCAATGTATTGGGCTATGGCGTGCCGATTGATTTTAGCAGTGTGTCGACGGCTTCATGGTTTGGGCTGCCAAGTATTCATGCGCCGCGTTTTGAGATGAGCGCCATTATATTAATTGCCCCTGTCGCCTTTATTTTAGTTGCTGAAAATTTGGGACATTTCAAAGCGGTAGAAGGCATGACTAAAGCGCGAGTAACGCCTTATATGGGGCGTGCATTTTTTGCTGATGGCTTAGCGACGACTTTTTCGGCAGGTTTTGGTGGTACAGGTGTGACGACTTATGCAGAAAATATCGGCGTGATGGCGGTCACCAAAGTATATAGTACAACTATTTTTGTCGTAGCAGGTTTGGTTGCTATCATGCTGGGCTTGTCACCGAAATTTGGTGCGATTATTCAAACCATTCCGCCCGCATTATTGGGCGGTGCATCTATCGTAGTTTTTGGTTTGATTGCCATCGCTGGTGCGAAAATTTGGATAGACAACCATATCGACTTTAGTAAAAACAGCAATCTTATCATCGCAGCAGTCACTGTAATCATGGGAACCGGTAACTTTAGCTTGCATCTAGGCGGCTTTGATTTGGGTGGCATCGGTACGGCTACCTTAACAGCAATTGTGCTTAACGCTCTATTTAATCGCCAAAAAGACTAACTTTTTTACTATCTTAAGCTTCAAATAACTCACTATATTGATAAGCAAAAGCCACAATAATCATTGTGGCTTTTATCTATTATGACGCTTATTTATAATCGTTACTGTTCTGTACGAGCTTTACTTATAATCACGCTTATAAAACCGTGCAAAAAACCGATAACGGCGTAGGGCGCGTGGTTTAGGCTTTAGCGAACCCAAATAAATGGCAAACATCGTGAGTAACGCACCGCTCCATTGTAGGGTATTGATGGGCTTATCAAGCCAAGTATAATCAATTACCAATGCCGCAACCGGCTCGGTCAATAATAGTAATCCAGTTAATGCCAAAGACAGCTTGGGAATAGAGTAGGCGATAAGCCCCCATGCTAGGCACTGCATGACCGTACCATAAATCAATATCCAGCCAATATCAGACCAGCTATTAGGCAGTATATTACCCATATCAAAGACAAACATTGGCACAATCATTGCCAGTCCGCCCCCAATACTAATCAGCTGCATAAGCATGAATATTGGCGTCGGCTCAGTATCATGGGTTTTACGTATAAAGGTCATTGAGGCTGCGAGCATAGCCCCTGACACGATACCAGTAATAAATCCCCAAGTAGCGGCCTTATTTTGGGCAAATTCTGGGCTACCGATCATTGCCACACCCAACATTGCCAAGACCAAGCTGACAAGCTGTAATATAGATTGGCGCTCGTTAAAATATAGAAAGCCAATGGCTGCCAAAAAGAAAATCTGTAAGCTGTTTAGTAAGGTTGAAATGCCGGGACCCACCGCATAGATACTCTCGTGCCACAGTGCCAAATCCAAACCTAAAAATGCACCCGATAATAAGCCATAAAAAACAGCACGTTTTGAGCGCGGTAGCCGTTGCCCTGTCATTTTTGCTAATACCGCAAACACCACGCCTGAAATAGCCAAGCGCCAAAAAGCCATTGCCCAGCCACCGATGTCAACATGAGCGACGATTAAACTGCCCAAACCAAAGATCACACAGCCAATAAGCAAGCCAGTAGCAGCGGAGCGTGAAGAGGCAATAGCCATATATTATCCTTATATCATGACAACTTTTATTTCAATTATTGCGTACTAAAGACATCATCTTTACCACAAGCCGTATTGTCGATGTTTTGAGCTAAAATTGAAATGGTTTGATATTATTTATTTTTATTTTATAGTGGTATTTTATGACTTTAGAGAATATGAACTTTCTAAGGTTTCATCTAAAGTATAAAGACAAGCTACTGCCAATTAATATCCTTACAGGAATATCATTGGCGTTCTTACTGCGATTTGTTACCCTTATTTCTACTTTTATATTGTAATATCATCAGCTTAAAAAACTAATACCCTTAAAATATCTCATTTAAATTGCCTTAACCGCCATCATTACTTTAGCTTAGGTTTGCTTATGCTCCAACGTACCTTATCAAAACGATCACTGTTATTAACGACATCTGAAGATCCGTCATCCCTAATAAAGCGCTGTGCGCTGACAATTGGTATGTTAACAACCGCGTTATTTGTCATACCAAGCGCGCAAGCTGCCAGCTGTAAAATCCCTAAGAGTTATTATAAGAACGTCTCTTGTACGGCGAGTAGTGGTTATTTCTTAGCAGTGAAAGACTTTGGCGCACCGGTCGCCCTTATCGATAAGCAAGGTAAAAGCCTTGTTGATTTAACGCGCTATCAAAAAGTGGATGCAGATAAAATATCAGCAGGTCTATTGCCTGTCATGCGTAATAGTCATGTCGGTTATCTGAATATGCAAGGTCGTGAAGTAATTCCTGTGATGTACGATGTGCTAAATGACGGTCAAGGTTGGGCGCGTCCGGTATCTGAAGGGCGTATCGTGGTCAAGCAGGGCGGTCACTATGGCGTCATCGATACGGCAAATAGGACTATTGTTCCATTTTCAGCAGCGATTAGTGATATTGATGATTACCGAGGCGGTATGGCTCGTGTACGTAAAAACAAAGCGATAAGCTGGCTTGATAAAGAGGGCAATATTAAGAACGCCAATACTCAAAGCACTAATACTCAAAATGCCGGTGTCAAAAAAGATAATAGTAAAAGTAATGACGGTAAGAGTGCCAAAAACAGCCGTGTAAATGACCGACCCGCTGCCAGTAAATCAGAAGTTAAACCTAGTGCTCGCGCAAATAGCACACAGAAAAATTCAGCCTCCATACCAATTAATCGCTTTACCACGCTGCAGCCGCGTCAACAAGACGGTAGATGGGGATTTGTTGATGACAATAATGTCACTATGATTACGTATTCTTTCGACGAAGTACGTCCATTCTCGGAAGGGCTAGCGGGCGTGCGTATTGATGCAGAGTGGGGCTTTATCAATCTTGGCGGCGAGCTTGTGATTCCTTTTAACTTTAAGGATTTTGACGGCTCTAATAACTTTAATGATTCCAATAATAAGAGCCTCAGTCTTGATAGCCGCTATAAGGACAAACCTTCTTTTGTGTTTGTAGCGGATAAGGCTTGGATTGGCAGCTTAGAGAACGGCACTAAAATGTGTATCGACAAAGAAGGCGCGGCTATCGCCTGTGATTAAATCCTAACAGCATATTTTATTTTGACCAAAAAAAGAGCCTATAGCGATTCATGATTGCTATAGGCTCTTTTTTGTAGCCGGAAAATTTCACAAGCTAACTCATTAAAACTATTTTTCTAATAAGTGATTGCTAATTAAATCAACCATATACGGCTGATAGTACTCAGGAATATCGTGCGCCATGCCTTCAATCAAATGAAATTTGGCATTAGGGATGGTTTTGGCAACCACGCGACCTTGTGAGGCAGGAATTAAGCCATCAGCGCTGCCATGTAATACGATAGTAGGTGCTTTGACTTGTTTGCTAAATCGACTGATAGAACCTGATGCCAAGATAGCATTGAGCTGCTGCACCGTACCGAGCGGATGAAAGTTACGCTGATACCGTATCTTGGCAATATCACGTACCATGCGCACATTTACATGCCCTGGCGTACCAACAGTCTTCATAAACCAAACGCTATGGCGCACGATATCACGCTCAGAGTGGCTCTCAGGGCGATTAATCAGCGTATATAGCTGTCTAGGCTTTGGTGGTTTTAAAAAGGCACGGTTGGTGGTGGTAAACATCAATGCCATCCGCTGTACTAGGCTTGGATAACGTGCCGCTACGATTTGGGCAATCATGCCACCCATAGAAGCACCCAGCAAATGTGTTTTGCCAAGCTGCAAAGCCTTGATTAAACGCGCCGTATCTTCTGCCATGTCGGTTAAATTGTAGGCAACCTGTGCACCTTTATTAGACAGTCCCGTTTGCAGGCGCATCATCATTTTAAGCTGACTAATACGCGGTAGACCATCGATTTGTACTTTAGAGGACAAACCGATATCACGATTGTCAAAACGAATCACAAAAAAACCGGCATCAATAAGGCGCTTAATAAAATGATTTGGCCAAAATATCATTTGTGAGCCAAGTCCCATAATCATAAGCAGTGGCGGATGATTAGGATTACCACCAGCCTCAACACACAGCTCGATGCCGTCGCCGATATCTATCATGGCTTGATAAAGATGCTCACTGAGGTCTGATGCGCCCCACAGGTGCTCACCAAATTTTTGCCATTCAGGCGTCGGGTAACTCGAGCTGCTATCCAATGAATCAGGCAACTTAGCAGCATTATCAATGTTGTTTTTTTCTGTCATGAACGGTCCTATCTAAAAGGTCATTGGCTTAAAGTTCTAGCATCTCAAAATCAAGCTTGCCAACGCCGCATTCTGGGCATGTCCAATCATCAGGGATATCATCCCATTTGGTGCCCGGTGCGATACCTTCTTCAGGGCAGCCCAGTGCTTCATCATATATCCAGCCGCAGACAATACATTCATAACGTTTCATAAAGAGTCCTATCGATTATTACCAGTGTTACTATACGTTTTTAAGGTGACATTGATGGCACATCAAGAATGATTACCGTCAATATCTAGACTGTAAAAACGCAGCTAGTTTAGCATATAACCGTTGTTTTCATAGTTAAGTTTACACTTGTATATTGAGATTGATAAACGTTTATCAAGTACTATGCCTGATTTTATTGACTTAATAAGTGGTGTTTTCCCCATTGCCGCGCAATATTAAAGGCAATTATGCTATAATAGCCGCCGTTAATTTTCTGATGCATAGATTATTTGCTATTGTTACATCATTATCTAAGTTATAGACGTTAAGGGTTACTATGAGCGCAAACACCGCTGTTACAGCAGTTGATACTGCAATCGAGTCATCGAATACGCTCAATACCGATCATCCATTTTGGAACATCATTCGCACAGTACCAGACTTCCCTAAAGTCGGCATTGATTTTTATGATATTACACCGTTACTACGCAGTCACATTAATGAAGTCATTGATGCACTGCTGTCTGTCCTACCTGAAGGCATAATGGATGAGGTGGATTGTTTGGGTGCTGTTGAAGCCCGTGGATTCGTGTTTGCAAGTTTGCTGGCAGGACGTCTGGGTAAAGGTATGATTTTGCTACGTAAACCCGGCAAGTTACCACCGCCTGTTGCCAATAAAGCCTACGCGTTAGAGTACGGTAAAGATACTCTTGAGATGCAAAATAATCTGCCACCAGAGCGCGTGCTATTGGTTGATGATATCTTGGCAACGGGCGGCACACTGACCACTGCTTATGAGCTATGTCAATCAGCCGATCATACGGTCGTTGGTGCATTAGTATTATTAGATTTGGTGGATTTACATGGCGATTTTCCAGTGCCTATTTATACGGTATTAAAGGCGTAAATGACGGGCATTTTTACTTATAGTGGGTAAAAATAAAAAGTAATATCGATACATTATGTACTGCTGGTATTAATTTTTCTTGCTTGCTGTGCCTACGCAGACAGAGGCTGCAAAAAATTTATACCAGCAGTACCGTAGTGTTTTTAGAGTACCTTAATTATAAGTAAAATGCGTTCAAAGCCAGTTTTCTATGGCTTTGAGATGATATAACTAAAGCATCATTAAAAAAGCGCGCTTTTTTAATGATGCTTTTTTAGATTGCCTTTGCCTATTTTATTTGTGCTATTTGGCTTGTTCGTGGTTTTTGCACGCTTGCTCGACTAGCATACGACTGACCGTTTTTGGGGCAGTAATTTTAAAATCTTTGGTGGTCAGGAGAGGTTTTTCTGATTGCCAAGACTTTATTACCTTGTCGTCAGCGGTATAATAAACGTATGCCCGTCTGTAATAGCTGGCGTCCTTACAAGAGATAAGCCATTGCTGGTCGCTATGATGAATGCCGCTTTCTTTACTATCACTCGTTGTACTTTTTAATGCAGGGTAGGTTCTACGAATGGAGACGGTAATATTTTCGACCCGCTTTTCATCAAGAATATTGATGTCAGAGCGTTCGATAGAATCCAAATCTAAGCTAAAAATGGAACCGGTCTGACTTTCTGTTACTTTCGACCAGTTTACTGCATGAGCACCAATCGCAAGCGTACCGCTTGCTAATATCACTGCTAGCCGTTTCATAATGAAGCCTTGCTTGTAGTCATTTTAGGTCGCTCATAATAGCCAACTTACTATGAGCAGGCAAATTTCTTTTATTACCTGCTGCGTATAACTATGTAATATTTGCACTGTTTTATAGTGCTTTAGTAAGTAACTCTCAAGCCAGATAGGCTTGGTTATACGCCCATATTAATCATATATACAGCTTAGCTGCGCATACTCGCTAGCATGTGGGCAAGCTCATCACGCGCACCGATAAAGCCGTCAATGCCTTTTGGTAAAAGATCTTGAGTAATGGTATCTTGTTGATAAGCGCTACTGAATTCTTCAGCGCTTAAGCTCACTCGCGTCATATCTGTCATGTCCATCGACATACTTTCTGATAATTGACGTGTAACCTCGATATCCATTGCTGCTAGCTCATCAATGAGGTCAGGTGCAATGGTCAATAAATCACAGCCTGCCAGCGCCAATATCTGCTCAGTTGAGCGGAAACTTGCGCCCATTACCTGCGTTTTATAGCCATGCTGCTTGTAGTATTGATAAATGAGCTTAACCGATTGTACGCCCATGTCATCAGAGACAGGTATGTTTTGACGGTTTTGCTGGCGTTTTTGCCAATCCAAAATACGTCCAACAAAAGGGGATATCAAGGTCACACCAGCATCGGCACAAGCGATGGCTTGATGTTGCCCAAAGAGCAAGGTGAGATTGCAATGTATACCTTGAGTTTCAAGGTAGCGTGCCGCCTCAATACCTTGCCAAGTCGCTGCCATCTTGATCAACACACGCTCTGAGTCGATACCCGCTTTTTGATAGGCTTCCATGAATGCCAATGCCTTATCAATGGTCGCTTGTGTGTCATAGGACAAGCGGGCATCGACCTCAGTTGAGACACGTCCTTCAATTAAAGATAAAATATTACAGCCGATTTGAATGGTTAGCTCATCAATGACCGCATCGATATCATCTCGATGGCGGCTCATGGTTTCTGATAATACCGCTTCATTATCAGGATGGATCAGTGCTTTGGTAATTAGACTTGGATTGGTGGTCGCATCGATAGGTTTTAGACGCTCAATGGCGGCAAGATCGCCTGTATCAGCGACAATGGTAGTCATAGTGCGAAGCTGTTGTAATGCGCTCATCAGATATCCTTGGTATTATTCATTAATGGTGTTATTTTCTTATGGATGGTTGTGGTCTATTATGGATAAAATTCCATGTCCGTTTAAACTGTAACATAGATTTGGGCACATGTTACCTGATAGTTTTAGCAGACTAAGCCCGTATATCTCTTAACTATGCTAAGATTTATAGCGATTTGCCACTTTACGTTCATTTACGAATGGGCACTGTCCGTAGTTTTTGTTATAGTAGAGCCGGTCAGTGGTTGAGCTTTACGAATACTACGAACTTTACCAAGAACATAGTGCTGCTTTAAAAAACCAATAATGATAAATTGGTGATATAAGAGCAAAAATATTTATGTTCTTTAAAAAAGTCTTCATGTCTTTTAACGAAGTATTTATGGTCATCATTGACAAGTAGTTATACCTAACAGTCATAAAATCTAAAAAAGGATGGGCGGTAATGAGTGAGCAGTCACCAGAACAAAACAATGATAATCTAAACCAAACCACCGCAAGCATCAGTACTACCGCAACGGATAAAGAGTTTTTGAATACATTGCGCGGCAGTATCGATGCGGTAGACTGCGAAATTCAGACGCTGATTAACAATCGTGCCAAATTGGCTCAGCAAGTGGCGAGCGTGAAAAAGAACCACATTGCCAATGATTCTGCTGCTGAAAATGCCAACCCTATCTTTTATCGTCCAGAGCGTGAGGCGCAAGTGCTAAAAGCCGTCATGGAGCGCAATGAAGGACCTATCGCCGATGAAAAAATGGCACGCTTGTTTCGAGAGATTATGTCGGTATGCCTTGATTTAGAAGCGCCGCAGCGCATTGCGTTTTTGGGTCCACTGGGTACTTTTACTCATGCGGCTGCATTAAAGCACTTTGGTAAAGCGGCGGATACTGTACCGCTGAATACCATTACTGATGTGTTTCGTGAAGTTGAAGCGGGCACCGCAATGTATGGCGTCGTGCCCGTTGAAAACTCATCTGAAGGCGTAGTCAACCATACGCTAGATGGCTTTTTATCTTCTACATTAAAAATAATCGGTGAAGTCGAGCTGCCGATTCATCAAAACTTTTTGGTCGCTGAACATACCAAACTTGATGGGTTAAGCCGTATTTACTCGCACCAGCAATCATTGGCGCAGTGTCGTCATTGGCTTGATGTGAATTATCCCAATGTCGAGCGTGTTGCGGTATCGAGTAATGGTGAAGCGGCACGTCGCTTGAAGAACGAGTGGCACTCGGCAGCGATTGCGGGTGACGTGGCAGCAGCAGAATATGATTTGCATAAGCTTTATTCAAATATCGAAGACAATCCAAGCAATACGACCCGTTTCTTGATTATTGGTCATGAAGCAATTGCACCATCAGGTCAAGATAAAACCTCAATTATGGTATCAGCGCATGACAAAGCGGGCGCTCTGATCGAAATCTTAAAACCTTTGTCTTATCATGGCGTGTCTATGACCAGCATTGAAACGCGCCCTGAGCGTCCTAATAAATGGGCTTACGTCTTCTTTATTGATATGAATGGGCACATTGAAGACCCAAATGTGAGCGCTGCTATCGCTGATATTCGCCCATTGGTCAAAGACTTACGTGTATTAGGATCTTATCCAAAAGCGGTACTATAAACTTACTGGTTTCTATGAGTCATTGTTTTATTAGTATTAGCCGCAAGCGTTTATAAATTGCCTTGTCATAAATAGCGGTCACCAGTGACATTAATGGGCTTAGCCAATGATAGGTGCGTTATCACATCTAAGGATTAATCATGCAGTCTGCGCAATCAACAGAGTCAAATTTATTACCGCTCGTACCTGCTTACGAGAGTGTTTTGGCGTTGACACCGTATCAAACCGGCAAGCCTATTGAAGAGCTAACGCGAGAGTATGGCGTCTCAGATGTGGTAAAAATTGCCAGTAATGAGAATCCGATAGGCTGCTCACCGCACGTTACGCTAGCGATTACTGAACAGCTAGGTCAGCTGTCACGTTATCCTGATGGCAATGGTTATTATCTAAAGCAAGCATTGGCTGATTTTAATGATGTCAATGTTGATCAGATTACTTTGGGTAATGGCTCTGATGATTTGCTCGATATCTTGGCGCGTAGTTTTGTAGGTGCAGATGATGCAATCGTTTATAGTCAGTATGCCTTTGTGGTCTATTCGATGCTCGCTAAAATGCAGGGTGCTATGGATGTTGAAGTGCCTGCTCAGCGCTTTGGTCATGACCTAAAAGCCATGGGTCAAGCGGTTCAGGATAACTCTAATACCAAAATCGTCTTTATTGCCAATCCGAACAATCCAACCGGTACACAGCTTGAACATGCTGAGCTGAGAGAGTTTGTCGCTAGTGTGCCAAGCTCAGTACTGGTGGTGTTAGATGAAGCTTATATTGAATATAGCCCTGAGAGCAATAATCGGGCGCTGTTAGATGAATTTGATAATGTGGTTATTGTTCGCACCTTTTCTAAAGCCTATGGGCTGGCAGGTCTGCGTGTTGGCTATGCGTTAAGCTCGGTAGCTGTGGCAGATTTACTCAATCGCATTCGTCAGCCATTTAATGTGAGCCGCATTGGACTGGCGGCAGCGGCAGCGGCACTTGCGGATCAAGACTTTATTGAAAAAACTCGTCTGATGAATAACGAGCAGATGCGCTGGTTAGAAAAACAGTTTGATGCACTGGGATTGGGTTTTATTAAGTCACATGCCAACTTTATTATGGTCGAAATCGAAGTTGAAATGGAAGATACAAACGCTGCTGTTATTTATCAGGCATTGCTTGAGCAAGGCGTTATTGTGCGACAGCTAGAGGTTTATGGCTTGCATAATTGGCTGCGTATTAGTGTAGGGGTCGCAGAAGACAATATGCGTTTGATTGATACTCTGCGCTCTATTTTGACCGATGATTAAATCAATAACTAATAAGTAATTTAATAAGCAACCTAATAATTAAAACAATATGCAAAAAATAAATCACGCCGTAAATCTTCAAACAGCAACTAAACTGACTCCATCCTCTACGCAGCCGCTATTCCAGCAAGTGTGTGTGATAGGTTTGGGTTTAATTGGTGCAAGTCTTGCGCAAGCGATTAAAGACAATGGTTTAGCTGAGCGTATCGTTGCAGTCGATAGACACGAGCCAAGTCTAGAGGAAGCTATTCAACACGGTTTACTAGACGCTGGTAGCTCAGTACTCAATGACGTAATATCTGGTAGTGACTTGATAGTGATTGCGGTGCCAGTACAAGCGGCACAAGCGGTATTTATAGATATCAAAAATGCAATGGATAGTAGTCTACTTGCTACTGATTGTATCATTACCGATGTATGCAGTACCAAAGTTAATATTATTGATGCTGCCAAGACTGTGTTCGAGACATTGCCTGTCGGGCTTGTGCCTGCACATCCAATTGCTGGTGCCGAAAATTCAGGGTATCATGCTCGCCGCGCTACATTGTTTGTCAATCATAGCGTTATTGTCTGTGAGCTACTAACGACTAGCCATATAGCAATTGCCAAGCTAAGCCAGTTATGGGAAGCAGTGGGTGCAAGCGTCATACCGATGGATGCCGCTCATCATGATTCTATATTGGCACATACCAGTCATTTACCGCATTTGCTCGCCTTTAATTTGGTCGAACAGCTGGCAAGCCATGATGATAATTTAGATATTTTCCGCTATGCCGCAGGTGGTTTTCGTGATTTTACCCGCATTGCTGCCAGCGACCCTAAAATGTGGCATGATATATTTTTTGCCAACCAAAACGCGATTGTAAGCGCCCTTGATGAGTACAGCGTTTATTTAAATGATATTCGTCAGCTTATCATTGATAAAGATTCAACCGCCCTGATGGGACTTTTGGGCCGCGCGCAAGCCGCACGGCGACATTTTGGCCATATGTTAGCCAGCACCCCTTATACGGATACTTCTGCCATGTCAGCTTCTTATAATATCACCCCAAGCAACACCGTTTCTGGCACTATTGCCATTCCTGGGGATAAGTCTATCTCTCACCGTAGTATTATGCTCGGTAGCCTTGCTACTGGCGTAACTAAAGTGACTGGATTTTTGGAAGGGGAAGATGCGCTTGCCACTTTGCAAGCGTTTCGCGATATGGGCGTGACCATTGAAGGTCCGGATAATGGCAATTTAACCATTCATGGCGTTGGTATGAATGGCTTAAAGCCAAGCAAAACACCTTTATATATGGGCAATTCTGGCACCAGTATGCGTCTGCTTTCAGGCATCTTAGCAGCGCAAGCATTTGATAGCGTATTGACGGGTGACACTAGCCTAAATAAGCGTCCAATGGAGCGCGTGGCAGCACCATTACGTGAGATGGGTGCAGTGATTCAAAGCACTGGTCAAAAAGGTACAGCGCCACTGAGTATTACTGGTCGAGATAGTGTTGGCAAACCTCTACAAGGGGCTGAATATGATATGCCAGTTGCTTCTGCACAGATTAAATCTTGCTTATTGCTGGCTGGACTTTGGGCGGAAGGCACCACGACCGTTACTCAACCTGAAGTTAGCCGCGATCATACCGAGCGTATGCTTTCAGCTTTTGGTTATCCAGTAACGGTCGATGGCAATCGTATCAGTGTTGAAGGCGGCGGCACGCTCACAGGCGGTAATATCGCAGTACCTGCTGATATCTCATCGGCCGCATTCTTTATGGTGGCTGCAGCTATTAGCCAAGGTAGCGAATTGACTTTGAAGCAAGTCGGTATCAATCCTACACGTACTGGCATTATTGATATTCTTAAGCTGATGCAAGCGGATATCAGCTTAAGTAATGAGACTCATGTTGGCGGTGAGCCAGTAGCGGATATTACTATTCGAAGCTCAAACTTGGTCGGTATTGAAATACCAGAGTATCTAGTACCACTTGCCATTGACGAATTTCCTGTATTATTTATCGCAGCCAGCTGTGCCCAAGGCCGTACCGTTTTGACCGGTGCAAAAGAGCTGCGTGTTAAAGAATCAGATCGCATTGCAGTAATGGCAGAAGGCTTGCAGACATTAGGGGTTGACTGTACCGTTACTGAAGATGGTCTTATCATTGAAGGTAAAGGGGTGGTCGGTCAGAGTAATGAGGTGAATAATAGCCAAACGGTATTTGGTGGTGGACATATTGTCTCGCATCATGACCACCGTATTGCTATGAGTTTTGCGGTTGCCAGCTTACGCGCCTCTAAGCAGATTACCATTGAAGGCGTTGAAACCGTCAATACCAGCTTCCCAGGATTTGCAGAACTTGCCAACCAAATTGGCATGTCTATTGACGTTGTGAGTGCTTAACGCAGTAACTTTAATTTGAGCCAATGATAATAGCTTAGCAATAAAATGAGCTATTAATTTTATTGTTGATTTTATTATTTTAATTATGTTTTTCGGCAGCAATGAGTTGATACGATTTCTAGTATCAACTCATTGCTTTTTACCTTTTATTCTATCTGTAGTGACCCTGTACTCTTAACACCAAATTACCATCAATGATAATAATTGGGTGAGGGTGCGCTTTGCTCTAAAAAGTTGTCCTATCTTATGACTACCCAAAATGTCATCAAAAAACCTGCTGCTCCTATTAAAACGACCAGACGTGGTATTGTCACCGCGCTGATAGCTTTTTCTATCTGGGGCGCTTTTCCTTTATACTTTAAGCAATTATCGGACTATAATGCCACCGAAATTATTGGTCATCGCATTGTTTGGACCTTTGCTTGTCTTTTAATCGTGTTAGTAGTGACCAAGCGCTGGCAGTGGATTGACACGCTAAAGAAAAACCCGAGGTGGATAGCCTATACCTTTGTGTCAGGTATTATCATCGCGATAAACTGGCTCACTTATGTATGGGCGGTCAATAACAATCAGATTTTAGAAGCCAGTTTGGGGTACTTTATTGGACCACTGGTTGGCGTAGGGTTGTCGATGCTACTGTTCAAAGAGCGCCTGCGTACTTTGCAATGGGTGGCAATTGGTTTTGCGCTATTATCAGTCGTTATTCAAGTGGTCATGCTGGGTAGCCTGCCGTGGGTATCGTTAATATTGGCGTTTAGCTTTAGTACTTACGGCACTATTCAGCGCCAAACCCCTCTGACAGCAGTCGATGCAATGTTTGTCGAGACAGCAATGCTACTGCCTATTTTTATCGCATGGTTCTGGCAGTCTGATGTGGCGAGTAGTAATATCAGCTTTTGGTTTACGCCTTCTATTTGGCTGCTTATGTTGGCAGGACCTATTACTTTGATACCGCTATTGATGTTTAACAAATCCACCAAGCTGGTCGCTTATAGTATCCTCAGTTTTATGAATTATCTGACGCCGACCTTTATTTTCTTCTTGGCGGTATTCTATTACAATGAGCCTTTTGATTTACATCGTTTGGCAGTCTTTGGTTTAATTTGGCTGGGTCTGCTATTATTCAGTATCGATTTATGGCGTCATCGCCCAAGCAAGCAGCTAAAAGCGGCACGTCTACCTGAAGAAGCATTAACGTCTAAATAAATTATCAAACTAAAATAGATAGTAAAAATATCATTAACAAGGATGCTTGTATGTTTCATACCCAGTCTGATGTCGTGTTTGTAAAAGGCTTAAAAGTAGAGGCGGTGATTGGCGTTTATGAATGGGAGCGCGCCATTACACAGCCGTTATTGATTGATATCGCGCTTGAAACCGATATCAGTCGTGCTGCGGTGTCAGATGATGTAAACGATGCGCTAAATTACAAAGAAGTCTGTGATGATGTCAGTGCGTGGTGCCAAGCTATTAAGGCTCAGTTACTTGAACATCTGGCTGGGCAAATCGCTGATAAACTGCTTGAAAAGTATAGCTGCGATAAAATTTCCTTAAGTATTGCTAAGCCTACCGCTATTCAACAAGCAGATGCAGTTGGTGTCCAAATCACCCGCTATGCCAAAGCCGCATCTAGCGTATCTACCAATCAAGTTAATCCTAGCTTGTCTAATGATGCATAAAGCCTTGGCTGATTTATTTGAATCACTGATAAGCTGCGATCCTGAAACGCTGCAAGCACAGCCTGTAAAAGCTGTGCTACTGGCCTTAGGTAGCAACCATGATGCGCAGATACACTTACCGCGTGTCCGAGAGCGATTGACAAGTATTGGTGCTATAACATTGTCAACAGCCTTTCAAAATCCTGACTTCACTGCCACTATAGAATTACCAAAACCTGACTATACCAATCAATGTGTCCATATTTTGTTAATGTCACCGATGACATTACAACAGTTGCAGCAAATTTTCAAACAGTTTGAATGTGACTGTAATCGGCAGCGTTTAACGGAAACACAGGCACCAATAAAAAAAGTCACGATGGATATTGATATATTGCTTGTTAAATTGGATAAAGATAATAGCCTAAGCAAAAAAAATGATTCTGAATGGATAATAATGGCAAATCGCTATCCATTTAAAGCGCATGAGAGGGCAGGGATAAAAGAATTGGTAGCGGGGATAGATAGTTGACAGTTGTAAAACGAAAGCTCTAAGCTGAGCTTAATATTAAACCCAGCCCAAGAATAAAAAGTTATTACGATTCAGCACCTATCTCATTCATGTCACTTTTGCCAATCACGTCCAAATCTTCTAAGCACAATTTGTCATATTCTTTTTTGCAAAAGTTAGGATCGATTTTGCACATGGCAGTTTGTAATTGATCTAAGCGATTTTCTGATTGTTGAATGTGTTCAAGCATTTTAGCAAAGGCTTCAGCAACAGGGTCTTGTGACATGGGATCAATGCCATAAGCTTGAAAAGTGGTTTCGCGCGCTGTGTGATTCGTTGTTTTTTTATCTGCGGGGTTCTCGGTAGAAGCAGCTTGCACTGCTTTTTCTTGTTGATTGGCATCATTGACTTTGGTCGTAATAGGATTGCCTTTTTCGTCATGATGCTCTGATATCATACGAGCAGCATTACCGACCATGGTTGCGCCTGCTGGCACTGCTTTAACCACGACAGCATTTGAGCCAATTTTAGCGCCTTTACCAACAGTGAATGGTCCTAATACTTTAGCACCGGCACCGACGATGACGCCATCTTCCAAAGTAGGGTGGCGTTTGCCGTTATTCCAAGAAACGCCGCCAAGCGTGACGCCATGATAAAGGGTCACATCATTACCAATCTCTGCTGTCTCGCCAATGACGATACCCATGCCATGGTCAATAAAAAACCGACGACCGATCTTAGCAGCAGGATGAATCTCGATACCAGTAATGATACGCGAGCCATAAGAAACCACTCGAGCAGCAAGCTTTTGCTCATTTTGCCAAAGACAATGCGCGCCGCGATGTAGAATAAGCGCGTGGATGCCAGGGTAAGTTAAGATTACCTCTAGACTATTACGCGCAGCAGGGTCGCGATTGAATACCGCATCAATATCTTCTTTTAGGTCTCTTTTGATGCGGACGAGCGATTTGAATAAAGCAGTTGGCAATGACATAAATCGTCCTATCGTATTTTTGGTTACAATCTCTTTAGTTATAGCAGTTTTATAGCAAAAAATATAGCAATGTACTTTAAATAAAAAATCGTCTGTAGATAAAACGCCAATAATTAGCGATTCATCTCCAGACGATTACTCTTATCCTTTAGCTATCACTGACAACATATTTGAGCAATTCAACAATCTGCTCAGGCGTTTGCGCCCATGCCATTGCCGCGGCATCCACTTCTTTTAACGGATGAATAATATCCTCCGCATGCAATGTGATATACGGTTTGCCCAACGCGGCGCAATAACCGGCATCGAATGCGGCGTTCCACTGCTTATATTTATCACCGAAACGAATAATAGCAATGTCACACTTTTGGATCATATTTTTGGTGCGAATCGCATTAACTTTGGACGATTTATGATCGCGCCAGAATCCATTGTCATCTTTACCGAGTACATCACCTGCCGCATCGCTGGCTTCATGCTCAGTCACTGCTGATGTAAATTTAATAACAAGACCATGGTCTTTCGCGCCTTGCATAATTTTCTGTCGCCAGTCAGTGTGTATTTCTCCGGATAAGTAAACAGTCCAATTCATCGTAAATCCCTTTTTATTGTTAAATGATATGACTACCTGTACTACTAATAATGCCCATAGTGGCAAGAAAATTAACTTATTAAATGTTAGTCTTTTAAAAGTTTTGCCAGCAGAGCACTGAGTAATTGATACTCTTTTTGGTCGAGTTGAATACGTGAACCGAGTCTAGATAAGCGCGATGGCAGCGATTTTAAGTTTTCACTATCTGCCAGTTTGCGTTGAACCATTAATGCGGTGGTACGCTCAGTAAGCAGTTGCAATTGCTGTTGAGTAATCGCTGGCTCATCCCATTGCTGGCGCACATAGGTATTAAGCATCCCTTGTTCAAGCGTCTCTAGGTTGTCAGTTACCTGTGCTATATCATTAACTTCGCTGTCAGCTTGGATATGAGTTTGTGCATAAGCATAAATGAAGCTTGCGATCACTTGAACGGCTGAAGCGACATTGAGCACTGGATAAGCAGGATTGGCATCAATTTGAACATGATAGTCAGCATAAGCCAATTCTTCATTGGTCAAGCCGCGATCTTCACGCCCAAACAGGATGGCAATATTGGGCGCTGTATTACTGTCGTGCCCGTCAATCGTGCTTTGCTTATCAATAAAATCCAGCATGATTTTGGCAGCTTGTGTCGGCGTGACCACAGGACGCGGTAAATGACGGCTACGACTACTGGCCGCAAATACCAACTGGCAATCAGCGATAGCAGACTCAAGCGTTGGTGCGATGATTGCTGATGATAGCAAATCACTGCCACCAGCAGCATGAGAAACGCTAGTGTCATCAATCGGTAATTTTGGATCAACCACCGTCAATCTCGATAAACCCATGGTGTGCATGGCGCGTGCTGCTGAACCAATATTGGCAGGCAATGTCGTATTGACCATCACTACTTGAACACAAGACAAATAATTGCTGACGTTTGGTACTGCTGTTGCTAAAGATAAGGGTGCATTGTTACTCATTGTTGTCCTAGTCGCTGGTTGATGTCTTGCTCAGCACGTTGCAATGCAACTGCAATGTCCTCGATAAGAGGGGCTTGTTCGCTGATAAGACGCTCACGGCAAAGCTCTTGCAATTGACTGCCAAGACGCGTCATTTGGGTTGCGCCCAAATTGACACTGGCTCCTTTTAGTGCATGAGCAAGCTCAAAGCCATTGGCATTATCTTCTTCTTGCTGAGCTTGTCTGAGTTTTGTGATACGGTGACGACAATCAGTAAAATAGACTTGTATCAAATCGACAAAGTCTTCTTCTAATAAGTCGCGCATATCTTCAAACTGCTCAGTATTGATAATCTCGTCATCAGTTATGGCGGTCATATCCTTGTTCGTAATAGTAGCCATAGTCATGTTCCAATAGGATTAAAGTTAGCGCAGAAAGAATTATTATAATAAATATTTTCCTACTAATGAATATGCTAACGATAATACATTCGTTAGCTGTAGTGAAAATGTAAGTTATCTTCTCTAATCATGCTTTTTAGCTGCTGTAAATTATCATCATTTGGATAGATGCGCCAATGCTCAGACAGTCCTACATTAGCAATGCCATATTCTTCATAAATACTGAGTCCAAGGGGTAGGCAATTATCTCTAATAGAGACGTCGGTATTGCTTAGAGCATTATTGGCGTAGCTTTGATTAGAGGCGCTTTGACTCCTATTACTTTCTAGTGCCAACAAATCATTACCGTCTTCGTCATATAAGCTGCCACCCATAGCAGGATCGTAGACGCTATTGTTACTATTATTACCTTGTTCGTCCTGATCATCGTTATAAGACAAGCGCGGTGTTGGTATGATGTCAGCTTGTGCCGATTTCAGTAAAGGCTGCATGCGTGTCAGCAGCTCGATATCACTACCATGAATTTTAATACTGATCTTTTTGAGCCATCTTAGGCGAGCATCGACCATACTCATGGCATTATCAAGACGAGCAAATAAACGCCCATCACGCTCACGGATGCTGCCTTTAATTATGACGACTTCATCTATTTTTAACTGTTCTTTGACACGGTTAAAGCGCTCAGCATAACAACTGACCTCTAACCTTGATGTCCCATCGTCCAAGGTAATAACGTTACGAGTACCAAAGTTGGCGATATCAATGATAAGACCGGCAAAATAGCAGCTGCCGTTATAGCCCGTATCAGTCAATTTATCGAGACGAGCACCTGAGGTATAGCGTTTGAGCTCGTCTCGATATTCATCGATAGGATGTCCGGTCAAATAAAGCCCTAGAGTATTTTTCTCTGCTTTTAGGCGGTGTTTGTCACCCCAAATTAGCTCTGGCGTCATAACGAGTGGCGGGGCAGCGACGACACCATCCATTTCACCAAACAAATCCATCATACCGATTTCACGATTTTGACGATCTTGCTCGGCGGCTTGCACGGCGCTTGGCAACTGACTCATTAACGCACCGCGAATCTCGTAGGCTTCATCGGCTGGCAAGTCTGGACGTAAAGTCGCCGCAAAGTCATCAAAACAGCCAGCACTGACCAAGGCTTCAAGCGTGCGTTTATTGACCTTTTTAATATCAACGCGACGGCAAAAATCATATAGATCTTTAAACGGACCTTCACGTCTTCGTGCATCGACAATAGACTCGACCGCGCCTTCACCGACCCCTTTAATCGCCCCCAAACCATAAATGATATTGGTCGGGGTATCAGCGACGAAATGCCATTCACTGCGATTCACCGATGGATTAACGACGGTTAACTCAAAGTTTTCACGGCAGTCATTGATAAAGAACACGACGTTATCAGTGTTGTTCATATCTGAGGTCAATACCGCCGCCATAAACTCAGCAGGGTAGTACTGTTTTAGATACGCGGTCTGATAAGCAAGCACACCATAAGCGGCAGAATGCGAGCGGTTAAAACCATAACCGGCGAATTTTTCCATCAAGTCAAACACACCGCCCGAGGTAACTTCATCGATACCTTGTGCCGTAGCACCTGTGACGAAAATGTCGCGCTGCTTAGCCATCTCTTCAGGTTTCTTTTTACCCATGGCGCGGCGTAGCATATCTGCACCGCCCAAGCTATAGCCTGCCATCACCTGTGAGATTTGCATGACCTGTTCTTGGTAGACAATAACGCCATTGGTGTTTTCTAAAATTGGCTCAAGGTTGGGATGGTCATAAATGACTTCCTCACGACCATGCTTACGGTCGATATACATCTCTACCATGCCTGCATCGAGTGGACCCGGACGATAGAGCGCACACATGGCGATCACATCTTCGATGTTGGTCGGTTGTAATTTCGCCAGATACTTTTTCATACCCATACTTTCTAACTGAAAGACAGCAGTGGTCTTGGCATCTTGCAAGAGCTTGTAGGCTTTAGCATCATCTAACGGCAGGTCTTCTAACACCAACGCATCTTTGCCTTCTTTTGCACGGCGCAGGTTGATATTTCTGACAGCAGCATCAATCACGGTCAAGTTACGTAGACCCAAAAAGTCAAACTTTACCAGCCCAACGGCTTCAACGTCATCTTTATCAAATTGGCTGACGCGGTGACCTTCATCATCACAATAAATGGCGCTAAAATCTGTGATTCTGTGCGGTGCAATCAATACGCCGCCGGCATGTTTACCCACGTTCCGGCAAATACCTTCAAGCTTGATAGCCATCTCCCATACTTCGATGGCATCTTCATAATCCATATTATCAGGATTGGAAATTAAGTCTTTCAGCTGCGGCTCTTGCTCAAGCGCTTGACTGAGTGTGATCCCCGGTGTTTTGGGAATAAGTTTAGACATTTTACTGGCAAGAAAATAGGATTTACTTTGCGCGCGCGCCACATCTCGTACCACTGCTTTTGCCGCCATGGTACCAAAAGTGATAATCTGCGAAACCGCTTCACGCCCATAAGTTTGCGCGACATAATCAATAACACGGTCACGACCTTCAATACAAAAGTCAATATCGAAATCGGGCATTGAGACACGCTCAGGGTTTAAAAAGCGCTCAAATAATAAGTCGTAATGGATAGGGTCGAGGTCGGTAATGTTTAACGCATAAGCCACGAGCGAGCCTGCACCAGAACCACGACCGGGACCGACTGGTACACCATTGGCTTTTGCCCAACGGATAAAGTCCATCACGATCAGGAAGTAACCGGGGAATCCCATTGATAAGATAACCTTGAGCTCATACTCTAAGCGGTCATCGTATCTTTGGCGGATATCACTCCAATTATCACTGCGCGCGTCAACTGGAAAGAGCTTGTCTAATCGATTATTAAGCCCACGCTGCGATTCTAAGCGAAAGAAAGATTCAGTGGTCTCGCCCTCAGGTACTGGAAACTCTGGTAGGACATTAATACCTAGCGTTAAGGTCACATTACAGCGAGTTGCTAAGCGCAAGGTATTATCAATCACCTGCGGAATATCAGCAAATAGCTGTTCCATCTGCGCTTGGGTCTTGAGGTACTGCTCATCTGAATAAGTCTGTGGGCGATTTTGGTCGGCAAGTACATAAGAGCCAGCAATACAAACTCGCGCTTCATGAGCATCAAAATCATCTTGCTTTAAGAAGCGCACGTCATTATGGGCAATGATGGGGATGTTTTGCTTAGCACCTGAATGAATAGCAGCTTTAATAAAGGCATCTTCGCCAGTACGATTGGTGCGTTTAATCGCAAAATATAAGCGATCAGCAAACTGCGCTTGCCATTCTGTCAGTAGCTCATCGGCTTTTTCTGGCATTGAGCCAATCAATGCTTGCCCAACGTCTGACTTTTCAGTGAATAAGACAATGACACCTGTCGCATGCGCTAAAATATGGCTGCGTTTAATAACAGGAGTACCGTGATTAACAGGATCAGCACGTCCTTCGGTAAAGCCAAGCGATACGATACGAGTGATGTTTTGATAGCCTTCGTTGTTCATCGCCAATAAAGTTAAGCGCGTGTCCTCATTTTCCATGATGACTTCACTACCGATGATGGGCTTGATACCCGCACCTAAGCAAGCACGGTAAAACTTTACCGTGGCATAAAGGTTGGATAAATCCGTCAAGGCAAGGGCGCTTTGATTGTCTGCCGCCGCCGCTTTAACCAACGACTTAATACGCACGATAGAATCGGTAATGGAATATTCGCTGTGGATGCCAAGGTGTACAAATGCCATAGAAGACTCTTACGAATGCAAACAAAAGGAGAGGGTGCGAATGAGTGTCAGAGATAAAGCAAGTGAAAACAGATGGTAATGTATTTAAAAAATATACTATATCAATGGTTTGACTGATATTTTCAGTAAACTATCATGTTAATAGCCACACTTTATACGCTGTATCTCAGCCGCTAATCATAGCATTATTTGCTCATAACAGCCACTCATTCGGAGTTATCAAATAGCATAGTGTGTTATTGCTAATGGGTCTAATAATAGAAAAAAGCCTTCTACATCATTATGATATAGGAGGCTTGTATGGGGAAAAATTACGATTATTTAGCTAGAATTTAACGCTTATGATGTCTATCACTATATTCTATCCAAAAGTCTGCATTTTCAACGCCCGCTTTTCTAGGGTCAAAGACAGGGTCAATTCCCAGCTTCATTTGCTCATCGTAGTCTTTTAACACTTTTAGCGCCGTTTTACTGAGTAATACGATAGCGATGAAGTTAAGGTAACACATGCTGCCAAAACCAATATCACCTAGCGCCCACATCACGCCAACAGACTGCATGCTACCGGTAAAGCAAACTATTAAGAATATTATTTTTAATAATGGTTTTAAAACAGGGTAGCGCAATTTATTGTCTAAGTATACTAGCGTGGTCTCAGCAATATAGTAATAAGCAATCAAGCAGGTAAAGGCAAACAAGAAGATGGCGATAGCGACAAAGCCACTTCCATATTGGCTAAACACCGTCGAGACAGCGGCTTGTGTAAATGCCGTGCCCGCTTCAATGCCTGGCATGTTTTCGACTAGTACCAAGCCTTCTGCTGGAATGACGTTATACATACCAGTAGATAAAATCATCAATGCAGTAGCGGTACAGACAACAACCGTATCGATATAGATAGAAAAACTCTGTACTAAGCCTTGCTTGGCAGGATGAGAAACCTCTGCAGCTGCTGAGCTGAAAGTTGCTTCGCCTGCACCAGCAACGTTAGAGAATACCGCACGGCGGACACCCCAAGATATGGCTAGACCGACGATACCGCCAAATACAGCATCCATACCAAACGCGCTTTTGAAAATCAAGGCGAACATAGCAGGTAGGTTTGAGGCATTAAAGGCTAAGACGATAACCATCATCAAAACATAGCCGATCGCCATAATAGGCACGACCTTGCCAGCGAAGTTTGCAATACGTTTTATGCCACCAAATATGATAAATGCTAACAGCGCAACGATAATGAAACCAGTTGCAACAGGTGGGATGTTAAAAGCGGTATTAAAAGAATCAGCGATGGTGTTGGCCTGTACGCCAGGAACCAAAACACCATAAGAAAGACAAGTCACCGTAGCTACTAAAATAGCAAAGGGTTTCATCTTTAGGCCACGCTCGATATAAAAGGGTGAGCCGCCACGATACTGGTCATCAACGGTATGCTTATATACCTGTGCAAGTGTTGATTCGATAAAGGCACTGGCACCGCCAAGCAGACCCATGACTATCATCCAAAATACTGCGCCAGGTCCACCAGCTGCGATTGCGGTGGCAACCCCTGCAATGTTACCGACGCCGATTCGGCCTGATAAGGCCATACTAAAGGCTTGAAATGAGCTAATACCTTGGGTTGAGGTTTGCTTGTCAAACAACAGCCTAACCATCTCTTTAAGATAGCGAAACTGGACACCGCGAGTCATCACGGTAAAATAAATGCCGACACCGAGTGCCAAATAAACTAACGCATCGCTCCATATATAGCCGACGATGGTATTAATAATCGCTTCCATGGCCTTACTTCCCTGTAAGTATGTGACTAAAGGCTTAAATCATTTAAGCTGTTGTTTTAATCGATGACTGTGCTGACTGAATACGTTTGTTAATTGACCAGCCAAATGGTTTTGGTCTGTGCGTATTGTGCTAAGGCTTCTAAACCATTGTCACGACCGCCAAACCCTGATTGCTTATAGCCGCCAAACGGTGTTGTTATATCACCTTCTGAAAAACCATTAATAGAGACTGTGCCTGCTTTGATGGACGACGCCACACGATAAGCGCGCTTGATGTTCTGTGTATAAAAAGAAGCGGCGAGTCCATAATTGGTTTCATTGGCTAATTTGATGGCTTCTTCTTCCGTCTCAAAGCTTGTCACCGCAAGCAAGGGTCCAAAGACTTCTTCCTTGAACAAAGTCATATCGGCTGTAACATCATCAAAAATAGTCGGCTCGATATACCAGCCACTGCCCATGTCGTCATGAATGTTGCCACCTGCAACGATCGTTGCACCTTCCTCTTTAGCGGTCTTAAGATAATGATAAACCTTGTCAAAATGCGCTTTTTCAATCATAGGACCAATAGCCGTGTCGACATCGTAAGGTAAGCCGACTTTCCAACCTTTCAGACCGTTTTTTAGTTGCTCAAGTAACGCTCGTTTTTGACTGCTGTGGACTAATAAGCGTGAGCCGCAGCTACAGTTTTCACTCATATTCCAAAACGCGGCCGATAAGATATCGTTAATCGCAGCATCATCGAGTACGGCATCGTCAAAGACGATTTGTGGGCTTTTACCACCGCATTCTAAGACGATTTCTTTTAGATTGCTTTGTGCCGAATACTGTAAGAACAAACGTCCGACCTCAGTCGAGCCAGTGAACGACACCATGTCAACATCCATATGTTGACCAAGCGCCGCGCCGACATTTTCACCAAGGCCACAGACCATTTGCAGCGCTTCTCTGGGCACGCCAGCTTCATAGGCAAGCTCAGTTAAACGGTAGGCAGATAAAGAGGTCAGCTCAGCAGGTTTAACAATAACGGAGTTGCCCATAATGAGAGCAGGGGCGACTTTCCAAGCGTACATTTGGGCTGGGAAGTTCCAAGGTAATACCGCACCAACGACACCAATGGGCTCTTGCACAATAAGTCCTAAAGCTGTGCTACCTGTCGGCGCGATTTTGCCAAATACCTTATCAGCGGCCTCGGCATACCATTCAAAAGTCTCGATAGTTGCTGGGATATCGGTATTTAAGCATTCAGTAATCGGCTTACCCGCATCCACACAATCTAATGCTGCCAGCTCCTCGACGTGCTCATGCATGAGTGCACACCAGCGCTGCATAATAGCCTTGCGCTCAGCAGGAGCCAGACGACGCCATTCACCGTTTTCAAAAGCATCGCGAGCGACTTGTACGGCAGTATCGACATCATCGCTAGTACCTGAAGCAATCTGACCGATAATACTGTTATCAATCGGCGTGTAATTGTCCAAAGTAGCTTCTGATAAGCCATCTGCTGCTATTAAGTGACCCGCCCATAATTGCTGCTGTTTTGCTTTCTCAAATACTTGCTCTTTAGTGGCTTGTTCTTTAGTGCTCATTTTTCTAATCCTTGTCTGCTAAATTTGATGCCATCGATTCGAGATTTGAATACGGCATCAAATTTAGCGTGGGTTATCCTTGACATTGTTTTTACTAAGCTGAGCTGAGTGCTATTTAGACAGTAGGGCTAAAAATTCTGCTTTTTCGTCTTCTGGGATGTCAGTTAGTGGCACGCGAACTGAACCGACATCCATGCTGCCGTTTAAGCAGCCCGCTTTGGCTTTTTGATTGTAGTTGCCAGATTCCATAGAATGAATAGCAGGATAAATCTCACTCATGATTTTCTTAGCTTTATCCCAGTCGCCTTGTTGGGTGGCATTAAATAGCGCAACTTGTTCTTCTGGGAAAACGTTGGCTGCGCCTGCAATCCAGCTTTTTGCACCCCAAAAGAAGAAATCGACCGGTTGATCATCGCAGCCACAAACCACCTCAAAGTTGTCAAAATTAGCTTGTAGCATGCGTAGCGCATGACTAAAGTCGCCACTACTTTCTTTTACACCAACGATGTTAGGGTGCTTGGCTAGATGAGCGACGGTGTCAAATTCAATGGCAACGCCAACACGAGCAGGGAAGTTGTACATAATAATCGGCAGCTCACTTGCATCTGCAACTTTTTCAAAGTGAGCGATGATGCCGTCTTGTTCAGGCAAGCTATAAGGAGTGGCAGACAGCATGAGTCCGTCATAGCCTAACGCTTTGGCTTGGGCAGCAAGCTCAATAGAATGGTCAGTCGATAAGCTGTTGATACCAGTAATCAGAGTGACTTTATTTCCAGCGCCTTTATCTTTTGCAGCTTCAGTGATAGTGGTCAATACCAACTCACGCTCTGCTGCCGAAAAGGTATAGTATTCACCTGTTGTACCGCAAGCAACGATACCGGCTACGCCTTTGTCGATAAAGGCTTCGACCAGTGTCGTTAATTTTTGCGCATCAACGTTACCGTTATTGTCGAAAGGGGTGACGATTGGGACTAAAATTCCATTTATGTTCATGAGACTATCCTTATTGGGGTTGATATTGTTGGTGATTTAATGATTAATGATTCGATAGTGAATCGGTTGGTTTTTGCTTGGTTCATAAACGTTTAATAAGATGCTTATTTAAAGCGGGAAAGTTGATACGGTTTTGGATCGATAGTGTGGTCTTCATCAAAATAGTAGTTGGCAATCATTTGCGCACTAACGACAGCTTGCGTTAAGCCTAAATGCTGATGCCCAAAGCTTAAAAAGACGCGCTCTATTTTGTCGATGACTGGTAAGGAGTCTGCGGTCGATGGTCGAAACCCCATCCATGGCACACTATCAGCAGTATCTAACTTAGCTTTGAGCATAGGCTGCGCCTGTTGTAATAGCATATGCGCGCGCTGCATATTGGCAGGGGCATCAAGTCCTGCATACTCTACTGTGCCTGCCAAGCGTAGCCCGTCTTGCATCGGTGTCATAATAAAACGGCGATCCATGCTTGATACTGGTATCTGTAAGCGCATACTTTCATGCGGTAGCATTAAGTGATAACCACGTTCGGTATCTAAAGGGATGTTGACGCCTGTTAATTGCTTGGCCAATGCCTTAGAGTGGGCGCCTGCTGCTAGCATCACTTTAGACGCTGTCATATCACCTTGACTGGTTGTTAGGTGAATACCATCTGTATCATTGGTCGCTGCAAGGACACGGCAATGTTCAATGACATGACCACCTAATTGCCTAAAAATATGGTTAAGCTGATTGATAACGGCTTTTAAATTGGTGATATGACCTGTATTTGGGAAAAACAACGCCGCTAGTTGGTTATCTTGTAAAGCAGGTTCACGCTCTAACAATGCTTCTTTGGTCAATAGCTCATTAACCACGCCAATATCGTTAAGTCGACTGCCATGTGCTATGAGAGGATCGACGCTACTGGTCTTCTCAGCCGTCAATAATGAACCTTTTACTTGTACCCATTCGTCCAATTGCCACTGATTGGCAAAGCCTTGCCATGCCTGCAGACTGTTTTTATTTAAGTTTAATAACGCTTGATGAATCCGCTCAAATGGCTCAGGGCGCATATTCATCAATAGCTGCATTGCCCACGGCATCAAACGAGGTAGATAGCGCCAGTCTATACGCAGCGGTCCAGTCGGATCGAATAACATGGCTGGTACATGACGCAGCGTGCTGGCATCTGCAATGGGGAATACTTGCTCAGTAGCGATATGACCTGCGTTACCAAATGATGCTCCTTGACCCACTTCGTTAGCGTCTAGCAGTGCGACCTTGACGCCTCGTGCTTGCAACGTCACTGCCGCCGCTAGACCGATAATACCGCCGCCGATAACATGTAAGTCGAAGTCTGAGATCGTCATGGTTTTTCTCGATTACGTTCTGTCGATGAAGTGGTTTTATATCAATAAACCTGTCATTTCATAAATAATGCTGCGATTTTATTAAGAGGGGATTCCCCATTTAAAGGGATCGTCTTCTTGCACAATGAGCGTGGTTTCAGCACAAACATAAGCATGACCACAAATCGTTGGGATGATGGTCTGTTCAGGATAAGCTGCACCAGCTGGATTGTTGAGCCTAGTACTAAGATCGGTACTCAGATCAGTATTAAGCTCAGATGCATACTCATAACTGCCAGTAAATACGCTGCCTACGACGCCTTGTTGCTGCCATAATTGTTCAGGAAACAGCTTATTGTCAGCCGCTAGGCAAGCAAGTTTGGCGCTGGTACCGGTACCACAAGGGGAGCGATCGTAAGCTGAACCTGGGCACAAAACAAAGTTTTTACTATCTACTTGTGTATCATCGCTATCAGAAAATAA
>Ga0136557_1000531_pt1 | contig 28318 bp, 24 predicted proteins | sample AntRauTorckE6832_FD_104796 | JGI IMG/M metagenome (GOLD analysis project Ga0136557, IMG submission 104796) | Saline lake microbial communities from Rauer Islands, Antarctica - Metagenome Torckler E6 #832 | ecosystem: Environmental > Aquatic > Non-marine Saline and Alkaline > Saline | place...
CACAGACTGCACCTGCACCGGCATAAATAAGAACACCTGCCGCAGCCGTTACAGAAGCAGATTTTTCCGATACCCATTTTATGCCTGCGCTAAGAGTTCTTGAAATAGCAAAAAGAATAACGGTTGCTCCAAGAATTACACCACCCTGGAAACCTCCGCCCGGGCTGTAATGTCCGTGTGCTACAACATAGAGTGCAAAAATCTGAATAAAAGGAATTATATACTGACAAGTCTTTTTTATTATCAGATCATCAGGTATCCAGAGTGAATCGATTTCCCGGAATACTTTTGATTTTCTGGAAGGGAGTTTCCCTCCAGGTTCAATTTTTATTGTGGCTCCTGTGGGAAGATGTCTGAAATATTTGGATTTTTCTTCAGCAGGTTTTCGCCTGAGAAGGAAAAAGCATGCAAGGCCTGCTGAAAAAACAACCACTGTCTCAAACATTGTGTCAAAAGAACGATAATCAGCAAGAACTGCTGAAACAATGTTTGGAACATGGGAGTCTTTTATTGTATTTTCTATAAAATAAGGGGATAAATGTGTGCTTGCCGGTGAATCCGGATCCCCCCAGTCAGGGAAATCCCATGACTGCCATAAAAATACGGAAAAACATATAATTAGTATGATTTTGGCAAAAGTTTTCAATCTTTTGTCTCCCTTGTTGTATGAAAAACAGCTGCAACAAAAAAAACAGTGCTGACTCCGGCGCCAACAGCAGCTTCAGTAAATGCAACGTCAACAGCTCCCATTACAGCCCATACAAGACATAAAAGAAAGCTGTATGCGCTAAGCACAAGGGATGCTCCAAGAAGATCCTTTACTGTAAGGGCTCCAACTGCGCATATGACAACCATGAAAAGAATGATAAAATTTAGAAGAGGCGACATTTAATTATCCTTTTTTGTCCAGGGTTCCATACCTGCCCTGATTCCTGCATCTACTATTGCATGTGTTGCAGTAGGGCTGGTTATAAAAATAAAGACTGCTATAAAAACAAGCTTGGCCGTAAGAAATACTGAATCAAGGGAAAAATCCTGCCATAAAGTATAAATTGATGCTGATGCAATAAAAAGAAGCATGCCTGTTGTGTCAAGCATTCCTGCAGCGTGTAGTCTTGAATAAAAATCGGGAAGCCTGATAAGGCCAACAGCTGCACCAAACATAAATATAAGTCCGGCTACCATTAGAATTCCTGTTAAGTAAATCATAGTTCTTCTTCCTTATCGAGTCCTTTTCGTTTCTGAAAGAATCTTGAAGCTGCAAGCACAGCAATGAAATTAAGCATGGCATATGCAAGAGCAATATCTATAAGCATTTCAACTCTTTCGTACATAAAGCCTATAAGAATCAGCAGAGGTACTGTTTTGCTTCCTATGGCATTAACGCCAATGATTCTGTCGAGAATTGTAGGTCCTGCAACAGCTCTGAACAATGATACAAACATTATCAAAGCTATAATCAGGGCACTGTATAAAAAAAGATTATCCATAAATTTTTTCACCAAATATTTCAGCAGATTTTTTTTCCATAATTCCGGGAAGAGTTCCAGCTGTTGTATCATCAATTGCATGGACCCGGAATTTACCTGTCAAAGACACTTTTACTGTTATTGTACCGGGAGTAAGTGTAATTGAGTTTGCAAATGTAACAAGCCCGGTAGGGTTTTTTATTTTGCTTTTGAACTCAAATATCTGAGGGTTGATTGCATTTTTAATGTCAGGGCTTAAAACTATTTTCAAGATATGAAAAGAAGACATGAAAATCTCTTTTATAAGCCATGGGAAATATAATGCAAACCTTAACCATACTGCCATAAGATCTTTTTTTATAGGTTCGGGGAAAATTATTCTGGCCGACAAAAAGCTTACAAGTCCGGCAGACAAAACCCCGAGTATGAGGTGATACAGGTCAAGCAGGCCTGAGAAAAAAATCCATACGGCAAATGTCATCAAAAATGTCAAAGCATATGCAGGAAGATATTTTTTTATATCTTTCATTTGAGCCGCCTTATTTTAAATAGTAATTTGGTCAAAACCCGGATTTTTTGTTCAGTTACAGCAGAAGAAAAATTTTAACCTCAGTAGTAAAGGAGTATTTAGAGGGATAAATTTTGATTCTGAAGCAAAACTTCACAAAAAGGCAGTTTTGTTCAGCAACTAAATATTGCTGAACTGAAACTGCATGTTCTTAAAAAAAGAAAATACCAGAGCGCAGTTTAAAGTCAATTTTTTTCGGAAAAGTTGATTCGGATTTTGTAGAGGATGTTTTTTATAAACTATTATAAATCTTTGTTTTTTAGTGTGTTAACATTGTTTATTTATTTTTTCGTACAGTCTTTCAGCAGGTGAATAAGTATAATACCGAAATTTTGACCTGGTTAAGGAAAATGAAAAATTCAAGTTCAGGGATACCGGGTTATTTTAAGGATTAAATTTTTATTTTACGCAGAAATAGATCCAAGAAGGCAGTTTTAGTTTATCAACTGTGTAAGGAATAAAATTTTAAAATTACTTTGATTCAGTTGATAAATACTTGACCCTGTTTTTGTTTATCTATAATAAGATAAAAGTTTGTGTTTTGTTAAAGTCATTTAATTATCATCAGAAGAACTTAGGTCTTTAGTTAAATATTGCAAAAATATTTAACTGTCAGGGATTTCCGGTTTTAAAAATATTCTGAGTTAAACTGGGTCAGGTTTTGCCTTTGAAGATCCGGGTGCAATTTGTTCAGTTATATGCAAAACCCTGAAATCTATTCAAGTTAGGTTTTAATTGAAAAATTAATCTTATTAATTACTCGGAGGAGAAGATGAAGAAAAAACTGTTTGGTTTTATTGCGGCAGCACTGATTGCTTTTTCCGGTTCTGCATATGCAAACAAGGTTACACTTGGAGTAGCTGCAGATCCTGTGTCTCTTGATATTCATGTTCAGCTTTCAGGAGAGATGCTTGCTTATTCCCACCTTGCATTCGATCCGCTTGTCCGCTGGACAAAGCAGATGGATTTTGAACCGCGCCTTGCTAAAAGCTGGGAAAGAGTTGATGATCTTACAATGCGTTTCAAGCTCAGAAAAGGCGTAAAGTTCCACAGCGGGAACAGCTTTACAGCAAAAGATGTTGTATGGACAATAGACAGGCTTAAAAAAAGTCAGGATTTTAAAGGACTTTTTGAACCTTTTACAGGTGCAGAAGCTGTTGATGAATACACAGTAGATATTAAAACAAAAGAGCCATACGGTCTTGTTCTTAATATGATGACTTATGTATTTCCGATGGACAGCGAGTTCTATACAGGCAAGGATGAAAATGGAAAGCCTAAAGATGCTATAGTAAAGGTGGGAGAATCCTTTGCAAATACTCATCAGTCCGGAACAGGACCTTTTTATGTTACTTACCGCGAGCAGGGCGTAAAAACTGTTTTTAAAAGGTTTGACGAATACTGGGACAAAGATTGCCCGGGTAATGTAGAAGAACTTGTAATGAATCCTATTAAGAAAGATTCAACAAGAGTTGCATCTCTTCTTTCTGGTGATGTAGATTTTATTTATCCTGTAACTCCCCAGAATTATAAGATGGTTAAAAGATCTGATGATGTAAAGCTTGTAACCATGGGTGGTTCCCGTATCATAACTTTCCAGATGAACCAGAAGAGAAGGCCTGAGTTTGCAAATAAAAAAGTCCGCCAGGCAATGGTTTATGCAGTAAACAATGAAGGTATAGTAGAAAAGATTATGAAGGGTGAGGCTGTAGCAGCAGGACAGCAGGGACCAGAAGGTTTTGGCGGCTATGTTGAGGAGTTAAAGCCGAGATACGACCTTGACAAGGCAAAGAAGCTTATGAAAGAAGCCGGTTATGAAAACGGTTTTGAATGTACAATGGCTGCGCCTAACAACCGTTATGTAAATGATGAAAAAATAGCTGAAGCAGTTGCTGCAATGCTTTCTAAGATTAATATAAAAGTTAATCTTAAAACAATGCCAAAGGCTCAGTACTGGCCTGCATTTGACGAAAGATCTGCAGATATTCAGATGATAGGATGGCACCCTGATACCGAAGATTCAGCAAACTATTCAGAGTATCTTGTTATGTGTCCTTCAAAGGAAACAGGCTACGGGCAGTATAACAGCGGAATGTACTGCAATGAAAAAGTAGATGAGCTTATTATGAAGTGTCAGACAGAAACTGACCCTGATGTAAGAAATGCAATGCTTAAAGAGGTTGAAAGAACTCTTTACAATGAAGCCGCATTTATGCCTCTTCACTGGCAGAACCTTTCATGGGCAGGAAAAAACAATCTTAAGATTGAGCCTATAATAAACATGATGAACTTTCCATACTTCGGAGAGCTTGTTGTTAAATAGCTTTTAAGTCTTTTTATTATAATAAAGCCGGCATTAATGCCGGCTTTATATATTTTCAGGCTTTGAGGCAGAGATTAAAGACAGGTTGACATATGTTTGCTTTTATAATCAGAAGGATAATTCAGGCTGTTGTAGTAATGCTTGTTATCAGCTTTATAGGATTTACCATTAAAAGTCAGGTGGGTGACCCCATCCGCGGACTGATGGGAGTTTCAGTAAAAGAGGTTGAAAGAGAGGCATTAAGAGACAAGCTTGGTTTAAATGATCCTTTTTTAATTCAGTATAAAAATTTTTTAAAAGATGCTGTAAGAGGCGATTTCGGTACTTCATACTTTTTCAAAAAACCTGCAACAGAGGTTATTTTAGATAAAGCTCCCGCAACACTTGAGCTTGTTATTGCAAGTGCTGTATTGATTATTATTCTTTCAATACCTCTTGGTACATATTGTGCCATACGGCCCAAAAGTATTTTGTCGAGATGCATAATGGGGCTTAGTATAGTCGGAGTATCTATTCCTGTGTTTTTAACGGCAATAATGCTTATATTTCTATTTTCAGTAAACATGAACATTCTTCCGTCGTACGGAAGGGGAGATACCGTTGAAATATTCGGTGGACTCTGGTCCACAGGTTTTCTCACCTGGGACGGAATTAAACATCTTATACTTCCTGTAATTTCACTTTCATCTATTATGCTCCCTTTGTTTATAAGGCTTATAAGAGCTGAGATGATGGAGGTGCTTCAGACAGAATATATTAAATTCGCATGGGCTAAAGGACTTTCAAGAAAAAAGATATGGTTTAAACATGCTTTTAAAAATACTCTTCTTCCTGTTATTACAGTAGGCGGAGTTCAGCTCGGTATAATGATAGCCTATACTATTCTTACTGAAACTGTTTTTCAGTGGCAGGGAATGGGGTTTATGTTTCTTGAAGCTGTGGAAAGATCTGATACAGCTCTTCTGGTTGCCTATCTTATGTTTGTTGGCGTTTTGTTTGTTGTTGTAAATACACTGGTAGATATAATTTATGGTATTATTAATCCAAAAGTCAGAATTTCGGGTACAAAATAATGAATAAATGGAAAAAATTCAAAGAGTCGTATTTTTTATACTCTTTTTTACGGGATCCGGTTGCAATATTTTCTTTTGCTGTTTTTGCCGCACTTATTATTATAAGTTTTTCAGCTCCGGTTACAGCACCGCATGATCCTTATGATACAAAGACTATAAGCATTATGGATTCTGAAATTCCTCCTTTATGGCAGGATGGCGGTGATTCTGAATTTGTTCTTGGAACAGATGCCCAGGGAAGAGATCTGCTTTCAACCATGATGTACGGAATGAGAGTATCTATAATTATAGGTATAGGAGCAGTCTGTCTTCAGGCTTTTTTAGGAGTTATAATCGGGCTTTTGTCAGGATATATCGGCGGAAGAATAGACTCCTTTTTCATGCGGCTTGCAGATATTCAGCTTTCATTTTCCACACTTATGGTGGCAATTTTTATAAGCGCGATATTTCAGACAGTTTTCGGATCAGGTGTTTACGGTGAATATGCTGTTCCTATTCTGGTACTGATTATCGGTCTTGCTGAATGGCCTCAGTATGCAAGAACTGTAAGAGCTTCTGTTCTCGGAGAAAAGGAAAAGGAGTATGTTGAAGCTGCAAGGGTAATCGGTTTAAGGCAAAACTGGATAATGTTTCGTCATATTCTGCCAAACACCCTTTCTCCTGTATTTGTTATATCTACAATTCAGGTTGCAAATGCAGTAATGAGTGAAGCTGCGCTTTCATTTCTCGGACTTGGAATGCCTGTTACAAAGCCTTCTCTTGGTTCGCTTATAAATGCAGGCTTTGAGTATATTTTCAGCGGATCATGGTGGATAACTATTTTCCCGGGAATTTTGCTTATTGTTCTTGTTCTTGTTGTAAATCTTTTAGGCGACTGGTTAAGAGACGTTTTAAATCCAAAGCTCTATAAAGGATAATTGAAAATGGAGCATCTGTTAGAAGTAAAAAATCTTGAAGTTAAGTTTGCCCTTAGATCGGGTGAGCTGACAGCTATAAATAAAGTAAGTTTTACCCTTGATAAGGGTGAAAGGCTTGGGATTGTTGGGGAAAGCGGGGCAGGAAAATCTGTTACCGGCTTTTCAATAATAGATCTTATCAGCAAACCCGGATATATTGCCAGCGGAGGAATTTTTTTTGAGGGCAGGGATATTAGCAAAGCATCGCCTGATCTTATAAGACATATAAGAGGAAACAGGATCAGCATGATTTTTCAGGATCCTATGATGACTCTTAATCCTGTTTTTACAATAGGAGATCAGATGGCAGAGACTATACTCGCGCACAGAAAAGTTTCCAAAAAAGATGCACTTAAAATAGCTGTTGAAAAATTAAGACAGGTTCATATACCGTCTCCTGAGCAAAGGCTTGATCAGTATCCCCATGAATTTTCAGGCGGAATGAGGCAAAGAATAATTATTGCCATAGCCCTTCTTCTTGATCCTGCTGTAATAATTGCTGATGAACCAACAACAGCACTTGATGTAACTATCCAGGCAGAGATTATGGAGCTTCTTCTGGAGCTCTGCGAAACCAATGATACAGGACTTATACTTATAACCCATGATCTTGGAGTTGTCTCTCAGGTAACAAAAAAGATAGCAGTAATGTATGCAGGAAGAATTGTTGAAACAGGGTCAACTGCAAATATTGTTTCCAGTCCCCAGCATCCTTATACAAAAGGTCTTATAAAAGCTCTTCCGGGCTCAAGGGGAACAGGAACAAAGCTTCATCAGATCCCTGGAAATATGCCCAACCTTACAGAAATGCCTGAAGGCTGTGCTTTTAATCCAAGATGTGAGCTGGCTGAAGATATTTGCAGAAATACAGTTCCTGAATTAAAGCAAAGAGGCGAGTTTAAGCGATTTGTGGCTTGTCATATGGTATGATTTGTTCAGATTTTATTCAAAGGTAAATTTATGCATAAAAAAAAGCCGTTGTTAACAGTAAATAAACTGATCAAGGAATTTGATATCTCAGGCGGATTTCTGGATCAGATAAAATTTAAAGATAAAAAATTCAAAAGAGAAAAAACTCTGGTTCATGCTGTAAATGATGTCAGTTTCAGGATAAATCAGGGTGAAATACTCTCTGTTGTCGGCGAAAGCGGGTGTGGTAAATCTACTCTTGCAAGACTTGTTATGGGTCTTCATAAGCCGGACTCAGGTGAGATTTATTATAAAGAAGACAGAATTGATCATCTTGATGACTCTTCAATGCTGCCCTACAGAAAAAAAATGCAGATGATTTTTCAGGATCCATATGCATCGCTTAATCCCAGAATGACTGTAAAACAGACTCTTGAAGAACCTTTAAAATTCCATGAACCTTCGATATCCCAGGGTGAGGTCGAAGATAAAGTCGCTTATGTCATGGAACAAGTTGGAGTAAACCCGAACTGGGGAAAAAGATATCCACATGAATTTTCAGGGGGTCAAAGACAAAGAGTCAGTATTGCAAGGGCGCTTATGGTTGATCCTGAATTCATAGTTGCAGATGAGCCTGTATCAGCACTTGATGTTTCAATTCAGGCGCAGATTTTGAATCTTTTAATGGATGCAAGGGACAATTTCGGTCTTACATATATGATGATAACCCATGATCTTTCAGTGGTTGAGCATATAAGTACAAGGGTGGCTGTTATGTATCTTGGTACTTTGTGCGAGGTTGCTCCTGCTGAAAGTATTTTTGAAAATCCTCTTCATCCTTATACTCAGGCTCTTTTAAGCGCAATTCCAAAGCCGGGAACTAAAACAGGAACACATATTAAGCTCAAAGGCGAGGTTCCCACTCCGATTACTCTGCCTTCAGGGTGTGTTTTTCATACAAGATGTCTTTATGCCGACAAGAGGTGCAAAAGAGAGGTTCCAAAACTTGTGTCCTATGATCAGGGTGAACATTATATTGCCTGTCATGCAGTTGAGGAGCAAAGAATATAATCTGAATTAAGCTGTTATAAAAAGGTTTTATATTTCAACAAGTTTTTACAGCCGCCGGTTTTTAAATATTTCCGGTGGCTTTTTTTTAGATTATAAGCTTCAGTTTTTTTTTCTAAGAAACTTAAAAGCAAGACCTGCTGCAAGAAGGATCAGAATAAATATAATAATTCCCGTCTTGTAAAGATCAGCAGCATCCTTTAATTTATAAAACTGTTTTGATAGATAAAATCCTGCAGATATAACAACAGAAACACTTATTATGCTTGTTATAATATCTATTGTAATAAATTTTAAAAATGAGAAGCGGGCAGCTCCTGCTGTAAAGAAAAGAGGAGTTTTTAAACCGGGTAGAAATCTGGCAAGAAGGATTCCTTTAATTCCGTTTTCAAGATAAAATTTTTCTGCTCTGTAAAGCCTTTTCCTGGTAAACATTAATCTTATAACAGGGAGTCTGTGGTGATGGTTTCTGAAAAGAGCTCCGCATCCGAAACTCAGACAGTCTGCTGTTATTACACTAATCCAGGCAAGTGGAATCATTAGTTTTAATTCACTGATTTCTTTTGCACATAAAAATCCAGCTGTAATAAGAGTAAGATCTTCCGGAGCAGGAATTCCTATTCCCCGCCCGATAAGCAGAAAAGAAATACTTAAATAGGTAAAACCCGGGAAGACAATATTCATTTGAAGCTTTCATTAATTAATTTTTGTATATTCGAACTGATCCGCATTCTGATATTTATTCCAGAAAGAGAGGAAACTGTTTTCAAAAGAGCGTTCATTTGTATAATTTCTTGCATTTACCTTCATTTCTTCAGTTAATTCAAAGTCATTACAAAGACTTAGTATTGCATCGGCAAATCTGTCAGCAAAATTATCACCAGAAGAAACAATAATACCTGTTTCATTGGATATAATGTTTTCTGAAGGACCTCCTTTATCTGTAACTACAACGGGTATTCCTGATGCCTGGGCTTCCATTACAACGTTTCCCATTGTATCAACTGTTGAGGGGAATACAAAAATATCTGCAGAAGCATATGCTTCTGATAGTTCTTCACCTTCCATATATCCTGTAAAAAGCACAGGCAGATCAGCTGATGAACTTTTCATTTCTTTCAGATATGGTCCGTCACCTATTACAATAAGACAGACATCGTCTCTTTTTTGTGAAATTTTTCTCATAACCTGCTCAAAAATATGAAGGTTTTTTTCCTTTGATACTCTGCCTACATAAATAAGTTTGATAACAGAATCATCAATATTATAATTTCTTTTAAAAAAGCCGTTTTTTTTGGCAGGATTAAATTTTTCAGTATCAACCCCCCATGGGTGCACAATTATTTTTTCTTCAGGGATTCCTTTTTCTGTTAATTCTTTTGCTGTTACAGAAGAGGGAGAAAAAATTTTTTCCATTTTATTGTAAAACCAGATCATATATTTCCATAAAAGGTCTTCAAGCTGTGTATCTCCGGTTATTGAGCCTACGGTCTGGGGAAGTGAAGTGTGATATGTGCCGTGAAAAGAAATATTAAGAAGCTTGGATGCTGCAAGAGCTGTAAGCCCCATAGCACCTGGTGTTTCTGAGTGTATGTGCGTAAAGTTTTCTTCCCAGCAGAATTTAAGAAGTTTTAAAAACGGGGGATAATAAATTTTAAGCTCAGGATACTCAGGCATGTTAAATTTACCTATTGGAGAAAAAGGTTCAATATTTTTCTCCTTTTTCTGTTCAGGATCGCATGTAAAAAGAGTCATCGGTTTTTTTGTCTGTTGTGCAGCCTGAATCTGTGATCTTACAGCAGAAGCAACTCCGTTTATTTCATTAAATGTGTCTGTAAATACAGCTATTTTTGTTTCCTCAAATTTTTTATCTTCAAGCTTAATATTGAAATCATTCATACATTTTATACACAATGCCCTGTCTCTGGAAAAAAGATAATAAGCTATAAAATACGGCGACATCATCATGTAAAGAGAAGCTGAAGAGCTAACAGCTGTAAAAAGGTAGAAAAGATCAGCTTTTGTCATTTTATTTAAAAAATCGTCGGCAAATTTATGCACAATAAGATCTGTAAGAGCATTAACAAATTTGTGAAATATTTTACCTCTTTCTTTAGAAGATTCCAGAGGATTTTCAGGCCATTTTTTAAGCTCTGGGTTATGCATTATTATAGATCTTGCTGTTTCAAGAACTTTCTGAGGAACACCAGATCCTTTTGTGTTAAATTCTTTTCCAGGCCCTGACGAAGCTTTTTTCTTATTTGAATTAACTTTGTATTCATGATTTTTCGGAAGAAGTGTTGATTGAAGAAATCCTGTTATATCAGAATCATTGATCCACTCATTTATATTAAAAGTTACATCATAAAACTGATAAAGAATGCTGTAGAGATTATGGGCAAGGGTTTCAGGAGTAGAGTTCTGGGTTGTAACTCTGCAAAAGCCGCTGTTTATTTTGCTAAGAAAATCTTTTGGATTTTCAGCTTTTTTTGTTTCTGTAAAGGAGCACCCCATATAAAGAGAAGAATGATCATCAGATCCGCTTGTAAGTGTTTTAACCCAGGGACTTTCTCCTCTAGGTTTTATGGAGTATTGATTTGAAAGATTTTCAATTTTTTCCTTTGTAAGAGTTTTGGTAATTTCCTGTATAATCTGGTTCTGAAGATTGTCCCTTGCTCCGTTCAACTCAAAATTTTTAAAAAGAAGAAGCATTTTGTGGAAATGACTTATTTCAAGTTTTCCGTTAATACTGAACATAGGATGGGCTATAGAATGTATTATATCTTTTTCATTTAAATAATCGACAAGATCAAAAACATTTTGCCTGATTGTGCTTATTGTTTCATGATCTTTTTCAGTAATGTCATATACAAGAACGTGAAGTTTGCAAGTGTCTTCTGGGAAATATGTTGTTACTTCTTCACTTATAAATGTATCAGGAAGGTGAGCTATATCAAGGCAACCCTGGATAGTGTTGTGGTCAGTTATTGTTACAAAATCCATTCCCATTTCTTTAAGATTCTTATAAATAAAAAAAGGATCTGTGTAGCTTTCAGCACACCCGATTTTTTTAAGTATCCAGGAGGAAGGTCTGTGGGAATACTTAGAATGTACATGCATGTCTGCTCTGGAGGTATTGCTTTCCATAGTATTCATTTTTTTATCCTTTCAGGTATTAATATGCTGAATATATTTATAATTTTTTAAATCAGAATATGATAAAAACACATTAAATTCAGATATGTCTTTTTCAAGATCTTTTACAAGTGGAAGATTAAGATCATTCGGATGAATTCCTATTCTTACAGGATTTATGAAAGAAAAGGAAATATTAAATTTGTTGAAAATTTTTATAAACTTCTTTCGTGCAGGTGTGTCTGCCATATAACCAGTTACCGGGGAAAAATAAAATTTTGACTTATATGAGTCAAAAATACCTGTATGAAATTCATAAAATCTGTAGGGAAGTTTTTTTAAGTCAAGTTTTGAGACAGAACCTGTCGCCCATGCAGGAGGTACATAAAGCTTCGGCGGTTCAAGCCCGTTTTTTTTAAACCATTCATACGATTTTTTTATTATTTCTATAGTCTCCCTGTTTGACAGGGAAAGGTGTTCTGCTTCGTTTCTTGAAATCAGCCGGCTATGAATTTTGTGGAAAAAGCTGTTTTGTCTTTTGGTAATATGCCTCCAACCGTGTCCTGCAAGACTAAATCCGGATTTTTGGAATTTTTTAAGCTGATTTATCTGATCCTTTGACCAGTCTTTACCAGGAACTATGAGCAGGGTAATTTCAGAAACTTTTTTTTTTGTTAAAAATTCATTAATTCTTTTTATTTGATCAAGAGTTTCCGGCATTACATCATGAACAGATACAATTGCTTTTTTTGTATTCATATTAGCCGCCTCCTGAATCAAAAGACTTTTTTTTCTGAGCAGAGTTTTCAGGAGAAGAATAACCGTAATGATAATATACATCAGAAAATTTGGAAAAGATATCTTCAGGAGACAGTCCGAAAGATTGGGCATCATAATTGTGCCCGCTTTTATAAATTTTTTGCTTCTGATCTTCACAATTGAGGAAGTTTTCAAAATCTTTTGACATTGTATAGCCAAAATGGCTGTAAAGAAAAGATATTGAAGAGTATAGCTCAGATTTCATATCTTCCATAGTTAAGATCAGTCGTCTTTTTTCTTCTATCAGCGGAATCTTTTTTTGTATGTGAGAGTATGCATATCTCTGAACCCTGATCATCTGATTTTTAAATTCAGTCCCTGATATATTGTTGTCAAATATTTCAGCGCCTTCTGTCATAGAACTGATGTGGGATGGAACTGCTTTTTCAGGGTGTCTTACAGTAGCAATTATTTTGGAGTCGGGAAAAGTTTCTGACAAAGCTTTTATCATGGGAGAAAAGGAGACATTTTTTGAAAGAAGAATTTTGTCTGTTCCGTGGAAATATAAATGGCGCTGAAGGCAGGTTTTGTAAAAAGCCATTATTCTTTTTTTGTCATTTTCAGGTGTTTCATCATCAAAAAAAGCAAGATGACCAAGCTCTTCAAAAAAAGGAAAAGGAACAATCATTATAAAGCAGGCATAAACAGGAGCAAGAAAAAAATAGTCTTCTTCAGGATCTGTAAGTGAGATTTTGTGGATATCATCAAGACCTTGAAATGCTTTTCTTTCCGCCATGTGTATTAATCTTTTTCCCGGTCCTCCAATAGCAGAATCGAGTTTATCAAGAACTGAAATAATTTTTCTCTGGGTTACAGAAGGAGCAAGAACAAGCTCCCACAGAGAAATGGTTGTAAAATTTTTTTTGTCTTCGGATAAAAATCTGTGGAGAAAGGTTGTACCGCTTCTTGGAACTCCTAAAATAAAAACAGGCTCTTTTATTTTTACATTTTTATAACCTTTGAAAAAAATTTCATCACATATGTATCCTATCCAGTGCAGAGTCTGAACTGTAAAAAGAACTATGCAAAATAAAAGCATTATACAAAATCTTTTTGGAGTAAGCCTTGCCTGTGAATTTTTATCAGGAGCAAATGTTTTTTTTGTTAATCTGAAAAATTGTTTATAGCTTGATTTTATATTCTCTTTTAATGAAAACGAATTCATTTTTGTAAGGCCTTAAATAAAGTATTCGGTTTATTTTTATTTTGAGATTGTTTTTAGTGTAATAATATTAAATTTTTATTAAAATTTTGTAAAGAAAGTGTCATCACATCAAAAAATTTCTTAAGAAAGGAATTTTTAGCTTATGAGATCCGGGGGGAGAATTAAATTAATCTGTGACATGGTATAAACTTGATTTCCTTTTTTATTTCTGATTTTATATTTTTTTATCAAAAAGGGACCGGAGATTTTTTATGAAAAAAACTGATGTATTGTTTATTTGTTATGAAAACAGAATTCTTCCCTCTGCAGCAAAAGAGATTTGTGAAGAAAAGTTTTCTGATTGTGCTGTTTTTGACTGTTGCTATACAGGAGAAGATAATTCAGTTTTAAAGGAAGAAGAAAAAGATATTAAAAAAGATTTAACCGGTGATTTTAAAATTAAAACCCCTGAAGATCTTGCAGGGAAAAATTTTGATATAATAATTACGCTTTGCAGAACAGGTTTTGAAAGATGTCCACAGCTGCCCGGTTTTCCTGTTGTGATCAACTGGTCTGAAAACAATCCTTTTTATGAAAAAAAATCAGATTTTTCTTTTTTAAAAAAATGGCTTGAAACAGAAATTGTAAATCTTTTTAAGTCCGGTTATTTTTCAGGTCTTCAAAATTATAAATATAATATGGATCTTATAATAAACAGTCTTGGTGATGCTGTAATCGGCCATGATCTGAACAGAAAAATTTTTTATTTTAATTCCACTGCAGAAGAAATAACTGGTTATACTCAAAAAGAGGTTCTTGGCCGGGACTGTCATGATATTTTTTCTGCTCCTCTTTGCGGTCTGAACTGTTCATTCTGCGAAGGTATAAAACCTGGTGAGGAATTTAAAGGAAAATCGTATGAAACCTCTTTTTACGACAAGTCCGGCATAAGGCGTGACTGCAGTGTAAGTGTTGTTCCCATGAAGGATTCTTCAGGAATTTTAAAAGGTGTTACAGCTTCAATAAAGGATCATACAGAGTTAAATCTTGCAAAGGAACAGATCTTAAAAGAACAAAGCTTTAACGGAATTATAGGAAAAGATCCTGAAATGCTTAAAGTGTTTCAGCAGATAAAAGATCTTGGAGTTTATGATACTCCGGTTCATATACACGGAGCTACAGGAACAGGCAAGGAGCTTGTTGCAAGGGCAATACATAATGAAAGTCAGAGAAAAACAGAGCCGTTTGTTCCTATAAACTGCGGAGCACTGCCTGAAGGCCTTATAGAAAGTGAACTTTTCGGCCATGTCAAGGGCGCATTTACCGGTGCAGTAAGGGACAAAAAAGGCAGGTTCGAGCTTGCACACAAAGGCACAATCTTTCTTGATGAAATCGGAGATCTTCCAAAGGATGTTCAGGTTAAGCTTTTAAGGGTTCTTCAGGAAGGTACAGTAGAAAAAGTCGGTGGTGAATCTCCGGTAAATGTTGATGTAAGGGTAATCAGTGCAACAAACAAAGAGCTTAAAGCTTCTGTAAAAGACGGTTCATTCAGGGATGATTTATATTACAGGCTCAATGTTTTTCCTGTTTCACTTCCTGAACTTAAACAGAGAAAAAATGATATACCTGTGTTGTCCGAACATTTTCTTGAAAAAATTGCAAAAAGGCACGGCCATGAAAAGTTAAGTATTTCAAGGGAGGCATTGTGCGCTTTAACAGATTATCCATGGCCGGGAAATGTAAGAGAGCTTGAAAATGTTATTGAATATTCTGTTATTCATTCATCCGGTTCTGTTGTAAATATTGAAAGTCTGCCTGCAGAAATTCAGGAAACTGCCCGTATTGAAAATTCTTCGGAGACATTGAAATCTTCTTTTTCGGGTAAGCTTAACAAGTCTGCTGTAACATACGCTCTTCAAAAAGCCGGGGGGAATAAATCCAAAGCTGCTAAAATTCTTGGTGTTGGAAGAGCAACTTTGTACAGGTTTATTAATAATAATCATGTTGATACTGATATTTAATAAATAAAAAAACTGAGATATTAATCTTGGATTTTTATGACAGCATACGCCCGTATAGACTTGATTTATCGCGTCTTAACCTGTTTATCATTCCTTAATTTTTGCCTGGCATACCAAATTCAGTTTTTATATATATATTGTGTTTTATATCAGATGGTTAAATTAACAAGCTGGGGTTTGGGGATGAACCCGAAATGAACCATCCGTTTTCAGAACAATCAGGTTTTATATAATTATGTTTCTGTGCTGAACAAATTTTTTTCAAATCAAATGTCTATATATATAGATACAGAAAAAATAATAAACAAAAAGTACAGAAATTATCTCTTTTCTGTCATTAAAATATAGATTTTTAAAATAAACAATGTTATCTTGTCCAAACGTTACTGTTTATTGACCTATTAAGGAGGAAATGATGAAAAAAAAATTAACCATTGTAAATGGTTTACTCGCGGCTGCAGTCAGTTTAATGCTGTTTGCAGGCTGCGGTGATGATCACAGCACTTCTTCCGTTGCCAGCGGAAAAGTTGTTCAAAGCCCTGTTGACGGGGCTGTTGTATTTATAGATTCCAATGGAAACAGAGCTCTTGACGAGTTCGAGCCGAGCACTACAAGTGATGATGAAGGTAACTATACTCTTCAGATCCCTAACGGCATAGACGGTATGATCTGTACTACCGGCGGAACTTTGATTGATTCAGGCAGGCCTGCTCTTCCAATGCTTGCACCAAGAGATGCCAAAAATATAACACCTCTTACTACGCTTGTAGCAATAAATCCCGGTGCAAAATCTGTAATTGGAGATGACTGGGATGTTGATATTTCAAGAGCTGCAGGTGTTTCCGGAAAACTTATGCAGCTTGCTCTTGCTGTAGAATCTTTCCAGTCTTCGCTAAAGTCTTTAAATTCGAACAATATAAGCCAGTTTTCAGCTCTTAGCTTTCTTGCTTCGAATCTTGCAGGAAAATCTTTAAATAATGATGATGAAGTAAATAAAGCTTTTGAAGAGACTCTGGCAGATCTAAAAGAGGCAGGTAAAGAACTCCCCTCAACAATTCTTGCCAATATATCAGCAATAACAGCAGGGATAGACAATGATTCTGATATAGTCGAGTCAGCAGCAAAAACAGCTGTGGGTGCTGCAATACCTTCTTCTCCTGCAATAGCATTTCTTCCTTCTACAGATCTGGAAGAAGTAGTTATGCCGCTTCCAAACGATATAATATGGCAGGGCCTTGAAGGAAAGCTTCCAACCGAAGGAATCGAAGATGAGCAGGAACTGGCATTATATACTGCTGTTAATTCTCTTGGAAATGAGGGGCTAAGCCCGAATACCCCGATGTCAATACCATTGACTGATGATACAACTCTTGATACAGATTTTCTTGCTTCAAGTGTTAAAGTATTTAATGCCCAGAAAATTTTTGAGACCGATATCGCTGTTGTACAGGATGGCAAATATGTAAAAATATATCCAGAAGCTCCTCTTACACCAAATACTCAATATGCAGTTGTTGTTCTGGATTCACTTTTTCTGGACGGGTCTCAGTCAGAAAAAGTAAGCAAAAACCCTCTTTTTGAGGTTTTAAAAAGCACAGATCCTTTATATGACGATGCTGCAAGTGCAAGTGATACAATGAAGACTCTTGAGCAGATAAGAGGAAATTACAAATCTCTTTTTGATGGATTAAGCGCTAATAGTATGCCAAGGGCGAATATACTTACTCTTTTTACCTTTACTACAGCTGCAAAGACTCTATCTACTCAAGATCTGGGTAAAATAGCCCAGGGTCAAGAAGTTGGCGACGGACTTTTGTATAGTAATATTACTTTAGATTATGGTGCCCTGGGAGGTACAGTCGCTTTAAGGGTTTTAGGTTCCCAGTTTTTGACAGGATTTGGACAGACCGTTCCATCAGGAATTGATCCAATGAGCGTTGATTCTGCTTCAACACCTAAAACTTTTACATCTTTTAACATAAGCACTATATCTGAAACTAATACAGATCAGACATTTATTGATGAAGATGTTCCGTATACAGTTTATAATGGTTCAGAATATACTGATACTGTTGTAATTTTTCAGCATGGTTTTACAGGAACCAAGGAACAGGCTCAGGTTTTTGCAGCCAAGTATCCTGATCATCCTGTAATAGCAATGGATCTTCCTCTTCATGGAGACAGGGACGCAACACCTGATGATGATTCAGATTCAGGATCAACCTATCTTACCCCGAATGTAGCCCAGGACAGAATAAATCTTTATCAGTCTTTTTATGATATGAGCGTTCTTATTCAGGGTCTTAAAGACAAAAGATTCGATATAGACGGCGATGATACTCCGGACGGACCAACAAATATTTATTTTACCGGAATTTCACTCGGTTCAATTACAGGATCGGTAGTTGCAAATAATAATGATACCTCTCTTACCAGAGAAGGCCCCAAAACAGGCCTGGATAAAGTAGTTCTTAACGTAGGAGGAGCAAACTTTGCAGCTATACTTGATACAGCCAAAAATGCCCTTTTCACTTCTCTTCTTTCTGAGCTTGGTCTTGAAAAGAATTCGCCTAAATACTTTATAACAATGGGTGTTCTGCAGATGCTTCTTGATCCTGCTGACCCTGCTTATCTTGCAGAGGGACTTGTAACAAAGATTACAGATACAATTTTCCAGGCAGCATACAAAGACACAGTTGTATCAAATACTGCAACTATGATTCTTGGGAATGTAGCAGGTGCTAATGATATGTACTATGCTGATTTTTCAAACACACATATGCTTCCTGATACTGTGACAGAAGCTAGTGAGTTTACAAGCGAGAATGCATATGTATTCGGCGGTGCAGCTGAAAAGACTGATAACTGGGTAACTCACGGATTTTTACTCGATCCTTCTATTGTTAATGACGACGGATCGGCTAAATATCCAGAGGCAGAAGAATATCTAGATGCAGATTATGTTTCTGAAGCAAATTCTGCTGTAATTGACTGGACTGCTCAGTATTTAAATAATTAGACAAATAGGAGTCATAATATATGAGGAAACTAATTTTCTCTTTACTAATAATGATCTTTGTTTGCAGCTCTACAGTATATGCAAACAATGTTGACACCTTTGGAATAGGTTCAAAGGCTACGTCAATGGGAGGGGCTTTCAGTGCATATGCAGATGATCCCTTTGCTGTTTACTACAATCCTGCAGGCCTGACTCAGATTAAGAATATGACTGTTTCTGCTGGTACTGCTTTAATGGATCCTAATCTTAAAGCCAAAGACTATACTGTGGAACAAAATCATACAGTAATAATGGGGCCTGCAGATTTTGAAGATGAATCAGATCTTCTTGTTGTGCCTCATATAGGTTATGCTATGCCGATAAATTCCAAATTATCAATGGGTGTAGCTTTGTATGCACCTTTCGGGCTTCATCTTAAATGGGATGATACAAATGATCCTGTTGCAAACCCAGGAGCGTACAACTCTTATGAATCATGGTATACAAGAACTGTTATTACACCTGCTCTTGCCTATAAATTAAATGATAAGCTTTCTTTAGGTCTTGGTGTTTCTATAGGAAAATCCGAGGCTGGTACATATATAAATTCATATTCTTTATATAAGAAAGGAATTACTGCTTCCATTGAAGGTGATATGAGTGATGATATCAACTATTCCTGGAATGCCGGTGTTATGTACAATCTTACAGATCAAGTAACAATGGGTTTGACCTATAGAAGTCGTGCAGATACAGAGTTTGAGGGTGATTTTAAACTTACCAACCTTTCTGATGCTGAAAAGGCGACTCTTGCCCAGGCCGGAATAACCAAATACAGTTACAAAGCTGAGCTTGATGATGTAGATCATCCTGAGCAGGTTCAGGTTGGTATCAAGTATTCACCCACTGAAAAGATTAATATAGAAGCTGATCTTGTATGGACAAGATGGTCAATAGTTGAAGATCAGACTGTTGTTATAACCGATCCAGATGCTGCTATTAAAAATCTTTTACATGTAGAACCAGGAGCTGTTACAGCAGATAAATTTTCACGTAACTGGGAAGATACAAGACAGGTAAAAGTCGGGTTTGAATATATCATTAATGATATGTTTACTGCAAGGTGCGGTTATTTTTATGATCCAAGCCCGATTCCTGACGATACATTTGATATTGTGTGGGCTGATGCAGATAAAAAGACCTATTCTGTTGGTCTTGGTGTAAACCATGGACGATGGACTGTTGACGGATCATTTCAGTACACTGTAACTGAAATGGATAGAAGTGTAGGTGGAGAAAGTACAAACCTTAACAAAAGTTACGGCGAAGAAAGTGATAATATAGCAGTAAGTGCAGCTGCAGAAGGTAAAATCTACGGATACAGTATGACTGTTTCCTATGACTTCTGATTTCTGCTAAAATAAAAAAGATAAAAGCCCGGTAAATTTTAGAATTTACAGGGCTTTTTTTATCTGTTAATATAAATGTATATTCATAGTATTCATTATTTTATATTTCAGGATTTATATGGAAGCTTATGTAAAACCGTTTGTACATCAGAATAAACTTTTTATAAAAATAAAAAATCTGGAATCAGAAGACCAGGCAGATTTTGTTTTAAAATCAGCAATAGCAGGTTTGAGAAAACTTGATAAAGATCCTGATCTTATTTTTGACCTGAGGGGGTATGAAGTATCGGATGTAACTTTTGAATACGAGTATATGCGCAGATTTCTCCTTGTAATGTGTCTTAAATCTCCAAGATCAATAATAAGAATAGGAAAAGATAATTTTCTCCAGATAGCAGATGAGGTAATAAAAGCTCTTAATGTAAGGCTTGATTCGTTGATATTGACTTCTGATAATATTGATGATGTTAAGGCAAAGCTTAAGCTCAGGGGCGAAAAATTTGAGGAACTTGCCGGCTGGTTTGATAAATTTGATTTTAATACAATAGTTGATAATGAAGAAGACAGAGATGATCCTTTACTACTTGATTCTCATCTTTCCTGCAATCTCGGCCAGCCTGTCGTAGAAATAAGATCTTTGTCTGTCACTGGTGAGCAAAAAGCCGGAGCACCCCTTCAAGTAAAGGTTGATGCAGTAACAGAAACCGGGGGAGATATTTATTTCAGGTATTTTTATAAACAAAATACCCTGGAAAAACACTCAGCATCCTATAATTTCCCTGATGACCAGGAATGGACTAAAAAAAAATTCTGCAGATTTGTTATTGAAAAAGAAGGACGATATCAGTTTTTTGTTGAAGCCGCATCTGACCCCTCTTTTTTTGACTGTCCGGATTCATCCTATGCAATTCTTCCCCTTAATATAAAAAGCAATTTAAAAATGATTGCTGATCCTGAAAAATATTTTTATTCAGGTCAGAATACTGAAATTATTCTTCTTACCAAAGATATGAAGAAAAAGGTAATAAGAGCCTCTGTTCAGTCATACAGCCCTGAAAAAAATACTGTAGAACTTATAAGTCTGGAACCTGAGCTTGATTTTAGAGAATATAAATCTAAATTTGTTTTAAGCTGTGTTTCAGAAACATTAAAAGGTATATACAGGTATGCTTTTAAAGCTGAGCTGGCTGATATTGAAAAAAAAGATTCTGTTTTAAGGGTTAATCAGGCTTTTAAAGTATTATATCAGGATTATCCGAAAAAGGTGAATTTAAGAAATGAGCTAAGATATAAAGTTACTGAAAAAGACAATATTATTTTATATATTTATAATAAAGGCGGTTTGTTCAGTTCAGGCAAAGTTTTTGAGGTGGCTGATATTTCAGTGTCAGGATTTGGTATAGTTTTAAATTCTGCATCAGACAATTCGCTTCCGGAGATGGATCTTAATTCCATAGTAAAGACTCAGATTATACTGACACCTTCAGATAATGGAGAGCCTGTTATAATAAGTCCTCAAGCTGAGGTTAGGTGGAAAAGTATTAATTTTGCCAATGACAGCGGGAAAATCGGTTTTAAATTTGCCGATGATTCAAAATACTTCAAAGAAGAGATTCAAAATTATATTTCACTTCGGATGGTTTAGACTCAGACCCCTCTTATCCCTTCCCTTGTAAGTGCAAAATCGTATTTTACAGGATCATCAGGTATAAATTTTTTAAATCCATGAGTTATCTCAAGTGCTGTTTTTATTCCTGTTCCTTTTTTATTTGTAAATCGATATTTCAGGCCAATTTTATGCATATGGGTATCAAGGGGAATAATTAGCTTTGATTTGTTTACTTTCCACCATCCGGGATCCACAGCATCATTTCTTACCATCCATCTTAAGTAAAGATTAAGTCTTTTGCATGAGCTGTTTTTTTCAGCTTTCGGTATAAGGTGTCCGGGATTAAAAGGTGCTGCGGTTTTATGAATTATGGAAGTGAAATTTACAATCGCATTTAAAATATTTTCATCATCTTCTGAAACTCCTGATATAAAGCAGCTTTCAAGTGAACCGTATTCTTTTCTTATCTGCCTTATGCTTTTTAAAAGCCCTGTAATATTTTCAGATTTTGCAAATCTGTGAACAAATCCTGATGTAAGTTTAAGAAGATCATTATCTGAGTGATTATCAATAAACCGGGCCGGACTGTTTCCAAGCAGGTTTAGTATTAATTCTACAGATTTCATTATGGTTTTTATATTTCCGTACGCAAGGGAGGAAGCTATAAGCCCTGCAGTTTCAATATCTTCTTTTTTTTCGTAATTGTATAAAAACCATAAAGGATCAGGGTATATAAATTCGGGTTTGTTAAAGGATTTATATATATTTTCAAGATCTTTTTTAGAAATATTTTCCATTTATTCTTCCTTTTATTTCTGGGAATGTATATGTTTTTTCAGCGGTTTTTGCAAATTAATTATATTAAAATTCAGAAGTGTTAAAGTTTTCCGTAAAAACATGCCAGATTAAAAAAAATTATTAAGATATAAAAATACAGCAGGATATTATGGAGATAAACAGGGGCAAATTAGTTTTTAAAGGTCTTATAAAAGGCAGGCTTGTTAAAAGGTATAAAAGATTTCTTGCTGATATTGAACTTGAGTCAGGTGAAATTGTGACTGCACACTGCACAAATTCAGGTAGTATGAAAGGGTGTATAAAAGAAGGTGCTGATGTTTATATTTCACCTCAAAACAGACCGGAAAGAAAACTTAAATATACCTGGGAAATGATTCAAATGCCCGAATCTCTTGTAGGTATTAATACACTGGTGCCAAATAAAATTGCAGGGTCAGCATTAAGCTCTGGCATGATAAAAGAGTTCAGCAGTTACAATAAAGTTAAGCCAGAGATTACTACGAGCAAAGGTACACGCCTTGATTTTCTTCTGGAGGGTGAAAATCAGAAAAAAGCATATGTGGAAGTAAAAAATTGCACACTTGTTGAAAAAAGGCATGCATATTTTCCGGATGCAGTAACGATAAGAGGGCAAAAGCATTTAAAAGAGCTTGAACGATTGGTCTTTGAGGGCTTTGAAACCGCAGTTTTTTTTCTTATCCAGAGAACAGATGCTGACTTTTTCTCCCCTGCAGATCATATTGACCCGGGGTATGGAAAACTTTTAAGACAAGTTTATGAAAACGGTGTTAAAATTATTGTTTATGATACTCTTGTTAAGCCCGGTTCTATTGAGCTTAACAAGAGAGTAAAGATCCGGCTTTAATATGACCTGTTAATTTAATATTCTTTGTGCAATTTCTGATATTTTTGTTTTTTTCATTGTTTTTCCATCATAAAGAAAAAACTCTTCATTATCATTGAGGTGTTTTTTTATACTGCTATCCAGGTTTTTTACTTTTCCGTTTAAAACTGACCATAATGCGTGCCCTCTTATGCGCGGATCATCATCATTAATCAGGTCTTTTAGTACATATTCAGCATAAGTTCCGGTTTCCGGATAAGCTTTTAAAAGGCGGCCTATTGCCCAGACTATTCCGGGATGTAGCTCTTTGTGGTCAAGAAAAGACCCGCTGTCAGGATCTATGTATGAGATAATGATTTTATAAAATTCATCAAACAGGGTTTTGTTGTGCACAGCTGTTTCAGCCATAGCTTCAACAGCTCCCCAGCCTATACCTCCTGATTCTTCATTTAAACTCCACATTAATCTCCTCATGAGAATCCTTGCCTTTTCTGTATCATGCTCATATTTTTCAGAGTTTAAAATACCTATAGCTTCTGCTGCTTTATGTTTAATAACTTCATCTGGATCATATAAAAGGCTTATAAGAGGATTTAAATGCTTGTCATTATTTTTGTTCTTCTGTTTAAGAATATTAACTGTATATTCTGCGCTGTTTTCTTTAAGCAGAGACTTAATCTCTTTTTTTAATATTTTATAGCTCAAAACAACCTCCTTTTTTTAAAAAACATAAAGCATTATATAGATTCTTCAATGTGTGTGGTCTGATATGCATCAACAACTTTAAAATTTGATAATATAGTGGTATATATACAAATATATTTTACCAAACTCTATAAGGAGGATTCATGTTCAGAAAAATGGTTTACACTGTTTTTTGTATTTTAATTTTTTCCACAGGAAATCTGTACGCAGAAACAGTTGTTCTGGGTAACGGAGAATGGAAGCCCTACCAGTCCGAAGAACTTAAAAACGGGGGGTTTTGTACTGACGTAGTAAGAAAGGCATTTGATAAAGAAGGCATTGATACAGAGTTTAAGTGGTATGGATCTGCCTGGAAAAGAGCTTTTTCTGAGGCCTCTGAAAATAAAATCGACGGAACTCTTGTATGGTCCCACAAAGATGAACGTGAAGAAGTTATGTATTACAGCAAAGAAGCTGTTTTATCAGGCAAAAAAGATTTTATATATTTTCTTAAAAATGGAGAGAAGTTTAATTCTGTAGAAGATTTATACGGAAAAAGAGTCGGAGGTGTTCTCGGATATACTTATGGACCTGAAATCGATAAAGCACTTGAAGACGGCAAATTTACAATAGACAGAACCAATTCTGAAGAAAAGAATTTTAAAAAGCTGCTTCTGGGGAGAGTCGATTGTCTTATTGCCGGGCAAAATGTTGCAGAAGAGATTTTAAATGATAAACTCAGCAAAGACGAGAAAAATAAAATAACCAAAAGTGAAAAACCGACAAGAGTAGTAACATATCATCTTCTTCTTAATAAAAAGAATCCTGGAAACAAAAAAAGAATGGAAACATTTGATCAGGGATTGAAAAAAATTAAAGATGAAGGCGTATATGATGATCTTGTAAATAAACTTGAATCAGGATGGTATGAGAAATAAATAAAATGGAGCGGGAGACGAGGTTCGAACTCGCGACATTCAGCTTGGAAGGCTGATGCTCTGCCAGCTGAGCTACTCCCGCTCAAATCAATATTTAATGGAGCCAACGGAGGGACTCGAACCCCCGGCCGGCTGATTACAAATCAGCAGCTCTGCCAGCTGAGCTACGTTGGCCTTTATTGATTTTGAGATTAAGACTTATAACAGAATTATTTTTTTTGTAAAGTAATTTTTAACTGAATTTAGCTATTATCAGTCAAAAATAAAAAACTTGATTCAGATGTTAAAAAGTAAAACCTGCCTTTATCATTGTAATTTCATCATTATCACTGTCGTCAGGAATTCCGTATAATGCGCTTAAACTCATGCCGTTTTCAAATAAAAGATCAATACCAAGTGTTGAGCTTTTAAAAGTAAAAGTCTGGTCAGAATCTGTTTCTATCTGGTTTCCTGATGCGTCATCATTATCTGTATCTACCCTTAAGTATTCATACCTGTAAAACAATGTCGTAGTAAAAGGGCCTGTCTGAAGTGCAGCCTGAATTCCTGCTTCCCATCCAAGACCTTCATCTGTAGAATCTACTGTATCGTTTTCCTGAAAAACTTCACTTGTGGTGGTTGATTCAGACTCTCCATAATGGAAAAGAGGTCCGCCGAAAACAATAAAATTAACAGGGTTGATTTTGTGTTGAATTTCACCTCTTATTCCTCCTGTTATAAAGCTGTAGTCAAGATCCATTTCAACTTTTCCGGCTGTATCATCGGTATATGTCTGATCTCCGGTAAGATGGAACAGTCCAAGGGACGGAGAAACTGCAAACTTATCAGTGAGTGCAAATCTTTTTACACCCTGAATTCCTCCGCCGTATACTTCATCATAACTTATATATGCAATTTCTCCTCTGCCTTTGTGATCGCCTTTGCTGAATTCAGGCCCTATAAGCGGAGATGGAGCGATCTGAAGAGCAGATGCCTGATTTAAACCAGACAGCAAAAATAAGCTTGTGAAAATAAATATAATTTTTTTCATTTTTCTCCCCTGTTGTTAAATAATTTTTTAGCCTGGGCGTATTTTTTTCAGGCTTTTTTCATTAAATTTTAGTTTTAAAATATGAAATGCTCAGTTAAAGTATAATATACAAAAACAGAATGAAAAAGCAATCAGGGTTTATGCTTTACTGTTGATTATTGTGATGATAGTGAGAAATTTTTAAAAACTGAATAAAAAGCCTGGGAAAAATGACTGAAAAAAAATTTATAAAAACAAATTTTGATCTTTGTACAGGATGCTTAATATGCCAGCTTGCCTGTTCATTTGCAAAAGAAGGCGGGTATAACCCCGAATTTGCAAGACTTGATATAATTATGAGCAAAGAAAATCTTTATCACCATCCTGTGGTATGCAGGCATTGTGAAAATCCCTACTGCATGCATGTATGCCCGGTAAAGGCAATATACAAGGATGAAAACGGATATGTGCTCATTGATGAAGAAAAATGCGTAGGCTGCGGATTATGTGAAACATACTGTCCGGAAAATATGTCAAAAATGAATAAAAAAGCCAAAAAAGCCTTTAAATGTGATTTCTGCGACGGGGATCCTGAATGTGTAAAAGCTTGTCCTACAGGCGCAATTGAGCTTGCAGCAGTTTTAAAGGAGGAAAAATAATGAAATCTTCATATATGGGCCAGTTTCTTGTGATAGACCTTTCTGATAAGACATCTGAGACTATGCCGCTTTCAGATGAAATGAAAAATCTTTTTATAGGGGGAAAAGGTTTTTGTGCAAAACTTTTGTACGACCTTCTTCCCGAAGATACAGATCCTTTATCTCCTGAAAATGTGCTTATGTTTTTAACAGGCCCGCTTACAGGGACTGCGGCTCCTTCAATGAGGGGCTGTGCAGGAACTAAATCTCCTCTTACAGGTACTTTTCTTGATTCTTTTTTCGGCGGTCATTTTGCTCCTTCAATAAAATATGCAGGTTATGACGGTATTATTATAAAAGGAAAGGCTGAAGAACTCTCTTACATAGTAATTGAAGATGATAATATTGAAATAAGATCTGCAGAAGAATTTTCAGGTCTTGGCACTGTTGAAACTCTTGAAGCTGTTAAGAAAACTCTTAATGATGATAAATTCAGGGTTGTTTCAATAGGCAGTGCAGGTGAAAACCAGGTTCTTTACTCTTTGATAGGGTGTGAATACAACCGTCAGGCAGGAAGAGGCGGAGCAGGAGCTGTTATGGGTTCTAAAAATCTCAAGGCTGTTGCTGTAAAAGGTACAAACCTTGTTGAGATAAAAGACCCTGTAAATTTTAAAAAAGCTGTAGAAAAGGCAAATGAAGAGCTTAAACAAAGCCCTGATGTTCAAGCTCTTATAGAAGCGGGTACCGCATCAGCTGTAGATTTTGCAAATGAAGCAGGTATTCTTCCTTCAAAAAATTATAAATATTCAACATATGACAAAGCTTCAAATTTAAGTGATATAGGTCAGCAGAAACATTTATGGCTTAAATCTTCGGCTTGTCTTGGATGTCCAATAAGGTGCAGCAAGATTGGTGCTGTCAGAACCGGAAAATACAAAGGTACAATTTCAGATATAGTTGAATATGAATCAGCCGCATTAATGGGTTCCAATCTTTTGATCAGTGATATAAAAGCAACAGCTTATCTTGTGAAACTATGTGATGATCTCGGACTTGATTCAATGTCTGCGGCAACTTGTGTTGCTTTTGCTATGGAGGCCGGAGAAAAGGGGATTCTTGTCTCAGATGAGGTAACTCTTGAATTTGGTAATGTAAGTACTGCTGAATATATTATAAAAGCAGTAGCTGAAAAGAAAAAAGGTCTTGGTGAACTTCTTGCAAAGGGAGTGAAAAGAGCTTCTGAGGAGATTAATAAAGATTCTTCCGACTTTGCTGTTCATGTCAAGGGTCTTGAATCCCCTGCATGGGGGCCCAGAGGAACCTCAGGAATGGGACTTGCATATATGACAGGAGACAGAGGCGGATGTCATCAAAGGGGTTTTCCTGTAGCTTATGAAGCAGGCGGAGAAGAGTGGAAGGGTAAACAGCTCGACCCGTCAGGTGTAGAGGGTAAAGGCGAACTTGTAGCTTCTCTTCAGGATGCTCAGTCTGGTACAGATACTCTTACAAAGTGCGATTTCGGAGGATTCGGCATCTCAAATGAAACCTATTCAGAGCTTCTTGAATCTGCATCAGGCCTTAAAATAGAGCCTGAAGAATTTGATACAACAGGTGAAAGAATATGGAATCTTACAAGGCTGTTTAATTTAAGAGAAAAAATAGACCCAAAAGATGACAGGCTACCCAAAAGGTTTGTAAATGAAGCTCTTTCCGACGGTCCGAATAAAGGATGCAGAATTTCAGAAGAAGATATGGAATATATGCTCAAAGATTATTACAGGGTAAGAGGCTGGTCTGAAAACGGAGTTCCTCTCAAAAAGACTCTTGAAAGATTAAACCTTGTTTAAAATTTTTATAAAAAATTACTCTTTAGTTGCTGAACAAAAAATTCTAGTTTTCGGGCAAA
>Ga0136557_1000538_pt1 | contig 28126 bp, 33 predicted proteins | sample AntRauTorckE6832_FD_104796 | JGI IMG/M metagenome (GOLD analysis project Ga0136557, IMG submission 104796) | Saline lake microbial communities from Rauer Islands, Antarctica - Metagenome Torckler E6 #832 | ecosystem: Environmental > Aquatic > Non-marine Saline and Alkaline > Saline | place...
AATAAATCTGTCTCCCGTATTCGAGGAAGAAAAATAAAATCAGTCCCCTAGCTGCCGAGTCACTAGCAGCGCATGCGATTTGGCTGAGCTTCGTACGTAATCAGAAATATTTTTGATTGACATAGCTTCAGTATTCAAGTCCTCAACACTCTTGAGAAATAGAATATTTCAATAAAAAAATGCCGGCTCCATTCTGGTCCTTCAGTTTTTGAATTCCATATTGTGTCCCCGGAATGACACGGAATGACAACGCGATGTGCTAATACTATAACTAATACCACCTGGATTAGCATTGAGTGTACAATATTTCAAGTCAGTTCAATCATTTTTCTCGGAGTGGGGAATGTTTGTTCTTATCCGCAGATTACACAGATTTCCACAGATTATTTTTGGCTCTTTAACATCTGCGTGTATCTGTGTAATCTGCGGATAACTCTGCCTGCAAAGTAAAAATCAATCTTTTATGGGTAAGACGCGGACTACCAAAGTTTAGCAGCAGGCCTCGGTTGAATCCTGTCGCTTTCAGGTAGTTGATGACTTGTGCTTCGTCCACTCCGGTAAGCTTATGCAAGGCCTTCAGTTCGACGATAACCTCTCCATAACAGACGAAATCGGCCTGATACTCGGCAATCCTGGCACCCCGATACGACACCGGCAGGCACACCTCACGCGCGAACGGAATATCCTGTAAAATAAACTCTCGCTCAAGCGCTGCCTGATATACCGCCTCCAGAAACCCATGGCCCAACTGCCTATGAACCGCCATGGCCGCACCAATGATTGCATAGGTCTGTTGGTCTTTTTTGTCAGTATTTTCGTCCATATGTGCACTCTATTTTTTATCCGCAGATGACGCCGATTAGCGCAGATTATTATTTTTTGCTCTTTTAAATCTGCGTCCATCTGCGTAATCTGCGGATTATTTTGTCCATGGAGTCAACGGAGGTGTTTATTTTATCCGCAGATGATACCGATACCCCAGATTGGCGTTAAGACGACGGCCATTTTGGAAGCTGCGCGCCATGCCAAACCGCCACAATCCAAACGATATCATCTCTGATTTTATAGAAAAATCGGTACGGCGATATGATTACTTCTTGGTACGGGAGTTCTGGAAATTCAGGTATAATTCTCCCAGATTCAGGAAAATTCTCAAGCCTTCGCGGAACCTTTTCGGCACGATTACGGAATTGAAGAGCCGCTGAAGGTTTATCCTTTCGAATGTACGATAGCGCAGAAAGGAATTGAGTCTTCGCAGAAGGTGTAAATTTTACCTTCACGAAGGCTCATTGGCCAAAAGGGTGTCAGCTTCGGCAAAAACTGTATCTATATCATACCCTTGACCAATTTCGATCTCTTTCTCTCCCTTGGCTAAAAGGCGCAACAGGTCTTTCTCGTGTTCAGATTTCTCATAAGCATCTACACCGATTATTACCGCTGTTGCCCGACCTCGTTGTGTTATAATCAGCGGATCTTCACTATTTTGCAATTTTTTCAGTATCTTTGCAGCATCCTGCCTTAAATCACTCACTGGAATGATATTCGATAACTTACCCATATTGTACCTCCTTTGATACTTCCAGATGTATCATCAACAAACCCACAAAGCAATCATTTTAATACATTTGACGGCTCGATTTGAATACGCCACCTGCGTAATCTGTGGAGTCAGCGGAGGTGTTTTTTATCCGCAGATGACGCCGATTACCGCAGATTGCTTTTTGTTTTTTAAATCTGCGTCCATCTGCGCAATCTGCGGATTATTCTGTCTGTGGAGTCAGCCGAGATGTTTTTTATCCGCAGATGACGCCGATTTCCGCAGATTAGTATTTTTTAATTTTTAAATCTGCGCTTATCTGCGTAATCTGCGGATTATTTTATCTGTCGACCAAAAAAATTCCCAAAAAATGATTTTTTTCCTAATGTTCAACTACCATCCTGTCGATAAGGCCTACAAGGGAAAGATCATGTCAACGCTTCCTGAAGCTGAAACCGCCAAAACGAACCAAAAGGAGGGCATTGGAAAAAGACAAATACAAAAAAATAAAGAAGTAAAAGTTTTCATGTAGTGTTCACAGGGCAAGGACGCCCACATTTTAAATTTTCATTGAGGAAAATAACATGGCCTTAACAATTAACACAAACGTCGCATCTCTTAACGCCCAGCGTAATCTGGGTGCCTCCCAAGCAGATCTTAATAAATCCATGCAGCGCCTTTCATCCGGTCTGCGGATTAACTCTGCCAAGGATGATGCTGCCGGTCTTGGTATTTCGGATCGTATGACATCGCAAATCCGTGGTTTGAATCAGGCTGCACGAAATGCTAATGACGGTATATCTTTGGCTCAAACTGCTGAAGGTGCGTTACAGGAGAGTACCAATATTCTCCAGCGTATGCGGGAAATTGCAGTTCAATCTGCAAATGATACAAATACGTCAACTGATCGTTCCTCCTTGCAGGCAGAAGTTAGCCAGTTGATCTCTGAGCTTGATCGTATTGCAGAAAATACAACATTTAACAACAAACAGTTGCTTGATGGCACAATGACATCGGCAGTATTTCATGTTGGTGCGAATGCGGACCAAACTATATCATTGTCGGTTGATGACGCTCGTGCTTCAGCTCTTGGCGCCAATGCAACAACTACGTCTACTGGCTCTACAGTGAGTGATGCTACTGATGCAGGAAGTAGTGTAACCAGCCCGAGTGGTGTGCTCGAAATCAATGGTACTTCAATCACGACCTCCTCTGATGGTGTTTCAACAACAGACGATGATGCATCTGCTAAAGCCGTAGCTGCTGGCATTAATGCTCTTTCAGCAACCACAAATGTCACTGCCGAAGCGAACGCCACCACCGCTAATCTCGGCACTGTTGCAGCAACAGATGATCTTTTATCTGGAGAATTCCAGATCAACGGTGTTGATATAGTTACCGGAGCGGTTTCAGTCGGTGATTCAGACAGCACTTTGCGAGATGCTATTAATGCAGTAAGTAATCAGACAGGTGTTACAGCATCGCTTGACAGTTCGAGCAATTTGGTGCTTGAGGCTGCAGATGGAAGAAATATCCAGTTGACTTCAGATGGTGAAGGTGGTGATACAGTTTCAAACATTGACATTAGTGTTGCTGACGACGATGTCGTTATCGGGACGGTAACTCTAAATAGCGATGAAGCAATTGTTGTGGACACAGAGATTGCCCAGACAACGCATGGTATGACTATTACTGCGACCACCTACAACACATCAACGACTAATGCGATGAGTAATGTCGATATTTCCACCCAGTCTGGAGCTAATGACGCGATCACCAATATTGATCGAGCTATTAGTCAGATCGACACAAGTCGTGGTGAATTGGGTGCTGTGCAGAATCGTTTTGAATCTACAATTGCCAACCTGAACAATGTTTCTGAAAACCTTTCAGCTGCACGTTCACGAATTCTTGATGCAGATATTGCCCAGGAAACTTCGGCAATGACCAAGAACAATATCCTCCAGCAGGCGGGTGTTTCCATTCTCGCCCAGGCCAATCAAGCACCACAATTGGCCCTGTCACTGCTCGGATAATTCATCCAGCTCATCTTTCGGGGACCGGCTTGCCGGTCCCCATTTTCCTTGACTGAGGTGTAGAGTCAAGGGGGAGGTATACAATGAATGTTGAAGCAGTGAAAAGTGCTGAGACTGCTCAATCGCAGGTGAGCAGGAATTTTGATCTTGACAGCCGGCAGCGCAGGAGCACTCAAGACTCTGTCTCAAGCGAGCAGGTGGAGAAGAAGCAGATTCAGCCGGAAGAGATGCTGCAGCAGATCAAGTCCCTTACCGAGGACGGTATGTACAGTGTCCGTTTTGAGAATGATCGGGAAATCGATGAGCTGGTAGTCAAGGTGGTCGATCGGGAAACCGATGAAGTCATTCGCCAGATACCGCCGGAAGAGCTTATGGAATTGACCCGGCGGCTCAATGATTTGCGCGGCAATATCGTCGATACGGAAGGATAGAAGGAGATAGTCATGGCTGTAACATTTGGCGGATTGGCCACGGGGCTTGACACCGACAGCATCGTCAAGGAATTGATGTCGCTGGAACGGAAGCCGATTACCCGTCTTCAAGGAGATAAAACATATTTTCAATCTCGCCAGGAAGCATATGCCTCTTTTGACAGCAAGCTCAGTACGTTTCTTTCAAAGATAGAAAATCTTGGCTCAAGTGATGAATTACGACAGAAATCGGTATCCGCCTCAAGCGATGATTTTTTCGCGGTCAGTGCAGGAGTAGATGCCCTTCCAGGAACCAGTTACGATGTTGAAATCCAGTCACTTGCCCAGGTGGAAAAAAGTGTAACCCAAGGATATGTTAATACAACAGCTCAGAATTTTGCCACCGGTGAAATTACCCTGAGTGTAGGGGACAATGATCCGGTAACGATTACCGTTGATGATACCAATAACTCGTTGGAAGGCATTATGCAGAGTATCAATGATGCCGATGCCGGAGTGAATGCAGCCATTATCAATGATGGTACGGCAAATCCCTACCGGCTGGTGCTGACAGGTGAGACTGTATCGCAAGGCTTTTCCATGAGCTCGACCTTGTCGTCCAACGACGGTGATGTTGGCGGGCAGCTCCAGTCGGGAGGGTATGCTTCACAGACAGCCGACTATTTCGGTGGCGGAACCCTGGATTTATCGACCGGTGACCAGATTGTCTTGAGCGACGGCGGCAATTCCTTGACCGATATTCGCGACGCTATCAATGGTGAAACTGCTACCACAGGCGTAACTGCCTCCATTGTTGCGGATGGCAGTAATTATGTTATCTCGTTAGATAATGGTGCCACCATCAGTTCCACAAATTTCAGTGGCGGATATGACGATCTTGCTCTCAGCGAGACCCAGGCAGCAGCCCAGGCCCATATCATAGTTGATAACATCGATATCTATTCTGATAATAATACGCTGGACGAGGCAATTCCAGGTTTAACCCTGGATCTTAATCAGGCCGAGATCGGAACAACTACCTCCGTTTCCGTTGATCTTGATGAGGCTGCTATAAAATCGCAGATTGAAGATTTTGTCAGTGGTTACAATGAAGTTATGTCTTTTATCGATTCTCAGTCGGCCAGTGAAGAATCATCCGGGGGGGTTCTTGGCGGTGATTCCGGAATGAATACCGTCAAGCGAAGGCTACAGGGACTTTTGACCACTATTGTTGATAATACAGGCAGTTTCGTCGCGTTGTCGCAATTAGGGCTGGAAACCCAGCGGGATGGAACCATCACTCTTGATAGTGAAACTTTGAGTGATGCCATTCAAAATGATCTGGACAGTGTGGAAAAACTGCTGGTTGGTGAAGGTGAAAAGGAAGGTATTGCCGTACAGTTTCAGAATTATCTGGAAGGCAAAACTGATTCTGTTGACGGTTTGCTGGCAACCAATAAAAAGAATACAGAATCGACAATAAACAGGATTGATAACCGTATTGAACAGATAGAACTTCGCCTGGTGAAAAAAGAAGAGACATTGCGCAGCAAATTTGCTGCCATGGAGCAGTTGATAAGCGGTATGAATAACCAAAGCAGCTTTCTCACACAACAGATGGACATGTTGAGTAATATGCTTACAAGGGATAAATAATATGAATGCTTATGTCAATCAGTACCAGAATAACCAGATTTTAAACGCACCACCGGAACGGATTCTGATAATGCTTTACGACGGTGCCATACGTTTCTGTCGTCAGGCCATGCAGGCCATGGATAATGGTGATAGAAAAGAACAGGCGGAAAAAATCAGCAGGGCCATGGCTATAGTCTGTGAATTTTCCAACACTCTGAATCATGAAGTGGGAGGTCAGATCGCCGAAGATCTTGATGCACTGTATAGCTTTATGACCAGAGAACTGACCCGGGCCAATCTGAAAAATGACCGGAAGGCCCTGGAGACGGTGGACGATCTTTTAGCCGGTTTGCGGGAAACATGGGTTGAGGCGGCCAAGATCTATGCCAGTGAAAGCCAGCAGACTGCTGAAGAAAACCAGCAGGTCAATATTGCGGCATCATTGTAAATAAAATAGGACATCACATGCATCCAACAACTATTGTGGAGCAGTATCTTGCACTTTCCGTAAAGCACTACGATGCGCTTCTGTGTCATGCTCAAAAACTGCAAAGGATGATAGCTCAATCCGATTATGACAATATCACTACAATCACAAATCATATAGCGGAACTCAAGCAGATGCAGGATGAGGCGAGGCAGAACGATGAGTTTTTGCTGGCAGATATAAAGAATAATCCGCAGCATGCATGGACGGAGAATCCTCAATTTCTGCAGCGGCAGAAATTGCTCCAGGCAGTTATTGATCTAAATGATCAAATGGTGCCGAAGCTAAAGGCGGTTATGGCTGTTGCCAAGGCAGAACTGAACCAGCTTGGTGAACGGCGGAATGCCTTTGCAGGGTATACCGCCAAGAATGGGATGGCCGGAAGGCTCAACTCCTCGGCATGATATTTAGAATTTATAGTAAAAGGTCAACAAGCTATAGTAGGATACTTTTAGATTGCTGCATTTTCCACTTCACCCCTTGCTCAACCCTTCAAACGCACAAATTCACAAATGCGCTTTTAACAATTGTTTCGGATTCCAATGGAGGACTGTTTCCATTGGAATCTGCTCTCTTTTATCATATAGTCTGATAGTCTCGTTTTTCTGCTGTAAATAGATGCATGACAAGCTATGCCAAAAAAATTTTTCTAGCTCGGCAATGGTGTCTTGGTCTGATATGTTGTGTCTTCCAGAATAACCTGAATGGCACGGTTGGATTTGGGAGAAAAAAGGATCGGTGCTGCCAGGTTTAAAGTGATTTTATGGTCGGAAGGAACGGTGACGATACTGAGGGTATAGTATTCTTCAACGTTGTCTATCTTGAGCATATTTTTTTCACTCTCTTCTGGAACCACCTTATATTCAAGAAAGAAATTGGTGGGATCCGTTACAACAAAAGCTATATCCGAGTCATCGACGCTTTGAATCCAGAAAAGCGGGCCCTGCTTTTTGTTGGGCATAACGATAAATTTGCGAAGGTTGGGGAAACCCACCAGCCCGGCTGGGAAGTGGAGCAGATTGGCCGGATCGTATTCGATTTCACCGAAGCGTGTTTGTATTTTTTCCATTTTTTTACTTCTTATGTGTGGGGTTTGGTGCAATTGCATCAAGATCATCAATCTGCCACTGCGTGGCCTGCCGATTTTCCTCGGAAATCCGTTGGTAGACTTCCTGCCTGTAAATCTTGCACTCCCTGGGGGCATCTATACCGATGCGGATATTGCCGCCCTTGACGTCAATGATCTTGACGGTGATATCATCACCTATGACGATTCCCTCGCCGGCTCTTCTGGTAACGACCAGCATTCTCTTCTCCTTACGACTTGAATATGTGTGTGCCTTTCTATCCTTTGGTTTTCTTGAATAAGGCACATAAGAACACCACCAATGTATTTAGCAGCCATAGTATAGTGGCGAGGTCATGCTGTCAAAGTATTTTGTGGTGCTGCCTGATGTGCACTCTACATAAAATCAAGAATGGAGATATCGGAAACCTTGGAGGTGATATTGAGTGCCGCACGGAAGGCGTTTTCCTGCTGGATGATAGCGTTAAAGGTTTCGATGGCGTCGGCGTCCTGGTATCTGGAAAGTATCTGCTCGAGATCGACTTTGACATCTTCCTGAGCGCGCGTGGCGGATTCAACGCGACCGGCACGATTACCCAGTTGGCTGCGCAGACGTCTATTCTGGTCGGCGGCAACTTCCAGATCCGCAATTCCCTGTTGTATACCGTCACCGGGATCGGTCGGGGTGGCGTCATCTATATTTCCGTCACGGATGGAGTCTTCCATGCGCTGCAGGACGGTGAAAAGATCGACTCTGCCGCTGTCCGGTAAAGAGTTTGGATCACTTTGATAATTAGCATTGCTTACCCCTCTGAACAGGTCATTGCCGGTAAGGGTGACTTCCAGTTTTTCACCAGGAGTGATTTCAAGTTCGGTGGGGTGGCCGTCGCCATTATACTGTACCGGCCATGTAGCGGGATTTCCCGGATCATACCCGGCATCAGTATAGCCCGTATTTACCGTAAACGGCTTGGTGTTTTCCTGATACCCGGCAAAGATATATTTGCCATCGACACTTGCATTGCCGGCATCAAGAAGCTCTTCCTGTAAAAAGCCCACTTCATCGGCCAGAGTGTTAAGATCTTGGCTACTCATGGATCCGTTGGCGGCGTTGATGCCGATCTCCTTGGCCCGCTGCATGATATTTTCAATATGACCCAGATGGCTGTCGGTGGCCTGCATTTTGTCCAGGCTGACCCCCATGGTTTCCAGATAGCGATCGGTGGTGCGTATCTGGGTTCTGGTGGTGAGCACCGGACGGATCAAAGCTGGATCATCCGAGGGCTTGTTGAGCTTGGTGCCGGTTGCTCCCTGCAAGCGCAGGTCTTCGAGGCGGTTGGTAATACGGTCGAGGTTGGTCTGCAGCATTCTGTAGGTTGTATTTTCCGTTACTTTCATCTGCTATACCTCTTGCTTCGCGATCTTCGTTCGCCGGCATCACTTGTTTGTTGCACTGTTAGCGCCTGATATTGATAAGTGTGGTCATGAGTTCATCCACGGTGGAGAGGAATTTGGCCGAGGATTCAAAGCCGCGCTGGTAGACAATAAGGTCGATCATTTCTTCTTCCAGGGAGACCCCGGAAAGACCTTCGCGCAGATTTTCCAATTGGTTGACCGCGTCCTGGTTGCCCTCGAGATTGAGCTGATTCTGGTTGGTGCGGATACCCACCCTGGAGGTCATCTTGCCGTAGTAGGAGTTGAAATTATCGGAATCGTCGATGAGATACTCTTCACCGATATTGGAAATTGTCAGGGCATTGCGGTTGTCACCAGGGGATGACGACATGCCGGCAGCCACCTGGTTGGAGTCGGTTATAACAACCGACATATTACGGGCTGCATCGGCATAATCCGCCGGGGCTGGTGGCGTTGGCGGCGTTGTTGCCGGAGCGACCGGCCCGGAAAAAAAAGGATTGCCGGTACTGCCGTCAAGGCCGGTGCCAAAGGCATGCTGCTTATTGACCTGTGTACTGATTTCATAGGCCAGACGATCGAGATCGTTGTGCAGATCCGGGATGAATTGTTCACGCATGTCGACAAGGCCTTCAAACTCGCCGCCCAGGTTGTTGAGGCCTATTGTACGGGTAGCACCGCCTGCCTGGAGCTCGATATTGAGACTTGCACCGCTGGTGACTGCTTCCAGGGACATGGGTTCGTTGCCCTGGACCAGGGGCAGACCGCCGGGAAGCTGTACCGCCAGCATGCCTTTGGAGTCTTCGTAGCTCACGGCTCCAAGTGTGGTCGCCAGTTCCTTGGCCAATGAATCGCGTTTATCCCGGGCGGTGTTGGCCATCTGGCCCTTGACTTCGATGTTGAAGATGGATTCGTTGAGCGAGGCTATCTCTTCTATCTGTGAGTTGATGTTGCTGATCTTGGAGATGATGGTGTCGTTGATGTTTTCCTTGACGGTGTTGAGATCGTTGATGGTGTTGTTGAAGTTGGTGGAGAGCAGTTCACCGCGCTGCACCACGATATCACGCAGGACCAGATCGGAAGGGGAGGCGGTAAGCTCCTGCCAGGAGTCGAAGAAACGGTCGACGTCGGTGGCGATGTTTTCCTCGGAGATGTTGAAAACGCGTTCGAGCTCGGAAAGTGACTGGGCCTGACCGCTGTTGACACCGAAATCAACGACCTTGTCGCGCAGCTGGTTGGTGACAAAAATATCATGGTCGCGCTTGACATTGGCGACCTTCACTCCCTGGCCGACAAAAAAGTCGCCGAAGTTCAGAGCAGGGTAGGTGGAGAGTTCGGCACTCTGGCGGGAATAGCCCTCGGTGTTGACATTGGAGATATTATTGCCGACAATCTCTATCGACTTCTGGTTGACCTCCAGAGAAGTTCGCGCGGCATTGAGTGCCGAAAACAGTCCGCCGGCCATGTCAGATCCTGCCTGAGAGCAATCTGCCGTTTACTTCGGAGCCCACCGTTCCGGCGTTGGCGGAATAGGTGGAGGCAGAGGTTTTTTTGCCGAAAAATTCCATGGTTTCTCGAATCCAGCCCAGTGTGGATTTGAACAGGAAGGCGTTTCTTCTGTTCTCATGGCGGATTTGCGCGGCCAGCGGTTTATCGGCATCGTCGAGGGTTTTTACATGGGCCAGAACAGCGAGAAGAGCTTCTTTTTCGCGCATGGCGGCGTACATGCCATCGAGGTTCAGATGGATGGCCTGCTCCCGTTCCTGGATAATCGCTTCTTTGAGCGCCAGGAGTTTTTCATGTGTTGTTCCAGCCGGCATGGTTATTTCTCCTCGACAACAAACTGCAGTAGTGAAGAAGCTACTTTTTGCAGATCAGGTTTATAGGAGCCTTCGGCGACCTGGGCCTTCAGGGCATCTACCTTGGCGGCCCGTTCGGCACTCATGGTGGTCTCCGTCTGTTTGGCCTTGTTGACATCCTGAAGGACATCGGAAAACTGGACCTGATCGGCGCCCTGCTTGCCTTGAGCTTTGCCTGGTTGCTGCGATTTATCCGTCTTTTTAAGATCGCCTATCTGAGTAGGCTTGCCAATTCCCAAAAAATTGATATCACTCATATCATCACCCAATTAGTTGCGCGTCACTGCTCTTTGTCTCGGCTGCCCACGCATCAAGTTTTTCCAGGGCCGCATCGTAGGTGTCGTGGGAGATTTGCGGCAGTGCTCCGCCGAATATCTCGAGAGCCTCATTAAAGCCCTGCTCGATACCCTGTTTGATTGCGTCCATTTTACTGACATCTCCTTGTGCCAGGGAAAGGGCAAAATCGACGATGCGATCCGAGGTTTGTTCGACACCGAAATAGCCATCTTGGGCCACCAGTTCCTGAGCTTCTTTCTGGCTCAGTTGTGTGATGTCGATGGTGGAGGTTGCCGTTGCAACGGAGGTGTCAATGCCCTGCTCCTTCAGCGTATCTGTAACAAATCTGCGCAGTATTTCATAGCTTTTATCCGCTATTTTTTCAGGGGAAACAGAACCGGAATAGGTAATTGCCATTTCGGTACTCTGTATTGCCCCACTCTGCAGCACGGCAGTTCCATTGTGAGTGGTGTGCATGGAGGAGTCAAATATCATTGAGCTATGTGTCAGTGTGATGGTGTCCATTTGCCGGCTATTGTGCGCTACTGGCTCGTGCTGCGATAATGACTCCGTTGAGACCTTGCCGCCCCTCTCAGAGGCAAAATCTGCATACTGGTTATGCTGGTATGATTGAGCTTGATGGCTTGCAATCTGCATTGTGTTGTGCCTCCCTGCCGTGGAAATTGTTCAACGCCTATGCTTCCCTGCATGGCGTATACTTTCTTCTATATTTTCTATCGGATTGTAGGGTAAAAAACTTTAGGAATAATGTAACTATTCAAGAGCACCCCATCTTGTCTTATTTGAGCCTTCTCGAATAGCACAAGTATGCTTCAAAGTCCCAAATGAGCCAATATGGAGCACTCTTGAACAGTTACAGTTCAGGGGAAGCTGCTGTTTTTTTGCTCTTTGCTGAATAGTTACTATTTGATTACCAACAAAGCTCAGCTAATCTCCCCAGAAGTCTTGGCATGTTGTTTTTCATGGGACGCCGTAAACCCATCCCTGGGGGCTTAGCTGCAGCCGTCCTGGCTGCAGATACCCATAAAAAACAACATGCCAAGACTTCTTACCCCTTGTACTACGAGCTGAGATTTGTTGGTAATCACCTAGGAATATAGTGGCATGGAGGCAAAGAAATGCTAGCGGACATGTCCCTTTAACTGGTCAAACATGGCTTGCCCCAGTCCCATTCCATCGCCTGCGGCTGTTGTCCGTGCCATTTCCTTATCGAGCATCTCCTGGAAGGTTTTGGTGGCAAAGGATTTCTCAACCAGCCCGTTTTCCGGGACAGTTTTGCGCATGGCCTTATAGGCCTCAAAGATATACATGGCCTCCATCTCGCGGGTTGACCGGCGCAGCTGTTGAAGGTCTTTGGCCCGGTCGGGGCGTGACTGTTTTGTGGCGGATGGGATTGATTGGGTGATTCTTGGATCTATCTGGAGATTCATGTTGGGCTGCCTTTTTTGAAATTACTGGTGATGTGGAGCGTTGTATACTTTTCTAGAGAATAATCAGCTCCCCATGCATGGAACCTGAAGCCTTGATAGCCTGAAATATAGCTATCAGATCACGTGGCGTGGCGCCAATGGCATTGAGGGCATTGGCGATTTCACCAATGCTGACACCGCGCGGCATATCGAGCAGATTGAGACGGCCTTCCTCTTCCTCGACTTCGATGGTAGTCTGCTGGGTTGTCTCCGTTGTGCCTTGCCCAAGGGGCTGAGGCTGTACCACCTCTTCAGTTTCGCGAATGACGAGATTAAGGTTGCCATGGGAGACGGCAACGGTGGATAGATTCACATCCTTGCCCATGACGATGGTTCCCGTTCGTTCATTGACCACCACTCGTGCCACGGCATCGGATTCGATGTTGATGCTTTCCACATCGGCAATGAAGGAGACGATGGAGTCGCGCTGTGGCGGCGGAATGGTAACCACCACAGAGCCGGAATCCCTGGGAAAGGCGGTATCCTCACCGTAGATGGTGTTGATGGCCTTACTCATGCGCGATGCCGTGGTGAAATCGCCGTTGTCGAGTTGGTAGACCAGTTGTCCCTTGTTGCCCAGATCGATGGGAACGGTTCTTTCCACGATGGCGCCGTTGGGAATTCGCCCCACCGTCGGATGATTTTTTTGAACCTCGGCAGCCTTTCCGCCAAAGGAGAAGGCGCCGATGGCCAGGGAGCCCTGAGCAACGGCATACACATTGTTATCCCCGCCTTTGAGCGGGGTCATCAACAGTGTGCCGCCGGCAAGACTTTCGGCATCTCCCATGGAGGACACCAGCACATCGATCTGGTTGCCTGGCCGGGAAAAGGGGGGGAGGCTGGCGACAACCATTACGGCGGCGATATTGTCAATCTTGATATCATCGAAACTGTTGGGGTCGATGGAAATACCGCTGCGCACCATCATGTTATAAATGGCCTGCCGCGTAAATACGGTGCTGTTGAGATCATCTCCCGTTCCGTTGAGCCCCGTCACCAGACCATAGCCGATGAGCTGGTTGGGACGGACACCCTGCAGTGAGGCGATATCCTTGATGCGTGAGGCAAGGGATGTGTCGGCGCACAGCAGGATGAACAGGATGATGATATATGGTGTGATTACGTTCCGATGTTTCATGATGTCCTCTGTAAAACAGCCTCCTAGAATGGCCAGATAGTATCAATTGCCCGTCCCAGCCAGCCAACCTTTTGCTTATCACTGATAACTCCTTTGCCGGTATAGGAAATTCGCGCGTTGAGGATTTTTTTGGAGTCAATGGAATTAGCCGCGGTAATGTCAACCGGACGGACAATTCCCGTTATATAAATGACCTGCACCTCATTGTTGACGGTAACCTCCTTGCCGCCGCGGATTTTGAGGTTGCCGTTGCTGTATTTGCCGACAACCTGGGTGGTGAGCGAGGCGGACAGGTTGTCGCTGCGCACTGTTTTACCGCTGCCGTCAAAGGAGTTGCTCACTCCCGCCTGGATCAGGTTGGTAAGATCGAGTTGATTGTTGCGGTCGGTGATGAACCTGGAGTTTTCCAGCCCCAGCAGGTTGGGAATGGAGGCGCTCCAGTCCGAGCTTTTTCCTGTCTGGGTTGAGGCCTCCTTGGTGGCGCTCGCTTCCTCGGAAATGGTTATTGTGACGATATCGCCAATGTTTTTGGCCTTGTGGTCGGCGAATATGGATGTGTTGCGCTGAGACCACAGCGACCCATTGCTGTGCTGTTGATCCTGTCCTTGCTGGATCTCCTCCAATGGTTCCGGAATGTCCGTCATTGGAGAGTAGTTTTTTCCGGAACACGAGCTCAGGAGGATAAGTAGTGAGAAAAATAGTGAGAAAAGTATGAGTTGTCGCATGATTAGATTGTTACCTCCACTGTCCCGGAAGCAGTGACTCTGCCTTGAATAAGTTTGTTGGACCTGGCATTGCGGACCCGGATAATTTCGCCCTGTTTACCGTCGGCGCGCGCCACGCCTGTTGCGCTGAGATGCATATTGCCACTCCTGATGATAATTTTGACAACCTGACCGCGCTGGATGAGCGGCGGAATCTCAACATCGGAGGAGTGGATGACGTCATGGGCCCGAACGGTGCGTTTGAGGCGTTTGCCGAGAATGCGTCGCAAGTTGGTGCAGGGGTTGTCATGCCTGGTGAGATCCTTGACGGCCTCCTGGGTATTTGCCGGTGTTAAGAGCGAGCCGCGGGGCAGCGAATCGGTTGCGATGATAACAGGCGCCAGCGCCTTGAGCTCGCCGGGGACGGAGAAATTTTTCTCCACCTTACCGTTAACACGAAAGAGTAACGAGAAACTCGAGCTTTTCAGAATGGTCGGGTTGGAAGGGACGACCTCTATGGCCAGCTTTCCCTTGGGCAGTATGAATGGAATGGGAAGCGTTCGCGGTGTAAAGCTGATATCCGCTTCCGGCATGGAATGACTGTTGTCCCTGAGAAATCCGTCTATTGCTTCGATCACCTGCTCTGGCAGTATCTGCTGTCCCTTACGGGACACCGTAACAACATTGGAGCCGGTCCAGAGAGTATGGCGGGACATTGGTGTCTTGCGCAGAATCTCTTCCTTGATGTCATAGGTACTGAAAATTTTGCTCTTTCCGGGGTCCGGCGAGCGGGTCACTATTTTGGTTGCAAGTGAAGATGTCAGCTGCGTTTCTTCATCGAATTCCACGAGATCTCCGAGCGTGATATAATCCGTTGTCACAGTGGCCTGCTTGTCAAAGATTATAACCAATCCATGGGACAAAGTGGTTGACGCGATGAAGGCCAGAAAAAGCAGTGCTGGAAAAAGTAGTTTTCTCATGTTACTTGAGCCTGTTGGTGGTTTGCATCATTTCATCCGAGGTCTGGATCGACTTGGAGTTTATTTCGTAGGCACGCTGGGCGGTGATGAGGTTGGTCAACTCCTGGACGATATTGACATTGGAGCCCTCGAGAAAATTCTGTATCAACTCCCCATAACCATCGTCGCCCGGCGCCCCCACGGTGGGTGCCCCCGAGGCGGTTGTTTCGAGAAGCAGGTTGTTGCCGGCGGAGGAAAGACCGGCGCTGTTGGTGAAAAGGGCCAGCTCCATGGTGCCGATTTCGGTTGCCTCCGATTCGCCGGCGAGCACGGCACTGACAATACCGGTATCGCTTATGGTTATGCGGTTGGATCCCTCGGGGACGGTTATTGCCGGCAGAACGGTATAGCCGCTGGAGTTGACGATGGTGCCGTTGGAATTGAGCTTGAGAGCTCCGGCCCTGGTGTAGGCTGTATCACCGTTGGGCAGCTCCACCTGGAAAAACCCGTCGCCTTCGATGGCAATGTCCAGCTCATTTTCCGTGCCGATAAGCTCTCCCTGGCTAAAAATCTTGGTCACCGCCGTGGGCTGAACGCCGAGGCCCACCTGGACACCGGTGGGGGACTCGGTATCCGCCGATGTTGGGCTACCCGGCGTTTTAATGGTTTCGTAGAGCAGGTCCTGGAAGTTGGCGATCGATTTTTTGAACCCGGTGGTTGAGACGTTTGCCAGATTATTGGAAATGACATCTATATTGAGCTGTTGCGAATTCATACCGGTGGTGCCGGTATATAATGATCTGATCATAGAAATTCCTCTCTTTTAAAGTAACTGCTCCCAGGGCACCAGATCTTTTCACGATCAGCCTGGCTTACGTATGACTAATACGCTTTACCAGTCTGATCGTGAAGGTAAGCGCAAGACTCCTGGAACGAATAGCTGCGCTTTACTGGTAATTAATTGCCTTTTCAGGGATCTGTAAGCCGGCGCAATATCAGCGCAATATCAGCGTAATATCAGCTTTATGCCAGCGTTCCAAGATCACTTAGATTTTCGCCAAGTTTTGAGTAACTCTCCAAAACATTGTGATAGGTCGCATAGAGTCTATTGTCGCTGATCATCCTGGTCATTTCTTCGGTCATGTTGACGTTGGAGACCTCGACGCGGCCCTGGGCGATGGTAAAATTCTGGGCCGGCAGTTCCACAGCTCCATCGGGCAGCGAGTAGGCGGTATCCTCCTCCATCTTCAGCGTGGTGGGATCCTCGACATTGACCACGGCAACTCTGCCGACCTCGGTCGCTTCGCCGGCGGCATCGATGGTGGAAATAATGCCGGCTTTGTCGATGGTGACCCTGGTGGTGTCGTTTTCGGGGATGAAAATTTCAGCTCCGCCATTGCCCAGTACCGGCCTCCCCCTGTCGGTGAGAAGACGGCCGTCGTCGCCGAGGACAAAATTCCCTTTGCGGGTGAGCAGGTCTGCCTCGGCTCCACGAATCTTGAAAAACCCTTCACCGTTTATGGCGAGATCGAAGGGGTTGCCGGTCTCTTTGAGCGGTCCCTGGGAGAAATCAGCGTAGTTACCCCGGACCCTGTTATAGTTGATTCCTTTGGTGCTCTCGATCTGTTTGGCGCCTTCGAGCATGGACTCAAAACTCATACCTTTTTTTTTGTAGCCCACGGTGTTGACGTTTGCCAGGTTTGCGCTGATATTGTTGATGCTTTGTTGCCGTGTTATCGCACCGGAAAGTGCGCTGTATTTTCCAGAAACCATGTAGAGTGTCCTTTACGGATTTTCATCGTGCCCTGTAATGGGGTGATCAGGCTCTTTACCATTGATTTACCAGTATTTTTACTGATGTTTGTATATCGGCGTTACGGCCCTCTTTCTTTAGGATTTTTGGGCTGCTTCTTGCCAATAAAGCTCAGCTCGACGTTCGAGGGGGGGGCAAGGGGGCTTCACATGTTGTTTTCAAGGGTATCTGCAGCCAGGACGGCTGCAGATAAGCCCCTTGGGTCGATGAGCTGAACGTTGCCGGATAATCTCACAAGAACAAATACCTTCAATGCTGAGAAAGGTTTGCCAGTTTGACGAGCTGGTCCGCCTCGTGTGGGGATATGGCAAGAATGGAGGCTATTTCGGCAGAGGGTATGCCTTTGCGGTTGAGGGAATGGATATACTGGTAGCGCTCCGGTGGCGTGCCTGTGCTTCGCCCTGCGGCGGTGGCGTGGCGAAAGCGTTGAATTTCGGTTGACAGCTCGGCCTGGGTAAGATCTTTGCTGAAATCATGAAAGCGTTTTTCTACAACCTTCAGTTGGGCGACTTCAACGTCCAATGCTTCTATCCTGGCGTTGGCGGTTTGCAGCAACTCATTTTGACTGGTAAGTCTTTTGCGCAAAACAAAGCTGCGAATGGTGACCGCGATACAGAGGAGAAGAGTCAAGTAGAGCAGCAGTTGGGGGGGTGGGGTGATCATACTAATCTCCTGGGGGATGGTTGAAGGGCACTACGAGGCCGTCCCAAAAGTTTTAATAAATTCTTTGGCAATTTCAAATCCTTCAAAATAATCCATAAGTCACCAATTTATTTTATAATATTTAAAACAATCTTGGCGATTGAAGCATTATTTAGGGTTGAGTACCTCTCAAAACTCGTTATGAACCCGAGATGAACGTCCAACACCGAACAATCAACATCGAACGTCGAATACAATGCCAATGTTGAATCTCGAGGTACTATTTTTTAATCGAGCAGCCTTTCTCCAAGACCATATGTTTATTTTTTCATTCGATGTTCGGTGTTGAATGTTGAATGTTCAATGTTCAAATTATACTATGAGTATCAGGTAATCACATGCTGTTATACATTGCCATAAAACATGTCAAACCTTCTGGGACGAAACATTAATGAAGTGTAGCCCGCACCTTATTCTTCAGATGGATAAGCGCTTGACTGTGCAGTTGTGATATTCTGCCTTCCGATACGCCGATAACTTCAGCTATTTCTTTCTGGGTCAGTTCTTCGTAGTAATACAAGGAGATGACCAGCTGTTCTTTTTCAGGAAGATTCTTTAATATTCCGGCAATGACTGTAGTCAGTTCAGCGTTTTCAAAAATATCAACAGGAGAGGAGTTGTCCCGTTTGTCAACCAGGGCGTCAATAAACTGGCGGCCTTCGCCGCTGTTGTCAAGCGCTTCATGGAGGCTGACGCAGCCGAGATGGGAAACATCTCCGAGCATACCCTGGTACTCCTCCAGGCCGAGCCGCAGCTCTTTTGCCATCTCCTCATCGCTGGGGGAATGTCCCAGCTTGTTTTCCAACAGGGCCATGGTTTTGCTGATACGGTTCTGTTTGTCGCGCAGGGTTCTGGAAAACCAATCAAGCTTGCGCATTTCATCGAAAATGGCACCGCGAATACGGTATTCGGCAAAGGTCTTAAAGAGGATATTTTTTGAGGTGTCAAATTTATTGGCGGCATCGATGAGGCCCATCATTCCAGCACTCCGCATGTCGTCGCGGCTCATAAAGGCGGGAACTTGTGTGGACATACGTCCCACCAGGATATCGACTAGCTCAAGATTTTGGCGAATGAGTTTGGATTTGTCTTCACTGTGATGAAGGTTGGTGTACGACATCAATTATCCCTTATTGCTCAAATTCATCAGTTTTTTCCAGAAAAACTGGAGATTGCCTTTTGGCTGGGAAGGCGGCGTCTCGTAGCACATCCGATTGGCCAGCGTGATGAATGCCTTGGCGATGGTTGAATTGGGATGCATGTCAACATAGACGCGTTGTTTACGAATGGAATCAACCATTTGCCTGTCAGCCGGCACGGAGCCGAAATAATCTATGGAAATATCAAGATACCTGTTGGAAACAATGGTGAGCTTGCGATAAACATCCAGCGCCTCTTCATCATTGCGGATCTGGTTGACGATCAGGTTGAAACTGCGCTCATGGAACTGGGTCGAAAGAAGCTTCATAAGGGCGTAGGCATCGGTGATGGCCGTTGGTTCAGGGGTTGTGACAATAAGTATTTCCTGGGCGGCGGTGTTAAAGTAGGTGACGTTCTCAGAGATGCCCGCTTCGGTGTCGATAAGAACAAAGTCGAAGGTGCCGTGCAGGGCGTCAAGGCCATCCAGGAGTCGCATTTTGTGATGGCCGTCGAGTCTGGTGAAATTCTGAATGCCGGATCCGGCCGGCAGAATTTTGATGCCATAGGGGCCTTCGACCATGATATTTTCGAGTTCCTGTTCCCCGGAGAAAAAGTGATTGAGGTTGTAACGCGGGGCCAGTCCGAAGATAACATCGACATTGGCGAGGCCGAGGTCGGCATCGAGCATAAGGACTGACTTCCCCATTATGGAGAGAGTAACTGCCGTGTTGGCGACAACCGCCGTTTTGCCGACACCGCCCTTGCCGCTGGTGACGGAATACACCCTGGTAATGGCGCTATTGCCCTCGTGCTCCTGAGCGGTAGACTGCTTGCCATGGTTCAAACTCCGCAGTGTTTCCGCCTGATCCGCTGATGTGTTTGTATGAGTGGCCATGTACTATTCCTGTACTTTTCCTGTGGTATTTTCCGGCTGTGCTGTATCTGCAGGCCTTGCTGTGTCTGTTGATGTCGTGGGTGCTGCTGCCTGTGCCGCTGTAGCCGGAGCCGGGACGATGAGCTTTGCCAGTTGCTGTTTGTTCGTTTCCACAATGTCCTCGGGGACTCGTTGACCGTTGGTGATAAAAGAAATGGGGCTGGAATTTTGTATCTGGGTGTTCAGTAATACCCCGAGATGGGAGCACTCGTCGATTTTGGTGAAAATGGTACTGTGAATGGTAAATCCGGAAAATTTCTTGAGCGTTGCCAGCAGCTCGCTGTCGCGGGTGGTGGCGGAGAGGACCAGATGATTTTCTATGTGCAGCTCCGGGGTAAAAAAAGATTGGATTTCCTCAATGCTCAAGGTATCAAGCGGGCTTCTTCCGGCGGTATCAATCAGGATGAGCTCTTTGTCACCATGCCTCTCCAGGGCTTCGGCCAACTGGTGTTGATTGATGACAACCTCCACCGGAAGATGCATTATTTCGCCGTAGACCTTGAGCTGTTCCACCGCGGCGATTCTATAGGTGTCTATGGTTATCAGCGCGATGGAAGAAGAGCGTGTGGCGAGATATCCCGCCGCAATTTTGGCAAGCGTCGTCGTTTTGCCCACACCGGTCGGCCCGATGAGCGCCATGCGCTTTTGCTGTGCTTGAGTATACAGTTCCGGAGTTGTGGTGGTGAGTATATCGGCGATGGTTTCCTGAAGAAAGCTATACAGTGTGGCGGTGTCGCTGCGTTGCTCTTCCGAGAGGCTTTCTTCGGCAAAGGAAGCGATGATCCGGGCTGTTTTTGCATTGATGCCATGGGCCTCGAGCAGCTCTTCAATACGATTGTCGTTATTGTGGCTTTGTGTGGCGCGCAGTTTTTTCTCCAGTGAGGAGAATGCATCCATTGCCGGTGCCTGAGGCTGCACCTCATCTTTGGCACCCATGCGCGATAACTCGCCGGCAAGGTTTCTGACCATGTTTTTCAACTCGTCAAATTCCTGGCGCAGTTCGGGGTTGTGGTCGGCAACGGAACTGCGCTTTGCATACTCATATGAAGAGTCGTGGGGAGCAGCACCAGGATGTCCTGGGGTATCGGGTGTATTCTTTTCATCAAAGCCGTTGTCGTCGACGTCGGAAGTATTCGTTTGTGATGAACGCTGGAATGTGGCGGCAAGGGCCTGAGCGTTCTCGTAGGCTCTGGTCTGGGTGTTCCCGGTATTTTTTTGAGGGCCTGAAGAGTTAGGGGCGTTGCTTTTGTGCTCCGGCCATTGGTTATCAATGGCGGCGGTGATTTCCAGACATTCCTTACCAAGCACACCCAGGCGACCACTTTTGATGGTTCTGGTGGAAAGAATCAGGGCGTCGGGGCCGAGTTCCCGGCGAATTTTTCGCAAACCCGATGCCATATCAGTGGCTTCAAAAACTTTAACTTGCATTGATCGTCACTGTACCTAGAGATTTTATTTTGAGATTCGGCGAAATTTCATTGTGGGACAGTATTGTGAGGGTGGGGTAATACCGTTCCGTCAGACTTCTGACATGCGGCCGGATCGGTGGTGAAACAAGAAGGGTCGGTACCTGGCCGCCTTGAAATGCATTGGTGGTTTCGCCGATGGCATCGAGAATCTTCTGAGCGATTGGCGGGTCTATGGCCAGGTAGCTGCCCTGTTCACGATGCTGCACTGCCTCCTGTATGGTGTCCTCAACATTTTTAGAAAGTGTGATAAGGGGAATAACACCGTTTTCGGCGAGCGGCGAGCAGATGGTACGGGACAGGGCGTGGCGAACATATTCGGTGAGAATGTCGGTGTCTTGAGTCATCGGTGCCCAGTCCGCCATGGTCTCGAGGATGGTGCGTAGATCGCGGATGGAAACCCCTTCCTTCAACAGATTCTGGAGAATCCGCATAATGGTTCCCAGAGAGAGGACGCCTGGAACGAGCTCTTCTACCAGCTTGGGATAGGACTTCATCAGATTGTCGAGCAGGTTCTGCACCTCCTGCCTGCCGATCAGTTCATAAGCGTATTTTTTTATTATCTCGGTGATATGAGTGGTCATCACCGTGGTGCAGTCAACAACGGTGTATCCGGCTATCTGGGCCTTTTCCTTCTTGTCTTCTCCGATCCAGATGGCCGGCAGGCCGAAGGCGGGCTCCACCGTCTCCACGCCGGCTATGCGTTCCGTGACTATGCCGGGGTCCATGGCCATGAAGTGACCGGGAAGGATCTCCGCCGTGGCCACCTGGATGCCTTTGAGGGCGAGGGTGTACTGGTTGGGGTTGAGCTGGAGATTATCCTTGATATGGATGGGCGGCACAATAAAGCCGTTATTAACGGCAAACTGCTTGCGTATTGACTGAATGCGGTTGAGGAGCTCGCCATCCTGGTTGGAATCGACAAAGGGAATCAGTCCGTAGCCCACTTCAAGTTCGAGCAGATCGACGTTGAGCATTTCTTCATAATTTTCCGTCGTGGGAACGGGCGGCGCTTCAGCCGGAGCTTCAGGTACTTCCGCTTCCTCGCGTTTTGCTTTATCGAGGAAAAAGGCCACAGTGCCGATGGCGCTGGACAGGATGAGAAAGGGAAAAAACGGCAGACCGGGAATAAGGGAGAAAACAAGAAGGATACCGGAAACCACCCAGAGGGCGATGGAGTATCTGCTGAACTGGGCGCGCAGATCGGTGCCGAAATCTTTTTCACCGGTGGCCCGGGTTACAAGAAGGCCGGCGGCGGTTGATATGACCAGGGCGGGGATCTGACCGACCAGTCCGTCACCGACGGTGAGGATTGTATAGTTCTGGGCGGCCTCGGCAATGGGCATGTCTTTTTGCAGTACCCCGATAACGAAACCGGCACCGATGTTAATCAAGGTGATGATGATGGCCGCGATGGCATCGCCCTTGACGAATTTAGAGGCACCGTCCATAGCGCCGTGGAAGGCGGCTTCGCCGGAAATTTCTTCACGGCGCTGACGGGCCTGGTGCTCATCGATAAGGCCGGCGTTGAGATCGGCATCGATGGCCATCTGCTTGCCCGGCATGGCATCCAGGGTGAATCGTGCCGCGACTTCGGCAACCCTGCCGGCACCTTTGGTGATGACCATGAAATTGATGAGGACAAGGATGGAAAAAACAACGATGCCGACGACATAGTTTCCCCCAACAACAAACTGGCCGAAGGAATAGATAACCGAGCCGGCTGCCTCAGGGCCCTGGTCGCCTCGCAGCAGAATCAACCGTGTCGAGGCGACGTTCAGCGCCAGGCGGAAAAGGGTAGTAGCCAGAAGAACCGATGGGAAGATGGAAAAGTCAACGGCCCTAACGGTATAGAGTGCGATGATCAGTATAAGCAGGGCAATGGTGATATTGGCGGAAAGAAACAGGTCCAGCAAAATCGGTGGCAGTGGTATGATCATGATCATCAGGATCGAGACTATTCCCAGTGATGCTATGACATCGCTTCTGCCGAGAAGCAGTTTGAGCTGTGTGGTGGTGAACCTGCGCTGTATATCGGTAAATTCCATTGTGGCCCTGTTGTATGGGGGGTTACCCTGTTTTCTTCAACGAGTAGACATGTGCCAGTATTTCGGCGACTGCTTTAAAAAGCTCTTCAGGAATGGTGGCGCCCAGCTCAACTTCATGCAATAATCGGGCCACTGGCGGGTTCTCGATGATGGGGACGTCATTGTCACGGGCAACAGAGCGGATGTTCATGGCAATCACGCCCGCGCCTTTTGCTATGACAACGGGGGCATTCATGTTGGTGGAATCGTAGCGTACCGCAACTGAGATATGGGTTGGATTGGTGACCACCACATCTGCTTCCGGTACCTCGGCCATCATTCGCTGTTGTGCCATTTGACGCTGAATGGAGCGAATCTGTGATTTAACCTGCGGGTCACCCTCGGTTTCCTTGAATTCCTCTTTGACCTCCTGCTTGGTCATTTTCATTTTTTCTTCCATTTCATATTGAACAAAGAGGAGATCAATAAAGGCCAGCAGAATGAGTATGGCACATACCTTGGCGAGAATGATAGCGGCAGTTCTGGCGAGAAACTTCAGGGCGGCGGGAATGGAGGTGTCGACCAGGGTGAGTGCCTGTTCGAAGTTGTCAAGCACGGTGGAGTAGGCCACATAGCCGATCAGGATTATTTTGAAAATGGATTTAAGCAGCTCAACGATGGATTTTTTGGAAAAGATCCGTGCCAGGCCTGAGATGGGGTTGAGTTTGTTCAGATTCGGCTCGAAGGGTTTGGTGGTGAACAGCCAGCCTATCTGAAAAAAAGTGGAAAAAAAGCCGATGAGCAGCACCAGAAAAAAAAGCGGTGCCATCAGCATTCCCAGCTTTTGTAGAAGAAAGTAGAAAAACTCCATGGTTTTGGAGGGAGTAACAAAGACCTCTCCACCTGCCTGAAAAATAATGACGAGTAGGGTGGTGAATTTTCGAAAAAAATGGGGCAGATAAAATGTCCAGAATAACAATAAAATGGTAAGAAGCGCGGCGGTCTGCACCTCCTTGCTCTGGGCAACCTGGCCTTTTTCGCGAAAATCGTTTCTGCGTTTGGCGGTCGCTTCTTCTGTGCGTTCCCCGGTGGGGGCTTCTTCTGCCATGCTATACTATGTACCGTGTTAATTGAGAAGCTGCATTAAAGTAAAAAAGCGATTGGGGAGCATGTCAAATTCTCGACTAAGAAGAATCTTGACCAGCCCCAAAGTCAATCCGATGACAGTGAATGAAATTGCAATGTTCAGCGGAAAGGACAGTAGAAAAACATTAAGCTGGGGAAAGGTCCGGGCCAGAATACCGAGAATAAGTCCGGAAAGAAGGAGTATGACCAGAACGGGTATGCTGAATTGCGCCCCCAGCATGAACATACGCGAAGAAAGCTCGATCAGATAGGGCACCGCCTCCCCGCCGAAGTTGAGATTGCCGGGCGGCAGGACCTCGTAGGAGTGGATGGCTGTTTTGATGAAATAGTGGTGTATGTCCAGGGAGAGAAAGAGCAGAATGGCGAAGACATTCTGGAACTGGGAAATAAGGGCGGTCTGCCGCTGGTTCTGCGGATCAAAAATGTTGGCCGCGGCAAAGCCCATTTGATAGCCGATGACCGTTCCGCCGTATTCCACTGAAGTAAAAATAAACCTGGCGATGAGGCCGATCATCAAGCCTAAAAGTGTTTCGTTGATGATGAGCAACAGGAAAGCCGCAGGCCTGAAATCGACTTGCGTGATAAATGGAGCAAGGAGAGGGAAGAGCACCAGGGAAATAATAACGGTCAGGGCGGCTTTGATCTGTGCAGGTGTCTGGGCGCCGAAGATAACGGGGATGGCGGAGAGAAACCCGGCAACTCTGGCGGTACAGACGATAAAGGTCTGGAATTGTTCCACCGGCAGCAGTTGGAGATCCATGAGCGCCCCCTAGAAAGTGGCAAGTGTTTCAAAGATGCCAAGGGTAAAGGTTGTCATGATCTTGATGATCCAGGGACCAAAAAGGAGCAGCGTCAGGAAAACGGCGACAATCTTGGGGATAAACGTCAGGGTCTGTTCATTGACCTGTGTCGCGGCCTGCAGTATGGCAACGATCAGCCCAATAAGCATGCCGGAGAGGAGCATGGGGGCTGAGCACAACAGTACCGTCTCCACCGCTTTTCTGGCAACATTGACTGCTAAATCAGGTGTCATGGACTCCTCCTACCCAAAACTTTGCAAAAGTGAGCCGGTAACCAGGCCCCAGCCGTCGACAAGCACAAACAGCAGGAGTTTGAAGGGCATGGATATAATTACCGGGGGCAGCATCATCATTCCCATGGACATCAATACCGAAGCAACGATCATATCGATGACCAGAAAGGGGACATAGACCATAAAGCCCATCTGAAACGCCCGTTTGAGCTCGGAGAGCATAAAGGCCGGGATGAGTGTCATGGTGGGGATGTCGTCGCGGTTTTCCGGTTCATCTTCAAGCGTTATATCACTGAGCATGGCGAGTTCTTCTTCCATAACGTGCGAGAACATGAACTGGCGCATCGGTTCGACCGCCTTGGCGAAAGCGTCCTGCTGCGTGATTTCTTCATTGAGATAGGGCTGCAGGGCATCCCTGTTGATAACGTTAAAGGTCGGTGACATGATAAAAAAGGTGAGAAAGAGGGCGAGGCCGATAATAATCTGGGTTGGCGGCATGTTCTGGGTACCCATGGCCTGCCGAACGAAACCAAGGACTATGACGATGCGTGTGAAACTTGTCATCATCAGCAGAATGGCGGGCGCTACCGATAAAATCGTCAGGAGAAAAAGTATCTGCAGGCCGCTGGAAACCTGGGCGGTTGATTGAGCGTCTTCCACGCCGAATGTAATGCTCGGCAGGCTGACGGCGCCGGCCGGATCGGGCAACAGAATAACGGCAGCGGCCATGAGAAGGAGCGGGAGGAGCGTTTGTCGATTCATGGCTTGAGTTTTTCCTGGGAGTGTTCCAAGACCGAGGCAAATAGATCATTTGACTGTAGCGGGACTATGGTATTGACGGTATCCGCGCCAAGTCCCACCAGATATTCGCGTCCGCGTACTTCGACGAGCATAAGAGATTTTTTGGGCATCAGGTGTTTGGTCTCAATAATGGTGATAGCCCCCTTGCCCTGCTGCTGAAAGGAGGAGAAGCGCTTACGCAGCAGATAATACAACCCCAGCATTATGGCCAGGACAATGAGCAGCCCCCACAGCACGCGCAGCGAGGAACGTACCGGGTCGAATGCAGCAGCATGGGCGGGCTCGGCGTTGAGGATCAGGAACATGCATGGCAGCATACATGCTGAATAGATTCTTCGCAAAATCGGCGTAGTGCTTGATCTCTTCAAGCGCCCTGGCCAGTAACGAAAGATGGTATTTTTGAACGTTTTCATGCCTGCATGCATCATGAGCTTATCCCAGTTTTTCAACCCTGTCGCTTTTGCTCACCACATCGGTAAGGCGTATGCCGAATTTGTCTCCAACCAGCACCGCTTCGCCATGGGCTATCAGGCGGTCGTTGACATAAAGGTCCAACGGCTCTCCTGCAAGTTTTTCCAGTTCAATGACATAGCCTTCGGACATGGTGAGCAGGTCCTTGAGCTGTATCTTGCACCGTCCGACCTCTACGGATACCTGGAGAGGAACATCATAGAGAAAATCAAGTCCTCGTGAAGGCCCATCACTTCGCTGTGTGTTGGATTGTTTCGCCATGCCTGATGATTCGTTATCGTTTTCAAGAAGATCCTTGATCTCTTCGGGATCCGGGCGGCTTGATTTCTGTTGGTTTTTGGGCGTCTCCATGGTTATGCTCCTTGCTCCTGGACACCGGTTATGTTGATGGCCTTTTTACCATTATGGGTTCCGGGTATCGCGTAAAATTTGTGTTTATCTTCTACGAGGACATTGAGGGGTGAATTGGGGTTATAGTCAAGAAAGATTGTGTCGCCCTCGTTCATTGCCAATATTTCATCAACGTTCATGGAAATTGTGCCGGACTGAGCAACCAATTCTACATGCATCTTTTTGGCTTCCTCCTGCAGAGGCTTGGTCCACAGTCCCTGTTTGGATTTGTTGACATTGAGGAGATCCCTGAGCCCTTCCCGCAAGGGTTCCAGGGTGGAGAGGGGAAAGACGAGTTTTATTTGTCCTGATGCTCCGCCAATTCCTATGTCATAGCTTCCCACGAGTATTTCAGCATCCGGTTCGGTTATAGAGACGAGTCTGCTGTTGCTTTCTACCTTGAGGATGGAAGTGTTCAGTGAGATGATGGGCGCAAAGACACGGTCTAGATCATCGCAGCCATGGCTAAGTATGGAGTGAATAATCTTGAGTTCGATATTGGTGAGTTTCCTGTCGGGGGGCTTCTGCTCGATTTCCGTGGAGGCGCCCAGCACTATCTCTACCATGGAAAAGCACATTTTTCGCTCTAACAGAAGAAGCGCCCCATGTTTGAGTGGTGCGATATCGAGCACCGCTATTGCTCCGATTTCTTTATTTTCCATGAGAAAATCAAGAAAGTGGGCAGATTCTATCTGACCTCGGTCTATGGTGCAGTTACGCTGCAAGTGATTGGTCAGGGTAATGGCAAGATTTTGACCAAGGTTGTCAAGCAGGATGTCGAAATTGGGCAGCCGTCCCATCTCATCGGAGAGGGCGTTGACCTGAAAAAGATTGACCGGACTGCATTCCTTGAAGAATTTGTCCGGATGTTCCTGGTCGATATCAACGGAGACCTTCCCCCTTTTTATCGCGTCCAGTAAATCGGCAATTTCCTGTTTATTGAGAATAGGTTCCAAGGGGCTTCCCCGTTGTTTTCAATAGTTATTTTGATTACCGAAAAGCTCAGCTTGAAGTTCGAGGGGCAAGGGGGCCAAGGCCCCTGGGTTGATTAGCTGAACTTTGTTGGTAAGTAACTATTCAGGAGCACCCCATCTTGTCCCATTTGAGCCTTCTCGAATAGCACAAGTATGCTTCAAAGTCCCAAATGAGCCAATATGGAGCACTCTTGAACAGTTACAACTTGGTGGTTA
>Ga0136557_1000541_pt1 | contig 28071 bp, 19 predicted proteins | sample AntRauTorckE6832_FD_104796 | JGI IMG/M metagenome (GOLD analysis project Ga0136557, IMG submission 104796) | Saline lake microbial communities from Rauer Islands, Antarctica - Metagenome Torckler E6 #832 | ecosystem: Environmental > Aquatic > Non-marine Saline and Alkaline > Saline | place...
GTACGTGTACGCGACAACGAGCCCTTTGAGGTCGCACTGCGGCGCTTCAAGCGTTCCTGCGAGAAGGCGGGCATTCTGACAGAGACGCGCCGCCGCGAGTATTACGAAAAGCCGACCGCGGAGCGCAAGCGCAAGCGCGCGGCGGCGGTCAAACGCCACCAGAAGAAGCTGGCGAAGGAAGCCCAGCGCCGCGTTCGCCTCTACTGAGGGCGGCTGGCGTGTCCGCCACTTCGCTCAAGGAACGGCTGACCGCCGACATCAAGGCGGCGATGAAGGGCGGCGACAAGGCCCGCCTCGGTACGCTGCGAATGATGCACGCGGCCATACGCCAGCGTGAGATCGACGATCAGACCGAACTCGGCGACGACCAGGTCCTCGAGGTGCTGGACCGGATGGCCAAGCGCCATCGCGAGTCGATCGCCCAGTACGCGGAGGCCAACCGTACCGACCTCGCCGAGCAGGAAGAGTCGGAACTGGCGGTGATCGCCGATTACCTGCCGGAACCGATCAGTGACGAGGAACTCGACCGGATGATCGGTGAAGCGGTCGCGGAGACCGGCGCGGCCTCGATGAAGGACATGGGACGCGTGATGGCGGAGCTCAAACCCCGGGTTCAGGGGCGAGCCGACATGAGCGCCGTCAGCGCCCGCGTAAAAGCCCGCCTCGGCTGATCCGGCCGGGCACACCCGCCACCACATCGCGACCACACGATGACCGAGCTGCGGAACGACCGCCTGCTGCGCGCACTCGCGCGCGAACCCGTCGACCGGCCACCGGTCTGGATCATGCGTCAGGCGGGGCGCTACCTGCCCGAATACCGCGCGGTGCGCGAGCGGGCGGGCGATTTTCTGACCCTGTGCCAGAACCCCGACATGGCCTGCGAGGTCACCCTCCAGCCGATCGATCGCTTCGGGCTCGACGCGGCGATCATCTTATCCGATATCCTGACGATCCCGCACGCGATGGGGCTCGGGCTGCACTTCGTTACCGGCGAAGGGCCGCGCTTCAGCAACCCCGTGCGCACCGAACGCGACGTTGAACGACTCGCGGCCCCCGACCCCGAGGCCGAACTCGGCTATGTCATGGCCGCGCTGCGCCAGACGCGTACGGCGCTGGACGGCCGGGTACCGCTGATCGGCTTTGCCGGCAGCCCCTGGACGCTGGCGACCTACATGATCGAGGGCGGCAGTTCGAAGGACTTCGCCACGATCAAGGCGATGCTCTACGACCGCCCCGATCTCCTGCACCGGGTGCTCGAGGTACTCGCGGAGGCCACGACCGCATACCTGAACGCGCAGATCGCCGCGGGTGCCCAGGCCGTACAGATATTCGACACCTGGGGTGGAGCCCTCTCACCCGACGCGTACCGCAGCTTCTCGTTGGCGTACATGCAGCGGATCGTGTCCGGCCTGACACGCGCGGCCGACGGGCGCCCGGTGCCGGTAATCCTGTTCACGAAAAACGGCGGTCAGTGGCTCGAGGACATGGCCGCCACCGGCGCCGATGCGCTCGGTCTCGACTGGACCACCGATATCGGCGACGCGCGCCGGCGCGTCGGCGATCGGGTCGCGCTCCAGGGCAATCTCGATCCGTGCGTGCTGTACGCCTCACCCGAGACGATCGCGCGCGAAACCCGCCAGGTGCTCGAGCGCGCCGGCGACGCCCCCGGCCACGTCTTCAACCTCGGCCACGGCGTCCACCCCGCCATCGACCCTGAACACGTCGCGGCGATGGTGGAAACGGTCAAGGCCTCGGGTTCGGGTTCAGGGACTGGCACCGCTCGGGCGCGTCCGAAGTAAGCAGTTCGGCTACGCGGGTCCGGTTGGCGCGAGCCATGGGTTTGCCGTCGACGGGGGAGCGCGGGGCCTCGCGGGGGCCCTCGGAGGGGAAGACGATCAGGCGCACGGGCTGACCGCCCGGCATGATGCGGTACATCGGCAGTTCGACCTCGCCGCGGCCGAAACGCCCCACCCAGGCATCGAGCTCCCACGGTATACCGTGATCGAGCAGGAATGTCGCCACCCGTTCCGGGGGTTCCGTGAAGAGATGCAGCGTGACCTCGGCATCCTGCGGGGCCGTCCCGCGCAGGACCGAACCGGCGAGATGCGGGGCGAAGCCCGCCAGCAGATCCATCGCCTCCAGCGCCGTGTGGCGCATCCGCGCGAGCCAGCGTGGCTGTTCGTCCGCCTGGAACAGCGCCTGCCAGGCTCGAATCTCCGCCTCGATCTCGTCATTGCGGGGCAGCGCCTGGCGGCCCTGGATGCCAAGCTGGTCGGCGGCCCGCGCTTTGGCCTCGGAGAATCCGTGAACTCCCTCTTCGGCCATCAGGCGAGCCGCCACGCGGGCGATCTCAGCGCGCTGCTGCGCCACGGCCCCGCGCGGTGCGCCCTGCCCATCACATCGGCCACGCCGACGCGCTCGCGTCATACCGCACCCCCGGCCCTGACGGGCCTCAGAACAGCGGATCCCCGCCGTTGCCACCGTTGCCGCTATCGTCAGCGCCGCTACCGTTGCTGCTGCCACCCCCCCCGGGGGGCGGCTCCGGGGCGTTGCCGCTGCGGAAAATCTCGAAGACGGCATCCTCCGAGCCGGAGCCGGCATACTCGCCCGTTTGCGGGTCGATGCGGACGGTGACCATATCCGCGGGCAGATCGGGCCACGTCTCCGGCGTCCCTTTCAGCGCCGTACGCATAAAATCGATCCACATCGGCAGTGCCGCCCGGGCGCCGGTTTCACGCGGGCCCAGCGATTTCATCGCGTCGTAGCCGACCCAGCCGGTCGCGACGAGCGAGCTGTTGAAACCGGAGAACCAGGCGTCGAGCTGATCGTCAGTCGTGCCCGTCTTGCCAGCAATATCGTCGCGGCCGAGTACACGCGTCCCGCGGGCGGTACCGCGACGGGCGACATCGCGCAGGAAACTGCGCACCATGTAGGCGTTCTGCACGGGAATGACCCGTTCGGCGAAACGCGGCCCCGGCTCCACGTTGCGGTCGGGAACGCCAACGGCGTCGAGCTCCCCGGGCCGGTCCTGCTCCGCGAGCGACTTGCCCTCCGGATCGCCGGCCTGTCCGGCTTCCCGCTCGGCGCTTTCTTCCGCATCCTCGCGCGCTTTACAGGGCTCGAGGCAAGCACGCGCCGGGTTCGCCCTATAGACGACTTCACCGTCGTTCGTCGCCATCCGGGTAACGAGATACGGCTCGACCCGGAACCCCATATTCGCGAACACGGAATAGCCGGTCGCCACCTGAAGCGGTGACAGCGCCGCGCTTCCGAGGGCAAGCGTCAGGTCTCTGGGCAGTTGTTCTTCGGGAAAACCGAACCGCTGGACGTAATCGATCGCGTACGGAATACCGATGGACAGGAGCACGCGGATCGAGACGAGATTGCGCGAATACACCAGCCCCTCGCGCAGGCGCGTCGGTCCGAACACCCGGCCGCTATAGTTCTCCGGGCGCCACGTGTCCTCGAGCGCCGGATCATCGAAGACGACGGGGGCGTCGTTGACAAGCGTGGCCGGCGTGAACCCGTCGTTAAGCGCCGCGGAGTAGATGAACGGCTTGAAGTTCGAGCCCGGCTGGCGACGGCTCTGGGTTACGCGGTTGAATTTGCTCCGCTCGAACGAAAAGCCCCCGACCAGTGCGCGGATACCTCCGTCGTCCGGATCAAGCGCCACGAACGCCCCTTCGACGCCCGGCTCCTGAGCCAGACGCAACGTGCCGTCGCGCTCCATCACATGCACGATATCCCCGACCGCGAGCACATCCGCCGGCTCCTCCGGGGAGGCCCCGACGCTGCCGTTATTCCGGCGTGGCGCGGCCCATTTGAGGCCGTCCCATGGGATTCGGCCGAGCCCGCCTTTGTGACGGTACACGGTTACATCGTCTCCGGAGACCGCCACCACCACGGCGGGTTCGAGCGGGCCGAATCCACCCTGTTCCGCCAGTGCCCGCTCGATGTCAACGGGAGTCATGCGCCCGTCGTCGGCCGGCACGACGTCAGCGGTATCGCCGACGGCGCCGCGTGCGGCGGCATCCAGGCGAGCCTGCAATTCCGCCGGTTCCGGCAACCGATCCGCCTCCAGGCTACCGATCGCCCCGGTATAGCCATGCCGGCTCTCGTAATCGACCAATGCATTATGGAGCGCATCCCGAGCGGCGCGCTGGCGCGAGGCGTCGACACTCGTGTAGACACGGTAACCGCCCGTGTAGACATCCTCGCCGAAGCGCTGCACGGCCTCGAGACGCGCCATCTCCCCCACGTACGGCGCATCCACGGCCAACGGCGCACTGTGCGTCGTCGCCGTGACCGACGTGCGCAGCGCCCGTTCGTAAGCTTCCTCGTCGAGCATATCGTTCGCACGCATCCGGCCGAGCACATAGTCGCGGCGCTGCTGCGCGCGCTCGGGATTGGCGATCGGGTTGAAGGTCGACGGCGCCTTCGGCAGCCCGGCGATCATCGCGATCTCGGCGACGGTAAGTTCGTCCACGTCCTTGCCGTAGTAGACCTGGGCGGCGGCGGCGACCCCGTAAGCCCGTTTCCCGAAATAGATCTTGTTCAGATACAGTTCGAGGACCTCGTCTTTCGAGATCTCGCGCTCGATCTTCAGGGCAAGGAAAATCTCGTTGATCTTGCGCAGGTACGTCCTTTCCCGCGAGAGGAAGAAATTGCGCGCAACCTGCATCGTGATGGTACTGCCGCCCTGCGTCTTCTCGCCGGTCAGGACCAGGTTCCAGGCCGCCCGCACGATGCCCATCCAGTCGACGCCTGGATGTTCGTAGAAGCGGTTGTCCTCGGCCGCGATGAACGCATTACGCACGCGTTCGGGGATCGCATCGATTTCCAGCGGGATGCGACGCTGCGTGCCGTACACGGCAAGGAGTTCCGCATCGCGCGTATAAACGCGCAGCGGCTCCTGCAGCTGGACGTCACGCAACTGGTCGATGGCGGGCAATCGTGGCGCCAGGTACAGATACAGGCCGCCCAGCATCAGTGCACCGGCCGTGAAGGCGGCAAACGCCATTGCGGCCAGCCATTTTACGAGGCGCCAGGAGAATCGGGATCGCGCGGTCATGAAATCTCGAACGTGCTAGAGTCGTCGCGGCGGACGGGGGCGACCGAGTATAAAGGAACGCCACGGTACCTCGCACGGGCGGATCGACGGGCCGTGCCGATTCCGCTACGAGCGGACGGGGCCGTCAGCCGGCCCCGCGGGAACGTGAACCAATCGCTGGACATTGAATTACTGATAATGTAGTAATTTGAAAAACTTGCGATCAAGAATTAAACCGCCTTACTATCATTGCCAAATCAATGAACGAGAATAACCGGACAACCCATTGTTCCTGTTCAAGCCTAAACAAACGCCGATCCTCGGCATCGACATCAGTTCGACTTCGGTCAAGCTGCTCGAACTGAGCCGCACCGGCAGCGGCTTCCGCGTCGAGAGTCACGCGGTCGAGCCCCTCCCTTCCGAGGCCGTTGCCGAGAAGGTCATCCAGGACGTCGAGGCAGTCGGCGAGGCGGTCCGCAACGCCGTCAAGAAAGCCGGCACGCGGGTCAAGGACGCGGCGGTCGCCGTGCCGGGATCGGCGGTCATCACGAAGGTGATCACCATGCCCGCCACGCTCGGCGAGGAGGACATGGAGGCCCAGATCCAGATCGAGGCGGAACAGTACATTCCCTACCCGCTGGAGGAGATCAATCTCGACTTCGAAGTGCTCGGGCCCAGCGAGGACAATACGGAAACGGTCGACGTCCTGCTCGCGGCGTCGAAGAGCGAAAATGTCGAAATGCGCTCCTCCGCGGTCGCGCTCGGGGGCCTGACGGCAAAAGCCGTGGATGTCGAGCCGTACACGATCGAGCACGTATGTCAGGCGCTGCCGGAAATGCTGCCGGACGGCGGCATCGACCGCACGGTCGCGGTCATCGATGTCGGTGCAACGGTCACCAGTCTCAACGTGATCAATGATCGCGAGCTCGTGTACACCCGCGAACAGCCGTTCGGCGGTAAACAGCTCACCGAAGAGATCATGCGGCGCTACGGCCTCTCTTATGAAGATGCGGGCCGCGTCAAAAAACAGGGCTGCCTGCCGGACAATTACGAACCGGAGGTCCTGGAGCCTTTCAAGAACACCATGGCCCAGCAGGTCAGCCGCTTCCTGCAGTTCTTCTTCTCATCGAGCGATTTCGAGAATGTCGACCAGATTCTGCTCTGTGGCGGCTGCGCGGCAATTGACGGCATCGATGAGTTCATCGAATCGCATATCGGCACACCCACCGTGGTCGCGAACCCGTTCCAGGAGGTCTCACTCGGCTCCCGGATCAATCGTCAGCGCCTGATGGACGACGCGCCATCGCTGATGATCGCGTGTGGGCTGGCCGTGCGGGGGTTCGACTGATATGGCCCGCATCAATCTCCTCCCGTGGCGCGAGGAACGCCGCCGCCAGCTGACCCAGGAGTTCGCGCGCCAGGCGGTTCTGGCCGCCGTGTTCGCGCTCGCGGTCGGCGGCTACGCCTGGTATCACGTCAATGGCATGATCGACTACCAGCGCGAACGCAATGACTATCTGGAGGAGCAGATCGCGGTCCTGCAGGAGGAGATCGAGCAGATCGAGGAACTCGAATCCACCCGGCGCCAGCTGGTCGCCCGGATGAACGTGATCCAGCGCCTGCAGCAGCGGCGGCCGCAGATCGTACACCTGTTCTTCGAAATCGCCGACACACTGCCCGACGGCGTCTACCTGACGCAGGTCACGCAAAAAGGCGACAAACTCAGCGTCAACGGCCGGGCCGAGTCGAACGCGCGCGTATCATCCTACATGCGCCGGCTCGACGCCTCGCCGTGGCTCACGGATCCGGAACTCCAGATCATCCAGTCCGACGATGAAGACGTCAGCCGGTTCACGCTGAATCTCGCACAAACCGTTCCGGACGCGGACGCGGATAATGGCGACGGGGGTAGCTCCTGATGGACGTCGGCGAGGCGATCCAGAAGCTCAATAACCTGGATGTCCAGGACCTGCGCAAGATCGGTACAGCGCCCAAACCGATCCAGATCGCGGTCATCCTGGTCCTGGTTATCGCCATCATCGGTGCGATCGGCTGGTTTGTCGTGCGGCCACAGTTCGAGACGCTCGAAAAGGAAGAGCGCACCGAACAGGAATTGCGCGAGACATTCGAGGAAAAGCAGAGCCGCGCCGCGAATCTCGAGGCCTACAAGAAGCAGTTGGCCCAGATGGAGGAGTCGTTCGGCGCCATGCTGCGGCAACTGCCCGATGAAACCGATATGGAGAGCCTGCTGGTCGATCTGTCGCAGACTTCGGTCGCGGCGGGCCTGGATGTCAAATACTTCGAACCCGGAAACGAGCGCCAGCAGGAATTCTACGCCGAGTATCCGATCGAGCTGCGTGTCGCCGGGACGTACCACGAATTCGGCAACTTCGTTTCAGGTCTGGCATCGCTGCCGCGAATCGTCACGCTGCATGACATCGCGATCAAGCCGTCGGGCAATGGCAATGCCACCGGGCAAAACGTCGACCTTTCGATGCAGCTCGAGGCCAAGACCTACCGGTATCTGGAAGACGGTGGCGGCGGGAGCGGAAATTGAACCCGGTACTGCACCAGACAAGGATCCAATGGCTGCCGTTGCTGGCGCTGCTCGTACTCGTGGGCTGTTCCGACGACATGTCGGATCTGCGCGAATTCGTCGAAGAGACCAAACAGCGCCCCGGCGGCCAGATCGAGGAGATTCCCGAATTCGAGCCGTACGAGAGCTTCGACTATGACTCGGCCGAGCTGCGCGATCCGTTCCGACCGTCGGAAGGCTTCGGGATGACGGCCGAGGAACAGGCCGCCAGCGAATCCGAATCCGACCTGGCGCCGGACACCTCGCGCCCCAAGGAGCCGCTGGAACAGTTCCCGCTCGACAGCCTCGAGATGGTCGGAACGCTGGGCCAGAACGGGCAGGAATGGGGACTCGTAAAATCCCCGGAAGGCGTGATCCACCGCGTCCAGGAGGGTAATTACCTGGGCCAGAACTACGGCCGCATCACGCAGCTCCAGGCCGAACGAATCGAAGTGCTCGAGATCGTACCCGACGGTCAGGGCGACTGGATGGAACGCGAGGCCGCGCTGAGCCTCGGCGAAGAATAGAATCCCGGAGAAGGCCATGATCGAGTTCCGCCGCCGCGCACGCTCTCCCCGGCCACGCCTGCTGTGGCTTCTGCCACTGGCACTGGCACTGGCACTGGCAGCGCTGGTCCCGATGGGCGCCCAGGCCCAGGAAGGGGGATCGAGCACCGGCAACAGTCTGCGTTCGATCGATTATTCCGTCCTGCCGGGCAATCGGCTGGAAATGCGGTTCGAGCTCGACCAACCGGTCGCGGAGCCCCGCACGTTCACGATCCAGGAGCCTGCCCGGATCGCTTTGGATCTGCCCAACACGCGCAACCGGACCGGTAAACGCTCGATCGCCGTCGATACCGGTGTCACCGAATCGATCAATATCGCCGAATCCCAGGGCCGTACCCGCGTGGTACTCAACCTCTCCGAGATGCCCCGGTATCAGACCCGTGCGGAAGGCAAGAGTATCGTGGTCACGATCGGAGGCCGCGATGGAGGCTCAACGCAGACCGCCAGCGGCAGTGATACCGCCACGACGACCACTGCGTCCGCGAACGCGGACAGTGGCACATCGAGCGAACCTTTCAGCGACACCCAGGGCGGCGGCTCCGGATCCGGTCAAGGCATCGAAGACGTCAATTTCCGGCGTGGGGAAGAAGGTCAGGGCCGGGTCGTGGTCGATCTGAGCAGCTCTGAGGTGCCGGTCAACATCGACCGCGAAGGCGGTGCGATCGTCGTCGAACTCCCCGGAACCCGAATTCCGGAGCGGCTCCGCAGGCGTCTCGACGTGCTGGACTTCGCCACGCCGGTGAAGTTCGTCGATATCATGCAGCGCGGTGGCAACGGCCGGATCCGCATTACCCCGCGCACCGAGGACTACGAGCAGCTCGCCTACCAGTCCGACAAGAGCCTGACGGTCGAACTCAAGCCCCTGACCGAGGAAGAGGTCGCCGAGCGCGAGCAGGCGGAACCGAAATACACCGGCGAACGCCTGTCGCTGAACTTTCAGAGCATCGAGGTCCGCTCGGTGCTGCAGTTGCTTGCCGATTTCACGGGTCTCAACGTGGTGGTCAGTGACAGCGTCGGCGGCACGCTGACTCTGCGCCTGAAGAACGTACCCTGGGATCAGGCGCTCGACATCATCCTGCGCACGGAAGGGCTCGCGCAGCGCCGCAACGGCAACGTCATCTTCATCGCGCCGCAGCAGGAGATCGCCCAGCGCGAACAACAGCAGCTGGCGGCGGCGCAGCAGAAGCAGGAACTGGCACCGCTGCGGACCGAGTACATCCAGGTCAACTATGCCAAGGCGGCCGATCTGGCTTCGATCATGCAGTCCGAGGGCACGAGCCTGCTGTCGGATCGCGCCAGCGTAACCGTCGATCAGCGCACGAATACGCTGCTCGTGCGCGACACGTCCAACAACCTCGAGCAGGCCCGGCAGCTCGTCAACCGTCTCGACGTGCCGGTGCGCCAGGTCCTGATCGAGTCGCGCATCGTCGTCGCGAACGATGACTTCAATCGCGAACTGGGCGTGCGGTTCGGCGTGAGCGGAAACGCAACCAACGAGCAGGCCGGAGTCTCCGGCAGTGGCGTCGTCGCCGGCCAATACGCAACCCAGCCGGGTGCAACGGCGCCCGTGAACGGCGATTACAATGTCAACCTGCCGGTCACCAACCCCGCCGGCTCCATCGGGCTTGCGCTGGCTGAACTGCCGTTCGGCAGCCTGCTGCAGCTCGAGCTCTCGGCTATGCAGGCCGAAGGCCGCGGCGAGATCATCTCGACGCCGCGGGTGATCACGGCGAACCAGTCCGAGGCCGTCATCGAGCAGGGTGTCGAGATCCCCTACCAGGAGGCGAGTTCAAGCGGTGCGACCAGCGTGTCGTTCAAGAAGGCCGTGCTGTCGCTGACGGTGACCCCGCAGATCACGCCGGACGACCGGGTCATCATGGATCTCGCGATCACGCGCGATTCGGTCGGCCAGATCTTCGCCAACATCCCCTCAGTCGATACCCGCGAACTGCAGACGCAGGTCCTGGTCGACAACGGCGAGACGGTTGTCCTTGGTGGTATCTATGAACAGGACAAGAACAACACCGTCAACCGGGTCCCATTCTTCAGCGATCTGCCGGTCGTCGGCACCCTGTTCAAGTCCACGGTGCGCTCGAACGACAAGAGCGAGCTGCTGGTCTTCGTTACGCCGAAAATCGTCAAGGGGCAGGCCGGGCTCGATTACTGATGACGGCGTGACCGACTCCGTTTCCTCTCCAGGGCGTGTATTCCTGGTCGGCCCGATGGGGGCCGGCAAGAGCACGATCGGCCGTCTGCTCGCCCGGCGCATGGGCCTCGATTTTGTGGACTCCGACCGGGAGATCGAGGCGCGTTCCGGGGTCGATATCCCGACGATATTCGACTTCGAGGGCGAGACCGGGTTCCGCCAGCGGGAACGCGCAATCATCGATGAGCTGACCGAGCGCGACGGCATCGTCCTCGCGACCGGCGGCGGCGCCGTGCTCGATCCCGCAAACCGGGAACATCTGTCGAGTCGTGGGCTCACTGTTTACCTGGCCACGACGGTGGATGAACAGTTGCGGCGCACCCGCCACGACCAGCGCCGCCCCCTGCTGCAGACCGGTGACCGGCGCGCTACACTGGAGCGTCTGCAACGCGAGCGGGATCCGCTGTATCGCGCCGCCGCCGCGCTCGTGATCGAGACCGACGGCCGTCGCAGTGCTGCAACAGCCGACCGGCTGCTGGAGCGGATCCAGACGCACGAAGACTGAACCGATCCGGGCCACCACCACCGTTGTCCCGGTGAGCGCGTAATTGGCACCCCAACGCGGGGGCCGGCCTCAGCTACCAGCCGGATATTCGCATGAGCACGACCACCGTCGACGTTGAGCTCGGAGCCCGGCGCTATCCGATCCGGATCGGGCGCGGCATTCTCACCGAGGGTTTACTCGCCGACCGGATCGAAGGCGACAGCGTTATCGTCGTAACCAATGAGACGGTCGCGCCGCTGTGGCTGGAGCGCGTGCACGCCGCCCTTGGCCGTGGACTCCGCATCCACGACTGCGTATTGCCCGATGGCGAGCGTTTCAAGAATCTGGAGGTGCTCCAGCGGATTCTCGACACCGCGGTCGATCACCAGTGTGACCGGCAGTCGACGATCGTTGCGCTTGGCGGGGGCGTAGTCGGCGATATGGCCGGCTTCGCAGCCGCGATCTACCAGCGCGGTATACCGTTCATACAGATCCCGACTACCCTGCTCGCACAAGTGGATTCCTCCGTCGGCGGCAAGACCGGCGTGAATCACCCGCGCGGCAAGAACATGATCGGGGCCTTCCATCAGCCGCGCTGCGTAATAGCCGACACCGCGACACTCGATACGCTGGATGACCGGCAGTTGCGGGCCGGGCTCGCCGAGGTGATCAAGTACGGACTCATCGCGGATCGCCCCTTCTTCGAGTGGCTCGAAGGCGCGGTCGAATCGCTGCTCGCGCGCGCCCCCGCGGCGCTGCGGTATGCGATCGAACAGTCCTGCCGCAACAAGGCGGCGGTGGTCGCGGCGGACGAATACGAACGGGACCGGCGAGCCCTGCTCAATCTCGGTCATACCTTCGGCCACGCGATCGAGACGGCCACCGGCTACGATGCCTGGCTGCACGGTGAAGCGATCGCGGCCGGGATGTGCATGGCGGCCCGCGTGTCCGAACGTCTCGGCATGCTGACGATGGAGGGGCGCGAGCGCACCGAGGCCATTTTCAGGGCGGCGGGCCTGCCCACGCAGCCGCCTGCAATCGAAGGCGCGCGGATGCTGGAATTGATGGCCGGCGACAAGAAAGCGCGGCACGGCCGGATACGTCTGGTCCTCATGGACGCGATCGGCGCCGCTCGGGTGGTTGACGACTATGCCCACGAGGCTTTGGCGGAGGAACTCGCGCTGCCCTCCAGTGCACCGGTACCGAAGGCATGACGGTGGGTACCGGTCGCTCCCTGCGTGATCTGGTCGCGCGCCTGCTTCCGGGTGACGATGACGGTCTGGACCTCATCGAGGCCGCATCCGATGGCAACCGGAAACTCGACCCGGGCGCGCTGCATGCGCTCGGGCTTGCGCGCCAGCCCTTCCCCGAACAGACAGCACCCGACGCCCTGTTCGTCGACCACGCGGTGGAGATGCAGGTCAACGCGCTCGCGGACCAGCTCCGCAGCGGCGAGATGGTCCCGCTGCTCAAGGGCGAGGCCGGATCCGGCAAGACTTCGCTCCTGATCCAGTTGATGACGCACTTTGCTCGGGACTATCACTTCTTCGTGGTCCGCGGCGAGTCCGCGCTCACGGCCGAGCGCACGATCGTCGATATGCTCCGCGTCCTGATCCGGCCGGTCCCCGAGGACCTCAGTGAATGCTTTCGTGAGCTCGCCCGACAACTGCGCTCGGTGATCGCGGACGGCTGCCCGGCCGTACTGGTCATCGACGATGCCGATGCGCTGGATGACGACGAACTGAACCATCTGCTGGCCGCGCACGACAGCCTCAAGTCGGCCCTGGGCGGACGCTTCCGGATCCTGCTGGCCGCCTCCTCGCGATTCGAGCTGCGCATCGACAATCTGCAGTCGCGGCAGCTTGACGCGGGACGGATCGTGGCCACCGCCGTGCGGCCCATGCAGCGCCAGCGCGTCGGCCCCTATATGCAACGGCGGCTCAACGCGGCGGGGCTCAAGAGCGAATTGCCGTTCGATGAAGAAGATCTCGACCGGATCGCGGAGGCCGGCGAAGGCCTGCCACGTGCGCTCGAGGCCGCTGCCGCCGGCCTGTTGAACCGGCGCTTCGCGGACTGACTCCCGAAATCACGGCTGCCGGCCGCGCCTGTGGCCTGTCCGGTGCGCGCCGCAGTACACTGCTGGTCGGCATTTTCCTCCTTCCTGGACCGGGGTCACCATGGCGGGTCGTATCCCGCAGTCGTTCATCGATGATCTGCTCGCCCGTGTCGATATCGTCGACGTGGTGGACGCTCGCGTCCCCCTGAAGAAACAGGGCAGTAATCATGTCGCCTGCTGCCCCTTTCACGAGGAGAAAACGCCCTCCTTCACGGTCAGCCCGACGAAGCAGTTCTACTACTGTTTCGGCTGCGGGGCCGGCGGCTCCGCGCTCGGCTTCATCATGGAATACGACCGCGTGGAGTTCGTCGAGGCCGTGGAGACGCTCGCCGCCGAGCTCGGCGTCGAAGTCCCCCGCAGCGGCGGCGGCCGCGCCGGCGAGGACGAGGGGCTGGAGCGGGTTTACGCGGCACTCGCCGCCGCGGACCGGTACTATCAGGGCCAGCTTCGGCAGGCGAACGAGGCCATCGAGTACCTGCGTCAGCGCGGCATTTCCGGTGCCACGGCGAAACGTTTCGGCCTCGGGTACGCCCCACCGGGCTGGAGCCATCTTATCGATGAGGCGAACGCGGGTCCGCTGGATGACCTGCTGCGCGCCGGACTCGTCAACCGCAACGATGCCAACCGTACGTATGACCGGTTTCGCGGCCGCGTCATGTATCCGATCCGGGACCGCCGCGGCCGTACGATCGCGTTCGGCGGACGGGTCCTCGACGACGGCACGCCCAAATACCTGAATTCTCCCGAAACTCCGGTATTCCACAAGGGACGGGAGTTGTACGGCCTCTACGAGGCGCGGCGTGCACGGCGCGACCCCGATCGGCTGGTCGTCGTCGAGGGCTACATGGACGTCATCGTGCTCGCCGAGCATGGCATCGACTACGCGGTCGCCACCCTCGGCACATCGACCGGCCAGGCGCATGCCGAGCGGCTGTTCTCGGTCACCCGCGAGATCGTGTTCTGTTTCGACGGTGACGAAGCCGGGCGTCAGGCGGCCTGGCGCGCCATGACCCATACGCTGCCGGTGTTGACCGATGGCCGCGAGGCCCGGTTCCTGTTCCTGCCCGAGGGCGAGGACCCGGACAGCATGGTCCGGGCCGAAGGCCGGGAGGCGTTCGAGGCACGGCTCGCACAGGCGAAACCGCTGGCGGATTTCCTGATCGAGCGGCTGCGCGACGGGATCGATACCACCAGCGTCGGCGGCCGGGCCCAGCTGGCAGCCGAAGCGGGGCCTTTGCTCACGACCATGCCCGCCGGCGTGTACCACGATCTCCTGATCGACCGCCTCGCGGCTCAGGTCGGCCTGTCGTCGGATCGGCTGCGGGCCGACATGACCGGCGCCAGTGGGTCGACGCGCGCCCCGGAACGGACTGAACGGCCCCGGCCGCGCGCGGCCAGCGGCATCCGGATGAACCCGATGCGCAGCGCGATCGGCCTGCTGCTCCAGAACCCGCGACTCGCCGAACGCCTGCCTGACGACCATCCGTCGCTGGCGGGTGATCAGGCCGGTACACGCCTGCTCGCGGACCTCTGTGAGCGTATCCGCACGACCCCCGACATCAGCACCGCGCGGCTCATCGAGGCATACCGCGACACCTCGGAGCAGAAACACCTGGAAAGGCTTGCGGCCTGGCCTTTCGCTACCGACGCCGAAGCCGATCGCGACGAGGCGCTCGCGCGCGAGTTCGACGATGCGCTCGCCCGCCTCGGGGAACAGGCCCGCCGCGCCCGCACCGGGACCCTGCTGGCAGCGGCGCGGGAACGCGCGCTGACCGCGGACGAAAAGAGCGAACTGCAGACTCTGATGAGCGCCCGTTGAGACGGGCGCGGGGCCTGCGCTGGACACGCCCCGTCGCACGCTTGACAATGCGCGGCTGATCTTTGCGGCTTGCCGCACCCCGAACCGGTCCACGCACCGGCCCGACCAGGAAGAGTTTGAGACGATGAGCAGCGATTACCTGTTTACCTCGGAATCGGTTTCGGAAGGCCATCCGGACAAGATCGCGGACCAGATATCGGACCGCGTCCTCGACGAGATCATCCGCCAGGATCCCTACGGCAAGGTCGCCTGCGAGACGCTGATCAAGACCGGCATGGTGCTTGTCGCCGGTGAGGTGACGACCACCGCCTGGGTGGATCTGGAAGAAATCGTCCGCCAGACCGTCCTCGACGTCGGCTACACGAACTCCGACATGGGCTTCGACGGCTCCACGTGTGCGGTCCTCAACGCCATTGGCAAGCAGTCCCCGGACATCGCCCAGGGCGTCAACCGCGCGAAGCCGGAAGACCAGGGCGCGGGCGACCAGGGACTGATGTTCGGGTACGCGTCCAGCGAGACCGACGTGCTGATGCCGGCGCCGATCACCTACGCGCATCGGCTCGTGCGGCGCCAGTCCGAGGTGCGCAAGTCGGGCGAACTCGAGTGGCTGCGCCCGGACGCGAAGAGCCAGGTGACGTTCCGCTACCGCGACGGCCTCCCGGTGGGCGTCGACGCCGTCGTCCTGTCGACGCAACACAGCCCGGAAATCGCCCAGAAGGACCTGCACGAGGCGGTCATGGAGACCATCATCAAGCCGACCCTGCCGGCGGAGTGGCTCGACACCTGCCCGCGGGAGAATATCCACATCAACCCGACCGGCAGCTTCGTCGTCGGCGGACCGGTGGGCGACTGCGGACTGACCGGACGCAAGATCATCGTCGACACCTATGGCGGCATGGCGCGCCACGGCGGCGGCGCGATGTCGGGAAAGGATCCGTCCAAGGTGGACCGGTCGGCGACCTATGCCGGGCGTTACGTGGCGAAAAACGTCGTCGCCGCGGGCCTCGCGGAGCGCTGCGAGATCCAGGTGTCGTATGCGATCGGCGTGGCCGAGCCGACCTCGGTGAGCGTCGACACCTTCGGCACCGGCACGATCGACGACCGTCGCATCGAGTCACTGGTACGGGAGCACTTCGACCTGCGCCCGTACGGCCTGATCAAGATGCTCGATCTGCGGCATCCGATCTACGCGCAGACGGCGACCTACGGCCATTTCGGTCGCGAGGACGTGGATCTGCCGTGGGAGCGCACCGATCGCGCCGAGACCCTGCGCGCTGCGGCCGACATCCCGGCAACCGCCTGAGCCGAATGCGTGACGGGAGGGCGACGGAGGTCGCCGTCCATCGCCACGATCGGGTCCGGCCGGCGACCGCCGGCCGGACCGCTGCAACCGGACCCGAGGAGCGCTGCAACGGCCTTCGCCCCGCGCGAACCGCCAGGCTCGGGTACCGGCCCATGTAACAACGGCGCTCGTCGCAATCCGGAGACCGACACACGATGAACGCTGCTGTTCCCGAAACCATTATCAATGACTCCATCATCGCCGACCCGTCGCAGGCCGACTGGGGCCGTCGCGAGATGGCGATTGCCGAGACCGAGATGCCGGGGCTGATGGCCCTGCGCGAGCGCTACGCGGCGGAGCAGCCGCTGGCGGGGTGCCGCATCGCGGGCTCGCTGCACATGACGATCCAGACCGCGGTGCTGATCGAGACACTCACCGCGCTCGGTGCCGAGGTGCGCTGGGCGTCGTGCAACGTGTTCTCCACCCAGGACCACGCGGCGGCGGAGATCGCGCGCTCGGGCGTGCCGGTATTCGCCTGGAAGGGCGAGTCGCTGGACGACTACTGGGAGTACACCCACCGCATCATGGAGTGGGGCGACGGGGGCTTCCCGAACCGCATCCTCGATGACGGCGGCGACGCCACGATGCTGGTCACGCTCGGCGCGAAGGCGGAGCAGGACCCCTCGGTGCTGGACAACCCCGGCAGCGACGAGGAGCGCGCGGCGTTCGCCGCGATCCGCAAACGCCTGGAGACGAAGCCGGGCTGGTACGCGCAGCTCGCGGAGGCGATCGGCGGTGTCACCGAGGAGACGACCACGGGTGTCGCGCGCCTGTACCGCATGGAGCGCGAGGGCACGCTCGGTTTCCCGGCGATCAACGTCAACGACTCGGTCACCAAGTCGAAGTTCGACAACCTCTACGGCTGCCGCGAGTCGCTGATCGACGGCATCAAGCGCGCCACCGACGTGATGATCGCGGGCAAGATCGCGGTCGTGCTCGGCTACGGCGACGTCGGCAAGGGCTGCGCGCAGGCCTTGAGGGGCATGGGTGCGACCGTGTGGGTGACCGAGATCGACCCGATCTGCGCGCTGCAGGCCTCGATGGAGGGCTACCGCGTGGTCGAGATGGACGAGGTCTGCGACAAGGCGGATCTGTTCATCACGGCGACGGGCAACTACTCGGTGATCAGTCACGATCACATGGCGAAGATGCGCAACGAGGCGATCGTGTGCAACATCGGCCACTTCGACAACGAGATCGATGTCGCGGGCCTGCGCCAGTACGAGTGGGAGAGCATCAAGCCCCAGGTCGATCACATCACCTTCCCCGACGGCAAGAAGATCATCCTGCTGGCGGAGGGCCGGCTGGTGAACCTGGGCTGTGCCACGGGGCATCCGAGCTTCGTGATGTCGGCGTCGTTCACCAACCAGGTGATGGCGCAGATCGAGCTGTGGCAGCGCCCGGAGGACTACGACAACCGGGTGTATGTCCTGCCCAAGCGTCTCGACGAGGAGGTCGCGAGCCTGCATCTGGGCAGGATCGGCGCCAACCTCACCGAGCTGAGCGCGGAGCAGGCGGCCTACATCGGCGTGCCGCAGAAGGGCCCGTTCAAGCCGGAGCACTACCGCTACTGATGGCGGAAGTCAGGGAGGCGGGGCCTGCGGGTCCCGTCTCCTATGAAGAACCACGAATGAACACGAATACGGCCGCGCGACCGGGCAGGTGCCGTTCGCGTCCATTCGTGTTCCCATAGACACCCCTCCCCGTACCGACCTGATCGAGTCTTGTGCACATGAACAACCGCGACCTCGTCGAACGTGATCTCGCCCACGTGTGGCATCCCTGCACGCAGATGAAGGATCACGAGACGATCCCGCCCATCCCCTTCCGCCGCGGCGAAGGCGTGTATCTCGAGGACTATGACGGCAACCGCTACATCGATGCCGTGAGTTCCTGGTGGGTGAATCTCTTCGGGCACGCCAATCCGCGCATCAATGCCGCGATCGCCGATCAGCTCGAGCACGTCGAGCACGTGATGATGGCCGGTTTCACGCATGAGCCGGTGATCCGCCTTTCCGAGAAGCTGGCGGAGGTGACGCCGGCGGGCCTAACGCGCTGCTTCTATGCCGACAACGGCTCCTCGGGCATCGAGGCGGCGCTCAAGATGAGCTATCACTACTGGCGCAACTCGGGCCGCAGCGAGAAGACCAAGTTCATCGCGCTGTCGAACAGCTATCACGGCGAGACCCTCGGCGCCCTCGCCGTCGGCGACGTCGATCTGTTCAAGAAGACCTACAGCCCGTTGTTGATGGACTCGATCATCGTCGATGGTCCGGACTGCTTCCATCGCGACGAAGGCGAGTCCTGGGAGACCTACACGCGGCGGATGTTCGCGGCGATGGAGTCCGCCCTCACCGAGCACGCCCACGAGACCTGCGCCGTCATCATCGAGCCACTGGTGCAGTGCGCCGGGCAGATGCGCATGCACCACGCGGTCTACCTGGAGCTGCTGCGCGAGGCCTGTGATCGCCACGGAGTGCACCTGATCGCCGACGAGATCGCGGTCGGCTTCGGCCGCACCGGGCGCATGTTCGCCTGCGAACACGCCGGCATCGCGCCCGACTTCCTCTGCCTGTCCAAGGGCATCACCGGGGGTTACCTGCCGCTGTGCGCCGTGGTCACGACCGAGGACGTGTACGCCGCGTTCTACGACGAGTTCGACACGCTGCGCGCGTTCCTGCACTCGCACAGCTATACCGGCAACCCGCTGGCATGCCGCGCGGCACTGGCAACGCTGGAGATCTTCGAGACCGACGACGTGATCGCGCACAACCGCGAACGCGCGCAGGTCCTGCACGACAGCCTGCATGAGGCATTCGACGGTCACCCGCACATCGGCGACATCCGCCAGCATGGCATGATCGCCGCGGTCGAGATGTGCCGCGACGGCGATCGCGCCCAGCCCTTCCCGTGGCAGGAGCGGCGCGGCCTGCGGGTCTACCGCCACGGCCTCACGCGGGGCTGCCTGCTGCGCCCGCTGGGCAATGCGATGTACTTTATGCCGCCCTACGTCATCACGCCCGACGAGATCCGCCATCTGGTCACGACCGCGCGCGAGGGCATTGACCAGGCCACAGCCGACTGATGCGCGTGCCGCGCGCGTATATCGAAGCCTCACTGGCTGCAGGCACGCGCGTCGCGCTGCCGGAGGCCACGGCTCACCACTTCCTGCGTGTTCTTCGGCTCCCGGATGGGGCTGCGATTCGCCTGTTCAACGGCGACGCGGGCGACTGGCACGGTCGACTGATCGTCGAGGGCAAACAACGGGCGGCGGCGGAAATCGAATCCTTCGAGGCGAGCGCCACGGAATCGCCGCTGGAATTCACGCTCGTGCAGGGTATATCACGCGGCCAGCGCATGGATTACACCCTGGAGAAGTGCGTCGAACTGGGCGTCGATCACGTGATCCCGGTCGTAATGGAACGCACCCAGGCCGTTCCCGCGGGTGAGCGGATCGCGAAGAAGGCCCGGCACTGGCAAGGCGTGATCGCCGCCGCCGCGGCGCAGTCGGGACGTACCCGCTTGCCATCGCTGGCGCCTCAGTCCGGTTTCCGTGAATGGCTGGGTCAGGCAGATGCGACTGCCACGCCTCATTTACTGCTCGATCCGGACGGCGATCGCGTACCGGGCGATATCTCGGCGACAACCGCCTTGACCCTGATCGCCGGGCCGGAGGGCGGTTTCAGTCCGGGCGAACGGGATACGGCATACGCGGCAGGCTGCCACGGCATGCGCCTCGGCCCCCGCATCCTGCGCACCGAAACGGCCGCAGTCGCCGCCCTCGCTCTTCTGCAGGGGTTATACGGAGATCTGGGCTGAACTACAGGCCCCGGGCACGGGAGAGCGGCAGGCAGCACGACCGAGTGACTTCAGTCGGCTCGACGCGTTGCGTAGCGCCCGAGGGTGCGACCGAGCGTGTCGAAGTCGGGAATCAGGCATTCGCGATCGCCGCCGATGACGGCGCGGGCCTGGATGAATTCGCTCGGGTGAGGGGATTCGTCGGATGGGCGGAGCCGCTCGTTGTCGAGCGTTTCCGTACGGGGCAGTGATTCGATCCGGATGCCGTAGAACCCGGGGGCGCCGCCTTCCTCGATCCCGAACAGTACGACGAAACGCCCGGCCGGATCGGGTGCGTCCTCGCGTTCACCGGTGAGCCGGTCGAGAGAGATCAGCGGAATCTCGGTGCCGCGCCAGCGCCCCATGCCGAGGAACCAGTCCGGGGTATCTTCAGCCGGCGCGATGTCCTGCTGCGTGATGATCTCGGCCACGGCCGAGTTCGGCACGAGCACGGGCGGTCCCTGCACGGGCAGCACCAGGCATTTGAGCTGCTCACCGCCGGCCATGCTCAGGCCGACTCGCCTGCGGTCGTGCGTTCATCGAGCACGGCGTTGATGTGTTCCATCAACTCGGTTTCCTGGTACGGCTTGCCGAGGTAGCGGTTCACGCCGATGCCTTCGGCGCGCTGGCGGTGCTTCTCGCCCGTGCGGGAGGTGATCATGATGATCGGGACATCCGCGAGCCGCTCATCGCCACGGACATAGGTCGCGACCTCGTAGCCGTCCATGCGCGGCATCTCGATATCGAGCAGGATGAGATCGGGGACCGTGTGCGCCATCCAGGACAGGGCATCCACCCCGTCCTTCGCGGTGGCGACGGTCATGCCGTTGCGCTCGAGGATACGATTCGTGACCTTGCGGATCGTGATCGAGTCGTCGACGACCAGGACAGTGGGCGCGGTTCTCGCCCCGTCGCCGGCTTCCTCGCCCTCGGCGGTATCCGTGTCGCCAGTCGCTTCCAGCCGGGGGCCGACGCTGGCGACGAAGCGTTCTTCGGTGCGCAGCAGACCGCCGATATCGAGGATCAGGACGACCGCGCCATCGGCCATGATCGTCGCGCCGGAGATGCCGGGCAGCATGTTCAACGGCGCGCCCAGCGGTTTGACGACGACCTCGCGCCGGCCGACCAGTCCATCTACATGGAGTGCGACCCGGTCATCGCCGGCACGGATCATGATGACCGGGTAACTGACCTCCTCGTTCTCGAGACGCGGTTCACTGGTCCCGAGCAGAGTGCCGAGGTGCTGCATCCGGTAGTCGTTACCCGCGTAATGATACGGCTGCGAGGTGTCGACATAATACGCCTTGAGATCACCGGCCGTGACCTGGGCCACGCCTTCGATCGATGCGATCGGAATGGCATAGGTGTCGTCGCCGGCCTGAACCATCACCGCCTGGTTGATCGCGAGGGTCACCGGCAGACGAACGGTGAAACGCGTGCCTGAGCCGAGTTCGGTCTGGATTCCGAGGGTGCCACCGAGACGGCGGATTTCGGCGTCGACAACATCCATGCCGACGCCGCGGCCGGAGATCTGCGTGACCTCGTCGGCGGTCGAAAACCCCGTCTCCAGGATCAGCTTGATCACTTCGTTGTCGTCGCGGTCGTCGTCCGCGTCGATCAGGCCTTTTTCGATCCCCTTGCGGCGGATCGCCGCCGGATCGATACCACCACCGTCGTCGGTGATTTCGATCACGATGTCGGTCCCGCCGCGATGCAGATCCAGCCGGATGGTGCCCTGTTCCGGCTTGCCCTCGGCACGGCGCCGTTCGGGGCTCTCGATGCCGTGGGAAACCGCGTTGCGGAGTACGTGCTCCAGCGGCGCGACGATCCGTTCCTGAATCGAGCGGTCGACCTCGAGTTCACCGCCGGACATGTCCATCTGGACCTTCTTGCCAACCGTGCTCGCCGTCTGCCGCACGACCCTGGCGAGACGCGCCCGCAGACCGTCGAAGCGCACCATGCGGGTCTGCATGAGGCCGTCCTGGAGTTCGGACGAGACACGCGATTGCTGCAGGAGAAGGGTCTCGGAGTCGCGCGTGACGTTGTCCAGAATCTCCTTGAGGGAGTCGAGGTCACCGACCGATTCCGACAGGGAACGCGAGAGTTCATGCAGGCGCGTGTAGCGGTCGAACTCGAGCGGATCGAAGCCGGCCTCGCGCTCGCCATCGCCCGGCTCCTGCTCGCGTTCCACGGCATGGCTGTAACGGATCTGCGATTCGGTTTCGTTCTCCATGTCGCGCAGCTGCGCGCGCAGGCGATTGACCGTCTGGTCGAACTCCTGGATATTGAACCGGTACTGGCCCAGCTGCTCGTTGATCCTCGAGTGGTAGATGCTGACCTCACCGGCGAAGTTCACGAGGTTGTCGAGCAGTTCGGACTGGACCCGGATCTGTTCCGAGCCCGCTGGCGTCGCGGCGGCCGGCTCGCTCGCCTCGGGGCGCTCGCGCGCTTCCGGTTCGGGCCTGCTGCCGTCGTCACCGGCCTCTTCAGGCGCGGGTTCGGCAGCGGGGCCCGCGTCGGTCATCGCATCCGCCTGCGGCGCGCTGGGCGCGTCACTGCGCTGGTCGGCACCACCGCCTTTTTGTTCCCGCAGAGTCCTCAGGTCATCGACCAGCCAGTCGATGCGCGATACGTCATTGCGATTGCGCGCCTGTTCGAGCAGGACCGTGAGCGCATCCACCGCCTCCTGCAGGAGATCGAAGACATCCTCGCTGAGATTACAGTCGCCATCGGCGACGGCGTCGATCAGGGATTCGACCTCGTGAGTCAGGTCCGCGATCGGCGGGAAGTTCGCCATCCGCGCGCCGCCCTTCAGGGTGTGCAGACCGCGCTGGAGATCGGGAATAACCCGGGTATCGTCGGGGTCCTCGCGCCAGTGGCCGAGCGCCCGATCGCAGGTCTCGAGGATCTCGTCGCCTTCCTCGATGAAGATGTCGAGGAGCTCGCTCTCCCCCTCATCGCGTGATGTGCGCGCCTGTTCCACTTCATCGAGGACGCTGTCCAGACGGCCGAGCAGGTCATCGCTGGCGACCGTCTCACCGGAGGCGAGCGCTGCGAGGGCCGCGTCGACGCGGGCCAGGGTCTCCTGGAACAGCGCCACGGTCTTGGCATCCAGTTGGTAGTCCTCGTCCTGGCGAGCCTTGACGATCTTCTCCATCCGGCCGGTCAGATCGGCGACGGTATCGGCCTCCACCGTCTGCGCGCTCCCGACCAGGGTGTGCAGGGCACGCACGACCTCGTCGTTCGCCTGGAGCGCACCGGTGCCGTCGCCCGCATGGCCGAGTTCGCGGTGGAGCACGGCCTGGTGCCCGGCCGCTTCGCGCAGAAAGATGTCGGTGAGCGGGTCGCCGGAGGCGTGCGGCGTAATCGCGTCGGTACCGCTCACGGCGGCGAAGGATCCCGCGATCGCCTCGTCCGCTCCAGCGCTGTCCACCACCGACGAATCCTGCGTCGAGTCCGGAGCCGAACCGTCGTCTTGATCGTCCGTGGGCATCGCAGAAGATGTCAGCGGTGCCGATTGCCCGGGCGAGTCGTCCCCGTCAGACGCGACAATCCCGCATGCCTCGAATACGGGACCGTCATCCCCGTCATCCGGAGAAACTTCCATGGCATCGTCGGCGGCGATATTCGTGTTCGTCGCATCGGTCGCCGCCCGAGCACCGCCATGCCCGTATGGACCGGCCCCGGTAGTCGGTGTCGCCCCGCCCCCCGAAACCGGTGAACCAGTGCGCCGGTCCGCGCCGCCACCACCGGAACCGCCGCTGGGGCCACCGCCACCGGTCGGGGGTGGGCCCTGCTCACCGCGGCTCAGGGCATGCGCGCGCTCAATCAGGTCATCGATGCCGGCGATCGGTGCGCGGTTTCCCTGCAGCTGCTCGATCAGCTGCGGCAGCGCAGCGGCCGCTTCGTCCAGCGTATCGCTGACCGCTGACGTCGGATCGATCGAATGATCGATCACGCGGTTCAGCATGTTCTCCATCGACCACGAGAACTCGCCGATGAGTTCCGCCCCGATGAGGCGGCCACCGCCCTTGAGGGTATGGTAGGCACGACGAACGACAATCAGCGCCTCTTCATCGCCCGGATTCGCCTTCCAGCGCGGCACGTTCTCGTTGATCTTGTCGAGTTCACCCAACGCCTCTTCGACGAAGACCTCGACGATCTCGTCGTCGGCATCCTCGCCAAGGATGGCGAGTTGCGACGAGCCACTGGCGCCCGGGTCAATGCCCGCTGCACGCGGGTCGCCGGGCGCTTCCGCCCCGGTCTGCTCCACTTCACCGTTATCGGGCACGTCAACGGCCGCTTCGCCGCTCGCATTCCCCGCCTGTTCCGCGTCAGCGCCGGCCGTTTGGGCGTCGGCCCCGGCTTCCTGTTCGCGATGCGATTCATCGATGCCGCCGTCGAACGCGTCCTCGCCGTTGCTGTCGAGCGACGTCTCGTCCAGGCCGGGCTCATCCGCGCCGCGCTCATCGATACCCCCGTCGAAGTCGGCGAGGTCGACGTCATGCATGTCGATCGCGCCGGCATCCGTGGCTTCATCTCGGGCTACCTCCGAATCGCCCGGGACCGCTGCGTCCACATCCATCGTGTCGGTGGCGCTCTCCGCGCCCCCCTCGGGCTCGGGCGGGGCCTCGATGACGACCTGATCGTCCTCGGCATACGTCTCGGGTTCGCCCCCGGACTCGAGCGCCGCCATGGCCCGGTTCGCGCTCTCCAGCAGATGGGTCATGCCGGCGCGGTCGTGATCGACCGCTTCCAGGTAATACTCGAGTCCCGCCACGACATCGGCCAGCAGCACCTGCGTCTGCTCATCGGCGGCGCTGCCGCGGCCGACGAACTCGGTGCGCACGTAACGGCCAAGGGCTTCGACCAACGGCAGGGCACTCGCGAGCGGCAGCATGGCGATGGCGCCATGGACCTCATTGAGCAGGTCGGGGACCTCGGCCACCGCCTCGCTCCCCGCCTCGGGGTCGTCACAGTAGGCGCCGATCGCCTCGCGCACGCGCGACAGGTCGTCGAGCGAAGCGGCCACGACACCGGAGATCAGCGGGCGATATTCAGAGTCGGGCAATGCCCGGATGGCCAGCGCGTCGGGGTCGTCCGCGGCACTGAGGGGGCGCCCGCTCTGGAGCGCGGTCAGATCGTTTTCGACCCGGAGCAGGACATCGGCAAGCGCCTGCAGACGCCGATCGGCCTCGCCCGCGTCGAACCCGTCGATGCGGGCGAGGACGTCCGCCTCGTTGTTCAGGGTGTCGTGCGCCTCCTGCAGCCCCAGCATGCTGAAGGTCTCGGCCACCTGATGGAGCCGCTCCGGCAGACCCTCGAGCGTATCCCCGCCCGGGCTGTCGCTGTGCACGTACAGTTCGACCGCGTCCTTGATCTGGGCAAGGTCATCGCGGATCCCGTCGCCCACGACGCCGAGCAGCTCGCGGTTGGGACCCTCGAAATCCGCCCGGGCCTCGCTGTCGGGCAACAGTTCGTCGAGCTGATACGCGCGTTTGACCTCGCGTACCTGCCCGGTATCGGATCCGGACCGGGCAACGTAGTAGAGGAGATTGCGCAGCAGTTCGAGCGGGATCCCACTCTCGAGCGCCGATGTACCTTCGCGCACCAGCCGACTGAGGAGGCGCTCGACCCGGCCCATCAGGATCTTGATGCTGTTGTCGCCCTCGAGACCCTGATCGGCCAGTGACTCGGTCAAGGCACCGCAGATGCTCCACAGGCGTACGGCTGCGGGGCTACCCGTGGCACCGGCGAGTTCCTGCAGTACGCTGCCGAGTTCGCCCAGATGCCGTTCGACATCGCCGCCGCGATACCAACCCAGCAGCGCGCGCTGAAAGCGGGGCCGCAACCGACGCGCCGCCGCCTGCAGCGCGGCATCGTCATCGCTCGCGCCGGAAGTCCCCGGCTTGCGTTCCAGGTGCGGGAAGAACACCGCCCGCTCATCCAACTCCTCCTGGCCGCGCGCGTGCCGCAGTTCATTGATGAGCGGAAGCAGGACAGCGGGCACATCGCGGCGACCGGAACGGATGCGGTCGAGATAGTCGGGCAGTTTGAAAACCGCCTTGAGCAGGACCTCGAGGGCGCCATCAACCTGCTCGACACCGCCCTCGGCGATTGCGTTCGCCAGCGCCTGCATCTCCGCGGAGAGCGTCGATGGACCGGTGAGGTCGAGGATCTGCAGCGTACCGCGGATCTCGGCCAGGCGCCGCGCCACCTCCGCGGCATCCGCGACGGCCCGATCGTTCTCCAGCCCGGACTGCAGCGTCCGCTGGACCTCCTCGACCAGCGGCACCAGCTCCCGCAGTACCGTGTCGATCGAGTTGATTTCTACCGTCTGGTGCGCAGTCATCGCTCGGTGTCCGCCAGGGGAATTCGGGTCAGGCGCCGCTTGATTCGCTTTCCTCCGGCTCCATGATCAGGGTCTCATTCGGATTCGCAAGCCCCTCGTCGCCCGGACGCGCGCCGCGCTGCGGATCGATCTCTTCCGGCAGCTTGAAGCCGGTGACGGACTCTCGCAGTTCCTGCGACAGCGCGGTCAGTTCGCCGATCGATGTCGCCGTCTCGCTGGTACCGTCCGACGTCTGGATCGTGATGCCCTGAATAATGTTCATCGTCTCCGAGATATCGGTTGCCTTGCTCGCCTGCTGGTCCGCTTCCTGCGAGATCTGCTGAATCAGCTCGGCGATCTGCTTCGACACCGATTCGATCTCGCCGAGTGCGCCGCCGGCCTCCTCGGCCAGTTTCGCTCCGCTGACCACGCCTGCGGTGGACTGCTCCATCGACTGCACGGCCTCGTTGGTATCGTTCTGAATCGTCTTGATCAGCGCCTCGACTCGCTTGGTCGCGTCGGTCGCGCGCTCGGCCAGTCGCTGCACCTCGTCCGCGACCACAGCGAAGCCGCGTCCGGCCTCACCGGCGGTCGAGGCCTGAATCGCGGCGTTCAGCGCGAGGATGTTGGTCTGCTCGGCGATGTCGTTGATCACCCCGATGATGTCGCCGATTTCCTGCGACGATTCGCCCAGGCGCTTGATCCGCTTCGAAGTCTCCTGGATCTGCTCGCGGATCGAGTCCATACCGGAGATCGAGCGGCGCACCGTCTCGGCACCGTTCGAGGCGATCGTCACCGACTTCATGGCGACCTCGGCCGAGCCGCGCGCGTTCTCCGACACGCGCTCCATCGAGGTGGCCATCTCGGTGATCGCCTCGTTCGCCGCCGCGATCTCGCGCGCCTGGTGGTTACTCGCCTCGGCGAGACGGATCGCGGTCGACTGCGTGCGATCGGCCGCGCGGGCGACGTCCTCGGCGGTGGCGTTGATGGTCGTAACCAGACTGCGCAGTGCGTCGATCGCCGAGTTGACCGAGTCGGCGATCGCGCCGGTAATGTCCTCTGTCACCGTCGCGTGGGTCGACAGGTCACCGTCGGCCAGCGTCGACAGCTCGTCGAGCAGCCGCAGGATCGCGCGCTGGTTGCGGCGGTTCTGTTCGGCCGATTCCTCGAGCCGGCGCTTCTGGCCGATGATCAACAGACTGGCAAGGATGATCAGGGTGATCACGACCGCGACACCGAAACCGACCGCCACGAGAGTGACCGTCTGCGTCCCGGCGCCACCACGCGACATCGCGCCTTCCAGCCGCCCGATCACGGCCGTCAGGTTGCCCTGCAGCTCTTGGGCGGCCTGCGTTGCAGCCTGCAGTTCCGGCGCGAGTTCCGTAATACCGTCGATCTGCCGCCGGACCGGGCCGTAATTGACGGCGAGCTGACGCAGGGTTTCACGCGCGGCCGGAATCTGGACCGGTTCGATATTCAGGCGATCGGAGCCCTGCAGCAGCCCGTCCAGTACACGGCCATAGAGCGCGGCGTCGCGGGCGAAGCGCTGGGCGGCATCGCGCGCCCCCGAGCCCGCCGCCACGACCTGCTCGAGTGAGCCGAGCGTGCGCTGCAGCAACCACAGCTGGCGACTCGCGGCCTGAACGGTCTCCGGCGGGGCGTTGCCGGACACGAGCTGGTCGACGACCGTACTGGTCTGGACCAGCAACTCGTCGGAGATGCCGCGGATCTCATCGATATACTGA